>ERZ1292640.2900-Hain-H43-02um-R1-2900-length-13573-cov-8_pt1 | contig 13573 bp, 13 predicted proteins | sample MGYA00564404_ERZ1292640 | MGnify/ENA primary metagenome ERZ1292640 (study PRJEB36523, sample SAMEA6512636) | groundwater metagenome | collected 2019-01-08 | study: AquaDiva: Metagenomics assemblies of 32 groundwater samples
AGGGCTTTGACCACTTCGTCGTGCAGGCGGTTGACGATGTCGCGCGGTGTCTTGCCTGGTGCCATCATGCCGATCCAGAAGTTGAACTCAGAACCGGGAACGCCAGCTTCCGCGGTGGTCGGCACCTGGGGCAGGGCACTGGCTCGCTTGGGTGAACCGACGGCGAGGGCCACCAGCTGGCCGTTGCGGATTTGGCCGATCACCGGCGCGATGGGCGAGAAGTAATAGTCCACCCGGCCGGACATCACCTCAGTGACGGCCTCTCCTGAGCCTTTGAACGGAATGTTGGTGGCTTCGATTTTGGCAGCAAGCTTGAATTTTTCGGCGTTCAGGTGGGTGGCGCTGCCCTGGCCGGCCGAGGCGAAATTCATGCTGCCGGGCTTGGCGCGCGCGGCGGCCAGCAGTTCCTGCAGGGTTTTGATGTTTTTCGAGGGCGACATGACCAGCACGTTGGGGGTGCTGGAAATCGGCGTCACACCGGCGAAGTCGCCCAGGGTGTCAAAGGGCAGCTTGGCGAAGGTGGAGGGGCTGACCGTGTGCGAGGACGAATGAACCATGATGGTGTAGCCGTCCGGTGCTGCCGTGGCCACCGCCGCCTGGCCGATGGTGCCACTGGCGCCGCCGCGGTTGTCGATCACCAGGGTCTGACCCATGCTCTGGCTCATCTTGTCGGCGATGGCGCGGGCAATGATGTCGGTCGTGCTGCCGGCGGCAAAGGGCACGATCACACGGATCGGCTTGTTCGGGTAGGCGCCCTGGGCACTGGCTGCCAGCGGCGAAAGCGCGGCCAGCACGGTGAGGGAAGTGAGCGAAGCCAGGGCGGCGCGGCGTGCAAAGGTCATGGTTGTCTCCTGAAGGGCATTTGGAAGAAACGGAAGTCCGGCAACACAAGCAGGCCGGAGTTTACGCCTAATTCACCATTAAGTGAATTAAGAATTGTAAAAACAATGCCGATCGCGCGTCAATGCAGCGCCGCTTCAGTTTCTAAGGACATACCCTAGGATCACCTCGCACATGTGCGAGAGGCGCTCATGGCGGGCCTTGGGCGCCATCAGGTCGCGCCCGAAAATCGCCGACAGCGTGTGGTTGTTGGAGAGGTAGAAATACGCCATGCCGGCAATCGACACGTAGAGCTGCACCGGGTCGATGCCGCCGCGAAACAGGCCCTCGGCGCGCCCGCGTTCCAGGATTTCGGCGAGTGTCTCGATCAGCGGTGAGTTGGTTTCCCGCGCCCGGCTGGACATCGCCAGATGCCGGCCCTGGTGCAGGTTTTCACTGTTGAGCAGTGTCAGAAACTCCGGGTGCTCAAGGTAATACTCCCAGGTGAATTCGGTGAGCCGACGAATCGCCTGGGCCGGCGGCATGTCACGCAGATGCAGCCTTGTTTCCGCCTCTCGGATGTGGGCGTAGGCCTGCTCAAGCACCGCCAGGAACAGCTCGTCCTTGCTTTTGAAGTAGTAGTAGATCAGGCGCTTGTTGACGTCGGCGCGTTCGGCAATGCGGTCCACCCGCGCACCGCCCAGGCCATGCTGCGCAAACTCGTCGCGGGCGGCCAGCAGGATGGCCTGCTGCGAGCGGTCGGCATCGCGTGAGCGGGGTTCGGCGGGTTTGGCGGGTTTGCTTTTGGGGCTTGACATGGCGGGTAATTTAACTGTTTGGTGAATTAAAGCAAGATTCACAGGTGAAGAGGTGATTGGCTGACAGCGCTGTGCCAAGCGTACCTCCATAATGAAGCAGGGACCGGCCAGCCGCGCCGGTGCCGACACGCAAGGAGATGGTCATGACCAATTCGGACACCCCCAAAGACGGTGACTTCACACACTGGGTTGATGAGAAGGCCGAGGCGCTGAAATTCACGCTGGGTGAAAAATTCCCGGTACCCCCGACCGAGCTGCATTCACCCTCCGTGCATGTGGAGACCGCCTTGCAGAAGCTGGAAGAAGTGCTGCTCGAGCACGAGCAACCCACGCCGGAGTTTCTTGAAGAATTGCGGGCGCTGGAAGAGGCGCCGCCCCTGAGCGAGGAAGAGCTGGCCCGCCAGGCGCTGGAGGCGGGCGGCGCCGACGGCGACAACAAGACCCCGGAATAGCCACTAGGCCCGCCCGTGGGGGCGAGGCGGTGGAGCACGTGCAGCGAGAAGCGTAGGTGACTCTTCATACCAGCAGGGGCCGCGGGTCCGGCTCTGCCGGCCCGCAGGCGCAGCGGCCCCCTCGAGGCTGGTGCCTGCGGCTCCGAACCTGCTTGAGCAGGTTTGGACAGGCGACAGAAGCGAAGCCTCTGGCGAGCGGCGGCCTGCAAGGTGCAGCGACCCACACGAAGTGGGGGAGCGTGGGGGCACAATATCCAGATGACACAACAACTCGCCGGCCATCTTCTTGTTCAATGCCTTGTGGCCCAGGGCGTCACCCATGCTTTCGGCGTACCGGGTGAAAGTTACCTCGCGGTGCTCGACGGCTTTCATGCCTGCCGCGGGCAGATCAGCTTCATCACCAACCGGCAGGAGGGCGGCGCCGCCTTCATGGCCGAAGCCCACGGCAAGCTGACCGGGCGTCCCGGCATCTGCTTCGTGACGCGCGGTCCCGGCGCCACCAACGCCTCCATCGGTGTGCACACTGCCTTCCAGGATTCCACGCCGATGATCCTGTTTGTCGGCGACGTGGCCAGCGACACGCGCGACCGCGAAGCTTTCCAGGAGCTCGACTACAGCAGCTTCTTCGGGCCGTCCACCAAAGGCATGGCCAAACGTGTCGAGCGCATCGACGATGCGCGGCGCATTCCCGAGTACGTGGCGCGTGCCTTTGCGACCGCGATGAACGGGCGACCCGGCCCGGTGGTGCTGGTGCTGCCCGAAGACATGCTGACGCAGAGGGTGGACGCCGAGCCGCTGCCGCGCGTCGAGGCGGTCGAGGCCTGGAGCGACCCCGGCTCGCTGCGCAAGCTGCGCGAGCTGCTGCTGCAGTCCGAGCGCCCGCTGGTGATTGCCGGTGGTGGCGGCTGGACGCCGCAGGCTGCGCAGGCCCTGCAGCGTTTTGCCGAGAACTGGTCGCTGCCAGTGGGCAATGCCTTCCGCTTCCAGGACACCTTCGACAACCACCACCCGCTGTATGCCGGCGATGTCGGCATCGGCCTGAACCCCAAACTCGCCGCACGCATCAAACAGGCCGACCTGATCCTGGCCATCGGTCCGCGCCTGGGCGAGATGACCACCGGTGGCTACACGCTGATCGAAGCGCCGCGGCCGAAACAGAAGCTGGTGCACATCCATGCCAGCGCCGAGGAGCTCAACCGCGTCTTCCAGGCCGACCTCGCGATCAATTCCACCATGAATGCGGCGGCACGTTCGCTGGAAGTGCTGACCGCGCCCGTGTCGGTGCCCTGGCAGGCCTGGGCCGAGTCCGCCAACGCGGACTACCTCGCCAACATCGATCCGGCCAACGGCGGCGTGGTGCTGCCCGGCAGCATCGACATGCCGGCCATCGTCGCCACGCTGAAGAAACTGCTGCCGGAAGATGCCGTGCTGACCAACGGCGCCGGCAACTTTGCAAGCTGGGTGCACCGCTTCTTCCCGCACCACGGTCTGGTCAAGGGCCTGAAAACGCAGCTCGCACCGACCGTCGGTGCCATGGGGTACGGCGTGCCGGCCGGCATCGCGGCCAACATCGTGTCGGGCCGCACCGCCTTCACGATTGCCGGCGACGGCGACTTTCTGATGAATGGCCAGGAGCTGGCGACGGCGGTGCAGCATGGCGCCAAAAGCATCATCGTGCTGCTCAACAACGGCATGTACGGCACCATCCGCATGCACCAGGAGCGCGAGTACCCGCAGCATGTGAGCGGCTCGCATCTGCAGAACCCCGACTTCTGCGCACTGGCGCGCGCCTACGGCTACAGCGCGACACGCATCACGCGCTCCGACGAGTTCGAAGCCGCGCTGCGCCAGGCGCTGCAGGGCACACAAGGGGCGCTGATCGAGATCATGCTGGACCCCGAGGTCATCAGCACACGCGGTACCTTGAGCAGCATCACCAGTGCGGCGCTACAGAAAAAGTAGCTGGATGCGAAGGCCCCATAGGGGCTGCGACCCTTTTTGATTTTGAATCTTGCATAAAAAAAGGGCCACTTGCGTGGCCCTTTCTACGGGGTCCTGTCCCGCGCGAACGCGGGGCAAGCCCTTGGCGTCGAGTTACTTGACGTGCTTGCCGATCAGGCCAGCCATCTCGAACATCGACACTTGCGCCTTGCCGAAAACGGCACGCAATTTTTCGTCGGCGTTGACCATGCGCTTGTTGATCTTGTCCTGCAGACCCTTGGCCTTGATGTAGACCCAGAGCTTGCGCACGATCTCGGTACGGGGCAGCGCAGCAGCGCCAACCACGGCCGACAGGGCGGGGCTCAGTGTCAGTGGCTTCATGAACGCTGCATTGGGCGTACGCTTTTTGGCGGGCGCTTTTTTCGCAGGTGCTTTTTTTGCCACTACTTTTTTTGCAGGAGCTTTTTTCGCCACTACTTTTTTAGCCGGTGCTTTCTTCGCAGGGGCTTTTTTCGCTGGAGCTGCTTTCTTCGCAGCTACTTTCTTTGCCGGTGCAGCCTTCTTTGCGGCTGCTTTTTTTGCCGGTGCTTTTTTTGCAGTTGCCATGATTGATTTTCCTTCTAGAAGTTGATAAATCACCAATGCAGATAACTACTCTTCACTGGCAAGGGGGATGCTACTGGAGAAAACAGCGGTTTCATAGGGAAAACGCAATTTTTTTGGGTCTGGATGTTGCAGATTTACTTCGACAGGATCGAAAACGCTGCACCCGGGGCAACGCAGCGTGCGCGCAAGGTCGCGCTACGGTGGATCCCAGAGGCGGCCAGGCAGGTGGCAAAGGCTGCGCCCCAGACAGCGGCACGTGCTCACCCAGCACCGGAGGAAGCCGGCTTAACACCGCGCCAGCACACAGCATTTGCTCCGCCACGTCCCCGGCTGCACGGTATGCTTGCGGCAGTTTTCCTTCCGCATGTTCGCCGTCGCCCGCCCCCTGAAAGGACACCGCCATGACCAGCTCCACCATCACGCCGCGCTTTGCCACCTGCGATTTGTGCGACGCTCATAAAAACGACAGCTCGGGGCGATTTCGCGTCCTGCCCCCGGTGTTCCGGACTTTTGGCGGCGTTTCCCGCTTCTGCGGGCCGGTCGTCACCCTCAAGTGTTTTGAAGACAACTCGCTGGTCAAGGCTGCGGTCGATGGCAGCGGCCTCGTGGAAACACCCGCGAGTCGCGTGCCCGCCGTGCTGGTGGTCGATGGCGGCGCCTCGCTGCGCCGCGCCCTGCTGGGCGGCAACCTCGGTGCAGCGGCTGCAAAAAACGGCTGGGCCGGCGTGGTGATTGACGGCTGCGTGCGCGACGTCGCCGAGCTCGCGCAGTGCCAGGTCGGCATACGCGCACTTGCCGCCATGCCGCTGCCCACGGAAAAACGCAACGAGGGCCAGCGCGGTGTGGCGGTGCAGATCCAGGGCGTGTGGGTGTATCCCGGCGACTGGCTGTATGCCGATGAGGACGGCATCGTCGTGATGCCGGCGCCGCTGCAGGCCTGATCAACCGGATGTTCAGCCGGGCAGCTTCAGGCCCAGGCGGCTGAAGCATGCCGCGCCTTCGGTCGTGACCTGCACCACACGCGAGTGTTTCTTGCGTGTGATCCAGCCCTGCTGGGTGAAATGACTTGCCAGCGCCGCGCCGAGCGCGCCGCCCAGGTGGTCCCGGCGTTCCGACCAGTCCAGACAGGTGCAGGCGAACTGCCGGCGCCTGCTGCGCAGTTCGGGCAGGTCCAGGCCCAGGGCCTGCAGGGCTTTTTCTCCGGTTGCCGTCACCAGCAACTGACGGGCATCAGCGGGGTCGCCTGCCAGCCAGCGCTTGTGCAGTAGCATGGCCAGCAGGCCGGTGCCCAGGCTGCCGGCGAGGTGGTCGTAGCAGAAACGTGCATGGCGTATCGGCTCAAGCAACGCCGGAGACTTTTCGCCTTTGCGTTTTGGCGCCACACGCATCAGCGACTCGACCAGCTGCGCCACCTCGGCGGAGGCAAAGCGGAAATACTTGTGGCGGCCCTGCGCGGTGGCGGCCAGCAGGCCGTCGTCGAGCAGGCGCTGCAGGTGGGTGGTGGCGGTGCCCGGCGCGATGCCCGCGCCCAGCGCGAGCTCCTTGGCCGTCAGCGCGCGGCCTTCCATCAGCAGCACCAGCATGCGGATGCGGCTGGCGTCACCGATGGTGGCGGCGATGCGGGTGATGTCGGGTTCAACGGGCATGGTTCGATGTTAGCCAAACTGTTGGCGCTGGACAAGGAAGGTGCCGCTGGGGACACTGGGGCCATGCTTTTTTCCCATGATGTTTCCCGTGACGGCGCTTTCCCCCGTGATGCCGTTGAGGCGGTGACCCACCCCGAGCCCTTTCCCTTCTACCGCAGCCTGCGCGAGGAACGTCCGCTGTTTTTCGACACGCGCCTGGGCCTCTGGGTGGCCAGCAGCCATGCCGCCGTCAGCGCGGCGCTGGCGCATCCGGCGCTGCGTGTGCGCCCGCCAGACGAGCCGGTGCCGCCGGCGCTGCAGGGCCGGGCCGCCGGCGAGGTTTTTGCGCAGCTGTTGCGCATGACGGACGGCGCCTTCCATGCGGACCACAAACCCGATGTGGAACGGGTTGCGCGGCGCTGGACGCTGACCGACGTGGCCCGCGCTGCCGAAGACGCGGCGCGGGACCTGCGGCCGCGCCTGCCCGCCAATGCGTTCATCGCCGCGTTGCCGGTGCAGGCCATGGCGCGGCTGCTCGGAGTGCCTGCCGGCGAACGCGAGGCCACCTGCCGCTGGGCCGCGCAGTTCGCGCAAGGCATCGCGCCCGGCGCCGACGCGCAGGCCGTGGCTCTGGCCGACGCGGCGGCCGCGGCCCTGATGGACCAGGGCAGGGCGCGGGGCCTGTCTGCGGTGCAGGCTGCCAACCGCATCGCCTTCATGCAGCAGGCCTTCGATGCGGGCAGTGGCCTGCTCGGCCATGTCGCGCTGCAGCTCGCGCAGGACCCGCGGCAGGCGTCTGCCGCCGACGCATCACGGGAAGCCATGCGCGCCCTGGTGCGCGAGGTCGAGCGCTGGGCGTCCCCCATCCAGAACACCCGGCGTTTCGCGGCCGAACCGCTGACGCTGCTGGGTCAGCCGATTGAAGCGGGCCAGGCCGTCCTGCTGGTGCTGGCCAGCGCCAACCGCGATGAAACCTTCAACACGCAGCCCGACCGTTTTGATGTCCACCGCGAAAGTGGCCGGAGCATGGGCTTCGGCGCCGGACCCCATGCCTGCCCCGGCGCTGCGATTGCTATTGAAATAGTAGCTTCCTGCGCAGACTGGCTGAGGGCTGCAGGCCAGTTTGATCACTATTTCGGGCGCTGCACCGGGTTCCGGCCGCTGCCCAATGCGCGCATTCCTGTTTTCAGCCACTGAAGGAGAAGTCACATGGTGTCGGTTATTTTTGAAGTCTGGCCCGACCCGGCGCACCGCGAGGGCTACCTGAACTGGGCTGCCGAGCTCAAGGCCGAGCTGCTGAAGATGGATGGGTTCATCTCGATCGAACGCTTCCAGAGCCTGAGCGAGCCCGACAAGCTGCTCTCGCTGCAGTTCTGGCGCGACGAGTCCTGCCTGCAGGCCTGGCGCAACCTGGAGGCGCACCGCGCCGCGCAGGCGGCCGGCCGGTCCACCATGTTCAGGGATTACCGCCTGCGGATCGCCGAGGTGATCCGCGACTATGGGCTCAGGGAGAGGGACGAGGCGCCGGCCGATTCACGCCGGGCGCATGGCTGAGTCCTTGCAGCATCCTAGAGGCTGCTCAGGCCCTTCCAGAGCATGTAGGCGGCCAGCACATAAAGGATGCTGGCAAAAACGCGCTTGAGCTTGCTCACCGGCAGCTTGTGCGCGACCCTGGCGCCCAGTGGTGCGACGAAAAAACTGCAGGCGGCAATGACTACCAGCGCCGGCAGCCAGATGTAGCCGAAGGAGGCGGGCGGCAGGCCTTGCACCGACTGGCCGCTGATCACGTAACCGAGCACATTGGCCACGGCAATCGGAAAGCCGAGCGCGGCCGAGGTGGCCACCGCGTTGTGGATGGCGACGTTGCACCAGGTCATGAAAGGCACGCTGATGAAGCCGCCGCCCGCGCCCACCAGCCCCGAGAGGAACCCGATGCCGCCGCCGGCCGCAAACTGGCCGGCCGTGCCCGGCATCTGGCGCGTCGGTTTGGGCTTCTTGTCCAGAAACATCTGGGTGGCCGAGAAGCTCACGAAGAGGCCGAAGAAGATCGCCAGGTAAGAGCCCTTGAGCAGGGCAAACACGCCCAGGCTGCCGATGATGCTGCCGACCACGATGCCGGGGGCCAGGCGCCTGACGATGTCCCAGCGCACGGCGCCGCGCTTGTGGTGGGCACGCACGCTGGAGATGGAGGTGAAGATGATGGTGGCCATCGAGGTGGCAATCGCCATCTTGACGGCCAGGTCCGGCGCCACGCCGCGCTGCGCCATGATGATGGTGATGAAAGGCACCATCAGCATGCCGCCGCCTATGCCCAGCAGGCCCGCGAGAAAACCGGTGCCGACACCCAGCAGGGCAAGTTCAAGAATGAGCAGGGGTTCGAAGGTCATGCGGCGTAAGGACAGGCTGCTCGCCGGGGCAAGCGGGTTGGACGGGGAGGGCGGCGGGGGTGGCGACGGCGTGAAAAGAGGTGTCTGCGAATACCACCGGACCGTCATCCTGAACCAGGGTTCAGGTGGGCGAGGGCAGTCAGGTTTCGGGTTCGTCTAACGCGAGACGATCACGCCTGCCTGACAATTTACCAAGCCCGTGCTCTAAGAGCATTGGTACAAGGAAATATAAAGCCCGGTGTGTACCGCAGACGGTTTGATTGTAGGCGTTTGGCGCACGCCGCGCTGGCCCGGGGCGCGCTTTACAGCAGTCGGCCGTCCACGCCCAGCGCGTTGTCCAGGCGTTGCAGCAAGGCCGCCAGTTGCGGCTGCGCTGCGGCTTCGGCTGCCGACATGCCCGTGCCGTGGGACCTGGCCGGGGCGGCGGCCGGCGCCGGGGTGCTGTGCGCGGCCTTCAGCGCATTGGCCTCCATCTCCGACAGCTCGAAAGCCAGGTTCAGGGCGGCCAGCACGGCGATGCGGTCACGCGCCTTGATTTTTCCGGCGTCACGGATCTTGCACATGGCCGCGTCGACCTTTTCCACGGCGTCGAGCAGCCTGGTCTCGCCGCCCTCGGGGCAGCCGAGCAGGTAGCTCTGGCCCATGATCTGTACGTCAAGCTGCTTCATGAATCTGATCCCACGGGTGTCCTGCCATGGGCCGGACCGGCCGCCGACATCGGCGCCGACGAATCCGGCAGGCGTTCGAGCAGGGCATCGACCCTGGCGCGCGCGGCACTCAGGCGTGAGCGCAGCGAATCACGCTCCTGCGTGAGCTCGTGCACCTGCTCGGTGAGCAGGGCATTGGTGCGCTGCAACTCTTCGTAGCGCAGCAGGAGCCGCTCGACGCGTTCGGCGATCTGGTCGATGTGGGTTGGGTTCGACATGGAAGTACCAATTGTAGGGTTTGCACAGTTTTGGCGCGTAGAATCTTGCCTGTTGGTGCTCGCGGTGTGGTTCACACGCTGCAGTTCAACGGGAAGCAGGAGGGAATCAACGCCATCCGCACCGGGTCAGCCCGGGCCGATTGCGCCTAGATTTTTAACCTGCGCTGCCCCCGCAACGGTAAACGGACGAATGTCGCACCCCTGATTCAGGCTCGGGGCACATTCAGCTTTCATCATCAGCCACTGAGCGTTCTGAACACGCGCTTGGGAAGGCGATGAGAGCAGTTCCGTCAGCCCGGATACCGGCCAACAAGGTGAACGCGTGCGTCTTTCATTGGACCGGGCGTTTGTAACGCTCATGCACTGGCGGGGAAGCCGGTGAGGGCCTTTTTTGTTGATTGTTTCCACTCATGAAAACCTGTGCTTTTTATGCGCGCCCTGCCGCACTTTCGCTGGCTTTGGCCGCGGCTTTTCCTGTTCTTTCTCAAACCGGCACATCGTCGGAGCTCAAGGAGACCGTGGTCATCGCCTCGCGCGTGGCCACGCCGGTCACCGATGTGATTGCCGACGTCTCCATCATTGACCGGGAGACCCTGGAACGGGCTGGACAGTCGTCGCTGCGCAACATCTTGGCCCAGCAACCCGGCATCCAGATGGGCAGCAATGGCAGCTACCGCTCGAACTCGAGCATTTTCATGCGTGGCGCCAGCAACTCGCAAACCATTGTGCTGATAGACGGTGTTCGGATTGGCTCGGCAACGTCGGGCGGCGCATCGTTCGAGAACCTTCCGCTGGCGCGCATAGAACGCATTGAAATTTTGCGTGGTGCGGCCTCTGCGCTGTATGGCCCGGATGCCGTCGGCGGCGTGATCCAGATTTTCACCCGTGAGCCAGCCGATGGCCTGGCGCTCAGCGCCAGTGCCGGGTTCGGCTCGGACGGTCAGCGGCAGGCGGACGCATCGGTGCGTGGCAGCACTGGCGCCATTGGGTACAGCCTCGGTGTGTCGCGCGAAAAAGCGCGGGGCATCAGTTCTATTTCCAACCCTGCATCGACCAGTTTCAACCCCGACGCAGACGGCTTCACGTCTACCAGCGTCGATGCGAAGCTGACCGCCAGGATCAACCGCGAGCATGGGCTGACCCTGAGCGTGCTGCATAGCGATACCGAGTATCAGTTCGACGGTTTGCCCTTTCCCAATCCGCTGGGGCTGACCAAGCTCACCTCCGATGCCCGCGCCAAACCCAAGCTCAATAACGCCACAGTAAAGTGGGACGCGCAGTGGCAGCCGCACTGGAAATCCACACTCACAGCGGGAACCAGCGACGAAGAATCGGTCAGCGAGTATTACCGCCTGTCCGATGGTCGATTCGGCGGCAGCAGCCGGTTCAATACCCAGCGCAAGCAGCTGACCTGGCAAAACGACTTCACGCTGGGCAAGGATGTGCTGTCGGTGCTGTTTGAAGACCGTTCTGAAGCGGTGGACAGCTCCACCAACTACGCGGTCAAGCAGCGCGATGTACGCAGCGCCTTGGCGTCTTACGCGCTGAACCGCGAACGCTGGAATGCGCTGGCCGTGATCCGGAATGACAAAAACTCGCAGTTCGGCAGCTTCAACAATTGGGCGCTTTCCGCCGGTTATCGGTTGACAGAAGGCCTGCGCGCTGTGGCCAGTGTTGGCACGAGTTTTCAGGCCCCCACCTTCAACCAACTGTACTTTCCCGGGTTTGGCAATCCTGCGCTGGTGCCACAGCGCAACCGGGCCACCGAAGTGGGCCTGAAATACCAGCAGGGCAATGTAGCGCTGGGTGCGGTGGCTTACCACAACGATATCCAGGGCTTCATCATTCCGTCCACCAATGTCCAGAGTTCGCTGGCGGTGTTGCGTGGGGTCACCTTGAGCGCGGATGTCCAGTCTGGCCCGACCAGTTATTCGCTGTCATACGACTACGCGGACCCGCGCTCCTACTCGTCCGTGCCGGCTTCCAATGGTCTGCGCCTGGTGCGTATTGCCCAGAACGTGCTCAATGCCCGCGTCACGCATCGCCTGGGGGACGTCAGTGTGTTTGGTGAACTCAAGCTGTCCAGCAACCGGGAGGATGCCAAAGTGGTGGGTACCGGCCGCGATACGCTACCGGGCTACAGCGTGCTCAATGCCGGCGTGACCTGGAAAGTTCAGAAAAACGTCTCTTTGCTGGCCCGCATCAACAACCTGACCGATACCCGGTACATGCTCGCCAACGGCTTTTCGATGCCTGGTCGCAATGTATTCGCGTCCGTGTCATGGGCGATGTGAGGCCAGGCATCTTGCGATCAGACTGACTTCAACATTTAATGCCAGCCATCATGCCTTCAACCCGCTGCCCCGCCATTCTCATCGCCGCCCCGGCCTCCGGCCAGGGCAAGACCACGGTCGCGTGTGCGCTGGCGCGCCTGCACACGCGCCAGGGGCGGCGTGTGCGGGTCTTCAAGTGCGGGCCGGATTTTCTGGACCCGTACTGGCTGGCCCTGGCCAGCGGCGCGCCGGTGCACCAGCTCGACCTGTGGATGACCGGCGAGGCCGACTGCGCGCAGCGGCTGCATGATGCGGCGCAGGAGGCCGACCTGATCATTGTCGAAGGCGTGATGGGGCTGTTTGACGGGCAGCCGAGCGCGGCCGATCTGGCGCAGCGTTTCGGCCTGCCGGTGCTGGCCGTCATCGACGCCGGGTCCATGGCCGGCACCTTCGGTGCGCTGGCCTGGGGCCTGCAGCATTATCGGGACGGCCTGCGGTTTGCCGGCGTGCTGGCCAACCGGGTGGCCTCCGACAGCCATGCGCTGATGCTCGAGGAAAGCCTGCGTGAGCCGGCTCACTGGCTGGGCGCCCTGATGCGCAGCAGTGCCATGACGCTGCCCGAGCGGCACCTGGGCCTGGTGATGTCCGATGAGCTCGGCGACGCCATGCAGCGGCTGGACGCCGCCGCCGATGCGCTGGCCGCCACGCCGCTGGGGCAGATGGATGGGGACGACTTGCAGGCTTGGGCGGTCCCTTTCGCGGCGCCCGGTGCACCGGAGTTTCCGGCCGGTGCCTTGCAGGGCCGGACCGTTGCGGTGGCACGGGATGCCGCTTTCTGTTTCATCTACGCGGCCAACCTCGATTGCCTGCGCGAGCTCGGTGCGCAGCTGGTGTTTTTTTCGCCACTGGCCGACACCGCCTTGCCGGACTGCGACGCGCTCTGGCTGCCCGGCGGTTACCCCGAACTGCATCTGGAGGCCCTGGCGGCCAACCGCGCCATGAAGGACAGCCTCGCTGCGCATGTGCGCGCCGGCAAGCCGGTCTGGGCCGAGTGCGGCGGCATGATGGCGCTGTTTGAGGCGTTGCACACCGTCGATGGCCAACGCCACCCGATGTGGGGCGTGCTGCCCGGCAGCGTCAGCATGCAAAAACGCCTGGCCGCACTGGGCCCGCAGCAGCTTGGCATAGACGGTGGGACCCTGCGCGGCCACACCTTCCACTACTCGACCTGCATCACGCCGCTGCAGCCCGCCACCCGCACCGAAGCGGCGCCCGGGCGTAAGCTGCGCGGCGAGGGCGAGGCGCTTTATGTCTCGGGTTCGGTCCGCGCCAGTTATTTCCACGCCTGGTTTGCGTCCAGCCCGGCAGCGACCGCCCGCCTCTTTTCAGCGGAGCCGCAGCCATGAGGTACGGCCCGCAGCGCATTGTCTGCATGACCGAGGAAACCACCGAGTGGCTGTATCTGCTCGGCGAAGAGAGCCGCATCGTCGGCATCTCCGGCTACACCGTCCGGCCGCCGCGCGCACGTGCCGAAAAACCCCGGGTCAGCGCTTTTCTCAGCGCCAAAATCGACAGGATCCTGGAACTCCAACCCGACTGCGTGTTCGGTTTCTCTGACCTGCAGGCCGACATTGCGGCCGAGCTGATCCGCAAGGGTGTGCAGGTCACGGTATTCAACCAGCGCAGCATCGCGGAAATTTTCTCCATGATGTACCAGGTCGCGGCCA
>ERZ1292640.2904-Hain-H43-02um-R1-2904-length-13559-cov-11_pt1 | contig 13559 bp, 11 predicted proteins | sample MGYA00564404_ERZ1292640 | MGnify/ENA primary metagenome ERZ1292640 (study PRJEB36523, sample SAMEA6512636) | groundwater metagenome | collected 2019-01-08 | study: AquaDiva: Metagenomics assemblies of 32 groundwater samples
CCGATCTGCGAGTAGACGTTGAGCGAGCCGTTGCTGATCTTGAGCGCCAGCAGCGCGCCGATCATGGACAGCGGCACCGACAGCATGATGACGAAGGGATCGACAAAGCTTTCGAACTGCGCCGCCAGCACCAGGAAGATGAACAGCAGCGCCAGGATGAAGACGATGGTGAGCGACCCCTGCGAACTCTTGAACTCGCGCGAGGTGCCGTTGACATCCGTGGTGTAGCCGGGCTTGAGCACCTTGGCGCCCACCTGATCCAGGAAGTCAAGCGCCTCGCCCAGCGAGTAGTTGGGCGCCAGGTTGGCCGTGATCGTGACCGAACGGCGCTGGCTGAAGTGGTTGAGTTCGCGCGGCGCCACCGCCTCGCGCACCTTGACCAGCGAAGCCAGCGGAATCATGGTGTCGTTGCGGCCGCGCACGAAGATGCGCTCGATGTCGTCCGGCGTGTCGCGCCCCACCGACTGGGTCTGCACGATCACGTCGTACTGGTCGCTTTCGCGCTTGTAGCGTGTCACGGTACGGCCGCCCAGCATGGTTTCGATGGCGCGCGCCACCACATCGACGCCGACACCGAGATCGGAAGCCTTTTCCCGGTCGACGTCGATCTTGAGTTCGGGCTTGTTCAGGCGCAGGTCGACATCGGGCGTCAGGAAACCGGGGTTCTTGCCGATCTCCTCCATGAACTGGCGCGTCACCTGGCTCAGGTTCTCGTAACTGTCGGAGGTCAGGATCACGAAGTTGACTGGCCGCTCGCGAAAGCCCTGGCCGAGCGAAGGCGGCGTGATGGGGAAGGCCGACACGCCGGGCAGCGCATTGATCTTGGGCTGCATCTCGCGCGCCATCTCCAGCGTGGTGCGCTGACGCAAGTCCCAGTCGACCGCACGCAGGAACACATTGGACTGGCTCACCGTCGGGTTGCCCGTGACCACGAAGATGCGGTCGAACTCCTTGTAGCCGCTGCCGATGCGCTCGATGGCACTGGCGTACTTGTCGGTGTACGCCATGGTGGCACCGTCCGGCGCGTTGACGATGTTCAGGATCACACCCCGGTCTTCCAGCGGCGCCAGCTCACGCTTCATGCCGGGCAGGATGGCCCAGATCGCCAGGCCGACGCCGGCCATCACCAGCAGCACGACCCAGCGCGTCCGCAGCACGCGGCGCAGCAGGCGCTCGTAGCCGTCGGTCAGGGCGTTCAGCGCCTTTTCCATCCAGCGATCGAAGAACCAGGGCTTGGCGTTGTGGCGCAGCAGTTGCGAGCACATCATGGGCGAAAGCGTGAGCGCGATGAAGCCGGAGACGATCACCGCACCGGCCAGCGCCAATGCAAACTCGATGAACAGCCGCCCGGTGCGCCCTGGCGTGAAGGCCAGCGGCGCATAGACGGCTGCCAGCGTCAGCGTCATCGCCACCACGGCAAAACCGACCTCCCGGGCGCCCTTGATGGCGGCGCTGAAGGGATCGAGCCCCTCCTCGATGTGACGGTAGATGTTCTCCAGCACCACGATGGCATCGTCCACCACCAGGCCGATGGCCAGCACCAGCGCCAGCAGGGTCAGGGTGTTGACGGTGAAGCCGGCCAGCGCCATCAGGGCGAAAGTGCCGATCAGGCTGACCGGGATGGTGACGATGGGGATGATGGAGGCCCGCACCGTGCGCAGAAAAACGAAGATGACCAGCGCCACCAGCACCACCGCCTCTGCGATGGTCTTGTAGACATTCTTCACCGAGCGGTCGATGAAGATCGAGTTGTCGTTGGCCACGTCGATGCTGATGCCCGGCGGCAAGTCGGCCTTGAGCTTGGGCAGCATCTCGCGCACGCCCTGGCTCAGCACCAGCGGGTTGGCGGTGGCCTGGCGGATCACGCCGGCCGAAATCGCCGGCCGGCCGTTGAGGCGCACGGAGGTGCGCTCCTCGGCCGCCCCCTCCTCGATGCGCGCCACGTCGCGCAGCTTGACCGGAAAACCGTTGACGGTCTTGATGACGACCTCGCCGAACTGGGCCGGCGAGCGCAGGTCGGTGTTGGAGGTGACGGAGAACTCGCGCTGCCGGCTTTCGATGCGGCCGGCCGGCACTTCCAGGTTGCTGCGCCGAATGGCGTCCTCGGCGTCCTGGGTGGTGAGCTTGTAGGCCGCCAGCCGGTCCGGGTCGAGCCAGACGCGCATGGCGAACTTGCGCTCGCCGAAGATGCGCACATCGGCCGCGCCGGTGACGGTCTGCAGGCGTGGTTTGACGACGCGGTTGACCAGTTCGTTGATCTGCAGCGCGTTGAGCGTGTCGCTGGAGAACGCCAGCCAGATCACCGGAAAGGCATCGGCCTCGACCTTGGCAATCACCGGCTCCTCGATCGCCTGCGGCAGCTTGTTGCGCACACGCGCCGTACGGTCGCGCACCTCGGCGGCGGCGGCATCGGCGTCCTTTTCCAGGCGGAAACGCACCGTGATCTGCGCCTGCTCGGCGCGCGAGATCGAGGTGATGACGTCCACCGCGTCGATGCCGGCAATCGAATCTTCCAGCGGCTTGGCCACCTGCGACTCCACCACCTCGGCCGACGCGCCGGCGTAGCGCACGTTGACGGTCACCACCGGCTCGTCGATCTTGGGGTACTCGCGCACCGGCAGCTTGGTGAAGCTGACCGCGCCGATGAGCAGGACCAGCAGCGACAGCACGGTGGCAAACACCGGCCGGCGGATGGCGATTTCGGGCAATTGCATGGGGCGCTCCGTGCTTCAGGCCATCAAGGCTTGGCCGGGGCGCGCCCGGTGTCGATGATCTTGATGACCGAGCCATCTTTCTGCAGACGCTGGTGGCCCGCCGTCACCACGGTATCGCCCTCGCTCAGGCCTTCGAGAATCTCCACCCGGCCCGGGCGACGGATGCCGACCTTGACCTCCACCCGCTTGGAAACCTGGCTGTCCTTCTCCGGCCCGTTGACCACCTTGATCACGAACTGGCGGCCGCCCTGCGGCACGATGGCCTCCTCCGGAATGACCTGGGCCTTGTCGCGCTCGCCGAACACCGTGGTGACACGGGCGAACATGCCGGGGCGCAGCAGTTGCTGGCGGTTGTCGATGGTGGCGCGCACGGCAATGGAGCGGCCATTGGCATCGATCAAGGGATCGACCGCCTGGATCTGGGCCTCGAACGTGCGGCCGGGCAAGGCATCGATTTCGACCACGGCCTTCTGGCCTTTCTTCACCTGGGTCTGGAAACGCTCGGGCAGGCGGTAATCCACATAGACCACGTCGATGTCCTCGACGTTGACCATGTCGGTACCGTCCTTGAGGTAATCGCCCACGTTGATGGACCGGATACCGGCAATACCGTCGAACGGCGCCACGATCTTCAGGCGTGCTGCCGTGGCCTGCGCCAGTGCCAGCTTGGCATGCGCCACATCCAGATTGGCCGCGCTCTCGTCCACGGTGCGCTGGCTGATGAAGTTCTGTGCCAGCAACTCCTGATTGCGCTTGTGGTTGGCGCGGGCGATCGACAACTCGGCTTCACTTTGCCTGACCTGGGCCTGCGGCAACTGGTCGTCGAGCTGCACCAGCAGCTGGCCGCGGCGTACACGCTCGCCATCGCGGAAATTGAGCCGGGTCACGCGGCCGCTGACCTCGGGCCGCAGCACCACGCCCTGGCGCGAGCGCAGGCTGCCCACCGCCTGGACATCATCGACCAGCCTGGTGATTTCCACCCGGGCCACCTCGACCGTGACCGGCCGGCCGGCGCCCGGTGTGGCACTGGCGGCCGATGTCGAGCCGGCGACTGCGCCTTGGGCAGGTGCGGCAGAGGATGGCGCCCGGTTCTGATACCACCACGCTGCCCCGGAAGCAGCCACGATGCCGACAAGGGCAACGACCGGATAAACGAGTTTGGATGCCATGAATGCTGATTTCTTCTCGTACGGGGACACTTTTCGAAGCAATTTGCCAATGTAGCAGCCCCGCCGGCACGCTGCATGCGTGATGTCCCTGGCGAGGCGGCCGAAACGGGCAACTTTGCCGTCTCTTTACACAGCGGTACGGTTAGCCCTGCCGCAGGGCCTGCTCGACGCCGCGGTTGGCCAGGTCATCGGCCCGCTCATTGCCCGGGTCGCCGTTGTGGCCCTTGACCCAGCGCCACTCGATCTTGTGCCCGGCGCTCGCCACCAGCGCATCCAGGCGCTGCCACAGATCGACGTTCTTCACCGGCTGCTTGGAGGCGGTCTTCCAACCCTTGGCCTTCCAGCCCGCCAGCCACTCGGTCATGCCCTTGAGCACGTACTGGCTGTCGGCATGCAGGAACACATGGCAGGGCCGCTTGAGCGCCTCGAGCGCCATGATCACTGCCATCAGCTCCATGCGGTTGTTGGTGGTCTCGCGCTCGCCACCAAACAGCTCCTTTTCGGTGGTGCCTGATTTCAGCAGCACTCCCCAGCCGCCCGGGCCGGGATTGCCCTTGCAGGCGCCATCGGTATAAATTTCAACGCGGTTCAATCGCTTTTCCCATTCATTGTGATCACGTGATTGTCGCCGCTGCGGTTGGCCATCGGTACCGTGGCCCTGGCGCGGCTGGCCGCCGTCTTCCAGCTGGCTCCCAGCAGGCGCACGCCATGCACGCGCTTGACCGCCACCAGGAAGTACACGGCACCAAAGATCGGCCACCAGCGCGCGCCCAGGCGGTCCATGCCCTCCAGACGGTGCAGCCACTTCTCGGTGCGCACCGCCGGCAGGTAGCAGCCGAAGCGGCCGTCTTCGATCTCGAAGTCGAGCAGATGCAGCCAGTCGCGCAGGCGCCGGTAGCCGATCTGCTGTGGCAGCACCGGCAGAAAAGGCTCGCCCCAACCCCGGCGCCGGCAGAACTGGTCGCGCCGCTGGCGCAGGCCCCACAGACTGGCCGGATTGAAGCCGCAGATCACCACCCGCCCCTCGGGCACCAGCACGCGCGCCACTTCGCGCAGCGTGGCATGCGGGTCGGGGTGGCTGTCCAGCGTGTGCGGCAGTACCACCAGGTCCAGGCTGGCGGCAGGAAACGGCAGCGCTGAAAAATCCGTGCACAGCGCCGGCTGCCGCTGCATCGGCGGCACCGCTGGCTCGCAGCTGGCGAGCCAGCGGTGCGGCATGCGGTTGGCGTGCAGGGCATCGAGTGCCGGCAGTCCCAGCTGCAGGGCGTGGTAGCCGAAGATGTCGACCACCGCCTGCTCGAACTGGCGCTGCTCCCAGTCGAGCAGATAAGCGCCCGGCGGGGTGCCAAACCAGTCGTGCAAACCTATAATCTGATCGCTCATGGTCTTGATTCCACTTCCTGCCTTCGCCGACAACTACATCTGGATGCTGCATGACGGGCATCAGGCCCTTGTCGTCGATCCCGGCGATGCGCTGCCGGTAATGCAGGCACTGCAAGACCGGAACTTGCAGCTGCAGTCGATTCTAGTCACCCACCACCATGCCGATCATGTCGGCGGCGTGACGGAACTGCGAGCAGCCACCGGGGCCGTCGTGTACGGCCCGGCGGCGGAAGACATCCCCGAACCCCTGGTGCGCCTGAGCGGCGGCGACCGCCTTCAGGCGCTCGGCCTGGACTTTGCCGTGCTCGACGTGCCCGGCCACACCGCTGGCCACATCGCCTTTTATGCCGCCGATGTCGACGGCAGCCCGCTGCTGTTCTGCGGCGACACCCTGTTCTCCGGCGGCTGCGGCCGCCTCTTCGAAGGCACCCCCGCGCAGATGCTGGCCTCGCTCGACCAGCTCGCCGCCCTGCCCGGCGCCACCCGTGTCTGCTGCACCCACGAATACACGCTGAGCAACCTGCGCTTTGCCCGTGCCGTGGAGCCCGGCAATGCCGCCCTGGCCCGCTACACGGCCGAGTGCGAAGCCCGGCGCGCGCGCCAGTTGCCCACCCTGCCTTCATCCATCTCGCTGGAACGCGAGATCAATCCCTTTTTGCGCTCGCGCCAACCCGCCGTCACGGCGGCCGTGCAGACCTTCGATGCTGCCGCCCGCAATGAGACCACCGTGTTTGCCGCCTTGCGTGAGTGGAAGAACCAGTTCAAATGAAATTCCTCATCTCTACCGCCCTGACCGGGCTGCTCCTGTTGAGCGGCTGCGCCAACATGGCCCCCGCCGACCCGGCCGCCGCATCGGCCGACGGCGGAGCGTTGCGCAGCAGCCGCGCGCCCACCTTGCCCGCCGGTACCCTGACGCCGATCCAGGCCCGCGGCAGCGCCTCGCGCAGTGGCGTCGCCCCCCTGGCGGCCCCGGCCGACCTGTGGGAACGCATTCGCCGCGGCTTTGCCATGCCTGACCTGGAAAGCGACCTGGTGCGCGACCGCGAGCAGTGGTATGCCACGCGTCCCGACTACATCTTCCGCATGACCGAACGCTCGCGCAAATACCTGTTCCACATCGTCGAGGAACTGGAGCGGCGCAACATGCCGACCGAGCTGGCCCTGCTGCCCTTCATCGAAAGCGCCTTCAACCCGCAGGCGGTCTCCAGCGCCAAGGCTGCCGGCATGTGGCAGTTCATGCCGGCCACCGGCAAATACTTCGAACTCAAGCAGAACGCCTTCCGTGACGACCGGCGCGACGTGCTGGCCTCGACCCGTGCGGCGCTCGACTACCTGCAAAAGCTCCATGGCATGTTCGGCGACTGGCATCTGGCCCTGGCCGCCTACAACTGGGGCGAAGGCAGCGTGGGGCGCGCCATCGCCAAGAACCAGCGCGCCGGCGCCGGCACCACCTACCTCGACCTCAACATGCCGATGGAGACGCGTTTTTACGTGCCCAAGCTGCAGGCGGTGAAGAACATCGTGGCCCGGCCGCAGGATTTCAACTCGCAGCTGCCACTGATCGAAAACCACCCCTACTTCGACAGCGTCACCATCACGCGCGACATCGACGTCGCCCTGGCCGCCAAACTGGCCGAGGTACCGCTGGACGACTTCAAGGCGCTCAACCCCTCGCTGAACAAGCCAGTGATCCTGGCCGCGGGCACGCCGCAAATCCTGCTGCCCTGGGACAACGCCACCATCTTCCAGCGCAACCTGGATGCCTACGGCTCACGGCTGGCCAGCTGGACGGTCTGGGTCGCCCCCGCCACCATGAAGGTGGCCGATGCTGCCAAACGTGCCGGCATGAACGAGGCCGAGCTGCGCAACGTCAACAACATCCCGCCGCGCATGCTGATCCGTGCCGGCTCCACCCTGGTGGTGCCGCGCCACGCGCATCACGAAAATGACGTGACCGAGCGCATCGCCGACAACGGCCAGGTTGCTTTCGCACCCGAAGTCGTGCTACGCCGCACCGTGGTCAAGGCCGGCAAGCACGAGTCCGTGGCCAGCATCGCCAAGCGCTACCGCCAGACCCCGGCCAGCGTGGCCGAGTGGAACAAGGTCAGCGCCTCCGCCGCCTTCAAGGCCGGCCAGCAGGTGGTGCTGTTCCTGCCGGTGCAGCCACGCAGCATGGCCAAGGCCAAGAGCGCCACCCGGGTGGTGGCCAAGGCGGCACCGCGCGGCAAGCCGGCCAAGACCCCGGCGACCCGCGTCGCCCGCCGCTGATCCGGAACAAACATGGCTCCCGCCCTTTCCCAAAGGGCGTCAACAGCTATCGTTTTTTATAGCCTTTCGGTCTCACCCTGGCGCGGCTGCCAAGTCATGAGGCGACGCTCCAGGGTGCCGACCAGGCCATCGAGCAGCAGCGCAAAGAACGTCAGCACCACGATGCCGGCAAACACGGTATTGACATCGAACGTGCCCTCGGCCTGCTGGATCAGGTAGCCCACGCCGCGCGCCGACCCCAGGTACTCCCCCACCACCGCGCCGACGAAGGCCAGCCCGACCGAGGTATGCAGGCTGGAGAACACCCAGGCCGTGGCGCTGGGCAGGTAGACGGTGCGCAGCAACTGCTTCTGATTGGCGCCCAGCATGCGGGCGTTGGCCAGCAGCACCGGGCTGACTTCGCGCACCCCCTGGTAGACGTTGAAGAACACGATGAAGAACACCAGCGTGACGGCCAGCGCCACCTTGCTCCAGATGCCGAGGCCGAACCACATGGCAAAGATCGGTGCCAGGATCACGCGTGGCATGGCGTTGGCCGCCTTCAGGTAAGGGTCGAGGATGGCGCTCGCCAACGGCGCCAGTGCCAGCCACAGGCCGGCGGCCAGGCCCAGCATGGTGCCGAGGCCGAAGGCCAGCACGGTCTCCAGCAGCGTGGTACCCAGATGGCGGTAGATGTCGGCATGGCCGGGCAGCCCTTCAGGAAACAGCGCATTGGGCGCCACGCCCCAGGGCAGGAACCAGGACCAGATGCGCCCGGCCACCTGCACCGGCTCACCGAGGAAGAAGGCGAGCTGCGCGTCGCGCGAGGCCAGTTGCCACAGCACCAGCACCACTAGCAGCAACGCCAGTTGCCACAGGCGCAGGTTGCCTTCACGGGGTTGGATGGACTTCCACATACTTCAAGCGACTTGACGGAGTTGCTGCTGGTAACCCTTGAGCACCTCGTCGCGCAGCACACCCCAGATCTGCGTGTGCAGCTCGATGAAGCGCGGCGCGGTGCGCACCTCGGCCACATGGCGCGGCCGCGGCAGATCGATGACGAATTCGCCGATCGGATGCGTGGCCGGCCCGGCCGACAGCACCACCACCCGGTCACTCATGGCAATCGCCTCGTCCAGGTCGTGCGTGATGAACAGCACCGCCTTCTTTTTCTCGGCCCACAGCGCCAGCACCTCGTCCTCCATCAGCTGGCGCGTCTGGATGTCGAGCGCGCTGAAGGGCTCATCCATCAGGATGATGTCGGGATCCAGCGCCAGCGTTTGTGCCAGCGCCGTGCGCTTGCGCATGCCGCCGGAGAGCTGGTGCGGGTAGCGATCACCAAAACCGCCCAGGCCCACGCGCGCCAGCCAGGTCTGCGCCTGCGCGCGCGCCTCGCCCTCCGGAACCCCGCGGTACTGCAGGCCGAGCATCACGTTATCGAGCGCGCTGCGCCAGGGCATCAGTGCCTCGGCCTGGAACATGTAGCCGGCACGCCGGTTGATCCCCGCCAGCGGCTCGCCGAACACACGCACCTCGCCGGCCGAGGGCGCCAGCAGGCCGGCGCCAATGTTGAGCAGCGTGGACTTGCCGCAACCGGTGGGGCCGACGACCGACACAAATTCGCCGGCACGCACGCGCAGCGTGGTGTCGGCTACGGCGGTGTAGGACGAGGACGCCGTGCCCGCCTCGCGGGCGCGGAAGGTGCAGCGGATGCCGAGCAGTTCGAGCGCGTAATCAGACACGGCAGCGGTCACGTGCGCAACGCTGTCAAGCCTTGAACCTGGCCTTGGCCTTGAGCGCGAACTGGTTGGTATAGGTCTTGGCCAGATCGATCTTGTCCGCCTTGAGCGTGGTGTCGAAACTGGCCAGCGCACGCAGCGCCGTCTTGCCGCCGTCGTCCGGAAACAGGCCGTCGACCGCCAGCGCTTCGCGCACCTTGTTGAAGGACGCCAGGTACAGCCCGCGGTCGCCCAGCAGGTAGGACTCGGGCACCGTCTTGATGATGTCGCGCGGCCCGGCCGTCTGCAGCCATTTGAGACCGTGCACGATGGCGTTGGCCAGCGCCTGCGCCGTGTCGGGATTCTTCTTCAGGAAGTCCTGCGGCGCATACAGGCAGGCCGCCGGCATGGAGCCGCCGAACACCTCCTGCGTGCCCTTGAGCGTGCGCGTGTCGTAGATGATGCGCACATCGCCCTTCTGCTCCAGCATGGTCATCACCGGGTCGATGTTGCTGATGGCGTCGATCTGGCCCGAACGCATGGCAGCCAAGGCGCCCGCCGAGGTACCGACGCCGATGAAGCTCACATCGCTGGCCTTGAGGCCGTAGCGCGACAGCACCAGGTTGGCCAGCATGTTGGTGGATGAACCCGGTGCCGTGACGCCGATCCGCTTGCCCTTGAGATCGGCCACCGACTTGAAGCCGGGCAGGGTCTTCATCGACACGCCCAGGGCGATCTGTGGCGCGCGGCCCTGCAGCACGAAGGCCTGGAAGAACTGGCCCTTGTTCTGCAGGTTGATGGTGTGCTCGTAGGCGCCGCTCACCACGTCGGCCGAGCCGCCCACCACCGCCTGCAGCGCGCGCGCACCGCCGGCAAAGTCGCTGATCTCGACCTCCAGTCCCTCGTCCTTGAAGAAACCGAGCTGCTCGGAAATGGTCAGAGGCAGGTAGTAGAACGAGGCCTTGCCGCCCACGGCAATCGCGATCCGGGTCTTTTCCAGCCGCGGCTGGGCACGCAGGGCCGGCGCCGCGAGGGATGCGGCTGTCAGCACTGCTCCGGTGCTGAAGGTCCGTCGACTGATGGGGGGCATGTGCATGAGGTCACCCTGTTTTTGGAATGGAAATTCGAATCCAGCACAGCCTACCGAGCCATGAAAAAACCCGCATCGGGAAACATCCCGAGCGGGTTTTCACCTAAGGGAATGAACTTAGCGATACCCGATGAACAGGATGCCGATGTTCACCAGCAAAGCCAGCGTCCAGACCAGCGAGCGCACCGTGGACAAACCGGCCACGTACATCATGATGTAGAGCATGCGCAGGAAGACAAAAAGAAAGGCCAGCAGGTCGAGCCGTGCCTGGTAGGCGCCGAGCTGGTGGGCGATGATGACCGCACCGATGAAAAACGGCAGCGACTCGAAGCTGTTGTACTGTGCGGCGTTGGCACGGGCGCGCCAGTCGGTCTGCTTTGCCAGCCAGGCGCGCGGGTTGTCGTTGTCGAAGCCGCCTTCACGCCGCGGCTTGCCGTACGAGCCCCACTTGGCAATGCCGGCGCAGACAATGGGCAGGAGCGCGGCAATCAGCACGCACCAGTAAGCCAGAGTGAAACGGGCAAAGGTCATGATGGGTCTCGGTCAGGGGCGAAGCGGCATTATCCCTGATGCCCGCCACGGCGCAGCGCGTCAGCGCCGGTCGACCAGAGCATGGGCAATGGTGCCCAGATCCACGTATTCGAGTTCGCTGCCGATCGGCACACCGCGCGCCAGGCGCGTGAAGGCAACACCACGGCTTTTCAGCGCCTCGCCGATCACATGGGCCGTGGCCTCACCCTCGGCCGTGAAGTTGGTGGCCAGGATCACCTCGCGCACCGTGCCGTCGCTGGCCCGCGCCAGCATCTGCTTCAGACCGATGTCATTCGGGCCGATGCCGTCGAGCGGGCTCAGGCGACCCATCAGCACGTAGTACAGCCCCTTGTAGGCACCGGTACGCTCCAGCGCCATCTGGTCGGCCGGCGTTTCCACCACGCACAGCTTGCTGGTGTCGCGCGCCGGGTCGAGACAGGTGGCGCAGACCTCGGCCTCGGTGAAGGTGTGGCAGCGCGCGCAGTGGTGCACATGCTGCGCCGCCTCGTGCAGGGCACGCGACAACAGCAGCGCGCCCTCGCGGTCCTGCTGCAGCAGGTGAAACGCCATGCGCGAAGCCGACTTCACCCCCACGCCCGGCAGCCGGCGCAACGCCTGGATCAATGTGTCGAGGGAATGGGCGTCGGACATGGATTTACCAACAATGGTTCGGGGCGTCGCGAGTGGGCGTCAGGCGAGGCGCGGGTGGCGGGAAACCGGAATGGACTGGAACGTCCATGAGGATTTTCCGACGGACCCCGCAACGACGCATCACGCCCGCGCAGTAGCCCTTAGAAAGGAAACTTCATGCCGCCGGGGAGGCCTGGCATGCCAGCCGTCAATTTGCCCAGCTTCGCCTGCGAGGTTTCCTCGGCCTTGCGCACCGCGTCGTTGAAGGCGGCGGCCACCAGGTCTTCCAGCATGTCCTTGTCGTCGGCCAGCAGGCTGGGGTCGATGGTGACGCGCTTGACGTCGTGCTTGCAGGTCATCACGACCTTCACCAGGCCGGCACCGGATTCGCCGCTGACTTCGATGAACGCCAGTTCGTCCTGCGCCTTCTTCAGGTTGTCCTGCATGGCCTGCGCTTGCTTCATGAGGCCGGCGAGTTGTCCTTTGTTGAACATGTCTGTCCTTACGAGTTTTGTGAAATATTGGGATCGATGGGCTTGATGCTGCCGGGCACGATTTTCGCGCCAAAGTCACGCATCATGGTCTGCACGAAGGGGTCTTCGTAAATCAGTTTCTCGGCCGCCTGCTGCCGCTCGGCGGCGGCTGCTGCATTGCGCTTGCCCGGGCTGTCACTGACGCGGCCGATCTCCACGCTCAGGGTGGCGGCATGGCCGGCCGCGCGCAGCGCGTTCTGCAGGCGCTCGCGGCTGGTGGGTGAGTTGAGCGACTCGCGCTCCACGCGCAGCAGCCAATGTTCGCCGTCGCGCGCCACCAGCTGAGACTGCAGCGCCAGCTCGCGCACCAGTGCGGTCACGGCCTCGGCCGCCACCAGCTGCTGCACCGTCAGGTGCCAGAAGCCACCTTCTTCGGTCGGCACCAGCGGTGTTCCACTGCCGCCGTTCACGGGAGCATCGGCGCGCGACTCCGGTGCCACGCGCACCGGAACCGCTACAACTTTAGGAGCATCCTGGACAGCGTCTCCAAGGGATGGAGCCTGATTTTGTCTTGCATCTGGCGTCGGCGGCATGGCCTTGGCACCGTCCACCACCGGCAGGACCTGACCCGGCGGCGCCGTTCTGACCGGCGTGCTCGCCGCAGATGCTGGCGCTGGAACAGGGGCCGGACGTGCGGCCACGGGCGGCACAGGGACCGCCGCCACTTGTGCGCTCTGGGCAGGCGCTGCAGCACGCGGTGCGGCCGCAGCAACCGGCGCCTCAGCCGATTTCAGTGTTTTTTTTTCAGCCGAGGTGACTGCACCGGGCTTGAAGGCCAGCAGGCGCAGCAGCACCATGGTCAGCGCGGCGTATTCGTCGGGCGCCAGGCCCAGTTCGCCACGGCCGTGCAGGCACAGGCTGTAGAGCAGCTGCGTTTCATCGGCCGGCAGCAGCGCGGCCAGGCGTGCCATCTCGGCAGCTTCCGGGTCGGACTCGTCCACCGCATCAGGCACCGCCTGCACCACCGCCATGCGCTGCAGCACCACCGTCATTTCTTCCAGCGTGGAAGCGGCGCTCAGGCCGTTGACACGCAGCGCCTCTGAGGTTTCCACCACGCTCTTGCCGTCGCCCTGCGCCAGCGCCTCGATCAACTTGAACACATGCGAGCGGTCCACGCTGCCCAGCATCTGGCGCACCGTGGCCACTTCGAGCTGGCCGGAGCCGAAAGCGATCGCCTGGTCGGTCAGCGACAGCGCATCGCGCATGGAGCCGCGCGCAGCACGCGCCAGCAGACGCAGTGCGGGGGGCTCGGCCGGTACGTTCTCGGCCTGCAGCACCTTGGCGAGGTGCTCCAGCACCGTTTCCGGCGCCATCGGCCGCAGATTGAACTGCAGGCAGCGCGACAGCACCGTCACCGGTACTTTCTGCGGATCGGTCGTGGCCAGCACGAACTTGAGGTACTCGGGCGGCTCTTCCAGCGTCTTCAACATGGCGTTGAAGGCGGTGTTGGTGAGCATGTGGACTTCGTCGATCATGAAGACCTTGAAGCGGCCCTGCACCGGCTTGTAGACCGCCTGCTCCAGCAGGGCCTGCACCTCGTCCAC
>ERZ1292640.2905-Hain-H43-02um-R1-2905-length-13556-cov-5_pt1 | contig 13556 bp, 5 predicted proteins | sample MGYA00564404_ERZ1292640 | MGnify/ENA primary metagenome ERZ1292640 (study PRJEB36523, sample SAMEA6512636) | groundwater metagenome | collected 2019-01-08 | study: AquaDiva: Metagenomics assemblies of 32 groundwater samples
CGACGTGGGCTCAGTGGGGGCCGACTTCAGTCGGCCCGACGCCGGCATCGCGGGCACGCTCGTGGCCCGGGAAGGCGTGCACATCGTTTGGGGCACGAACGAGGCGGCGGCGACGCGGTTCGACGCGCGCGTCGCGTACGACGGATCGACGTTGTCGATCGATCCGCTGACCCTGACCGCGCGTGAGGGCGCGCTCGAGCTGAAAGGACGCCTCACGCTCCTCGGCGCGCCGCCGCGCGTCGAGGCATCGTACCGATCGACCGTGGACGTCGGGCTGGTCGCACGCTGGTGGCCGGCCGCCGGTCCGCTGTCGGGCACGATGGCGGTGACCGGACAGTTGTCAGGACTCATCACGCGCCCGGCAGTCACCGCGGAATTCGCCGGTGGCGTCGCGGGCGGGACGGTCACGGGCACCGCGCGCCTCGCGGCATCCGGCGAGGCGCCGGAGAACGTCGTCGCGTTCGACTATCAGGATCTAGATCTGACGCACGTGCTGGCTGCCGTGCGCGTGGCGCCGCTTCCGCGTCTTGCGGCGAGGCTCGACGGGCGCGGGCGGGCATCGTGGCGCGCGCCGCGACTCGATGCGCTGCAGGTGACGTTGGAAAACGAGGCGGACCCTTCGACAAGCCTGCCCCGAGCGAGTCGGTCGCCCTTCGACAGGCTGAGGGCGAACGACGAGTCGAGGGGCTCAGGGCAGGCCCCTTCGACAAGCGCAGGGCGCGTGCGGGCACGCGCCCTCGGCGTCGACGGCCGGCTCACGCTCTCCATCGATCGCGGCGCGTGGACGTTGCGGCACACGCACCAGTTCGGAAGCGCGCTCGAGTTGTCTGGCGCCGCGCACGGCCGCCTCGACCCCGTCGATCTCGCACGCACGTCGGTCGCGGGCGAGGCGCACGTGCGCGCCCGCGATCTGTCGGCCGCCCTGGCGGCGCTCGAGACCGCCGGGATCGACACGAGGCCGCTCGTCGACGCGGGCATCGACGGCGACGCGCGAGCGGAGCTTTCGCTCTCCGGGACGCTCGCGAGCCCACGCGCGGCCGGCTCGGCGGACATCGACGGCTTCCGCACGGTGACGTCGGGCCCGGCCGATCTCCGCGCGCGACTCGATCTCGACGCCGCCCGCCTTCACGTCACCGATCTGGAACTGGCTGAAGGGAAGAACCGCCTGCACGCGAGCGCCCGCGTCGAGTTCGCGACGCGCGCGATCGCGGGCGATCTTTGCGCCGAGGCGCCGGAGATCGCCGAGTGGCTGCGCGTCGTGCCCGCCCGCTGGCGTCCCGCCGGGTCGCTCACCGCCGGCGGACGAATCGGCGGAACGATCGGAGAGCCGCGGCTCGACCTGTCGGTCGCGGGACAATCGATCGAGGTTGTCGGCCAGCGCGCCGATCGACTCACGGCCGGCGTGCGCCTGATCGGGAGCACGGTCCACGTCGACAAGGCCGTGCTTTCGCAGGATGAGGACGCTGGCGGTGGTCTCGCGATCGCGGGTCGCTACGCGTTCGGAACCGGCGAGTACGCCGTGACGCTGAGCGGCACCGATCTCGACCTTCGCGCGATCCCGGGCGCCGGCGCCGACCGGCCGGCGCGACCCCTCGCGGCGCGCGCGGACGTCGAGTTCGACGGCGCCGGCTCGATCGATCGCCCCGGCGGGCGGGGCCACGTGCAGTTTCGCCGGCTCGCATGGGACCGATTCGAGATCGGGCCGTCGCGCGCCGACATCGCCATCGAGGACAACACGGCGCGCGTCAACGCCAGCGCGCCGGATCTCGGCCTCGCGCTCGACGTCTCGATGTCGCTGGCCGCGCCGCGCCGATTCAGGCTCGCCGGCACGGTGAGCGACGGTGACCTGACGCGATGGACGGGGTGGACCGCCAGCCCGGATCGACCGTTCGGCGGCTCGGCGACGCTGCGGTTCGAAGCCTCAGGCGATCTCGATCGCCTGCCGGAGGCCGAAGCGGAAGTGGCGCTCGACCGGACCGAGCTCGGTCTCGGCGCCCAACGCCTGACGCTCGTGCGGCCCGCGCGCGTGCGGTATGCGTCGGGGCAGCTCGCCGCGAGCGACGTCGAGTTCCGGTCTGGCGCGACGAGCGTTCGGGCAAGCGGCCTGCTCTCGTCAGAACCGGAAGCGAGCGGCCTCACGATCGCCATTGACGGCGACCTCGCCGATCTCGGTCCGTGGCTGACTGGGCTCACGGCCGGCGAGATCGACGCGCGCGGCGCGCTTCGAGCCCGCCTGAGGGCGACCGGCGCCGCGACGCGGCCCGCCGTGGAGGGCGCGCTCAGCGTCGACACGGGCACCCTCACGATGAAAGGCCTGCCGCCGGTGACCGCGCTCGGGTTGCGCGCGGCGATCCGTGACGGCGTGCTGAGCGTGAACGAGCTAAACGGTGAGTGGCAGGGCGCCACGCTTGCGGCCTCGGGCCGGATGCCGGCGGCGTTCCTCGATCGATGGTTGCCGACGGCGTACCTCGAGTCGCTTCCGCCGGCCGATCGTGCGGCGCGTGTGACCGCGCGGGCCGCGCCGATCACCAAGGGCGTGCTCGCGCCCTGGCTCGAGCCCTCGACCCTCGCCCAGATCGAAGGTGAGGCCGCGGCGTCCCTCACGGCCGAGGCCGACGAGCCGCGTCTCGATCGCGTCCGCGGCGAGCTGACGCTCGATCGCCTGACCCTCAGCCTCGCTCGCGCGCCATTCAATCAGGAGCGCCCCACGCGTCTGGCGATCGCGGATGGCCGCCTCTCGGTTGCCGACTGGACGTGGGGCGGCGCCGGCAGCCGGGTCACCGTCACCGGCGACATGACGCTCGAGAAGGACGCGCGGGTCGACCTGCAGGTGCGCGGCGCGTCGGATCTTCGGCTGCTCGGCACGTTCATCCCGGGCGTGGCGACCGCAGGCGCGGCGGATCTCGACGTGCGCGTGCGCGGCGCCGCTCGCGATCCGGAGATCACGGGAACGATCGCGGTGAAGGGCGGCGAGTTGCGCGTCCGCCAGCCCCGCCTCGCGATCGCCGACTTCGCCGCGACGATCGATCTCGGCAACGATCGGTTCGTGGTGCGCGACGGCGCGGGCAGCGTGAACGGCGGCGCCTTGCGCGTGGAGGGCGAGCTTCGGCACGACACGCTCGCGCTGACCGGCGGCGCGCTCACCGCGAGCGGCCGCGGCGTCGCGTTCGAGTGGCCGAAAGGCCTGCGTACCGAGCTGAACGGCGATCTCACCCTGACGCCGGCGTCCGACGGCGCGACGGTGTCCGGCAAGGTGATCGTGCGCCGCGGCGCCTACCGCGATCCCATCGTCCTGACCGCGCAGCTCGTCGACGCCCTGCGCGCGTCGGCGTCCGCCTCGCTTGGCGCGGGCGGCGAATCATGGCTCGATCGTCTGCGGCTCAACATCGCCCTCGTCTCCGAGGACGACGTGGTGGTCGACAACAACTACGGGCAGGTCGACATCGGCGCGGACCTGAGACTCGTGGGCACGATCGCGAATCCGGCGCTCGGCGGGCGCGCGACGCTCGGCGAAGGAGGCAAGCTCTTTCTTGGCGGGAACGTCTACCGCGTGGAGCGCGGCACGATCGACTTCGTCGACCCGCAGGCCATCACGCCCGATCTGAACTTCACCGCGCGCACGCGCGTGTCGTCGTACGACATCACGCTCGCCGTGAGCGGGACGCCCGAGACGATCAAGGCGGATCTCACCTCCGACGATCCGCGCCTGACCCGGAGCGACATCGTCTCGCTTCTCGTGACCGGTCAGCTCGCGAGCGACGCCAGCGTCGGCGACTCGCCGCAGGCTCGCGCGCAGATGCTCAGCCTGCTGTCGGGCGACTTGCTGGGGCTGGCCGGCCAGCGGGTGGGATTCGACGCCGTGCGCATCGAGCGCGGCGCGACCGGCGAGCTCTTCAGCGCGGACCCCGCGCTGCTGGCGGCTGAAACGATCGATCCCAGCACGCGCCTCTCCCTGACCAAGCGTCTCAGCCGCCAGGTTGAGATCGTGCTGTCGCAGAACCTGCGTGAGAAGGGCGGCATCACCTGGATCGCCGTCTACCGGTCCGGCCGCGAGGTCCAGGTTCGCGGCGTCGCGCGCGATGACAACAGCAAGTCGGCCGAGCTGTCGCAGCAGCTCGACTTCGGTGGCGCCTCGACGGCGCGCACGCGACCGGAGCGCCGCGAGAGCCCGCGCGTCTCGGCCCTGGCGATCACCGGGAGCCCCTTCGTTCCGGAATCCGAGCTGCGGTCGAGGCTGACACTCGGCCCTGGCGATCGCTTCGATTTCTACCGCTGGCAGGACGATCGCGACGCGCTCGAGCGGTTCTATCGCGAACGGGGCCATCTCGAAGCACGCATCGCCGCGCGGCGAACCGACGTCGATGGCGCCGGCGTGGAGCGGTCGATCGCGCTCGAGTACGCGATCGACGCCGGTCCGAAGACGACGCTCGTCGTCCGAGGGTACGAGCCGTCCGACGACGTGCGGCGCGAGCTGGAGGACGCGTGGGCCGACGCGGTCTTCGACGGCTTTCTGCTCGAGGATCTGCGGGCCAGGCTCACGGCGGAGCTCGCGCGAGCCGGGCACTTGCGCGCCGAGGTCGCCGCCGAGATCGAGTTGCGGCGCGACGACCGGCCGCCGCGCAAACAGATCCTCGTGCGTGCCACGCCGGGCCCGCGGACGCGCGTGAAGACGATTGAGTTGCGGGGCAACCAGCGCATCCAGACCGACCGTCTGCAGGCGCTCATCCGCCAGCGCGGTCTCGATCTGACGGCGTGGCTGGCGCCGGCTGATCTTGAGGCGGCGCTGCGCGGGGCTTGCGCGAGCGAGGGCCTGCTCGCGGCCTTCGTGTCGATCGACGCGCCGAAGTTCGACGGGGACACCGCGGTCCTGCCGGTCACGATCGTGGAAGGGCCGGTGTTCCAGGTGTCGGAGGTTCGCGTCGAAGGCGTGCGCGGGCGCGCGGAGGCCGACGTGCGGAGCGCGTTCGGCGTTCAGGCCGGAGCGCCCTACGAGCCCGCGCGGGTGGACGAAGGACGCCGCACGGTGGAGGCCGGCTATCGCCGCGACGGGTTCAACCACGTCCGGATTCGCGTGACGCGCGACGTCGATCGCGAGAGCGGGCGAGTCGCCCTGGGCCTCATCGTCACGGAAGGACCGCGACAGGTGCTCGCCGTTGTGGCGATCGAAGGCGCCGGCGGCACGCGCGAGGAAGTCGTCACACGCGCGATCAAGGCGGAACCGGGTAGCCCGGTGAACCTCGAAGACTGGTACCAGGCGCGCACGCGGCTCTACGAGACCGGGGTCTTCCGCAGCGCCGACATCGAGTTCGAGCCGGTCTCCGGTCAGACGGCAGGCGACGCGGCCACCGAGCCGGTTCGCGCGAAGGTGACGCTCGAGCCGTGGCGGCCCTACCGCTTCCGCTACGGGTTCCAGATCGGCGACGCGATCAACCCGTACGGCGAGGACCGCCAGCCGACGATCGGCGTCGTGGCGGATCTGCAGCGTCGGAATCTCTTCGGCCGCGCCATGACCGCCGGCCTGACCGGCCGCTACGAGACCGATCTGTGGCTCGCGCGCGGCTTCGTGAGCGCGCCGCGCTTCCTCACGCTGCCGCTCGCGACGAGCCTGTTCCTCACGCGATCGAGCGAAACCGTCGATCCCGGCCGGGGCGTGCGCTTCATCACCGACAAGACGACGGCGACGGTGCAGCAGGAGGTGCGCGCGGGCCGGAAGCTCCGGATCTCGTACGGGTACCGTTTCGAGCGGAATCATGTGTACGATCCGGACGCGACGGCCGGCGATCCGTTCGCCCTTGACTTCACGATCAACATCGCGCGCCTGACCGGCGCGCTCTTCACCGACACGCGCAACGACCCCTTCGATCCCGCGCGCGGCTGGTTCAACTCGTCGAACGTCGAGTACGCCGCCGAGACCCTCGGATCGCAGTTGCGGTTCGTGAAGTTCCTCGTGCAGGAGTCGTACTTCCACCGGTTCGGCGCCGTCGTCGTCGCGTCCGGCGTGCGCTTCGGCGGCGTCAGGGGGTTGGATCAGGTGATCGTGCCGAGCGAGCAGTTCTTCGCGGGCGGCGGCAACACGGTGCGGGGCTACAAAGAGGATTCGCTCGGGCCGGTCGACTTCCTCGGCGAGCCGGCCGGCGGGAACGCGCTCCTCGTCTTCAACCAGGAGGTGCGCTTCCCGATCTACAGGTGGATTCGGGGCGTGGGGTTCCTCGACGCGGGCAACGCCTTCCCGTTTGTGACCGATGTGAGAGTGAGCGAGCTGAAGGTCGGGGTCGGGGTGGGTCTGCGCCTCAACACGCCGCTCGCGATGTTCCGCATCGACTTCGGTGTGCCCGTGCCACGGCCCGCGAACACCCCGCGCGGGAGGTGGTACTTCTCACTGGGGCATGTGTTCTAGAGAGCGTGTGAAGAAATCGCCGTCGTGTAGCGCAGCCCTTCCGCCTTCGCCTGAAGCTCCGGGCGCCTTCGCGAGGCTTCGGCGACCCGGCCGAAGCTCGAAGGAGCGAAGGCTGGCGGACCGCCGAAGCCTTGGCGGAGGCGGTCAGGGCTGCCCGACAAAGCAGGCCTGAAAGGCCTGCGCTACGGATTTCTTCTCAGGCTCTGAAGCCGGACACGACCATCGGAGCGATTTCTTCGCAGGCTTTCAAGGCTTGGGACTTACCTTCTGATCGACCGCATGATCGCCTGCACCGCCGAGGCTTCGGGTGCCTCGGGCGCCAGCTTGAGGAACCGCTCGAAAAACACCGCCATCTTGTCGACGCGCTTGGTCTGGTAGTACGCCAGCCCGGCGTAGTAGTGCGCGTACGCGAACGTCGGGTCGAGGGTCGTCGCTTTCTCGAAGGCGGCGGCGGCGTTCGTCCACGCGCGCTTCTCGGCCTGCGCCAGCCCGAGCTGGTAGTGCGCGAACATCTGATCCGGCCCCATCCCGACCGCCTGCTTCGCGGCCCCGAGCGCCTCGTCTGCTGCGTGGTCAACGAGCGCCGTCGCGGACCGCGCGATGAACGTCCACGCGTGCTCGTCGCCGCGCTCCAGGCGCGCGTACGCGAGCTTCGCGGCCTCGCGATCGGGCGGCTCGACTTTCAGCGTCGCCTGACCGGCCAGGTACACTTCCTCGGGCGACGGCGCCGGGTCGTCGGCGACCTGCTGGATGAGCCGATCGTACTGTCCCGATTCGAAGAGCTTCTGGGCCGCCGGCTGTTGAGGCGTGGGCGGCGGAACGGTGAGTTGAACAGCCAGCAGAATCGCGAGCGCAGTCATTGGTGACTCCCTGAGTGGACGAATCAGGCCGCCAATCGGCCCGTTGACCTCATCGTATCCAATCCTCATACCGATTGCGCTGTTCTCCCAGCCTGCACCTCGCACGACGCACCTTGCACCCAGCACCTCGCACCTGGCACGTCGCACCTCGCCCGTTGCACTTTTCGCCATGAGTCAGACGTGTCGGATTCCCGTCGTAGTACCTCACAACGGTAGTTAAGTCACTGAAACAAAACTGGTTCTGTTCGATCCGAATCCAGCACGGATGTTGCTCGACACTCATCTGGCTCGGTGCGTGTGCGGAATTTCTCGCACCGCACCGATCAGGAAGAGCTGGGACCAATGGCGGACATAGTAGTCCTCGGGGACGAAGCGGTCGCGCTGGGCGCCGTGCATGCGGGCGTGACGGCGGCGTACGCCTATCCCGGTACCCCGTCGACCGAGATCCTCGAGTACCTGCGGGCCTACGCGCAACGGCACGACGGCCCGCTGGCGGCCTGGACCGCCAACGAAAAAACGGCGTACGAAGCGGCGCTCGGCGTGTCGTTTGCCGGACGCCGCGCCCTCGTGGCCATGAAGCACGTCGGCCTCAACGTCGCGGCCGACCCGTTCATGAACTCGGCGCTCGTCTCCGTCCACGGCGGGCTCGTCGTCGCTGTGGCGGACGACCCCGGCATGCACAGCTCGCAGAACGAGCAAGACAGCCGGTTCTACGCCGACTTCGCGCGCGTCATCTGCCTGGAACCTGCCAACGCGCAGGAAGCCTACGAGATGACGCGCGAGGCGTTCGATCTCTCCGAGCGCTTCCACATTCCTATCGTCGTGCGTCTGGTGACGCGGCTCGCGCACAGCCGCGGCGTCATCAAGGTGTCGCCGCCGCGCGACGAGAACCGGCCGTCGAAGGCGCCGGTTCCGGCATCCTGGATTCTGTTGCCGGCCAACGCGCGCCGCCAGTGGCGCGCGCTCCTCGACCGCCAGCCCGACATTCGCGCGTACGCGGCCGACAGCCATCACAACGTGCTGTCGCTCGACAACCGCGAGCTCGGCGTGATCACGGCTGGTCTCGGCCGCAACTACTACCTCGAGAACCTCGAGGACCTCGGCTTCGTCCCGTCGCACCTTCACGTCGGCGCGTACCCGCTTCCCGTGGAGTCGGTGCGGATGCTTGCCGGTCACGTCAAGCGCGTGCTCGTGCTCGAGGACGGCTATCCCTACATCGAGCGCATGCTGCGCGGTCTCATTCCGCCGCCGGTCGAGATCATGGGCAAGGAGACCGGGCATCTGCCGCCCGACGGCGAGCTGACGCCCGACATCGCGCGTGTCGCGCTCGGATTGAAGGTCCGCCTTGGCGTCGAGGCGCCCGGCCCCGCGCTGCCGAACCGTCCGCCGCAGCTCTGCCGGGGCTGCCCGCACGGTGACATGTATCACGCGATCAACAAGGCGCTCGAAGGGTTCGAGACGAGCATCGTCACGTCCGACATCGGCTGCTACACGCTGGGCGCGCTGCCGCCGTACGGCGCGATCGAGTCGTGTGTCTGCATGGGCGCGTCGATCGGCATGGCCAAGGGCGCGGCCGACGCGGGGTTCCATCCCGTCATCGCCGTGATTGGCGACAGCACGTTCCTGCACTCCGGCGTGACGCCGCTCATGGACGCGATCGCGGCCAACACCGACATGACGCTCGTCATTCTCGACAACGACGTGGTGGCCATGACGGGCGGCCAGCCGTCGATCGTGCCCTCGTCGCGGATCGAGGCGCTCCTACGCGGTCTTGGCGTCGATCCGGATCACCTGCACGTCATCACCGCGCACCCGCGCCAGGTCGAGCGCAACACCGACGTCATCCGCAAGGAGCTCGGCCACCGCGGCCTCTCGGTCATCGTCGGCGTGCGCGAGTGCCCCGAGACCGCGCGGGCGAAGAAGCAGCAACAGCCGGCGCTCGCAATGGCTTAGGCGTTCCGAGTGCTGATTGTCGATTGCTGATTGCTGATTGGCGGAAGCCGGAAGCCGGAAGCTGGAAGCTGAATCATGAGATTCGACATCATTCTCGCCGGCGTCGGAGGGCAGGGCGTGCTCTCGCTCTCGGCCATCATCGCGTGGAGCGCCATGCGCGAGGGCCTGCACGTCAAGCAGTCCGAGGTGCACGGCATGGCGCAGCGCGGCGGCGCCGTGCTCGCCAACCTGCGGATCGCGGACACCGAGGTCATGAGCGACCTCATCCCGGAGGGCGGCGCCGCGCTCGTGCTCAGCATGGAGCCGCTCGAGAGCCTGCGCTATCTCCGGTATCTGTCGACGGGCGGCACGGTCATCACGTCCACCAACCCGGTCGTCAACATCCCGGACTACCCGGACCTCGACGGGCTCGTGGGCCGCATCCGCTCGCTGCCGAAGGCGATCCTGCTCGACAGCGAGCAGATCGCCAAACAGGCCGGCACGGCGAAGGCTTCGAACATGGTGATCGCGGGCGCCGCGTCGCGCCTGCTCCCGTTGAAGCTCGAGACGATGGAGCATTTCATCGAGACGAGGTTCGCGGGGAAGGGTGAGAAGGTCGTGCGGCAGAACCTGGCGGCGTTCAGGGCCGGGCGGGAGGCGGCGGCGGCGTAATGGCGGCGCGGACGATTCCCGATCTGCTCGGCGCGGCGCGGCGCGCCGGACGGAGCGTGCTCCTCGAACCGGAGGGCTACGCGCTGCTCGACGCCGTCGGCATCCGCACGCCCCGCCATCTCTTCGTGCGCAACAGCGCCGAAGCCGCCCTCGTTGACACGGCCGGCTTCGCCGGTGCCCGCATCGTCGTCAAGGTCGTCTCGCCCGAGATCCTGCACAAGAGTGACGTCGGCGGCATCGCGATCGTCGCGAACCGTCCAGACGCCGTGCGCGCCGCCGTCCAGAAGATGGAGGCGCGCCTCGGTGAGAACGCCCTCGAGGGGTTTCTCCTGTGCGAGTTCGTGCCGTACGACGCCGGGCTCGGCGGCGAGTTCCTGCTGGGCCTGCGCTGGACGGAGGAGTTCGGCACCGTGCTGACGATCGGGCCCGGCGGCGTGTACGCCGAGTTTCTCGCGGGCAACTTCAAGGCCGGACGCGACGTGGCGATCGTCTCGCCCGCCATGCCGCCGGAGCGGATCGAGGACGCGATGCGGGCGGCCGCGGTCGTCGAGCTCGCAACGGGCGGACTTCGCGGCCAGACGCCCCGCGTACGGCTCGATCAGCTCACGGCCGTCGTGTCACGATTCATCACAATCGGCCGCGACTTCACGCCGCACCAGATCGCCGAGTGCGAGATCAATCCGCTCGTGATCTCCGACTGGGGACCCGTCGCGCTGGACGTGCTGATCACACTGGGCCACGGGCGGCCCGCGCCGCCGCCGGCCCGGCCGCTGTGGAAGATGAAGCGGCTGCTCGAGCCCGAGAGCGCGGCGATCATCGGCGTGTCGGAGCAGCTCAACCCCGGGCACATCATTCTCAACAACCTGTTGCGCGAGGGCTTCAATCGAGAACGGATCTACATCGTCAAACCCGGCGCGCAGACGATCGAAGGCTGCCGCTCGGTCGCCGACGTGGCGTCGCTGCCCGAGCGCGTCGATCTGTTCGTGCTGGCAGTCTCGGCCGCGCAGGTGCCGCGCATCATCACCGACATCGTCGCGCACGAGAAGGCCGAAAGCCTGATCGTGATCCCCGGCGGCCTCGAAGAGAAACAGGGGACGAGCGCCCTCGTGGACGAGATGCGCGCGACGCTCACCCGCGCCCGCGCGACCGTGTGGGGCGGGCCGCTCATCAACGGCGGGAACTGCCTCGGCATCCAGTCGAAGCCCGGCCGCTACGACACGATGTTCATCCCCGAGTACAAGCTGCGCGCCGCGCCCGGACGCGTGTCGCCGGTGGCGGTCGTGTCGCAGAGCGGCGCCTTCGCGATCGCGCGCGCGAGCAAGCTCGCCGGGATCTATCCGAAGTTCACGATCACGACCGGCAACCAGATGGACGTCACGGTCGGCGACTACCTGACCTACTTGAAAGACGATCCCGAGATCGAGGTGTTCGCGGTCTACATGGAAGGGTTCCGGCCGCTCGACGGTCTGCGCGTCCTCCAGGCCGCTTCCGACATCGTGGCGAGCGGCCGCACGGTCATTCTCTATCGCGCGGGACGTACGGCGGCGGGCGCGAAGGCGACGGCCAGCCACACGGCGTCGATCGCGGGCGACTACGCGGTGACGAAAGCGCTCGCGACTGGCGCCGGTGTCGTGGTCGCCGAGACGCTCGAGGACTTCGAGGATCTCGTGCGGCTCTTCACCTTTCTGCGCGGCCGCCGGCTGCACGGCTGGCGGCTCGGTGCGGTGTCGAACGCCGGGTTCGAGTGCGTCGCGATGGCCGACAACCTCGGAGACCTCACGCTCGCCTCGTTCGGCGAGCGCACGGCGGCACGGCTGACGGAGGTCTTCACGCGGGCGCGGATCGATTCGGTGGTCGACGTGCACAACCCGATCGACCTGACGCCGATGACCGGCGACGCCGCGTACGAGGAGGTGGTGCGGGCCGTGATGAGCGATCCGCATGTCGACCTCGGCATCGTCGGGTGTGTCCCGCTGACGGCCGCGCTGCAGACGCTCGCGCCCGGCGCGGGACATGGCGAGGACGTGGCCGCGGCCGAGTCGGTTGTGATGCGGTTGCGGCGGCTGCGGCAGGACGTCGCGAAGCCGTGGGTCGCGGTGGTCGACGCCGGCGCGCTCTACGATCCGATGGCGCGGCTGCTCGAGGGCGCGGAAATCCCGACGTTTCGCGCCGCCGATCGCGCCTTGCGCCTGCTCAACGTGTTCTGCTCCGCGCGCCTGCGCGGGGCGGAGGCGAATCAAGCCGTGGCCGCGACGACGGTCTAGACAGGGACAGGGGCAGTCTCCGTCGATCGGGTGATCGCGCGATCGGGTGATCGGATTGGTCATCTGTCGATCGGGTGACCGGGTGAAGTCCGTAGGGGCCGAGCTTGCTCGGCCCGCGGCAGTGGGTGTCGTAGGGGCCGAGCCCTTCGACAAGCTCAGGGCAGGCTTGCTCGGCCCGCGGGAGCGGTCGTCTGTAGGGGCCGAGCCCCTCGACAAGCTCAGGGCATGCTTGCTCGGCCCGCCCACCTGCCGTAATCTTCCTCGCATGAATCGCCACCGCCTGCCTGCGTCTCGTGTCTTCGTGCTCCTCTGTGCCGTCATTGCCGCCAGCCCCGTGCGGGCCCGCTTCAGCCGGCCCGTCACCGGTAGCACAGCGCGCGTAGGGGCCGAACTTGCTTGGCCCTCCTCTTTCGTGGGGGCGGGCTTCAGCGGGCCCCTTCGTCTGGCCGCCTTACGGGGGCCTCCACGTGGATCCGTGGGGGCCGGCTTCAGCCGGCCCATCGTCAGGCGGGGGGGCCGGCTTCAGCCGGCCCATCGTCAGGCCGCCTGAAGGCGGCCTCCACGTGGATCGTCCCCTACCGGCTGGCGAGCCCGCCCGCGATCTCTCCGCCGTCGATGATGACACACTGTCCCGTCATGAATGGCGCCTCGTCCGAGGCCAGAAACGCGAACAGCGCCGCAACTTCTTCGGGCCGGCCGTGCCGCCCGAGCGGGATCTTCGCGTTCACGGCCGCGATCATCTCTGGCGTGTACTCGGCCTCCTGCATGGGCGTCATGATGTAGCCCGGGCAGATGGCGTTGACGCGAACCGACGGCGCCAGCTCGAGCGCCATCGAGCGCGTCAGCTCGACGACGCCCGCCTTCGAGGCGTTGTAGTCGGCGTACCACGGATAGCCCGTCAGGCCGTTGGTCGATCCCATGTTCAGGATGACGCCGGAGCCCTGCGCCTTCATCCGGCGCGCGGCCTGCTGCGCAACGTGGAACACGCCCTCGAGGTTGACGCGCAGCACCTCGCGCCACTCTTCGGGCGTGATGTCGAGAAAGGCGTGGCGGATGGAAATGCCCGCGTTGTTGACGAGCACGTCGAGGCCGCCGATGAGGCGGTCGATCCGGTCGAACGCCCGCGACACCGCGGCCGGATCGCCCACGTCGGCCACGATCGTGCCCGCCAGCGCGGGCAGCGTCCCGTGAATCCGGCGGCAGCCCGCCTCGTCGCGATCGAGCACCACGACGCGCGAGCCTTCGTCGAGGAAGCGCGCCGCGGTCGCCGCGCCGATGCCGCTCGCGCCGCCGGTCACGAGAACACGTTTGTTGGTGAGACCCTGCATAGGCTTCAGGCTCCGGGCGTCAGGCTCCAGCAGTCGTAGCGCAGCCCTTTAGGGCTGCAGCACCAGCAGGCCTGCCCTCGACTGGGCTCGGGCCAGGAAAGGC
>ERZ1292640.1235-Hain-H43-02um-R1-1235-length-21167-cov-4_pt1 | contig 13553 bp, 10 predicted proteins | sample MGYA00564404_ERZ1292640 | MGnify/ENA primary metagenome ERZ1292640 (study PRJEB36523, sample SAMEA6512636) | groundwater metagenome | collected 2019-01-08 | study: AquaDiva: Metagenomics assemblies of 32 groundwater samples
TTGAAGAAGGAGGCGTTGAAGGCGATGGCGCTGCGCATGACCTCGGCGAAGCGGGCGGGGGACTGGTAGAAGAGGGGGAGGACGACCTTCTCCATCTTGTCGTAGAGCAGCGTCGCGTCGTCGGCCGCCTCGCGGGGCGGGGCGCCCAGCGGCAGCGGATCGCCGATGGCCCAGCCGGTGATGCCCTCGAGGCAGCCCTCCACCCACCAGCCGTCGAGGATGGAGAGGCTCGGAACGCCGTTCAGCGCCGCCTTCATCCCGCTGGTGCCGGAGGCCTCCATGGGGGGCCGCGGCGTGTTGAGCCAGACGTCCACGCCGGAGGTGATGAGCCTCCCCAGATCGAAGTCGTAGTCCTCGACGTAGACGATCCGCAGCGCCTCGCGGAGCGTGTCCTTGGCGCGGACGACCCGCTGGATGAGCTCCTTGCCGGGCTTGTCCTGGGGGTGGGCCTTGCCCGCGAAGACGCACTGGATGGGGCCGATCTTTTGCGCGATTGCGCGCAGGCGGTCGGGGTCCTGGAAGAGGAGGTCGGCCCGCTTGTAGGTGGCGGCGCGCCTGGCGAATCCAATGGTGAGGGCGTTTTTGTCCAGGCCCGCGTTGTAGCGCCAGTTCGCGAATTTCAAGAGCGCGTCCTTCGCCTCCGCGTGGGCCTTCCGGATGTCGGCGAGCGGGATGGCCGCGGCGTAGCGGAGGCTGAAGTTGTCCTGCCGCCAGCCGGGGATGTAGCGATCGAAGAGGGCCTGGAAGGGGGGCGACGCCCACGTGGCGAGATGCACCCCGTTCGTGATCGAATCCACGGCGTAGCCCGTGAAGATCTGGGTCGCGACCTCGCCGTGGCGCTTTGCGACGCCGTTCAGGTAGTGGCTTAAACTGGAGGCGAGGTGGGTCAGGTTCAGGGTCCCGTCGCAGCAGAAATCGGACTTCAGGGTCTCGAATTCCGGCCGCGGCCCCAGGACGGATTTCACGAGGTCGAGCGGGAACTTGTCGTGGCCGGCCGGGACGGGGGTGTGGGTCGTGAAGACGCAGAGCTTTCGCACGGCCTCCGCGTCCTCGGGCGTTGCCGCCTTTCGTCCCGCGGCCAACCGATGCTCGTCCAGGAGCTCGAGGGCGAGGAGGGCCGCGTGGCCCTCGTTCATGTGGAAGCGCTCGATGGCCTTGTATCCCAGGGCGCGGAGGACCCGGACGCCGCCCACCCCGAGGACGACCTCCTGCGCGAGGCGGTAGCGCAGATCGCCCCCGTAGAGCGTGTGCGTGAGCGCCCGATCCCGCTCGTCGTTTTCCGGCAGATCGGTATCGAGGAAGAGGACAGGGACGGCGCCCCCCGAAAGCCCCAACACGTCGTATCGATAGGCCCGGACGGCCACGTTCCGCCCCTCGATCTGGATGGCGGCCCGCGCGGGCAGCTCGGAGAGGAAGTTTTCCACGACCCACGCCTCCGGCTCCTCCACCTGCCAGCCCGACGCGTCGAGCCGCTGGTGGAAGTAGCCCTTCCGGTCGAGCAGCGTCACCGCGACCATCGGCACCTGCAGGTCCGCGGCCGACCGGATCGTGTCCCCCGCGAGGACGCCGAGGCCGCCCGAATAGGTGGGAATCCCCGCCTCGAGGCCAATCTCCATCGAGAAGTAGGCGATCCGGCGGGTTTCTTCCATGGGCTTTCCAGCGTCCTTTCGCGGGGAGGGAATCCTAGGTAGCGGCGCGCGGGGATGCAATCGCCTTATTCCGCTACGCCTTGAACTGAAACTTTCCGTCGCCTCCCTGCCGTTGCGCTTTACGCCCCGCTCGTTCCGAGGAGGGGGGTAAAGCCGGCCTTGCGGAAGTCGTCGTCGCGCGTGAGGGCGTCCCGGATCCGGTGCTGGCGCATCACGAGGAAGCTCAAGCAATCCGTGAACGACCAGGGCTGGTCGGAATGGCGCTCGAAGAAGTCCGCGGCCCGGTGGAACCGCTCCGCGTCCGTCCACTCGATCCGGCAGGCGCCCCCGTGGAGCGTCGCGTGGAGCAGGGCGCGCGCGAGGTGGCGCTTGCGCCTCGCGGAGAGGAGGGTGGCCGCCTCGTCGAGGACGTAGTCCGTCGTCACGAAGCGCCGCCGCCCCCGCTCCCCCTCGCGCAGGACGCCGACGGCCGCCTCGTGGGCGGGGTCGTCCGACGCGAGGAGCGCGAAGAACCCGCTCGTGTCCACGAACGTCTCAATCGCCATAGATCAGCCGGTCCATCTCGGCGTTCGTGAGCGCCTTGCCGGTCCTCTCCGCAAGCGCGGGGAGCCTGAAGAACGCGTCGTCCGGCGCCTTGGAAGGCTCCTCCCACGCCTCGAGCCGGGCGACGGGTTTCCCCCGGTAGGTGAGCACCATCCGCTCCCCCCGCCGGACGCCGCGGAGGACCTCGGCGGCCCTCATCCGGAAGTCGAGCATGGAAACGGTCTTCATGCTTTCAAGATCAACTTTAAGTTGAACTTTGTCAAGAGGAGGATCGTTTCGTTGACGCCGCCGAAATGATCGAGATCAGGAAGGGGGGGGCGGCGAGCGGTCCAGACGATCCTCCTCTCCCGGTACGCCTGCTACCTGATTGTCCAGAACGCCGATCCCTCGAAGGAGATCGTCGCCCTGGGGCAGACCTACTTCGCCATCCAGACGCGGCGGTAGGAGATCGCCGATCGGGCGACGGAGGACGAGCGCCGGCTTTTCCTGCGCGAGGAGATGAAGCTGCACAACGTCCGATTGGCGGACGCGGCCCGGGGGGCGGGGGATCGCAATCACGTATGATAGACTCCCCGCCTTCATGAAACCGAGGGAAGACGGGGACGGGCGGCGGGAGGGCCCCCGATGAGCCGCCGGGGCTACGACTTCGCTCTGATCGAGGCGAAGTGGCAGGCGCGGTGGCTCCGCGAGAAGACGTTCCGCGCGGCGGGGCCGGGGGATCCGGGGTTCGATCCGTCGAGGCCGAAGTTCTACGTCCTCGACATGTATCCGTATCCGTCGGCGGCGGGGCTGCACGTGGGCCATCCCGAGGGCTACACGGCGACGGACATCCTCGCGCGCTGGAAGCGGATGCTCGGGTTCAACGTGATGCACCCGATGGGCTGGGACGCCTTCGGCCTGCCGGCGGAGCAGTACGCCATCCAGACGGGGACGCACCCGGCCGAGACGACGAAGAGGAACGTGGACAACATGCGCTCGCAGATCCAGCGCCTGGGCTTCTCCTACGACTGGGACCGCGAGGTCGACACGACGGACCCGGGCTACTACCGCTGGACGCAGTGGATATTCCTGCAGATGTTCAACTCCTGGTACGACGAATCGGCGGGCAAAGCCCGGCCGATCGCCGATCTGTCGATCCCGCTCTCGGTCGCCGCCGACCCGGCGAAGAAGCGCGCCTTCGCGGACGCGCGAAGGCTTGCCTACCTCTCCGAGGTGCCCGTGTGGTGGTGCGAGGCGCTCGGCACGGTGCTGGCGAACGAGGAGGTCATCGACGGGTGTAGCGAGCGGGGCGACCACCCCTGCGTCCGCCGGCCGATGCGCCAGTGGATGCTCCGGATCACGGCCTACGCCGAGCGGCTGCTCGCCGACATCGAAAGCCTCGACTGGCCCGAGTCCATCAAGGCGATGCAGCGGAACTGGATCGGGAGAAGCGTCGGCGGCGAGGTGGACTTCTACATCGGGACGGATTTCGCCGCCTGGGAGAAGGCGCGCGAGAAATCGGGCTTCCCGGAGGAAATCCCCGCCGACGTCATCCGCGTCTTCACGACCCGCCCCGACACGCTCTTCGGCGCGACCTACATGGTCCTCGCCCCCGAGCACCCTCTCGTGGACAGGATCGCCGCGCCGGAAAAGCGCGCGGAAATCGATCGATACCGGAAGGAGGCCGCCGCGAAGACGGATCTGGCGCGGACGGACCTCGCGAAGGACAAGACCGGCGTCTTCACGGGCGCGACCGCCGTGAACCCGGTGAACGGCGCGAAGATCCCCGTCTGGATCGCCGACTATGTCCTGATCTCCTACGGTACCGGTGCCATCATGGCGGTGCCCGCGCACGACGAGCGGGACCACGAATTCGCGAAGAAATTCGGCCTCGAGATCCTCGAGGTGGTCAAGCCGCCGGAGCCCGTGGAAGGCTGCTTCGCCGGCGATGGCACGTCGGTGAACTCGCCCTGGATGGAGGGGATGCCCACGACCGAGGCGAAGAAGAAAATCAACGCCGAGTTGGAGCGCCGCGGCACGGGCCGGCCGAAGGTGGCCTACCGCCTGCGCGACTGGCTCTTCTCGCGACAGCGCTACTGGGGCGAGCCGTTCCCCATCGTCCATTCCGATGACGGCGCGGTGAAGGCCCTGCCGGAGTCGGCGCTGCCCGTGCGCCTGCCGGACCTCTCCGACTTCAAGCCGACGGGTGAGATGGAGCCGCCGCTCGCGAAGGCGAAGGAGTGGCTCGAGACGAAGGACCCGGAGACAGGGAAGCCTGCCCGGCGCGAGACGAACACGATGCCCCAGTGGGCGGGGTCGTGCTGGTATTACCTGCGCTACCTCGACCCGAAGAACGAGTTGGCGGGCTGGGCGAGCGAGCGCGAGCGCTACTGGATGCCGGTGGATCTCTACGTCGGCGGCGCCGAGCACGCCGTGTTGCACCTGCTCTACTCGCGATTCTGGCACAAGGTCCTCTACGATCTTGGCCGCGTCTCGACTCCCGAGCCCTTCCGGCGCCTCTTTAACCAGGGGATGATCCTCGCGCACGCCTTCAAGGACTCGCGAGGCGGGCTCGTGCCGGTGGACCAGGTGGAGGAGAAGGACGGCAAGTTCGTCCGGAAGGCCGACGGCGAAGCGGTCGAGCGGATCATCGCGAAGATGTCGAAGTCGCTGAAAAACGTCGTGAACCCCGACGACGTCCTCGCGGACTACGGCGCCGACACGTTCCGCCTCTACGAGATGTTCATGGGGCCGCTGGACGCCGTGAAGCCCTGGAACCCCCGCGACGTCATCGGGGTGCACCGCTTCATCTGGAAGGTCTGGACGCTCCTCGCCGGCGACGACGCGGGCGAAGGCGACATCCGGCCGAACCTCGCCCCTATCGCCGCGCCGGGAAATCCCGACCCCGCGATCGAGCGCGCCTTGCACCGCTGCATCAAGAAGGTGACAGAGGATTTGGGCGCGATGGCCTTCAACACGGCCATCTCCGCGATGATGGTCTTCGTCAACGAGGCATCCCGGTCGTCCGAAAAGATCTCCCCCTCGCAGGCGAAGCGCTTCGTCCTTCTGCTCTCGCCGTTTTCCCCGCACGTCGCGGAGGAACTCTGGGAGCGTCTGGGATCGAAGGCCACGCTTGCCTGCGAGCCGTGGCCTTCGTTCGATCCGTCCCTCGTCGTGGAGGACACGATCGAAATCCCCGTCCAGGTGAACGGCAAGGTGAGGAGCCGCATCGTCGTCCCCGCGAAGGCCGACGCGAAATCCCTGGAAGCCGCGGCGCTGGCCGACCCGAAGGTGCAGGAGCTCCTCGCCGGCCGCGCTCCCAAGAAGGTCATCGTCGTCCCCGGGCGGCTCGTGAACGTGGTGGGATAGAATCAGGCGGATGTCCCGCCGCGCCCGTTTGTTTCTGACGGCCGTTGCGATCCTCGTGCTCGGGGTGATTGCCGCCGCCGAATGGCGCCGGCTCCGTTCGGCCGCGCGTTCCGTTCCCGCCGAACCGCCCGGGCCGCCCTGGCCCGCCGGGCCGGACGGACATAAACGGGTGCCGCGAACGCTCCGCGTGAACGTCGACTTCGGGGTTCCCTGGGAAAAGACCCTTGCCGTCCTTCGGGAGGCGCGCGCGTCGGGCTACCAGGCCGTCCAGTTTCCCGACGTGCGGCGCGACGGTCGCCCATGGAAAATCTGGCTGCCGGAGACCGTGCCGGACTGGACGAGCCGGACGCCGCTGCGGATTGAACTGGATCGGAAGGGGGGCGGCGAGAGCGCCGCGGCCTCGTTCAAGACGGGCGCGCCGAGGGCCTTCAAGAACCTGAAGGGCGATCTGTCGGATCTCAAGGAGGCCGTGGGGGAGTCCCGTCCGGCGGAAGTGACGGCGGACGGGGGGCTGGCCACGGGCCTTGTCCTGAAGGCGGTCCAGGCCGCCCTGAACGACGGCTGCCCGGAAGTCGGCCTTCCCTCGCCATGAGCCCCAAGGCGTCATCCCCCGTCCGCCGCCTCGTCCGGGCGATGTTGGCGCTGCTGCTTCTCTCCGCGCTTGCCGCCGGGGGCGCCTATTCCGATCGGATCCTGTCGCGTCCCGACCGGATCGGCGTCGCCGCCTGCTCCGAGAACCTGGTGAGCGTCTCCGACGCGATCCTTCTGCATGAGAAACAGCGGGGCGAGACGCCGAAGACGCTCGACGACCTCGTCCCCGGCACCCTCTCGGAGCCGATGGCCTTCTGCGCTCTCTGCCGGGAAGCGGCGGGGGAGGGCGCGCTCGAGGCGCCGGATCCGAAACGAAAAATCCGCTGGGACCCGGCGATGCGCCGGCTCTCGGATTCCGCGCCGCATCGGATTCGCGGTCTCTTCACGCGCGACGCGCCGCTCGTGACCCGGACGGTTCCGCCGCCGGCCCGGCGCGGGGCGGCGCCTGCGGGCCGGGAAGTCCTGCCTTACGTCCGGCGGGGCGATCTCGCTTTGACCCTGAAGGCGGTGCCGGCCATCCCGCCCCCGGCGCCGTCGCCGCAGCCCGCCGGCCACGACGCGCTCGTCTTCGAGGCGGAGAAATTCTCGTCCGTGAACTGGGGCTGGGAGTTGAAGGAGGACCCCGCGGCCTCCGGCGGCCGGCTCATCCTGAACAAGGAGGGCGTCGCGAACGACTACGCCCTGCAGACGGGCTTCGGAGACTTCTACAACGTCGGGAACGACCGGTCGCCTGCCCGTCTTCTCTACCGCTTCCGGATCCCCGAAGGAGGGAAGTGGTGCATCCAGGCGAGGATGATGGCGACGGGGACGCACTGCTCGAACAATCTCACCCTCCACATGGACGGCCGCTCCGAGCGCGCCGGCGTGTTCGGCTCCAACGATATCGTCCCCTTCCGCTGGACCTGGGACGAGCCGGACTGGCTGCGACTCGACGCAGGCGTCCACGTGCTCCGGGTCCATCCCTGGGAGGACGGCGTTTCCCTCGATCAGATTCGGATCGCGAAGCAGCCTTGCGAGGGCGACGCCGTCTTCGAGGCGAATGCCGAGGCCCTGCCCGCCGAGGGAAGCGGCGTCTTCCTCGTCCACGACCTCGACACCGCCGTCCTCGATTCGGCGCGCGTTCCGGAAATCGGCGTCTGGATCCGCCGGGTCGGTGAATCGAAGGGCCGGGCGCGGCTCCGGACGACGATCGACCTTCCGGACGGGCGGCGCGTCCTCGTCGACCGGACGTTCGATCTTTCGGGCGCGAAGCCGCTCGCGCGGGTTCCCGTCGTTCTCTCGGGTATCCCGATCCGGGATCTCCCGCGGCGCGAATATCTCCTCAAGAGCGTCCTCATCGTGGACGGAACGGAAGCCGCCGCCGCGACGACGGCGCTCCAGCGGCCGTTCGCATGGGAGATCCTGGGGATGCTGTCGTTCGCGCCCCTTGAAAAACGCCTGCCCCCCGACGGGTGGGGGAAGGAGGGGTCCTATGAAATCCGGGGCAAGACCTGCGCCTGGAAGCCCTTCGAGAACCGGTGGCTCGATCATTTCGGCGTCCTCGATTTCGGTCTCGCGTTCGCGGGCAATTCCCTCTTCGCCCCGGAGCGAAAGACCGTCTACGCCCGGACGCGCGTGCGCGCGCCCGCCGACGGCGATTATCTCCTGAAGGTCCTCGCGGACGACCAGATGAACCTCTGGGTGGACGGCAACGAAATCCTCCGGAAGGACGAATTGGGCCCCGTGACCCGCACGAGCCGCCGGATTCCCGTCCGCCTTTCCGCCGGGACGCACCGCCTGCAGTTCCGTCTCAACCAGGACAAGGATCGATGGCAGGGCGCCGTGTTCGTGCGCAATCCCGACGATTCGATCTCCGATGTCCGGGGGGAGCCGCCCGGCGATTTGTTGCCTTGAAGGGGGCCGGCGTTCTAGAATGTGCTTATGAGAAGGTCGAGGTCCGGCTTTACGCTCATAGAGCTTCTCGTCGTGATGGTCGTGATCGCGATCCTTCTGGCGATGCTGCTGATCGCCTACCGGGCGGTTTTCCAGACCGCCCATGACGCGACCTGCCGCAACAACCTCCGGGGCCTCGGCCAGTCGGTCCAGCTCTACGCCGCGAGCGATATGTGGCACATGCTCCCGCCGGGGGAGGACGGCAACGGCCTTTCGTTCTACGACTACGTCCTTCCCTACGTGAAGGTCGCGAATACGTCCGTCCTGTTGAGCGAGCGGCTGACCTGCCCGCTCGCCTCGAGCCCCCGATACTGCTACAAGATGATCGACGCGCTCACCGATACGACCTACGCCAAGCCCTACCCCGGAAAGGCCGAGTACCTGATCCGGTCGAACCTCAACCTCGTGATCCTCTTCGAGGGCGTTCCGAACAACAGCCAGTGGACGGACAGGGGCCAGAAGCAGGCGGCGATGCAGTGCCGCCACCTGAAGAACACGAGCGCGAACATCTTCTACTGGGGCGGGCAGGTCGTGCTGAAGAAGCCCGCCGACACTGCGTCCGATTGGACGTGGTAGACGGCCGGACGTGGGAACTCCGGAAGCCGGCCGCGCCCGGGGAAGGGTTCTCGCCGCCCTCGCGACGCTCCTGCTGCTCGCCTCGACCGCCGCCCTCTGGCGCTCGAGCCGCCCGCCCGAGCCGTTGCCTCCGCCTTCGGAGATCGCGAAAACCCCCGCGGGCCTCCGAGCGGTCCTGGAGGCGGAGATGGCCATCCGCCTGGGCCGGACCGGAAGGCTTGAATCCCTGATCCACGCCGCCGCCCTCGATGCCCCGGCCGAGTCCGCCGCACAAAGGCTCCTTTCCGACGAGCGATTCCTCTTCGCCTGCGCCCGCCTCCAGCAGGCGGAGGCGGCCCGGACGAAAACCCCCGCGGAGCCGGCCGGCGCGCCCGGCGCGGCCGTCGAGCCCGATCCCGCGAACCGCTTCGCCGAGCAGGGATTGTCGCTGCTCCGGGAGAGTGGCCCGGTAGCGCGTCCGGCCGGCCTTTCGCTGGAAGCGTATCTCTCTCCCGTGGATCTCGCGGTCGTGCCCTACGTCGTGTTCCGCCCGAAGGCCCCCGCGCCCGCCGCCGGACGCCCCCTTGCGGTCGTGCTTCACTCCTACTGGCCCGATCTCGCCGCCGACGATTTCTTCTATCCGATTCCGGGCCTGCTCGACGTTCTCGAGGCCGAAGGGTGGATGGGGCTGTGGCCCTACGGCCGGACGAACACCGATTTCGTCGGCCCAGGCGAGCGGGACGTCCTCGATGCGACGGCGCGCGTCTTCGCGACCGACAAGGTGGATCCGTCCCGCGTGGCGCTGATGGGCTACTCGATGGGCGGCTCGGGTGCCTGGACGATTGCCGCCCGCCGGCCGTCCGCCTTTGCCGGCGTCTTCGTCCTCGCCGGCCGCACGGATTTCTACGCCTGGCGGGGCGTCGACGAGAAGGAAGTGCCCCGCTGGAAACGGCTCCTGATCGATCTCGACTTCGCCCGGGAGGAGGCCGCAAACTTCCTTGCTTTGCCGGTCCGGGCGGTTTACGGGAGCCTCGACACGGTGATCCCGCCGTCCCAGGGACGGGCGCTTTGCGATTCGATTCGCGCCCTGGGGGGCTCGGCCGAGTTTTCGGTCGTTCCGGGGGGAACCCACTGGACCCTCGGGGTGCCGGCGACGATGGATCCCGCCTTCCCCGCCTGGCTCCGCCGCCTCGCCCGCCCGCGCGCCCCCCCGGCCTTTTCGCACCGCTTCCTCACGCCTTCCGAGGGCGAGTCCTACGGCGTTGCCGCCGAAGGGGTCGAGCGCTTCGGCGAACCCGCCCGGATTCTGGGCTCCCGCGCGCCCGGCGGAATCCTTTCGCTCGAACTCGAGAATGTCTCGCGCCTGCGGGTCTTTCCCGGCGCGCTCGGGGGGGCGCGCGGGCGGATTCGTATCGGGGGGCGCGAGACGGAATTGAGCGTTCCACCGGAAGGGGCGCTCGTGAGTCCCCGGGGCGAATTGCTGCCGGAAGGCGACCCCGCGGCGGCCGAGAAGCGGCCGGGGCTCTCGGGGCCGTTTCGGGACGTCCTTTCGGGCCCGTTCGTGCTCGTCTACGGGACGCGGGGCACCGAGGGGGAGACCCGGAAGAACCGCGAGATGGCGGAGCGGGAGGCTAAGATGTGGCGCGCCTACGCGAAGGCCGACGCCCCCGTCCGATCGGACGCCGAGGCTTCATCCGGGATTCTTGCCGCTCGCAGCGCGATCTGCTTCGGCACCCCGCAGACCCACGCGCTCCTCGCGGGGCTTTCCGCCCGGCTGCCGGTCCTCTTCACCCCCGACGGGGTGAGCGTCGGCCGGCGGACGTTCCGATGGGCCGACGGGGTGGGGCTGCGGATGTGCATCCCGCATCCGGGCCATCCGGGCCGCTATCTTGCGATCTGCGCGGGCGCACCGTGGGGCGAGCACCTGCCGGAGAACCACAAGTGGGATCTGCTGCCCGACCTGATCGTCTACGGGCCGGAGAAGAACGAGGACGGGACGAACCGCGCGCGGCTCGCCGGCTTCTTCGACGCGTCCTGGCGGCTGGACGAGAAGGCCCTCGAGGCCGATCCCGAGCCGCCCCCGCCTACGGCGCCTCCGGGTCCTTGACGGGCACGAGCGTCCCGTCCTTCTTCTCGATCGAGACGACGATCTCGGCGAAGCCGGCGGGCGTCTTCGGGTAGGCGATCCAGACGCGCGCGACGTCCGGGTCGTCGGGTTTGAGATCCGCCGCCGCGAGGGCGTCGAGGACCTTGCGGGCGTGGTAGCCGAACTCGAAGCGCGGCATGAGGGCGAGCCAGCGGCGGTCGCGGACCTGCGCGGGGTCGGCGCCGTGGATCGTTGCGATGAGATCCACGGCCGGTCCGTAGCGCTTCTCGAACGGGGTGTTCGCGCGGTGGATGGCACCCCGCGCGTAGTCGCGAAATCCCGGATTGAAATCGGGCGGGGCCTCTCGGAACTCCAAAGGGTCGAAGCGATCCACGAGGATGGTGAGAACCTTTCCGCCCTTCGGGATCAGGACCGCCTCGCGCTCGCCGAAGAAGGCGGCCACGGCGCGCTGGTGCTCGTATCCTTCGTAGAGGGGCACCGCCTCCGGCAGGCGCAAAGCGTCGATGTTTTCGGGCAGGCGGGGCTTCCAGTATTCCTCCCAGGCCTTCCTGTCGGGGAAGGACGTGGTCGGCTTCGGGCTCCGGGTCTCGGGCTTCGGGGGCTTTCGGCCGACGCCGGCGACGGGCTCCTCCGGCGTTGGGCGGGCCGGTTGGTCCGGGCCCGGATCCGCGGGACGTCGCATCTCCTCGTCGCGGCCGGGGTCCTTTTCCGGAGTCTGCGGGGCCGGGATCACCTCACGGCCCTTCGGAGGGTCGGGGAGGGTCGTGAGGGGGACGTCGGGGCGGGGGAGCGCGGCGGGCTCGACGGGTCGCGCGGGCGGGGGCGGGACCAGCATGCGCACCGCGATGGGCGGGCGGACGGGGGGGCGCTCCAAGCGGAACACGATCAGGCCCAACAGGAGCAGCAGGATCGCGTGGAGGGTTCCGGCGATGACGAAGGCGTGGAGACGGCGCGTTTTCTCCCACGTCGAGATGTCCGGCTTCATCGAAGGATTCCCCGGACGGTGCATTCCCCATGGAATCTTACCACCCGTCGCCCATTCGCGGGCGGTTTGCCGTAACATCCGGCGGGTCCACGCCGCATGAAACTGCACGAGGTTCAGGCGAAGGAGATCCTGAAGGCTGCGGGGCTGCCCGTGCCGCAGGGCTGCGTCGCCGATTCCCTCGAATCCCTCGAGAGGGCCGTCCGGAAAATCGGGCGCTTCCCGGTCGTTCTCAAGGCCCAGATCCACGCGGGGGGGCGCGGGAAGGCGGGCGGGGTGCGTATCGCGAAGGACGCGCCGGAAGCGGCATCCCTCGCGAAGGCGTTGTTCGGGCGGCGGCTGGTCACGGCCCAGACCCCGCCGGAGGGCCTGCCGGTGGATCAAATCCTCGTCGAGCCCGCGGCCCCGGCGTCTCGCGAACTCTATCTCGCCGCGACGATTGACCGCCGCGCCGGCTCGAGCGTGGTCCTTGCTTCCGCCTCGGGCGGCTGCGGCATCGGGGAGGCCGCCTCGCACGATCCGGGCGCCCTCGTTCGCGAGGTCTTTTCCCCCGCGGAGGGGCTGCACCCCTTCCAGGCACGCCTGCTTGCTTCCCGGCTCGGGCTTTCGGGGCAGGTGTCGGAGGCGTTCGCGGAGGCGGCGATGGCCGTCGCGCGCGTCCTCGTCGAGACGGACGCGATGCTGGTCGAGACGAACCCGCTGGCGCTCCTCGAGTCCGGCCATCTCTCCGTCCTGGACGCCCGGATTGAAATCGAGGACAACGCCTTGTTCCGCCACCCGGATCTGGAGTGCCTTCGAGACGTGCGCCAGGAGGACGCACTCGAGCGTCGGGCGCAGGCCTCCCGCCTTTCCTACATCCCCATGGACGGCGATATCGCCTGTCTCGTGAACGGGGCGGGGCTCGCGATGGCGACGATGGACCTCATCCGCTTGCACGGGGGCAGGCCCGCGAACTTTCTTGACCTCTCCGGCGGGGCCTCCGCGGCCCAGGTCGGCGAGGCGTTCCGGATCCTTTTCTCGGAGCCCCGCGTGAAAGCGGTCCTCGTGAACATCTTCGGCGGGATCGTGAAGTGCGACACCATCGCGCTCGGGATTCTGGAGGCGGTGCGCGCCGTCGGGATCCGCTCGCCGCTGGTCGTGCGCCTCGAAGGGACGCATGTCGAGGAGGGCCGGAAGCTTTTGCGGGAATCGGGCCTGCCGATTCTCGCGGCCGACGGGCTCGACGAGGCCGCGCGGAAGGCCGTCGAGGCCGCGAAGGGAGGCGCCTAGCATGGCGATCCTCGCTTTCAAGGACACCCGGGTGATCTGCCAGGGAATCACCGGGAAAGCCGGCTCCTTCTACGCGAAGTCCTGCGCCGACTACGGCACGAGGATGGTCGGCGGGGTGACGCCGGGGAAGGGGGGCGCGAAGGTCGAGAATCTTCCCGTCTTCGACACGGTCGAGGAGGCCGTCCTGAAGACCGGCGCGAACGCGACGATGATCTACGTCCCGGCCCCATGCGCCCCCGACGCGATCCGCGAGGCCGCCGCCGCCGGGATTCCGCTGATCGTCTGCATCACGGAGGGCATCCCGCCCCTCGACGTCGTGCGCCTCCTTCCGGACGTCCGCCGCGCTGGCGCCCGGCTCGTGGGCCCCAACGGCCCCGGGATCATCACGCCGGGGCAATGCAAGATGGGGATCATGCCCGGCTACATCCACAAGCCCGGCCCCGTCGGCGTGGTCTCGCGCAGCGGCACGCTCACCTACGAGGCGGTCTTCCAGCTCTCGGGCCTCGGCCTCGGCCAGTCCACCTGTATTGGCATCGGGGCCGATCCGATCGTGGGAACCTCCTTCGTGGAGATCCTC
>ERZ1292640.2908-Hain-H43-02um-R1-2908-length-13552-cov-6_pt1 | contig 13552 bp, 12 predicted proteins | sample MGYA00564404_ERZ1292640 | MGnify/ENA primary metagenome ERZ1292640 (study PRJEB36523, sample SAMEA6512636) | groundwater metagenome | collected 2019-01-08 | study: AquaDiva: Metagenomics assemblies of 32 groundwater samples
GCACCGGTGGGCGCGGCTTCAGCCTGGTTGGCCACCACGAGATCCTGATTCCGCTGCTCGCCGCCGCCCTCATCGAATCGGCCTCGCTGGCGCCTGGTCCGCTTGGGACGCCGAAGCCGTAGGCGCCCCGCGCCCTTGGGCGGCCGAAGCCGTAGGCGAAGGCGGCTGGCCCCTGTTAGAATGGGACCTCGCGCCGGTGTAGCTCAGATGGTTAGAGCACGCGGCTCATATCCGCGGAGTCCGGGGTTCAAGTCCCTGCACCGGCACCACTGTTTGGCAAGGGGCCGCGCGTCTGGCGCGTGCGGCGCCTTTCTTTTCCGGCCTCGCGTGTTTCCTCATGTTGACGCTGCAAGAACGTGTGCGGCACGCCATCGAGCGTGACGCGCTGATTCCGCCCGGATCGAGGGTTCTGGTGGCGGTGTCTGGCGGATCCGACTCGGTGGCGCTGCTGTGTCTGCTGCGCGATCTCGCGTCCACGGCGGGATTCGAGATGGCGGGTGCGGCGCATTTGAACCATGGCCTGCGCGGCACCGACAGCGACGGCGATGAGGGCTTCTGTGCGGATCTGGCCTCACGGCTGGGTGTGCGGTTTCTGGCGGGCCGGGCCGATGTGGCAGCCCTTGCCCGCGACGCGCGATCGTCGATCGAAGTGGCGGCGCGGCGCGCACGCTATCGCTTTCTGGACGAAGCGGCGGCGCAGTTGTGCGCCGATCGCATCGCCGTCGGCCACACGCGAGACGACCAGGCCGAGACGTTCCTGTTGCGGTTGCTGCGCGGCGCGGGCGCAAGCGGGTTGTCCGCGATCCACCCGCGGCGCGGCACGATCGTGCGGCCGCTGCTCGACATTCGCCACAACGACCTTCGTACGTACCTGCAAGACTCGGGGATGGCGTTTCGTGACGATTCCACGAATCTCGACCAGCGCATCCCGCGCAACTGGATCCGCCACTACCTGATTCCCCAACTCACGGACCACCTGGACGCCGACATCGTGGAGGTACTGGCGCGCGAGGCGCACGTGCTGCGTGACGAGTCTGCCATGCTCGACCAGCTAGCGTCGGAGGCATCGGCGTCCGTGGTGACCAGCAAGTCGGGCCAGTCCACCATGCTTGATGCCGCCTCGCTCTGTTCGCTGCACGTGGCGCTGTCTCGGCGAGTCGTGCGGCGCTTGCTGGCGGGCGTGGACAGCACGGCCTTCCATGGCGTCGACCACGTGGAACGCGTGATCGCGCTCGCCGCGCCCGGAACCATGAGGGGTGCCGCCGATCTTCCTGGTGTTCGCGTGGAACGAATCGGCGAATCCGTTGTCTTATATAAGAGAAGGGCTCGTACCCGGCCGCAATCGCGCGCGTTTCACTACGAACTGCCGGTGCCAGGGCGTGTGGAAGTGACGCAAGCCGGGTTCGCGGTGGAGGCGCGACCGGACATCTGGCCGACACCGCAAGGCGTGTCCACACAACAGGTTCCGGGTGACGCCATGGCCGTGGTCATCGACGCCGTGGCCGCCGCCACCGGCCTCTTCGTGCGATCCCGTCAACCGGGGGACAGCCTGCGCCCCCTCGGCCTGAATGGGCGCAAGAAGGTGCAGGATGTGCTGGTGGACCGGAAAGTGCCACGCGACCAGCGCGACCGGGTGCCGCTCGTCGTGGATGGTGCGGGTCGCATCGTGTGGGTGGCCGGTCATGCGCTGTGCGATGAGGCCCGAGTCACGGATCGCACGCAAACCGTGATATTATTGAAACTTAGCCGTTTGGGAGATAACGTTTGAACTCCACTATTCGGAGCCTGCTGTTCTGGTTGGTTCTGGTCGTTGTGGCCGTCCTCGTCTGGAACTTCTCCACCACGTTCAAGACGAGCGACCGGACCGTAACGTTCAGCGAGTTCATGTCCTGGGTGGACTCCGGCCAGGTGGCCCAGGTGACCATCCAGGGCAGCGACATCACCGGCATCAGCAAGGCCAACGAGACGTTCCGCACCGTCGCCCCGACGCAGTACGAGCAGCTCGCCAACAAACTCATCGAGCGCAGCGTCGTCGTTACGGCCAAAGACGCCTCCGCCAGCCCGTGGGCGACCATTCTGTACTCCTGGGCTCCGGCGCTGCTGATGATCGGCTTCTGGATCTTCTTCATGCGCCAGATGCAGAGCGGAGGCAACAAGGCACTATCGTTCGGCAAGAGCAAGGCGAAGCTGTCCTCGGGATCGCAGAAGAAATTGTCGTTCAAGGACGTGGCGGGCGTAGATGAGGCGAAAGAGGAGTTGCAGGAAATCATCGAGTTCCTGAAGGAGCCGCAGAAGTTCCAGAAGCTGGGTGGGCGTATTCCGAAAGGCGTACTGCTGATGGGGGCGCCAGGAACGGGCAAGACCCTGCTGGCGCGCGCCGTGGCCGGCGAGGCCAGCGTGCCGTTTTTCTCGATCAGCGGTTCCGACTTCGTCGAGATGTTCGTGGGCGTTGGCGCCTCGCGCGTCCGCGACTTGTTCGAGCAGGGCAAGAAAAACGCCCCCTGCATCGTCTTCATCGACGAGATTGATGCGGTAGGACGCCATCGCGGCGCTGGTCTGGGCGGCGGGCACGACGAACGCGAACAGACGCTGAACCAGTTGCTGGTCGAGATGGACGGCTTCGAATCGAACGAAGGCGTCATTCTGATGGCCGCCACTAACCGTCCCGATGTGCTCGACCCGGCGCTGCTGCGGCCCGGCCGTTTCGACCGCCGGATCATCGTGAATCGGCCCGACGTGCGCGGGCGCGAGGGCATCCTAGGCGTGCACACGCGCAAGATTCCGCTGTCAGACGATGTGAACACGAGCGTGCTGGCGAGAGGCACTGCCGGCTTTTCTGGCGCCGACCTGGCAAACCTGGTGAACGAGGCGGCGCTGAACGCGGCCCGCTACAACCAGAAGGTCGTCAAGATGGCCGACTTCGAGTACGCCAAGGACAGAGTGCTGATGGGCACCGAACGCCGGTCCATGGTGATCAGCGAAGCCGAGAAACGAGTGACCGCCATCCACGAAGCTGGCCACGCGCTGCTGACCGTGGTGCTGCCCAACGCCGATCCCATCCACAAGGTGACGATCATTCCACGCGGCATGGCGTTGGGTCTCACGCAACAACTGCCGGTGGACGAGAAGCACAACTACACCCGCGACTACCTGCTCGACCAGATTGCGATTCTGATGGGCGGACGCATCGCCGAAGAGGAGTGCCTGGGCAGCGTGACGACCGGCGCCGGCAACGATCTGGAACGGGCGACCGACCTGGCGCGCAAGATGGTGTGCGAGTGGGGCATGAGCGACGCCATGGGGCCGCTCACCTTTGGCAAGAAGGAAGAACAGATCTTTCTCGGCCGTGAGATTGCACAACACCAGGACTATAGCGAAGACACCGCGATCAAGATCGACCAGGAAGTGCGGCGCATCGTGTCGGAGAACTTCGAACGGGCACGTGGCGCGATCATCCAGCACAAGGACAAGGTGCTGACGATTGCCGACGAGTTGCTGACACGCGAAGTGCTCGACGGCGAGCAGGTGCAGCGTGTGGTGCGCGGAGAGCCGCTGCATGCGCATGTGCCGCCCGCCTCGGCCACCGTGGCGGTCGAGAGCACGCCAGTGGCCGAAGGCGAGCGCTCCGCTCCACTGCGAGGGCCGCTGCCCGAACCGCTGCCCCAGCAGTAGCGCGGCAGGGATCCCGAGTCCCTGTTCCTCCACCATGAACCCATACCCGGCGGCAGAACGCCGCTCTTACGGCATCCCGCTCCCGTCGGGTTGCACCATCACGCTTGGGCCGCGCACGCTGGTGATGGGTATCGTGAATGTCACGCCCGACTCGTTCGCTGGCGGCGCGCCTGATGTCGACGAGGCGGTCGCACTGGCCTTGAGCATGGAGGCCGCCGGCGCCGACATCATCGATATCGGCGGCGAGTCCACGCGGCCGGGGGCCGAGGCCGTGCCGGAGGCGCAGGAACTGGCGCGCGTCATGCCGGTCATCGAGCGCCTGAGGGGCCGCCTACGCATACCTCTCTCCATTGACACCTACAAAGCTGGCGTGGCGGAAACCGCGATCGCGTCAGGCGCCTGTATCGTGAATGACATCAGCGGTTTAGGGTATGATCAGTCGCTGGGCGGCGTCGTCGCACGGACCGGCGCCGGGCTGGTGCTGATGCACACCCGCGGCCGATCGCGACAGATGTACCACGAGGCCGTGTACGGCGATGTCGTAGGCGACGTGGTGGCCGAGTTGGGCCAGGCGATCGATCGGGCTGTGGCCTCTGGTGTTGATCGCGGGCGCCTCATCATCGACCCTGGGCTGGGCTTCGCCAAGCGCCCCGACCAGACCTACGCGCTCTTGGCCCAGTTGCCGCGCTTGGCGGCACTCGACAGGCCGTTGCTGGTCGGGCCATCGCGCAAGTCGTTTCTGACCGAGGCGCTCGGTGCCAGGCCAGCCGTCGATCGCGATTGGGGCACCGCTGCGGCCGTCAGTACGGCAGTCTGGCTCGGGGCTCACATCGTGCGGGTGCACAACGTGGAAGCCATCGTGCAGGTCGTGCGGGTAACCGACGCTATTCGACAACACTAGGTGAAGGCCCTGCGACAACACGGCTTGCGGCCACCGAAAAAGAAGGTGGCCGACGGTCAAGCCGGGCAACCAGGACGAAGGACACAGCAACTACCGTGAACGACGTCACCACCATGCTCCAGCACGGACCCGTCGGGTGGACCGACGTGCTGGATATTCTGATTGCCGCCGTCGCGATCTACGAGCTGCTGAAGCTGCTGCGCGGCACCAGGGCGGTGCAGATGAGTGTGGGCGTCGGGGTGCTGGTCGGCTTGTTCTACCTGGCGCGATGGTGGCGGCTTGATACGGTCAGCTGGCTCATCCGCAACATGTTCGCCTACGTCGTGTTTGCGGCCATCGTGCTCTTCACGCCCGAGATTCGGCGCACGCTGGCGCACCTGGGCCGGGCGCGGTTCTTCCGCTACCTGTCGCGATCGGAATCCAACAACGAAATCGTGGAAGAACTCGTCGTGGCTGCCACTATGCTGGCCAGCCAGCGAACCGGAGCCATCATTGCCGTGGAACGCGATATCGGCCTGCGCAACTACATCGAGGGGGGAATCCCACTGGATGCCACGACGACCTACGACCTGCTAATCGCCATTTTCCAGCTGAAATCGCCGCTGCACGATGGCGCCGTGATCATTCAGGGGAATCGCATTGCCGCGGCGGCCTGCTTCCTGCCGTTGACGGTGAATCCGGCTGTCGGCAAGGATTTCGGCACCCGTCACCGCGCCGCGATCGGCCTGACCGAGGAGACCGACGCAGTGGCCATCGTGGTGTCCGAACAGACCGGACGCATGTCGCTGGCGCTGGACGGCACCGTGGAACGGGGCGTTGACGCCGACACATTGCGGGCGCGCCTGCAGACGCTGGTGCCGCAACGCCGGCAGGCCGCCGAGCGCAACTCGACAGGGGCGTTCGACTGATGGCCTACAACCCGTTCCGGCATGTCGGTCTCAAGGCACTCTCGGTCGCGATCGCCGTGCTGCTGTGGTTCGCCGTGGGCGGAGAGAAAATCGTAGAGCGCAGCCTGCGTTCGCCGCTCGAACTGCAGAACATTCCGGAAGGACTCGAGGTGGTGGGTGACGCGCCGGGCAACGTCAATGTGCGCGTACGCGGATCGTCGAGCGCCCTCGGCCAGTTGTCGGCTGGCGACGTGGTGACGGTGCTCGACCTGTCAACCGCCAGGGCCGGCCGCAACCTGGTCTATCTCACGCCCGACTTCGTCCGCGTGCCGTTCGGCGTAGAGGTCACGTATGTGGGCCCGGCCACCACCACCTTGATGTTTGAGCGATCGATCGCCAAGACGGTGCCGGTGGTGCCCTCAATCGAGGGTCAGCCATCGCCCGGCTACGCGGTCGAACGGGTCGTGACCGAACCCACCGAAGTCGAGGTGCTGGGGCCCGAAAGCGCACTGCGCGACCTGCAGCAGGCCACCACCGCTCCGGTTCAGCTGGACGGGGCCACCCGGTCGATTCGCGAATCGGTGACCATCGGCACCCCCAATAGCGCCGCGCGGCTGCGCACACCGCGCAGCGCCCTGGTACTGGTCGAGATCGTTCCGGTACGAACCGAGCGCACCCTGATCGCCGTTCCCGTACGCATGCAGAATCTGCGCGCAGGCCAGTCGGCGCAATCCACGCCCTCGACCGTGTCCGTCACCGTGCGCGGTGCTGAAGACGCGCTGAAAGAGCTGAAGGCCGACGCCATCGAGGCGTCGGTCGATCTGGCCGGTCTCGGTCCCGGCCGCTACCCCCTGGCTATCCGTGTGTCGCCGTCGAGGATGTTCGGCGTGGCGCGCATCGATCCTGCCCAGGTGACGATCCACATACGATGAAGACGAAACTGTTTGGCACTGATGGGGTTCGCGGCCGGGCCGGCGCACCGCCACTCGACACGCGCACAATCCGGCGTCTTGGCGCCGCCCTGGTCAAGGCGCTTCCGGCCGGTTCCGCCGCCCCGCACCTGCTGGTGGGGCGCGACACGCGCGAGTCTGGCGAGTGGATCGAGCGCGAGTTGGCGTTGGGCGCCAGGTCGGCCGGTGCCACGATGACCAGCGCGGGCGTCATTTCCACGCCGGCTATCGCCTTCTTGACGAGCCGCCACGGTTTTGCGGCGGGCCTAGTGATCTCGGCGTCGCACAATCCGTTTGAGGACAACGGTATCAAGGTGTTCTCGGGCGCCGGCGAGAAGTTCACCGAAACGCTCGAAGCGCAGGTCGAGGCCATTGTCGCCGATGCCTCTTGGGCCGAACCTGGCGGTGAGGCACCAGAGGTGCCCCTGGTTGATCTGCTCGACTCGTACGTGCGTCACGTTCGCGAGGCGCTCAATGGACAGTTCCCAACCGGCGCCCGCCGGATCGCGGTGGACTGTGCCAACGGCGCCACCTCTGGTCTGGCCCCGCGACTGCTGCGCGAGTTGGGGTTCGACGTCACCGCCATGGGCTGCGAGCCAGACGGGCGCAACATCAACCTGGCGTGCGGCTCGACACATCCGGATGCGTTGGCGCGCCTGGTCACCGCGCGCGGGTGCGCGCTGGGCGTGGCCTTCGATGGCGACGGCGACCGGGCGATTTTCGTCGACAGCAACGGCTGTGTGGTCGATGGCGACGCCGTATTGTATCTCTGCGCCAGGCAGCTGAAAGAGCGCGGCGCGCTGCGCGGCAACGCGGTGGTCGCCACGGTGATGAGCAACATCGGGCTCGAGATTGCCCTTCGCGAGCTGGGCATTCGCATGGTTCGCTGCCCGGTGGGCGACAAGTACGTGATGGAGGAACTGCTGCGCGACAATCTGGCCCTCGGTGGCGAGCAGTCCGGGCACATCATCTTCGCCGACTCGCTCTACACCGGAGACGGACTGGTGACAGCCCTGAACGTGCTGCGCGTGATGGCGGAAACCGGCCACTCGCTGGACGCGCTGGCCGGCGGCCTCACCACCTACCCGCAGGTGCTGTTGAACGTGCGAGTGCGCGAGAAGCGCGATTGGACCACGCTTCCAGCCGTAGCGACCGCAGCGGCTGCCGTCGAGCAGCGGCTGGCCGGGAACGGACGGCTGCTGGTGCGCTACTCCGGCACCGAGCCGCTGTTGCGCGTGATGATCGAGGGGCAGCACCAGGCCGAGATTCAGTCGTGGGCCGAGGAAATCGTTCATGCCGTGAAAGCGGAAATCGGGGCATAGGAGTCCGACGATGGCTGATACTGACGATCTCAAGGACACGAAGAACTTCTTTCTGGATATTCCCCCCGCCCACGACGGGTTCTACCTGAAGGGTGCGCACCAGCTCGACTGGGGCATGCGCAACCGGCTGGCTCGGATCTTCCGGCCCGAGAGCGGGCGTACGGTGATGCTGGCCATCGACCACGGCTACTTTCTCGGACCCACCACCGGCCTCGAGCGCGTCGACGTCACCATCGTTCCGCTCCTGACGTATGCCGACGCGCTCATGTGCACGCGCGGCATTCTTCGGTCCACGATTCCCGCCTCGTTCGGTCACGGGGTGGTGATGCGGTCGACCGGCGGGCCCAGCACGCTGAAGGAGCTGTCGAACGAGCAGATCGCCGTCGACATCGACGATGCGGTGCGGATGAACGTGTCGGCCATGGCGGTGCAGGTGCACATTGGCGGTGAATTCGAGACACAGACGGTGCACAACATGACCCGGCTCGTCGACATGGGGCTGCGCTACGGCGTGCCGACGATGGGCGTGACGGCCGTCGGAAAGAACCTGACCCGCGACGCCCGCTACCTGGGCCTGGCCACGCGCATCTGCGCGGAGCTTGGCGCGCAGGTCGTCAAAACCTATTACTGCGCCGAGGGCTTCGAAACGGTGACCGCTGGCTGCCCGGTGCCCATCGTCATGGCGGGCGGGACGAAACTGCCGGAGTTGGATGCGCTCACCATGGCCTACAACGCGGTCAGCCAGGGCGCGGCGGGCGTAGACATGGGACGCAATATCTTCCAGTCCGATGCGCCAGCCGCCATGATCCAGGCGGTGGGCAACGTCGTGCACCAATTGATGAAGCCCAAGGACGCTTACGACTGCTACCTCACCATGAAGGCCGAGCGCGATCAGGCGGCGGCCAGGAAGAAGTAGCCACATGCGGAATCGGTGGAGCGATGCGGACGCAGCTCACATGGTCGAGCAGTACGCTGGCCGCGTGGGCGAGGCGCTGGCCCTGCGAACCTACACCAGCCGTCTGCTCGGCTCTGAACCCGCGTTGGTCTTGCATGGCGGCGGCAATGCGTCGGTGAAGGCCACCTGGCGCACCGTCCTGGGCGAGCAGGTGCCCGCCATCTTCGTGAAGGCCTCGGGGTTCGACATGGCCACCATCGAGCCCGAGGGACATCCCGCGCTCGACTTGAGCTACCTGCGCCGGCTTCGCGCCCTCGCCAGCCTTGACGATGACACGATGGTGAACGAGATCAGGACCCATCTGTTCGACCATCGCAACCCGACGCCGTCAATCGAGACGCTGGTGCATGCGTTTCTGCCGGGCACGTACATCGATCACAGCCACGCCGATGCGATCCTCACACTGACAAACCAGCGTGGTGGCCGCCAACTGGTCCACGACGCGTGTGGCCCCCACCTGGTCGTGCTCGACTATGTGGAGCCAGGCTTTCAGTTGGCCCTGGCCGCGGCAGCCGCCGTGCAGGCCGTGCCGGAGGCGGTTGGCCTCGTGCTGATGAAGCACGGACTGATCACGTGGGGCGAAAGCGCGCGGTCGTCGTACGAGGCGCACCTCGACACGGTGAGCCGCGCCGAAGCGTTCGTGCGATCGCGTGCGCGCAAGGGCGCAACGGTGTTCGTCAGCCCAACGGCTGTGAGGGACGCGCGAGAACGATGGGCGACGTTGGCGCCGGTGGTGCGTGGGCAACTAGCCAGCCCGACCGGCCAGAACGACTGCCCCTGGGACCGCGTGGTGCTGGCGCCCCAGATCGACGATGAGGTGATCGGAATCCTCGCTTCTGAAGGCGCGAAAACCGCGCATGTCACACCGCCGCTGACAGCCGACCACCTGATTCGCACCAAGAGCGTGCCGTTATGGGTTGATGTGGCGGGCTCAGGCGAACCGGCGGCCGTGACAGCACAGATCCGCACGGCGATTCAGGAGTACGGCGCGGCATACGAGGCGTATGTGGCGCGTCATCGCGACCAGATGCAGGCGGGCCTGGCCGAATTCGATTCCCTGCCGCGCGTCGTGCTGCTGCCAGGCGTGGGTGCCATCGGCGCGGGTCGCGATGTGCACGCCGCCACCGTGGCTCGCGACATTGCGGTGCAGTCGCTGCGCGTGAAATCTGCCGTGGCCAGCATGGGCACCTACGAGGGGCTATCGGAGCGCGAGCTGTTCCTGATGGAGTACCGCGGGGTGCAGCATGCGAAGCTCGGCGGCGGTGGAGGCGCGCTGGCCGGACGCGTCGCGCTCATCTCGGGTGCAGCCGGCGCCATTGGCGCCGGCATCGCCAGGGGCCTGATGGAACACCGGTGTCACGTGGCGGTGACCGACCTGGCTGGCGAGCGGCTCGACTCGCTCGCGCGCGATCTCAATCAGGCGTTTCCGGCCCACGCGATCGCGGTGCCGATGGACGTGACCGACCCGGCATCGGTGGCCGCGGCGTTCCGGCGCGTGTCGCTCGAGTGGGGCGGCGTCGATCTGGTGATCGTCAACGCGGGTATCGCCCACGTGTCGCCGCTCACGTCGATGGATCTCGATACCTTCCGACGGCTCGAGCGCGTGAACATCGACGGCACGCTGCTCGTGCTGGCCGAGGCGGGCCGTCACTTCGCGTGGCAGGCGACGGGTGGCGATATCGTGCTGGTATCCACCAAGAACGTATTCGCCCCGGGAGCCGGGTTTGGCGCCTATAGCGCCACCAAGGCCGCCTCGCATCAGCTGGCACGCATCAGTAGCCTGGAGTTGGCCGACATCGACGTGCGGGTGAACATGGTGTCGCCCGACGCCGTGTTTGGCGAGGGCGCACGGCGATCGGGACTGTGGGCCGAGGTGGGACCCGATCGGATGAAGGCCCGCGGCCTGGACGAAGCCGGCCTTGAAGAGTACTACCGCACGCGGAATCTGCTGAAGGCCAAGGTCACTGCGCGGCACGTGGCCAACGCGGTCATGTACTTCGCCACGCGGCAGTCGCCCACGACCGGATCGACGATTCCCGTCGACGGCGGGTTGCCGGATTCGACGCCGCGATAATGAGAGGTGTGGAAGTAGGGAGTAGACAGCAGACGTGGTTTCAAGACCTGGGCGGGTGGCCGCGGTCGCCGGCGCGATCGGCAACGGGAGAAGCACCGCCATCCCGTCATTCCCGCTCTCCTTTCGTCATTCCCGCGAACGCGGGAATCCAGCCTGGACCCCCGCTTTCGCGGGGGTGACGACAACGTGAGCATCACGTGGGCTGATCGCGGACAGACCCGGACGGTTTTTGAAGCAGCTGTACTGACAGCGTGCAGTCTTATTGAGTGGAGCAGCCATCATGCGCTTGAGCGTGAACATCGATCACATCGCCACGATACGTGAAGCCCGCCGGGGCCGCGAACCGGAACCGGTGACGGCTGCGGCCATGGCGGAGCTGGCCGGCGCCGAGGGCATCACGGTGCACCTGCGCGGCGACCGGCGCCACATCAAGGACCGGGATGTCGAATTACTGCGGCAGACGTTGGCCACACGCCTCAACGTGGAGATGGCGGCCACGCGCGAAATGGTGTCCATCGCCTGCCGGATCAAGCCGGACCAGGTCACGCTCGTTCCGGAACGACCGGAAGAGATTACAACTACCGGCGGTCTCGATGTGGTGCGGCACATGAAAGCCGTGCGTACTGCGGTCGCGCGCTGCCGCCCGGCCGGCATCCACGTCAGCGTCTTCATCGATCCTGAGCCCGCCCAGGTGGACGCGTCGAAACGTGCCGGAGCCGACGCCATCGAAATCAACACGGGTCCCTACGCCGACCGATCCGGTTCCGGCCAGCGGGAACAGCTGGCACGCATCCGCGACACGGCAGAACGAGCCGCGGCCCTCGGTCTCGACGTGCTGGCCGGCCACGGCCTCAACTACGTGAATGTGCAACCCATCGTCACGGTGCCCCACATCGTCGAATTGAACATCGGTCACAGCATCGTAGCGCGGGCGGCGTTGGTGGGGCTCGATCGAGCCGTGCGCGAGATGGTGGCGCTGCTGAACGCATGACCGCCATGTCCCGGCGTCACGTCGGTCGCCTGCTCGCCGTCACGGTGGTGTCGTGGGCCACGGCGGGCACGGCCTACGCCACCGAGCCGCAGTCTGTCGTCTTCACGGGCCGCGACGGCGTCGAGGTAACCGGGTCGCTCTACCTTCCCGACAGGCAGCCGGCGCCCGCCGTCGTGCTGTTGCCGATGATGGGTCGCTCGCGGGCCGATTGGGACATGACCGCGCAGAAACTGGCCGAGGCCGGCATCGCGGCGCTCGCCATCGATTTCCGGCGCAACGGCGGGTCGAGGCTCGGGGCAGATGGCGCCGGGACCGGGGACTACTCGGATCTCGTCATCGATGGGGATGCGGCCCGGGCCTATCTGGCCTCGCGTCCCGACATCTCGGCCGGCCGCATCGGCATGATGGGTGCGTCAATCGGCGCCAGCGTGGCCGTGTTGTCGGCAGCCAGCGATCCCCAGGTGCGCTCGCTGGCGCTCTTGTCGCCCAGCCTGGAGTACCGAGGGCTTCGGATCGAGCAGCCGCTGCGGAAGTATGCCTCCAGGCCAGCCCTGCTCGTGGTCAGCAGCGAAGATCCCTACGCCCTCCGCTCGGCACGCGCGATGGTGAGCATGGGCGACGGTGCCCGGGAATTGCGCGTGCTGTCTGGTGCCGGTCACGGTACAGTCATGTTGTCGCGCGATCCGGACCTGTCGTCGGCGCTGGTGGACTGGTTCCTTCGCACGTTGTTATGATCACGTCGTGGAGCCGGGCGCTCTTGTTACGGCCCTCACCATGCTATGAAACCTGAATCAATCGTCTTCGCCATAGCCGGTACTTTCTTCGGCTTGATCGTGGGATGGATCATCGGCACACAGCAGGCACCTGGCCGACCCGCCTCCGAAGCCGCGGCCGTCACACAGGCGTCACCGGCCGCGGCGCCGCAGGCAGCGCGGCCAGTCCTGGACGAAAGCCAGGTCACGCCGCTCAAGAACATTGCCGAGCGCGACCCGAACAACGTGCAGTCGCGCGTGCAGCTTGGCAACCTGTACTTCGATGCCGAGCGGTACCAGGACGCGATCAAGTGGTACGAAGACGCTCTGGCGTTGAATGGCCGGGATGCAAACGTCAGCACCGATCTTGGCGTCTGCTACTACTACACGGACCAGGCCGACCGGGCGATCGCCCAGCTCGAGGTGTCGCTGGCGATCGACCCGAGGCACCAGAAGTCGCTGCTCAATCTCGGGGTGGTGCGCGCGTTTGGCAAGCAGGACATCGCCGGCGCCATGGCCGCGTGGGAGAAGGTCATCGCGATCGATCCGAACGGCCAGGAAGGCCAGGCGGCACGCCGCGCGCTCGACAATCTGAAATCGGCTCATCCGGGCGGCGCTCCGGTGCCGCCGCCAGGCACGCCGCCGGCCAGCCAGAGCCCGAAGCCGGGCCGAATCGGAAACTGACGGCCGGCCCCACATGCTGTATCGCTTCCTGCTTTGGGCGTTGCTTCTGCTGCTGGTCGCGCGTTCAGTGCTTCGGCTGCTCAGGGGGTTCAGAGAAGGCGCCGGCACAAGGCCTCCAAGGCAGCGCGGATCGCCCGACAAGGGCGAACTGATGGTGCGCGATCCGGTGTGCGGTACCTTCGTGGTCCCATCCCGGGCCGTCACGGCGCGCGACAAGGGCGGCACGCACTTCTTCTGTTCCGAAAAGTGCCGCCAGGCCTATCTTCCGTAGGCATGTTCTTGGTGTGGCTTAGTGCCCCGATTCCGAAGTACGGCAACGGTAGTCCGGAGCGCGGCGCCCGGATCGCAAGGCGCGACGACCGAG
>ERZ1292640.2909-Hain-H43-02um-R1-2909-length-13549-cov-4_pt1 | contig 13549 bp, 14 predicted proteins | sample MGYA00564404_ERZ1292640 | MGnify/ENA primary metagenome ERZ1292640 (study PRJEB36523, sample SAMEA6512636) | groundwater metagenome | collected 2019-01-08 | study: AquaDiva: Metagenomics assemblies of 32 groundwater samples
TTAAGACAGGGCGCAGCGCGATAGAGGCATTAATCAAAGAAACCAGGATCATCATCGTCGATATGCATGCGGAGGCCACCTCTGAAAAAGTGGCGTTGGGTTGGTACTTAGAAGATTTGGCCAGCGCTGTCTTGGGCACCCACACGCATATCCAGACTGCCGATGAAAAAATATTGCCTGGCGGGTGCGCCTACATCACGGATGTGGGCATGACCGGGCCTTATCAATCGGTTATCGGCAGGCGGGTTGAAGATGTCTTGAAAAAATTCATTACTGCCGTCCCCACGCGCTTTGAAGTGGCTGCCGATGATATCCAGTTGCACGGCGTGGTTTTAGATATTGATGAAAAAAACGGCAGGGCCAAGTCAATCTTAAGGATCCAGAAAAAACTTTTAAGTTAATATGCGATTTAGAAAAAATAACGCTTCGGCAATGTTGATGATCGGAATTTCTGCCGCGCTGCTGCTTATTCTTCATTCATCCTTTGCTCAAAGCGATGAATTAGAGTTTAACCTAGACGTTAAGGCTGCGGCTATTGCCTTGCCCAAGATCTTTAAGCCCGGGGTTGACCTTAGCGGCAGGGGATTCCACGAGGAAAACACCTGGCCTCAAGGCGCAGCGGCCAAGGTAACTTTGGATACCTGGCAGCAGGATATCGGTTTTTCCGGGATCTACCGCCTGCAATACAATCTCTGGGAGATCAATGAGCTGGCCAAGGACAAAGAACTGCAGCAAAAACTGCTGAGCAGCTACGAAAGCATTATTAAAGATATTAATGACAGCCAGGGCATCTTGATTTTAGACATTTTTAGCACCCCTGCCGGGCTGGGCAAGGTTTTGGATAAGAAAAGCTCGCCCTGGGATTTACGCGCGTTTAAGGCTTTAGTCAAACAGACGATCCAGTATTTAAGCTGTGAGAAAAAATATAACGTTTGGTATGAAGTCTGGAGCGCTCCGGACGTCGATGATTTTTACTTAGGCCGGGAGCAGGAATACCTGAATTTATACCGGGCCGTAGCTGAAGCGGTAGGCGAACTTAAAAAAGAATACAAGGTCCATATTCCCGTCGGCGGGCCAAGCACCAGTTGGTGGTTTCAAAATATCGAAGGCAACACCATCATTACTCCGGAAAGAAGCCTTATTTACGAACTAATCAGATTCTGCGCCAGGTTCCGCCTGCCTTTGGATTTTGTTAGCTGGCACGGCTATTCTACCGATCCTAAAATAGAAAAAGAGTTGACCAGATACAATAAAACTGGTGTCGCCCTGATCCGCGACTGGCTGACCTATTTTCATCTGAACCGCGAGACCCCCCTGATCGTCGATGAATGGAATTACGATAGCGGCGCCAATATTTTAGCCCAGAGGCATGAAAGATCCAATATTTGCGCCAGCTACATCTTAAGCCGCCTGAAAAATATGTACGAGTCCGGCCTGGATTACCAGGTTTATTTTAGCCTCGAGGATTTTCACGGCAATAAAGAGGGGGTCTCCAGAAACGTAGGCTTATTCTGGTTTGACCAACAAGACCCCCAGGGTAAGCGCGGCGCAAAATCCACCTATAATATTTTTAGGATGCTTTCTCTGCTGGGCAAAGACATGCTGGGGCCTTCCTTAAAATCCAGTGACGGGTTTGTAGATATGCTGGCCACTAAGAGCGAGGATTATCTTGCCCTGCTTATTTATAATTACAGCGACCCCGAGATAGCCATGAATTATATTTCCCGTAACATCGCCAGCCTTAACGATGCCGAACGCAAGATTATAGTCAGGCTGATTAAATCCAGAAAATTAGATAAACTCATCCGCAGGGAATTAGAACCGGCCAGTTTTCGGCTGACCAAGAAACTAAAGTCCGTATTAAAAAAAGCGCAAGAGCTAAATGACCAGGCTGTAAGATTTGCCAACTCTGAGCGCAGCGCAAAAATCAATATTAAGAATTTAAACGGCGATTACCTGCGCCAAATATATACGATAGATTCAACCTGCGCGCTTAATTGCGATTTTGTCCCGGCGGAAGAAAAGACGGTTAATATCGCGGGCGCATATCTTGAGGGCCTGGTTTTAAAACCCTATTCGGTGAATTTGCTGGTTTTTAAAAAGAAGCCTCCTGAATCGGCGACACCACCTTTAGAGGCTGTAGGGGCTTCTTCGGCGGTAGTGCAGGAAGTAAAAGATGGCAGGGAAAAGTCTCTGCCCGAGCACAAAGAATAAAAACGCAAAATTAATCCGCATGCCTAACAGAGCAGCCTCTAAAAACGAGCCGGATCTTTTTAAAAACTCCGCGTCTCTTGAAAAGCCCGCGCACATCTATACCGTATCGCAGATTACTCAGGATATAAAGTTAATTTTGGAAAATACCTTTGCCCAGATCTGGGTGGAGGGGGAGGTTTCCGGGTTAAACAGGATACCTACCGGAACGCTATTTTTTAATTTAAAAGATAGCGCCAGCCTCTTAAAATGCGTGATCTTTTTTTCCGTAGCCCCGAACATCAAATTTGAATTAAAAGACGGCATGCAGGTCGTCTGCGGCGGGCGGGTGAGCGTGTATGAAAAGGACGGCAAATATCAATTATATGTGCAGTCAGTTGAGCCTAAGGGCATGGGCAGCCTGCAGCTGGCACTGGAACAACTAAAGCAGAAACTAGAGAAGGAAGGATTGTTTTCCCCGGCGCATAAAAAACCCATACCATATTTACCTGCGCGCATCGGGGTGGTGACGTCTTTGCAGGGCGCGGCGATAAAAGATATCCTGAAAGTCCTGGACCGCAGATTCAAAGAGGTGCACATTATGATTAGTTCCGTCCGGGTCCAGGGAGAAGGCGCAAAAGAGGAAATCGCCCAAGCCATCGAAGACTTTAATGTTTTTAATCAAGGCCTGCCTGCCGGGCAGCGCATTGAGGTGATGATCGTCGGACGCGGCGGCGGCAGCACTGAGGACCTCTGGGCGTTTAACGAAGAAATCGTAGCCAGGGCAATATACAAATCCAAGATACCGGTTATTTCGGCTGTGGGCCATGAGCGCGACTGGTCCATCAGCGATTTAGTCGCGGATTTACGCGCGCCTACCCCGTCGGTGGCCGCGGAGCTGGTCATACCGAAAAAAGAGGATTTGGAAGATAAACTCACCAGCCTTACCCGGGATCTAAGGCGGTCTTTTGAAGAACTGGCCTGGGATTTTCAGGAGCGCCTTGACGGCCTGGCCCATCGCTTAGGTTTAAGCATGGGGCATACCCTTAAATTAAATTTTAACCAATTTGAAGGCGCGATTAAGAAATTAAAATTGCTTAACCCCGCAGCGCTTATCCGCAGCCATCAGGAAAAGATCGCTGGCCTGGCAAAAGCGATGCGGGTGCGCTTGAGCCACTTCCTTGAATTAAGGGAATCGTTTTTTGCCAAAGCCGTAGAGAAACTCGCGAATTTAAGCCCTTTGAATATTTTATCCCGGGGCTACAGCATTGCTTTTGCCATGCCGGAGGGCAAAATTATCAAGGATGCCGCGTTGCTTAAGGCCGGAGAGATGATTAAAACCAAATTACATAAAGGCGAAGTTTTAAGCCAGGTCAGGGAGGTAAAAACAGATGGCTGAGATAAAATTCGAGGAGGCTTTAAAAAAACTGGAGAAGATCGTCGAAGATTTAGAAGGCGGGGACCTGTCTTTGGACGAGGCGCTCAAGAAATATCAGGAAGGCATTGAGCTTTCCAAGGTCTGCGCGCAACGGCTGGAAAATACCAAGAAAAAAATCGATGTGTTAGTGAAGAACAAAAAAGGCGAATTTGAATTAAGGCCATTGGATGAGGCTAAGATAGAAGAATAATGTTATTAGAAAATATCCAATCCCCCGGTGATTTAAAAAAGATCCCTCTAGAGCAGCTTCCTGCGTTGGCCTCGGAAATAAGGCAGCGCATACTGGAGGTGGTTTCCTCTAAGGGCGGGCATTTGGCCTCCAGCTTAGGGGCGGTGGAGCTGACTATTGCCTTGCATTACTATTTGAATACACCCAAAGACAAGATTGTTTGGGATGTCGGCCACCAGTCATACGCCCATAAAATCCTCACCGGCAGAAACAAGGATTTTTCTGCCTTACGCCAATATCAGGGATTAAGCGGTTTTCCCTCTAAGGATGAATCCGAATATGATTCTTTTACCACCGGGCACAGCTCTACCGCGGTCTCGCTGGCATTGGGCCTGGCGTCTGCCCGGGATTTCCTGCCGCCGGCAGAGTATTTTAAAGTAGTGGCAGTTATCGGCGACGGCTCTTTAAGCGGGGGCTTGTGTTTTGAGGGCTTAAACAACGCCGGGCATCTTAAAAAAGATATCCTGGTAGTTTTGAATACCAATGAGCTTTCCATCGCCCCTAATGTCGGGGCTATCAGCACGTATCTAAACAAACTCATTTCTTTGCCTATCTATAACCGTTTTAAAAATTCCCTGGAAGGCTTGGTTAAAACCCGCCTGCCCAAAGGAAGCCGGCTTTTAAAAATGGCGTATAAGTTTGAAGAGGGCCTTAAGGGCCTGTTTGTGCCGGGGATGCTTTTTGAAGAGCTGGGCTTTCGTTATTTTGGCCCTTTGGATGGCCACAATTTAAACCTGCTCATTCATACACTGCAGAATATCGGCACCATCAAGGGCGCGCTTCTATTGCATGTAATTACCAAAAAAGGAAAAGGTTACCTGCCGGCGGAAAATGACCCGGTCAGGTTCCACAGCGCCGGGCCTTTTGAGATTTCCACCGGGCAAAGTTTGGCTAAAGAAAATCCCGTTGCCAAAACCTATACGGAAGTGTTCAGCCAAAAGCTGGCGGGGCTGGCCAAAGAAAATAAAAAGATTGTGGCAATTACCGCTGCCATGCCCGAAGGCACAGGCCTGGATAAGATGCGGGATCTATATCCGGACAGATTTTTTGATGTCGGCATTGCCGAAGGCCACGCTCTCTGTTTTGCCGCAGGGCTGGCCAGGCAGGGTTTTAAACCCGTGGTCGCGCTATATTCCACATTTTTACAGAGGGCCTACGATCAGATTATCGAAAGCTTAGGCTTGCAAAACCTGAATGTAATTTTAGCCATTGACCGCGCCGGTATCGTCGGCGGAGACGGGGCAACCCATCAGGGTATTTTTGATATCGCCTTTTTAAGAAATATCCCGAATCTAGTGGTGGCTGCGCCCAAAGATGGCCGGGAGCTGGAAGGCATGCTAGAGCTTGCGCTTCACCTCAATAATCCGGTAGCCATCCGCTACCCCAAAGATAATATTCCTAATGCCAGTTTAATCAATTCCCCCCTGCAGTTAGGCAAGGCAGAATTATTTAGAGAAGGCAAGGATGCGGTTATTATTGCTTTAGGCGCCATGGTTGCGCCGGGCATCCTGGCGGCAGAGCTTTTAGCTAAATCCGGGATTGAGGTAGGGGTGGTTAACGCCAGATTCGTAAAGCCTTTAGATGTAGAACTACTGAAGAAAATAAGCGCCCAAGCTAAATTTATTTTTACTGTAGAAGAAGGGGTTCTGGAGGGGGGTTTTGGCAGCGCGGTAAGCGAAGCAATTGCAAAGCCGGTAATCAGGATCGGCCTTCCCACGGAGTTTATTCCTTGCGGAAAAAGGGAGCTTTTGCTTGAGCGCTATGGTTTGACTGCGCAAGGTATAGCCGGCCGGGTTAAATCAGCGCTGAGTTAGAATATAAAAATAAACTATGCCAAAGATAAGCATAAATAGAGAAAAATGTAAAGGCTGCCTGCTCTGTATCAGTTTCTGCCCCAAAGGCTCGCTCAGCGTCGAAACCAAGCTTAACAGCAAGGGGCTTAAGCCGGTAAAATTTAAAAGCGATGCCGAATGCATCGGTTGCGTTATGTGCGCGGTAGTCTGCCCGGACTGCTGCATTGAGGTGTGGAAGTAGATGCCTAAAAAAATACTAATCAGCGGAAATGAGGCTATTGCCGAGGCGGCGGTCCAGGCGGGATGCCGTTTTTACGCCGGGTATCCGATTACTCCCCAGAATGAGATACCGGCTTATATGGCCCAGCGCATGCCGCAGGTAGCTGGTGTTTTTATTCAAGCAGAGTCAGAGCTGGCGGCGGTAAATATGGTTTTCGGCGCTTCCGCAGCCGGGGCAAGAGCAATGACTTCTTCTTCCAGCCCCGGGATGAGCTTAAAGCAGGAGGGTATCTCTTATATCGCGGGCGCTGAGTTGCCGGCGGTAATCGTCAATATTATGCGCGGAGGCCCGGGCTTAGGCAACATCGCGCCTGCGCAATCCGATTATTTTCAGGCTACCCGCTCCGGCGGGCACGGCGATTATCGCTGCATCGTGCTGGCCCCTTATTCTGTGCCTGAGGCCTACACATTAACTGCCCTTGCTTTTGACCTGGCGGATAAGTATCGCCTGCCGGCGATTATTTTAGGCGACGGCATCTTAGGCCAGATGATGGAGCCGCTGGAAGTCAAAAGAATAAAAATAAAAAATTACCCCAAGCCCTGGGCGCTTACGGGCTGCAAAAACAGAAAAGCCCAGGTGGTAAAATCCTTTTATTTAAAAGAAGGCACGCTGGAAAAATTTAATCTTGGTTTGCAGCAAAAATACCGGCGTATTCATGAAAAAGAGCAAAGGTGCGAGACCTTGTTCTTGGATGATGCCCGGATTATTTTAGTCGCCTATGGCACGATGGCCAGGATCGCCAAATCCCTGGTAATAGATTTAAGGCGGCAAGGCCAAAAAATCGGGCTGATCCGGCCGGTGAGCCTTTGGCCGTTCCCGGATAAAATATTTCAATCCTTAAGCAGATCCCGGAAAAATTTACGCTTCTTAGTCATCGAGATGTCTTACGGCCAGATGCTTGAAGACGTAAGGCTAACTTTAGACGGTAAATTTCCCGTTGCCTTCTTAGGAAGAGGCGGCGGCGGCGTACCCACAGAGAAAGAAATCATCAACAAAATAAAGAAATTAAAATGAACAAAATTTACAGCCATCCCAGATCCTTAAGAGACATATCCACACATTACTGCCCGGGCTGCGGGCATGGGCTGGCGCACCGCCTGGTTGCCGAGGTAGTGGATGAGCTGGATATAAGAGAGCGGGTTATCGGCATTGCCCCGGTTGGCTGCGCGGTAGTGGCTTATGATTACTGGGACTTTGACTGCTGTGAAGCAGCGCACGGCCGGGCCTTGGCTGTGGCTACCGCCATTAAAAAGGTCAGGCCGGATAATATCATATTTACCTATCAAGGCGACGGAGATTTAGCGGCTATCGGGACAAACGAGACCATACATGCGGCTAACCGCGGGGAAAACCTTACCGTGATATTTGTCAACAACGCGGTTTACGGCATGACCGGAGGCCAGATGGCGCCTACGACTTTAATCGGGCAAAAAACCGCAACCACCCTCGATGGAAGAAGGCCGGATCTTCACGGCTATCCGCTGAAGATATCCGAGATGCTGGCACAGCTTCCGGCGGTAAAGTCTGTGCAGCGGGTTTCCCTGCATTCGCCGCAGGAGATCTTTAAAACTAAAGCTGCGATAAAGGCGGCTTTTCAAAATCAAATAAACGGGGCGGGATTTTCTTTGGTGGAAATATTATCTTCATGTCCGACTTACTGGGGCTTAAATCCTAAGGCAGCCCTGGACTGGATAAAAGACGTAATGGCCAAAGAGTTTCCTTTAGGCAAAATTAAATAAAGACTATGACGGAAAAAGTGTTTATTGCCGGAGCCGGCGGGCAGGGCATAATGATTTTAGGTAAGGCCTTATGCGTTGCCGCGATGCTTGAGCATAAATATGTCACCTGGCTGCCCGCGTATGGCCCGGAGGTACGCGGCGGGGCAGCGCACTGCAGTGTTGTCGTATCGGATAAAGAAATAGGCTCTCCTTGCATTGCGCAGCCGGACACTGTGATTGCGATGAATGCCCCGTCACTTGAACGCTTCAAATCCCGCGTCAAAAGGAACGGGTTAATCATTATCAATAGTTCATTGGCGAACATGGATATTAAAGAAAGTCCCGCTAAAATATTGCATTTTCCTTTTACGGATATCGCTTCCGGGCTTGGCAATGTAAAAGTAGCTAATATCGTAATTTTGGGTTGTTATTTGGCACAGAAAAAAATCATTTCTATGAATAGCGCAATCCAGGCTATACAGGAGCTTGCCCCCAGCGGCAGGCAGGACCTGGTAGAAATCAATATAAAGGCGTTATATGCGGGCAAGGAGTTAGTGTAATGGTCAGGGTCCGCTTTGCACCATCACCGACGGGAAATTTGCATATCGGCGGCGCGCGCACCGCTATCTTCAACTGGCTTTATGCCAAGGTTAAAAAGGGTAAGTTTATTTTAAGGATAGAGGATACGGATAAAGAGCGTTCCCAACAGCAATATGTAGATGAGATTTTAGAGAGCCTTAAGTGGCTGGGATTTGACTGGGATGAGATTTATTATCAGGGCCAGCGCCTTGATATCTACCGGCAGTTCGCCGAGAGGCTTTTAAAAGAGGGGCAGGCCTATGAGCAAGAGGCCCCCGGGGCAGAAGGGGCAGGTAGGCCTAAAGCGATTATTTTTAAGATCGCTTCGGAGAAAGTAAAAATCGCTGACATTATCCACGGCGAAATTGAATTTGATACCGAGGTGATCAAAGACCAGGTGCTCATTAAATCTGACGGAACGCCTACCTATAATTTTGCCTGCGTGGTTGATGATGCTGCTATGCAAATCAGCCATGTCATCCGCGGCGACGACCATATCTCCAATACCCCCAAGCAGGTTATTCTTTATAAGGCCTTAGGGTTTCCATTGCCTCAATTCGCGCACCTGCCTTTGATCTTAGGGAAAGAAGGCGGCAGGCTTTCAAAACGCACCGGGGCAACCGCTATCTCCGATTACCGCAAAATGGGGTATTTATCCAGCGCCTTGTTTAACTATCTTTTGCTTCTAAGCTGGTCTCCGGGCGGAAACCGCGAGGTGATTGAAACAGAAGAGGCAATCCGGCTCTTTGATATTAAAAATGTGAATAAAACGTCCGCTACATTTGATATGGATAAGCTCAACTGGTTAAATAACCAGTATTTAAAAAAGGCAGACCCGGAAAAACTGCTTGAGCAGCTCCTGCCGTCTTTGGCAGACAAGGGTTATATCCAGCCGGATAATTTTGACCGGGATTATTTAATTGCCTTGGTAAAGTTATTCCAGGCCCGGCTTTCTACTTTAAATGACTTCGCGGACTGGGCGGATTTTTTCTTTATCGACGAGATAACCCCGGACCACGAGGCAAAAGAGAAGTTTTTGAGCCAGGATTTTTCGCAGGAGTTTAAGCTTTTCCTGGACCGGCTGGATGCGCTGGAATCATTTGATATCCATAGCATTGAAGTCAGCTTCCGGGAGATGGTTATACAGCTTAATGTACCGGCCAAGGCATTGATCCATCCTATAAGGGTGGCGCTTACGGGAAAAACTATTGGACCGGGCCTATTTGAAGTGATATATTATTTAGGCAGAGAGCGCACTAAAAGAAGGCTGCTGCGCTGGATAAAAAGGAGCTAAAAATGAAGGCAAAATATTTTAAGGTTGTGGCAGTAGTTGTCCTTTTATTTTTAATTGCCGGCTGTGAAACCAGCAAAGGATTTTCCAAGGGCGCGCTGGCCACCGGTTGCGGCGTCGTAGGCGGCGTAGCCTCTACCGTAGGCGGCGTAGCCTCTACCGTCGGCGGCACCACGGTGGGAGTAGCCAAAGATGCCTATTCAGGAACACTGGGATTTATTGATTGGATTAACTCAGTCGATGACTGGATCAAAGAGAATATGTGGTAATGGTTGCTGTCGGCAGCCAGGTTTTATCAGGAAAGCATTAAGGCTTTTTAGTATAAACAACTACCTGCAAACCGTCGAATTCTTCCGATTCTTCCACAGCAAAGTTTTCATCCAGATATTCCTTGATTGATCGCGAGCTATCATATAATTTGCCATCTCTGTCCCAATTTGAATATATGACCCATATCCTTTTGGCGTTTAACATATTGATCTCGTCTAATGGGATAAGAAATCTACCTTTTGAAATTGGTCTTTGGTGAATTTGTCCGGGAAACTCAGGGTCGAATAGATAATAGGTATTCATTTTTCTTATGCTGTAGAATTTAAAAGATGGCATAACGGAGACATCTGTAAAAGCTAGAATATCCTGCGCCCCGAACCGCTCATCTATGAATCTGGCCACTGGCCTAATGGGCTTTTTTAAATTTATGCCAAGGTATTTTTTAGGCATCCAGTCATTAAAATAACCATAAATAGCAATAAAAAGCGCCAAGAATATCATAGAGAGTAAGTGTTTTTTCGCCAGCCTGTCTAGCGAAAGAGCCCCCTTAGCCGCGATGAGATATAAAAATGGGCTGGCCATAATCAGCACTCGGCTTAGATAAATTGGAAATAAAAGAAGAGAGAAAGCCAACGTAAGAAACATCGGGACAAAGAGCATAAACATACAAAATATTGTATTTTTCGTCCTTTCCTTAATATTCAAAAATAGTGACGTAAAGAATACTCCTAGTAAAATAATTGAAAGGATATATAGCTGTTTCGGTGCGTTGTAGCCCAGCATGAATTGTCCCAGAGTATAAATTGGAGATTTCCACCAACTAGGCCTAGGGATCCAAAAACCTCCCCAAACAAAAAAGAATTTTTTAAAAAAACTCGGTAGTAAAAAGCTAAAACCCAAAATAATAACTAAAAACCCAATAATATGCATTAAGCTTATCCTAAGCTTTTTTGAGTATAAAACATACAGGAATTGAGTAACTAATAAAATAAGATGGCAATAATTGGTATAAAGCCCTAGCACTGAAACCAGAATAAATACAGCCCATAATTTCTTATCTTCTTCCTTGAGCGCTTCAAACAACAGGCAGTTGGATAAAAGGCCAAAAAATAATAGCATGCTGTAACTGCGGGCTTCCTGGGCATACCAGATATGGAATGGCGATAGCCCCATAACACAGGCCGCCAGCATGCTGACATTTTTATTAAACAGCCTCAGCCCCAAAATGAAAACTAGGATTACCGAAAGAAAACTGAATATTAAAGATGGCAGGCGTAAGCTGAACTCAGAAATACCAAAGAGCTTGTTCCATGCTTGCATAAGCATAGAATAAAATGGAGTTTGGTTGCTATAATAATGCGACATAATATTAGATATAGTGCCCATTTCATCATACCAGAAATCGCGGTACCCCAATTGGTATAATCTCAGGAAGAAGGCTACCGTGAATACAAGCAAGACAGTTTTCTTGTAAGATAATCCTACGCGTTTCATTTTCTTTTCTTTAATAAATAAAAATCTATTTGCGGCAATTCCGGGTTCAATATTATTTGCTGGAATGAATACCTGTTTTTATTCAAAGCCAGGAAATCCGAAGGGAATTGTTTATTGTGGTACATAAATATCCAAACCCAGGCATTATCAGGGAGGGGGCTTAATTTTTCAAAGACACTCTTCGCATTTATGCCTTTCCAGAAATATACCTTATGTTTGGGGTCTAGTTTGGAAATAACCTTTTTATAGTCTTGGCGGGAGGAGATATTATTAATAAAAAGTCCAGCCGCATCCTTGCCCCAATAATAATAAGCAAAAACCGGAGGGTTGTATAAAGTTTGAAAGGCAAAAACCATTTCTTTATTCTGATAATCCGGTACTTGTTTTATATATAGCGCGGCCTTTTTCCAATTTTCATTAAGGGGGGCGTAGAAAAAATCATAAAAATCCATAAGATTAACTGCGCAGATGCTCGATAATAACAGAATAAAAAGTATTTTTTTAAACCTCTTTAAACCGATGCTGCTTATTCCCAAAGCAAGCAGCATAATCAAAGGGAAAGAAAAAGGGGCAAAATAACGCTGCCTGTTTATGGGGGTAAAAGAATATATTATTATAAAAGGGATGCTTAGTGTTAAGACAAGATATAGCGGAAGATGTCTGGCGAAAGTGGATTTATTAGCCAGCAATTTTTTATATCCGGCGAAGACAAAAGGCAGATAAATTATAGTCAGAAACGGCTGCCACGGACAGTGAAAATCAGAAAACAGCGCTATTGTAGACATGTGTATTTTTGCGCCCCAGCCAAAATGCGGGATCTCTTTGTTTAATGCCGGCTCTCTATTGATATCGTAGAATAAGTTGTCATACCAGGGCACGTAAGTGATGAATACCCAGGCGCTCATTATAAAAACATTCTCTGCCCATTCTTTGTCGTTTTCCCACTCAAGGGCAGTAAATATTAATTCTAGGGCAATAATGAAAAAAGAAAAATAGTGGGTGTAGAGCAGGGATATATTTGTCAACATGAACACCCAAGGGGCAACCCGGGATTTTTTGTTTTTCAGGTAATAGTAAAATATATAGAAAGACAATAGCGTCAGGAAGATAAACAGGCCGTAACACCTGTTTGAGCGAAACAGGTAAAACCAGGAAAAAGAAAAAGCGCCAAACAGCGCGGACAGTACTGCTGTCCGGCGATCGATTAAGAGGCGGGTAAGGGCATATAGCATCCAGACGCTTAATACTCCTAAGATGGCCGAAAAAGACCTCTGGGCATATTCTCCTGAGCCGAATACCTTTAGCCAAAAATGCATTATCAGATGATAGAGCGGAGGCAGGGTATTAGGGTCATATTCTTTTTGGTGGCCAAAAATAATTTTGTGCCAAGGTAGCTGTGCGCTGTACAGGCTGAAGTATTCGTCAGTAGTGAGACTTTCTTCTCCTAGATTATAGAAATAAACAAATCCGGAAAATAACAAAATTGCTACTAGGCCTAGCGTCAAGGCCGAATTTTTTAGCGCATCTTTTTTAAGCATATTTTATGATGGCGTTTATTTGTTTACCCTGCGCTTAAGGGATCATGCGTCTTTATCTAGAATATATATTATAATATATATTTAGCCATTATCACTATTTTCTTATGCCCATACAAGAGATTATGTTCGGCCTTCCTGCCGTATTTTAGGCATGACATAATCTGCTTGTCATAAGCGCTAAGGTCTATTATAATAATATTCCAAGTCGTCATAGACTGAATAACAATGCCAACTATGTCTCAAAAGTATTTGAGGCAGGGAATAAATAATTTTTTGCATATACTATCGGCTTTTTATTGAAAACGAGATAGAGCGGTTTATTTATAGTTGATTTTCCCTGTCGTCTAATTTGAGCACCATAAGTTTTGATACTACGCCGCTCGCAAACCCCGCCTTTAAGGGCGGGGATAAAGGCGGCTTTAGTATTCCGCCCTTGGGTACCCCGGGCTTTAGCCCGAGTGGGCTCCATTTAGCGAAATCCCGCCGTAGTTTGGCGGAACGGTAGGAGATAGAATTATAAAGGTATTGCCCTGTCGTCTAACCGGTAGGACTTCAGATTCTGGATCTGACTATCATGGTTCGAGTCCATGCGGGGCAGTGGCTTAAACAACTATCTGATTTCTTAGGTTTAGATGCTGAGAAGATCGGACAGATCGGCGGCGGCAAGGATAAAGCTACCGGCGTGTTGGACGTTGCTATGATACAAAGCCTGGAAGATAAAGGCAGCGT
>ERZ1292640.2913-Hain-H43-02um-R1-2913-length-13539-cov-20_pt1 | contig 13539 bp, 12 predicted proteins | sample MGYA00564404_ERZ1292640 | MGnify/ENA primary metagenome ERZ1292640 (study PRJEB36523, sample SAMEA6512636) | groundwater metagenome | collected 2019-01-08 | study: AquaDiva: Metagenomics assemblies of 32 groundwater samples
CCTCGGTGATCGGGTGCTCGACCTGGAGGCGCGTGTTCATCTCGATGAAGTAGAATTCGCCATCCTGGAACAGGAATTCCATCGTTCCGGCGCCGCGATACTTGAGCTTGCGTACGGCGTCGGCAGCCAGTTCGCCGATCCTGTTGCGTTGCTCCGTATTGAGGGCGGGCGAGGGCGCTTCTTCCAGCACCTTCTGGTGACGACGCTGCAGCGAGCAGTCACGCTCGCCGAGATGCACGCCCGCTCCCAGGCCATCGCCCAGCACCTGGATCTCGATGTGGCGGGGTCGCGGCAGGTACTTTTCCAGATAGACCGAGTCATTGCTGAAAGCCGCCTTCGCCTCGGTACGTGCCAGCGAGAAGGCCTCGGCCGCGCCCTCGGCGTCCTCCACGACCTTCATGCCGCGTCCGCCGCCGCCCGCCACCGCCTTGATCAGCACCGGCCAGCCGATATTGGTGCCGAGCGCCACGATCTCCTCGACCGTGCTGACCGGGCCGGCCGAGCCCGGCACCAGCGGCAGGCCGAGTTCCTTGGCAGTCTGCTTGGCCACGATCTTGTCGCCCATCATCGCGATGTGCTGGGGCGTCGGGCCGATGAAGGTGAAGCCGTGAGCCTCGACGGCCTCGGCGAAGCGCGCGTTCTCCGACAGGAAGCCGTAGCCGGGATGGATGGCGTCGACACCGGCAATGGTCGCGGCCGACAGGATCGCGGGGATGTTGAGGTAGCTGTCGCGAGCTGGCGGCGGGCCGATGCAGACCGACTCGTCGGCGAGACGGACATGCATGGCATCGCTGTCGGCCGTCGAGTGGACAGCCACGGTCTGGATCCCCATCTCGCGGCAGGCTCGATGGATGCGAAGCGCGATTTCGCCTCGGTTGGCGATCAGGACCTTGTCGAACATGGCGCCGGGCCGTCCCTATTCGACGATCATCAGCGCTTCACCGAATTCCACCGGCTGGGCGTTGTCGATCACGATCTGCGTCACCGTACCGGCCTTGGGGGCCTTGATGGGATTGAAGGTCTTCATGGCTTCGATGATGAGAAGCGTCTGGCCGGCGGTGACCTTGTCGCCCACCGCCACGAAATTGGGCTTGCCGGGCTCAGGTGCGAGATAGGCAGTGCCGACCATCGGTGATTTCACGGCACCGGGGTGCTTGGCGAGGTCACCGGCTCCGGCACCCGCGGCGGCAGTGGCGGGATCGCCTGCCGGCGGTGCAGAGGCGGCGGGCGTCGGCATCGGCGCGGCCGCGTAGGTCACCTTGGGCCGGGCGATCCGGATCCGGCGATCGCCATCGGCCAGCTCGATTTCACCGAGATCGTTCTCCTCGAGAATCTCCGCGAGCTTGCGGACGAACTCGGTATCCATCTCGAACTTTGCCATGGAGAAACGCTCCCGGATGAATGTCAGCGGACCAGCAGGCGGGCCAGCGCCTGGAGGGCCAGAAGGTAGCCTTGCGTGCCGAGGCCGGCGATCACGCCGATCGCCGCCGGGCTGATGTAGGAATGATGCCGGAAGCGTTCACGCTTGTAGATGTTGGACAGATGAACCTCGACGGTCGGCCGTTCGGCGGCATTCAGCGCATCCAGCAGGGCCACCGAGGTGTGGGTGTAGGCGCCGGCGTTGATGATGATGCCGGCATTCTTTTCGCGCGCTGTCTGAATGAGGTCGACGAGGACGCCTTCGTGGTTGCTCTGGGCGAACTCGACCGGGATGCCGAGCCGCAACGCCTCGGCCCGGCACGCCTTTTCGACGTCCGCCAGGGTCTCGTGGCCGTAGATCTCCGGCTGCCGCTTGCCCAGCATGTTGAGATTGGGCCCGTTGAGTATCAGCACCGGCTTGAGTGCCGGCCGACGCCGGGCAGCCTTTGCAGCCAAGCCTGCCTCCCTAATTCACAATCGCGGGCGTTATAGCATGGCGAGTCAGGGCCACAAGGCGGGGCCGGGGACGGTTCTAGCCCGCCCCGCGCAGAGCCTTGGCCCGCGCAAACAGCTTGTTGGACAGGGCTTCGAAGGACCGTCTTTCGTCGGGACTGAGCGCTTCGTGGAGGCGCTCCTGATAGGCAAGCGCCAACGGCACGATGCGCGCGTGCATGGTGCGACCGCGCGCGCTCAGTTTCAACGACGCCCGGCGGCGGTCGTGGCTGTCGGTCGCCCGTTCGACCAGGCCGGCTTTCATCAGGCCTGCGACGGCCCGGCTGACCGCCACCTTGTCCATGACGATCCGCTGCCCCACATCTGAAGCCGTGAGTGGTGCGAACCGCCCGAGTGCCGCCATGACGCGCCATTGCGTGACCGACAGGCCGAACGGCTGGGCGTAGAGGTCGTGCAGCGATTCGCTCACGAGCTGGGCCAGGACCGAGAGGCGGTAGGGGAGGAATTTCTCCAGTTCGAGGGCTTGCAAAGCGTTCGCCATAATAGTTACATTTGAAACTAATTCAGACGGGAGGTCAAATATGGCCAGCATAAGCGAACGAGCCGTTCTCGAGGCCGACCCAATGAACCCGATGGGCACCGACGGCTTCGAGTTCGTCGAATATACCGCCCCCGATCCGGCGGCGCTGGGCGCCCTGTTCGAGAGCATGGGCTTCGTGCGAGTCGCCCGCCATCGTTCCAAGGACGTCTCGCTGTTCCGCCAGGGCGACGTGAACTTCATCGTCAACGGCGAGAAGGAGAGCTTCGCCCAGGGCTTCGCCCGCGTGCATGGCCCCAGCGTCTGCGCCATCGCCTTTCGCGTGAAGAACGCCGCCTTCGCCTACAAGCGCGCCCTGTCGCTCGGCGCCTGGGGCGTCGAGGGCAAGGTCGGCCCGATGGAACTCAATATCCCGGCGATCAAGGGCATCGGCGATTCGCTGATCTACCTGGTCGATCGCTACGGCGAGAGGGGCAGCATCTACGACGTCGACTTCGAATTCCTGTCGGGCGTCGATCACACCCCCAAGGGCGTCGGCCTCACCTATATCGACCATCTGACCCATAACGTGCATCGCGGGCGCATGGAGGAGTGGGCCGGCTTCTACGAGCGCCTCTTCAATTTCCGCGAAATCCGCTACTTCGACATCGAGGGCAAACTCACCGGTCTCAGGTCCAAGGCGATGACCAGCCCGTGCGGCAAAATCCGCATCCCGATCAACGAGAGTACCGACGACAAGTCTCAGATCCAGGAATATCTCTCCGCCTATCACGGCGAGGGCATCCAGCACATCGCACTGGGCACTGGCGACATCTACGAGACCGTCGAGACGTTGAAGACCAAGGGCGTGCCGTTCCAGACCGTGCCCGACACCTACTACGAGCAGATCGACGGGCGCCTACCTGGACACGGCGAGGACCTGGCGCGGCTGGCGGCCGATTGCATCCTGATCGATGGCGCCCCGACCCAGGGGGGCGGGCTCCTGCTGCAGATCTTCACCCAGACGGTGATCGGGCCCATCTTCTTCGAAATCATCCAGCGCCGAGGCAACGAGGGCTTCGGCGAGGGCAATTTCCGCGCCTTGTTCGAGTCGATCGAACTCGATCAAATCCGCCGCGGCGTCCTGAAGGCCTGAACGGAAAGACATCGGAGGAAACCATGGGCAAGAACTGGATTCCGCTGCGCCAGCACGAAGGCACCGCCTCGCGCCAGGCCCATGTGAGGCTGCCCGAGGGCACCTACGAGCGTGAGATCAGCAAGGAGGGGTTCTTCGGCCCCTCGGCGCAGTTTCACCATAAGCACAAGCCGACCGATTGGGTGGCGTTCGAGGGGCCCATCCGGCCGAGGGCCTTCGACCTTGGCAAGCTCGCCACGGACGGGAACACGCCGTGGAGCGCGCAGCCGGTCATGAGCAACGCCCATATGCAGATGCGCATCTGGCGGATCGACGGCGCGATGAAGGACCTGGCGCGCAACGGCGACGGCGACGAGCTCCTGTTCATCCACGCGGGCGAGGGTGCGCTGTTCTGCGACTATGGCCACCTCGAGTACCGCGAAGGCGACTATCTCGTGATCCCGCGCGGCACGATGTGGCGCCTCGAGCCCAGGACTTCGACGGTGTGCCTGATGATCGAGGCCACCAACGATAGCTACCGGCTGCCCGAGAAGGGGCTGGTGGGCCGGCATGCGATCTTCGATCCGGCGATACTGGACACTCCGGTCATCGACGATGCCTTTCGTGCCCAGCAGGACGAGCGCACCTGGAAGGTCTCGGTCAAGCGTCGCGGGGCCCTGTCGACGGTCACCTATCCGTTCAATCCGCTGGATGCGGTGGGCTGGCATGGCGACCTCAGCGTCGTGCGCATCAACTGGCGCGACATCCGTCCTCTGATGAGCCATCGCTTCCACCTGCCGCCGTCGGCCCATTCGACCTTCGTGGCCAACCGCTTCGTCGTCTGCACTTTCGTGCCGCGGCCGCTCGAGAGCGATCCCGAGGCCCTGCGGCTGCCGTTCTTCCACAGCAACGACGACTACGAGGAGGCGATCTTCTATCACAAGGGCAGCTTCTTCAGCCGCGACAACATCCATCCCGGCATGTTGACGCTCCATCCGACGGGTTTTACGCACGGCCCCCATCCCAAGGCATTCAACGCCGCGACCAAGGGCGGCAAGACCGAGACCGACGAGGTCGCGGTCATGGTTGACACGCGCGATGCGGTCGACGTCGCGGCGATGCCGGCCGGGGTGGAATTCGAAGGCTATGTGAAGTCGTGGCGGCCGGCGGAAATGAAGCAGGCCGCAGAGTAGAGAAGCCGCACGGTAGGGAAAACGGGCAATGAAGCTGGGAACGCTGAAGGAAGGCGGCCGAGACGGCACGCTGATCGTGGTCAACCGCGAACTCACGCGCGCGGTGCGGGCCGCCAACGTGGCGCCGACGCTGCAACGGGCGTTGGATGACTGGGCCGGCACCGCACCACGCCTGCGGGCGCTTGCCGATCAACTTGCCGACGACAAAGCACCGGGGTCGTTCGAACTCGACAGCAGCGCGCTCGCGGCCCCGCTGCCGCGCGCCTACCAATGGGTCGACGGATCGGCCTATGTCGTTCACGTCGAGCTGGTGCGCAAGGCCCGCGGCGTGGAGATGCCGCCCTCGTTCTGGACCGATCCGCTGATGTACCAGGGTGGATCGGACTCCTTCGTCGGCTCCACCGACGAGATCGAGGCCGGCGACGAGGCGTGGGGCATCGACTTCGAGGGCGAGATCGCGGTCTTCGTCGACGACGTGCCGATGGGCACATCGGCCGCCGCCGCGCGAAAACACATCAAGCTGGTCACAATCCTGAACGATGTGTCGCTGCGCAACCTGATCCCGGCCGAACTCAACAAGGGCTTCGGCTTCCTCCATGGCAAGCCCGCCACGGCGTTCGCGCCGGTGGCGGTGACTCCGGACGAACTGGGCGATGTCTGGGACGGCGCCAAGCTCAACCTACCGCTGATCTCGACGCTGAACGGGAAGGAATTCGGCCATCCCAATGCCGCCACCGATCTGACGTTCGATTTCGGCCAGCTGATCGCCCATGCCGCCAAGACGCGGCACCTCGAGGCCGGCACCGTCGTCGGCTCGGGCACAGTCGCAAACCGGGACGCCTCGGCCGGCTGCTCCTGCATCGCCGAGCGGCGGGTGCGCGAGACGCTGGACGGTGGCAAGCCGGTGACGCCGTTCATGAAGTTCGGCGACCACATCCGCATTGAAATGTTCGATCGTGGCGGCCGGTCGATTTTCGGCGCCATCGACCAGAAAGTGGTGCGCTACACGCCGCCGGCCTAAGCCATGCTAGAGTGACCGCCGGAGGCGGTCATGAAGCTCATCGGCTATTTTCGTTCGTCGGCGGCGTACCGTGTGCGCATCGCCCTCAATCTCAAGGGCATCGTCGTCGAGCACGCTTCGCGGCACCTGCGCAAAGGCGAACAGAAGGCGCCGGACTATGTCGCGATCAATCCGCAGAAACTGGTGCCGACGTTGGTGCTCGATACGGGCGAGGTCCTGACCCAGTCGCTCGCGATCCTCGAGTATCTGGAGGAGACCCATCCCCAGCCTCCCTTGTTGCCCAAGGATCCGGTAGGACGGGCGCGCGTGCGGGCATTGGCGCTGATTCCGACCGCCGACATCCATCCCATCCAGAACCTGCGGGTGATGGGCTATCTGCGTGAGAAATTCGGCCAAACCGAGGAAAGCGCCTTCACCTGGTCGCGCCACTGGATCGAGACCGGCTTCGATGCCTACGAGGCAACGATCGCCAATGATCCCAAGACCGGCGCCTTCAGCCACGGCGATACGCCGACCATGGCCGACCTCTGTCTCATTCCGCAGGTGTTCAATGCGGCGCGCTTCAAGGTCGATATGAAGAAATACCCGGCCATCCAGCGCATCTACGACGCCTGCATGAAGCTGCCGGCCTTCGACGCCGCCCAGCCAGCCAAGCAACCGGACGCCGAGGCGTGAAGAAAAGCGTCATTGCCGGCATCGCCGCGATCGCCCTGGTGGGCATTGTCGCGGCGGCGATCCCGCTCGGCGAGAGATTTGCAGCGTCGCGCATCAAGGCCGCGATCGAGCGTGACGGGACCACGACAGTGGGCCAGGTCGAGGTCGAGCTTTTGGCTCGTCGCGTGGCCCTGGCCGATATCAAATCGAGCCATGGCGCCGGGTTGTCTGTTGGCCGTTGGGAAGCCTCGGGGCTCGGCTGGCCGCTTGCGGAGTTGCTGCGGGGACGCACGCCCCTGGCTGGGTTCCGATGGGGAAGCCCGCTGCAGGCGGACCGCGTCGAGCTTCGGCAGGTGCGTTTAGGCGATCGCAGCATCGCCGGAACATGGAGCGTCGAATCGCTCGTCCTGGAAGGCCTCGACCTTGCCCGCTTCGACGCCTCGGACGACGGACCTTATGGTGGCGCGGTTCTTCTCGCCCGGGCGATGAGTGCGCTGTCGGTCCGACGTTTCGAGCAGATCGGAACTATTTTCACCTTGCCGGGAAACGGCGATACCTTCGGCGTGTCAAAGATCGACGTCGACCGTTACGAGGGCGGCCGAGTGGCGTCCGCCACGGCACTCGGCGTCGAGGCCACGGCGGGCGGAGGCCACGCCCCCCTTTATCGAGTGTCCAACATCGACCTCCGTGGTCTCGATGCACGTCGAATCCTGGCGGCTTTGTCGTCAACCGACTGGCATCCCAATGGCCCGATCGGGCAGGTCAAGGTCGAACGGGCCAGCGCGGCCGGATTCGGCGGCGAAATGTTCACTCGGTACGGTGTATCGTTGGGCTCGGTGACCATCGAGACGCTTCGCGAAAGCGACAAGGTCAGCCGCTCGCGGACGCGCATCGACGGATTTGTGCTGGCACCGCCGCTGCGCAACATGGAGGCTCTGAAGTTGCGCATCGCCTTGCAGGCGATGGGCCTGCGGGAACTCAAGCTGGGCTTCGACTGTGCCGGCATGGAGGACCGTGAGCGGGCTGAAATCACCATCGATCGCTGCGCGCTTTCGGGGCCCGATCTCGCCGAGATCAATTTCACCGCCCGGGTCGTGGGTGCCGACGCGGCGTTCTGGCAGGCCGTCGATGACGGCGATACGGCCGCGCTCTACGATTCCAAGGCCGCCCTCGCTTCCGCGCGACTGGTACTGGCCGACGGCGGCCTGCTGGAACGCGGGCTCAAGGCGCTCGCGGCGACGACCGGCCAGCCGGTGTCGGCGGTGCGGCCCAATCTCGCGCGCGACATCAGGCGCTTTCAGCCCACGGACGTTTTGATCACGCAGAACCTGACGCAACTGCTCGATGCCGTCGCACGTTTTGTCGAGAACGGCGGCACGCTCACGGTCGATGCCCGCCCCGAACCTCCGCTCGCCATCGACCGGATCGATTACCTGACGAGCCCCGGCGCCGATCTGATCAATGCTCTCGGCCTGACGGCGACCCTGTCGCGATAGAGGGAGGCTAGCGCTTGCGGGCTTCGGCGATCAGCTGCTTCAGCGCGTCGGCGTCGATGGCGCCGGGAACGAACTGATCGCCGATGACGAAGGCCGGCGTACCACGCACGCCCAATGCGCCGGCCAGGGCCATGTTGCGCTCGATGAGCTGCTTGAACTTCGGGTCTTCCATGTCCTTTTGGAGTAGCGCCACATCGAGGCCGACCGACGCGGCGATCTCCAGGATGCGATCGCGGTCGAGTTTGCCGGAGAACTCCATCAGCGCATTGTGCAGGGCAAGGTGCTTGCCCTGCTTGACCGCGGCCATTGCGGCGAGGGCGGCAATACGGGACGGCTCGCCCAGGATCGGCAAGTCCTTGTAGACGACCTTCACCTTGCCGTCGGCGGACACCACAGACTTCAATGCCTGATGGGCGCGCTTGCAGTAGGGACACTGGTAATCGTTGAAATCGACGATGACGACGTCGCCGGTGGCGTTGCCGCCGGACGGGCTCTCGGGGTCGGAGAGCAATTCGGCCTTGTGCTGGCTGATTGCCTTCAACGCCACCGCGTCGCGCTGGCTGTCCTGCCGGCGCTCGAATTCCTGCATCGCTTCGACCAGCACTTCGGGGTTGGCGACCAGATAGTCCCGGATCTTCCGCCCGAAAGACGCCTTGTCACCGGCATCGGCAGTGGTGGCCGGCGCGGCGATGCGGAACGGTGAGGTGGCGGCGGTGGCGAGCAGCGCACCACCCACAATCAGGCCGGCACAAAGAGCGAGAAGGAGCGAGCGCATTGTCTTGAACTCCGGAGAAAAGAGGTGAGGGCCGGCCGCGCGATCGGGCGGATTGCTAGCGCTTCGGGCGTGAGACGATGTAGGCCTTAATATCCTGGGCACGCTGCCATGCTGGCGTTCCGGGCTGCAGGCTGCGTTCTGCCGTCGCCGCGTGGGACTGCGCCTCCGAGCGCTGGCCGCGCAGGATTGCCATTTCAGCCCGGGCCAGGGACGTCATGCCGGCGTTGTTCTGCTTGGAGTAGGCGGCCGCCAGCAGCCGCCACAGGTCGAAGGAGCCGCTTTCCGTCTGCACCGCGAGTTCGAGATTGCGGATGGCCTCGCGGTCGTTTTCGGCGTTGTTGGTATCGAGCAAGGCGCGTGCCAGGTCGATCTTCAGCAGTCCACTCGCGGGCAGCAGCTGGACAGCGCGGCGATAGGAGACGACCGCCTCGGCGGGGCGGCCGTTCTCGTACAGCATCTGGCCGCGCACCTCGTTGAAGTAGGGATCGTTGGGGTATTCCTTCAACAGCCCATCGATGGTGAGCAATGCCGAGCCCAGCGCGCCTTTGCGATAGAGTGCGATGCCGCGGGCGTAGCGCGCCGGCACCGAGCGGTCGGCTTCGCTGAAACGCTGGAGGGCAACGTCGGGCGCCACGAAACCATAGAGCTTGGCAACGATGCGGTGATGCATGGCCAGGTTCTGGGGCGTATCAGGCGTATTGACGTAGGGCGACCGTGCGGCGGCTTGCTCGAATGCGTCGATCCGGTCCGGCGTCAGCGGATGGGTCGTCAGATAGGGGTCGCGCTGCGTTATCGCCAGACGCTCCTCTTTCTGCAGGGTGCGCAGAAACTCGATCGATCCTTTCGGCGATTGTCCGGTCTTCTGGAGATAGCTCATCGCTGCCTGATCGGCGGCTGACTCCTGGGTCTGCGAATATTTCAGGAACGACATGATCGACCCCGGCGCCTTGGTCACTCCGCCGGTTGGACCGCCTCTGCCGATACCGCCGCCGGAGATCGAGCCACCCGCCATGGCGCCGCCGGCGAGGATCGTTTCCAGAATTTGCATGGTCGAGAGCGCCCGCAGTTCTTCTTGCATGCGGGCAAGATGCCCGCCCGCGATATGGCCACTTTCGTGCGCGAGCACGCCGATGAGCTGATTGGGCGTCTCGGTCCGCATGATCAGGCCGGTATTTATGAATATCCGCTGGCCGCCGGCCACGAAGGCGTTGAGCGAACCGTCCTGGACGATCATGATCTCGACCGCGTTAGGGTCGAGGCCGGCTGCCCTCCAGATCGGAATGACGAAGGTGCGGATGGTGTTCTCGATCTCTGCATCGCGTATGAGATTGATCCGCTGCGCGTGGGCGGCACGAAACGGCGCCAGCGCGAGCAGCGAGAGGCAAATGAGGATGGTGATGCGTTTGAACACGGGCGGCACGGCTGGCAAACAGGCTAGGAACGCGCGGCGGCCACGTCAATTGCGCAGCTTGGCGCTGGTTGGCATCCTTTTGCTGTCGGCTTGTGGCAGAAGTGAGACCGAAGTGGCATCCGAGCGGGCCGCAAATGCCTCGAATCCGGCCGGCCGGGTGCCTGGACAGCAGGGTCTGTCGGGGATTTTCCGCGGCGCCTCGTTCGCTGCCGTTGCGGCCGACGAGAGTCGCGCGGCGGAGGTGGGCCGCGAAATCCTCGTGAATGGCGGCAATGCCGTCGACGCCGCAGTCGCCATGTATTTCACGCTCGCGGTCACGTTGCCGTCGGCGGGTGGGCTGGGAGCCTCGGGCGCCTGCATCGTCCATAACAGCAAGACGATGGCAGCCGAATCGTTTGTGTTCGCGCCCGTTGCGGCGCCCGGCGCGGTCAATGGCGTGTCGTTCACCATACCCACCGGTGTGCGCGCCATGACGCTCATGCACGTTCGTCACGGCCAGGGCCGCTGGGAGCAGTCCCTTTCGGCCGCGGAGCGTCTGGCCCGGTTCGGTGTGCCGGTATCGCGTGCCCTGGCGCGCGACCTCCAGGCTGGCGGCGCACTCCTTGGGGCCGATCGCGAGGCCCGGCGTATCTTTGGAGGAGCGCTCGCGGAGGGCACCAACCTGGTGCAGCCCGAACTCGCCGGGACGTTGGGCGTGATCCGCTCGCGCGGCGGCGTCGACTTCTTTCAGGGAACATTCGCGCGTACCCTGGCCGATCAGGTCTCGCAGATGGGCGGCAGCATGCCCCTCGACTCGCTGCGCAGTGCGGTGCCGCAGGCGGGGCCACCGGCAAGCGAGAATTTCGGCACCTTCCGACGGCAGCGTGTCTATGTCGCGCCGTCACCGATGGCGGGCGCGACCGCCTTGGCGGGTTGGCACGGTCAAGCGCCGGGCGGCGGGACACCGGCCGATTCGGGCGGCTTCTCCGGTCTGGTCGCGGTCGACAGCAAAGGCAACGCCGCCGCCTGCAGCCTGTCAATGGGCCAGCTGTTCGGCGCCCGCATGGTCGTCCCGGGAACCGGCATCATGCTCGGCGCGCCGACACCGGAGGCGGCATCCGTGAGCCCATTGATCATTGCCTATCCCAGCAGCGGAGAGTTCATCTTCGCCGGCGCGGGCGGTGGGGCGCCGACAGCGGCCCAGGCGACGGGCTTCGTGGCGCGGGCCACGATCGAGGCGGGCCAGAATCTGGCCGCTGTATTGGCCCAGCGCGCCGGGCAAGGTGGCTACGTCAATGCCATCGCTTGCCCGAGCGGGCTGCGCGGCGGTGCGGCCACATGCCAGGGTGCCATCGATCCGGCTGGTGCGGGGCTCTCGCTGCTCGCCGTTCCACGCTAGGGCGAGCGACCATGTCGGGAAAGCTTTCGCGCCGGTCGGGCGCCGTTGATCCATTTATCGTGATGGATGTCATGGCGGCGGCGGCCGAGAAGGAGGCCGCCGGCGACACGGTCGTCCACCTTGAAGTTGGCCAGCCCAGCACGCCGGCGCCGAAGGGTGCTCTAGCGGCGGCCCGCGCCGCGCTAGACTCGGATCGCATCGGCTACGTCGCGGCGCTCGGGATCCCGGCGCTGCGCGAGCGCATCGCCCGCCATTATCGCGATTTCTATGGCGCCGACGTTCCGGCGGAACGCGTGATTGTGACGACCGGTTCGTCGGGCGGCTTTCCCCTGGTCTTCCTGGCGAGCTTCGATGCCGGCGACCGGGTGGCGCTGGCGGCGCCGGGCTATCCAGCCTACCGCAACATCCTGGCGGCGCTCAATCTCGAGGCCGTCGACCTGCCGACCTCGGCCGCCGATCGTTTTCAGCCGACGGTCGCGGCACTGGAGAAGGCAGGCAGGATAGACGGCCTGATCCTGGCCAGCCCCTCCAACCCCACCGGCACGATGGTAAACCGCGCCGAGCTGAAAGCGCTGGCGGACTGGTGCAATCGCAACGGTGTACGGCTGATCTCCGACGAGATCTATCACGGCATCGTCTACGAGGGTGAAACGCACTCGGCGGTCGAGGTGTCGGACAGCGCGATCGTGGTCAACAGCTTCTCGAAGTACTTCTCGATGACCGGCTGGCGGATCGGCTGGCTGGTCGTGCCGCCCGACCTCGTGCGGCCGATCGAGCGGTTGACGCAGAATTTCTTCATCTCGGTGCCGACGCTGTCGCAGCATGCGGCGCTCGCGGCCTTCGAGTGCCGCGACGAACTCGACGGCCATGTCCGGCGCTACCGCGCCAACCGCGACCTGCTGATGGCGGGACTGCCCAAGGCGGGGCTCGACCGGCTGACTCCGGCGCAGGGCGCTTTCTATATCTATGCCGACGTCTCCCACCTCACCAACGACAGCCGCGAGTTCTGCAGCCGGATGCTGCGCGAGGCCGGCGTGGCGACGACGCCCGGCGTCGACTTCGATCGGGCGCGCGGCACCGGCACGTTGCGCATATCGTTCGCCGGATCGACCGCGGAAATGGAAGACGCCGTGCGCCGGCTCGAGGCATGGCGGCGGACGTGAGGAGGCTGCTCGCAACGGTCGTGCTTTTCGCCGTTGTCGAGGTGGCGCCGGTACAGGCGCAGGGCGGCCCGAGTTTCGACTGCGCCAAGGCTTCTACGCCGGTCGAGCGCACGATCTGCAAGAGCGCCGAGTTAGCCAAGGCCGATCGCGACGTGGCGACGACCTACGCCGCGCTGGCCGCCAAGCTGAGCGGGGCGGCGAAGGACCATCTGGTGAAGGACCAGCAGCGCTGGGTCGGCAATCGCAACCGCGCCTGCACTGGCGAGGATGCGGCGGCGTGCTTGAAGTCGCGCTACGAAAGCCGCCTCGCCTTGCTGAAGGAGTTCACCGCCGGTGCATATCCGTTCGTCAGCGAGCAGGCGATCGTCCGGGCAGGCAAAGTGAAGGCGACGCGATATCAGATCGATGCGAGCTATCCGCAGTTCAATGGGCCGGCGGTCGATTTCACCACCCTCAACGCCAAGTTCGCCGACACGACCAAGCAAGCGGCCGGGGAGGCGGTCCCGAACGCCGACATTGGCGACGACATCGACCAGACCTGGAGTTACGAACAGAGCTTCGCGGTCCATCGTCCGAGCGTGGCGATGATCTCGGTCGAGGTGAGCTTCTACAGCTTCACCGGCGGCGCCCACGGCAATGGCGGCACCTATGCCGTGTTGGTCAACCTACGCAGCGGTCGCGAGCTGAAGCCGGAGGCCGTATTCGCGCCGGGCGAGGACTGGCTGCGCACGGTCACGGGCATCGTCGCCGACAATCTCAAGAAGCAGTTCGTCGAGCGCCCGGGCTTCGACGATGCGCTCGAGCCCGCCAAGTTGGCCGAACTGATGGCCGAGCCGGCGCGCTACCTCTTCAAGGCCGATGGGTTGGAGATCATCTTCAACCCGTACGATGTCGGGCCTTACGCGGCGGGGACCTACCAGGTCG
>ERZ1292640.2914-Hain-H43-02um-R1-2914-length-13539-cov-11_pt1 | contig 13539 bp, 14 predicted proteins | sample MGYA00564404_ERZ1292640 | MGnify/ENA primary metagenome ERZ1292640 (study PRJEB36523, sample SAMEA6512636) | groundwater metagenome | collected 2019-01-08 | study: AquaDiva: Metagenomics assemblies of 32 groundwater samples
GCGGCCCGGACGCCCTCGCCATGGCGGTCGAGGTCCCCCACCGGGAGGCCGGTGACCAGGCGGACCTCCGCCCCCGGGTGGGGCACGCGGCGGTGGAGGGCGGTCAGGGCCAGAACCCGGTAGACCTCGGAGCCGACCCAGTCGCGGTCCAGTGACACCCATCGCCGGGCGCTCCACCGGAGCGCCTCGGTCCCGACCAGGTAGGTCCCTCCGCGATACCGCAGGCCGCTTCTCGTGCCGGAGCCGAACGCGGCCGGGAGCCCGAACCCTTCGGCTTCATACGGCGCCACGACGGCGGGAAAGTCATCGAGGCCGTTGGCGGTGACCGTTTTGACGTGCCCGAACCCGACATCACACCCCACGATCATGGTCCACCTCTCCGGGGGGACTCGGAGGGCGCCCCTGACGAAGCAGACGCGCCCGCCGGTGGAGTAAAGGAAAAGATGCTGGCCTGCGGGGGCTTCTTTCGGGCCTTCGTCGCTTTCTCCGCCGAGGGCCGGCGAGGCGGCGTGGGGCGAGCCTCGCGCTCCGACGCGCGCGTCTCCGGGGGGCGTGAGCCGAGCCCGCGTGCCCCTGGGGAGTCTCCCGCGGGCTCCTCCGCTCCGGCCGGAATCCGCAAGAGGCGCCGTTCCCTGACGAGCCTGGCGAGGCCGAGGAGCGGGGGCTGCGCCCGCTCGATCCGGGGCAGCACCCTCATGAACGGCCACCCCGCGGGGACGGCCTGCTCATCGACCCAGCTGGTCCAGAACGGGATCGGGTCCGGGCCGTGGCCCAGGAGGATCGCCTGTCCGCGCGGAGCGAGGAGCTGGGTGAGGACCCGTCCTTCCAGCACGAGATCCTTCATCATGCGCGTCCCCGTGAACCCCGCGCGCGTGGCGCTCTGCTGCGTGATCCCGAGCCAGGTCGAGGGAGTCAGGAGGTTCCAGGACCGCCCCTTGGAGACCGTCTGGCTCTCCTGGAGGAAGGGGCGGACGATCTTCCCCACGTACTTGGAGAGAAACTCCGCGCTCTCCCCCTCGCCGAGGCGGAAGCAGACCTTGGTGGCGCAGTTGCCGAGGACCCGGTCGCGGAACTCCTCCGAGAGCCCCTTCGCCCGGTCGGCGAGCCCCGAGAGGGTCTGGATCCCCGCGATCAGCGCCACCCCGGCGGACCGGGCCTGCTCGAACACGGCGGCGAAGTCGGGGATGGCGTAGCTCGGAAACTCGTCGAGGATCACCAGGACTGGGGCGTTGGCGAGGCTCCCCTCGGTCTCCTGGATCTCCTTGATCGCGGCGTCTAGGTCCGCCAAGAAGAGCTCGCCGAACCGCCCGTACTCCTTGTCCTGCTGCCGGGGGAGTCCGAGGTACACGAGGTGGTCCTTCCGGATCGACTCCAGGAGGTTGAGGTCGCCGTCCGCCTTGGCGAAGTTCTTGGTGAGCCGCCCCGCGGTGATGGCCCCGACGGCCGCGGTGAGGGCGGAGAGGGAATCGCGCGCTTCGCCCAACCGGAAGCGCTCGCCCTCAGGCCGCTCGCCGAAGCCGAACCGCCGGAAGTAGTTCATGAGCTCGGCATAGTAGTCGAGGGCGCCCCGCCGCCCGAGGATCTGGCGGAGGATCGGGAGGGCCTGGTCGGGGTCTGAGGCCAGGCACTGGATGTCCTCGATCAGGGGCGTGAGCCCCGTGGCGGTGAGCGCCCGGACGGCGTGGATCAGGAAGAGCCGCACCTGATCCTGGTGGTACTCGGCCTCGGACCCCGGGGGGACCCTCGAGAGGAGCTGCATCGTCTTCCGGACGACGAGGAGGGGGTTCGTCGAGGCCGCGGGGTTATAGGAGTGGACCGGCCGGGCGACGTCGAAGACGCGGACCTGGTCCGCCCGGTCGGCGTGCCAGGCCGCGTAGACCAGCGCCCGCAGGAGCCGCGCATCCCGCTTCGTGTCGCAGAAGATGAGCCCGCCCCCCTGCTGGATCTGCTGCACCGCGAGCGAGGCCAGGAAGGCCGTCTTCCCCGTCCCGGTCTGGCCCAGCACGCACCCATGCTGAGTGAGCGTCTCCCGATCCAGCGTGACGGGCGCGCCGGTGTCGGCCGCGTATCCGAGGGTGAGCGGAGCGTACGCGAGCGTCATCGGCGAACCTTCCGCCCGAGCGCCCACATCCCCCCGACGGCGCACGCCCCGAGCCAGGCCAGCGCCAGGACGTCCAGCGCGGGAGAAAGAATCATCGGCACGACGGTGAAGAGGTAGCCCAGGGCCAGGAGGGTGAGGGCCATCAGGCCGAGCGCCGTGCCGAGGCGCGGGCCCCGGGGCATCGGTTGTTCCCGCACGTCTCTGAGAGTCGAGGGCTCGAAGACGTCCTTCATGCCGGGCGAGCCTCTTGGCGCCGGTCGCTCGCGGGCTGGATCGCCTGGGCGTCGGCCTCCTGGAGCCACTGGAGCAACCGGGCCGCGAGGGGCGGCGCATTGGTGGCAAAGGCCTCGGGGGAGTGGTAGTCACGAAGGGCCTGGAGGAGCGCCTGCCGCACCGCGTGCGGGAAGGCGCGCCGGAACGCGGGGAGCGCGCCCACGATCCGGGCGCTCAGGCTGTCGTGGGGGCTCGCGGGATGGCCCGTCCAGCCGCGCCCGCTCGGCCGGTAGGTGACGGTCTTCCCCAGATCATGGACGATCCCGAGGAATGCGGCGGCCCGCCGGAGGTCTTTGGACTCGGCCTTCGCCTGCTCGGCCATCCGCCGACCCACCCGAAGCGAGTGCCGACGGAGGCCGCCCGGACGGGCGTCGTGGCCTTTGAGACTTCCCGGCCACTGCCGGTGACGACGGAACGAGCGGTCGATCTCGAACGCCAGCGTCTGAGGGAGCCCCTGGCCTCGGAGGAACCGGCCGATCGCACCCAGATCCGGGTGGAGGCGGGCGTCCATCGTGTGGGCCGCGACGGAGACCCAGCGGTCCTGCCGGACCAAGGGGGTGGGGGCCACACCAGGCCCGGGCCCGGCCCGGGACAGACCCCACGCCGGGAGCGCCGCCAGGAGGCCGAGCGCCAGGCCGATCTCCACGAGGAGATAGAAGAGCTGCCAGAGCGCCAGGCCCACGATCCCCCGACGGGTGTCTGTCAGGACCTTCAGGGTTCGGTCGATCTGCCGCCACACGTCCGCGTCATTCCCGACGGCCTGGGACGAGGTCGTCCGGACCTCTGGCGGCGCTGAGGGAACGGACCCGGCGAGGGCGCGCGTCAGGGCGGCCGCGGCGGCCTCGACCGCCGCCTCGATGCCGCCCGGGCGCCCCTCGGCGGATGGCCCGGGGCCGAGGGCCACGCGGCTCTCGGCCAGCGCGTCGTTCGCCTCCACGGCGGCCCGCTCGAGGGTGGCCCGGGCGCGCGCTCGGACGGGCGCATGGCCCAACCCCCAGCGGATGGGCGCGGTCAGGGCGTCGGCCGTGGCCACCATGGCCGCCGTCTGTTCCAGGGCGAGGAGGACGGCCGGGGTGTCGCGGTGGAGCTCTCGCATCACGTGCTGGGGGTCCAGGAGCCAGGTCGCGCCCACGAGGAGACAGACCCAGGTCAGGGTGCTCACCGGCGTATTCTCCAGGGCCAGGGAGCCGTGAGGATCCTGAGGAGGGTCGTGGCGAGCGCGGCCGTGAGCCGGCCGAGCTCCGATTCCGCGAGGCCGGCGCCCCGCGCCGCGGCGGCGAGCGGGGAGATCCCTAAGCCGCGGGCGAGGAACCGGACCGGATCCGCGGGCCACTCCGGGATGGTGGGCCGGCGCGGAAGGGAGGCGATCGACCGGTCCGCTTCGTCGAGGAAGAGGGTCCTGAGCGTTCCCGGGAGCTGACCGGCATAGGGGGGTGACTCGCCGCGGCGGCGCGCCCGCCGGAGCGCCCGGTACACCCGCGCGGGATCCGCGACAACCCGGTCGAGGGCCGGGGGCAGTGGGAACGCTCTGACGCGGGCCACTCTCGGGGCCTCGCGGGTCTCGTACCAGTGTCGCCAGATCCGATAGGCCACCCGCCCGCAGGCCAGCGCCCGGCGGCGCGAGACCGCGTAGGTGCGGGCCATCCGCCGGGTCCCGAGCCGGAGGTAGAGCTGGCGGCGCTCGCGCCCGACGAAGGTGAGCCCCTCGGTTTCCCACTGCTCCAGGAGCCGACCGAGGAGGGTCCACGTCAGCGGATCGTAGCGCGCGCGCGGCAGGGGCACGTAGAGGGCGCCGACTCCGCCGACGACCGCGTCGGCGAGCGGCCGCCAGAGTGGCGGGAAGCTCCGCGTCCGGGCCGGGCCCGGAGCGGCGGTGAGCAGCCTCAGGGTGGTCGAGGCGGCCCGCTCAGCCGCCAGAGGGTCCCCCGCCGAGACGCGCTGAACCAGGCGTGATTGTCGGAGACCGCGCCGGAGCGCCTCCCAGCACGGATCGGAGCGGTCCGGGCGGCCGGCCGCGTCCACCGGACCCTGCACCGGGACCACACGGTGTCCCCGCGCCTCCTGCCCGCAGGCGAGCAGGCGCGCCATGCCGGTCCGGTAGAGCCGCCGGCTCTCGCGGCAGGACCGTCCGGCCAGGGCGGATGGGTCGGCCAGGAGCGCCGCCGTGAGCAGGTCCGCGGTGCCGCATGAGCGCCGGACCCACTGGCCGCCCAGCCCGATGCGCCAGCAGAGCGTCAGGAAGGGAAACGGAAGGGGAGCGCCGGCGTGCGGCGCCTGATCGAACGGGATCGGCCGGGTCGCCGGGGCAGGGCTCACGGCGCCCATGACTCGGCGGAACCCCTCTCGATCGGCCGCTCGGCCCCAGATGTCGGTCGCATGGCGGATCAGCTCTCCTCCTCCTCCGTGAGCGGTCGTGGTGATGGGGGAAATGGTGGGGTGGGGAAGGCCGGGACTCACCCCACTCGGTTTTAGTAGGTGCGCCACCCGATGCCGTGGGTGCGAACCTGGCAGAAGCTCCGCCCGTACAACGGGCAGATCTGCTCACATCCTTGCGCGCGCACACAACTCACGCAGCCCCCGTCGAGCGCGGGCGTCGCGGTCCACCCGAGATCCGAGACACTGACCCCCCGGCTACTGACGATGAACCGGAGGACCGGTCCCTCCTTCTTCGGGTGAATCGTCTCCACCACGGCGCGCAGCGGGATCGCGTCCTCGACGGTCTCGATCTCCCATCCCGTCGAGACGAGATACTGCTGGAGATGCTCCAGGGCGGCCTGAAAGACCCACTCCCTGGGGTCCGGCGTGTCAACGTCCTGCCCCGCATGTCGGGCGAGGTATTTCCTCGCGCCGAAGAGGGCGCGCCGGAGGTCCTGCTTCTCGGCCCAGGGCATCTCCCTGAGCCGGGCCAACGCCTGAGGGTCCCGCTCGGCCTCTTCGTGAGAGGCCCAGGGGCCGATCGGAAGCAGCCGCTCGGCCATGGCGGGCTCGAGCCGCTCTGCTCCGAGGAGCACGACGGCCATCGTGCGAAGCAGGCCGTCGTGGCCCTGAGGCGCCGGCACCTGGCCCTCGGCGACGAGCCAGGTATCGAGGCCGCTCTCGAACACGTTCTCTGTTTCCGTCTCTCCACGCATCGCTCCTTCCTCCTTCCGGCCTTCCCACATCGAGGAATGGATGAGTCCAGAGCGTGGAAAGGCCGGAGGAGTGGGGGCGGGCGCAGAGGCAGACGCCGTCCGACGAGCGGCCGTGTCGCCTTCCCCACCCGCCGGCGGCCCCGAAGGGCCACCGGACAGGCTCAGCTGTCAAAGAGCAATCGGGGCGGGTGATGGCCCCGGCAAAGGTGGGACAGAAGGGGCCGGATGGTCCTGCCCACCACAGACGCCGCTCTCACGCGGAGGCGCGGGCGGGCATCCGGACCACTTCGTGGTTGACGGTTCGCCTCGCCACCTCGAGCGAGGCCGCGAGCTGGTTGACCGTGAGCCCGGTCTCGGCCAGCTCCTCCCTGAGAATGCCCCGCGCCTCAAACCGCCGCGCGGGGAGGACCGGCGGCAGCGCGTGGCCGACGAACGCGAGCCACGCGAGCCGCTCCCATCGATCCGCGGGCGGGGCCTCCGGGAATGCCCCCGGGGCCTGCTGGCGCCAGAGCGCCAGCATTGCCCGCTTCACCGCCGCTCGACGCGCGACCGTCGCCGAGTAGTCGGCGAGGAGCTCGTCGGCGACGGCCGCGTCCACCTCCGCGCCCATGACCGGTGCGCTGAGGGGAGTGGCCTCTCCGCTCTCAAGGGCCGCACGCTTGACGCGGCTCTTGAGGATGACTGCGGCCCTCCGCCGGAGCGCCTGAAAGCCGCCGGCGATGACCGCCTCGTCCGGGAGTAACGCGGCGTCCTTCCCGAGCACGTACTGCCGGTCCTCTGGCGCAAGCCGTCCGGCCCACGCCAGGGCCTCGGGGTCCACCTCGGTGGGGTTGACCCCGAGCGCGCCTAAGATCTGGATGGCCCTGGCTCCGGCGCTCAGATCCTTCGCCTGGAGGGCCACCCGCACGCCGAGCGGCGAACGCTGCACCGCCGAGACGGCTCGTTCGAGCCGCTCCCGGGTGAGCTCCCGCCACTCTTGCTCCCGCCGCCGAATGACGTGCTCGGCCGCGGGGGGGATGTCCAGCGCCGGGCTGCGCTCTCGACCGCTCGGCTCGGGCGAGACGACCCCGAGCCGCCGGGCCAAGGCGAGCACGACTCGCCGGTGCTCCCGGCTCGGCCACCCCTGAATCCCCAGCTTCGCCACCAGCGCCCGGAGGCGCTGGAGCGCGTCGCCGCCGGCTGGAAGCGCGGCGACCACTGCCTCTACCATCACGTTGGTCATGATGTTCTCCCTCCTTTCCGGCCCCACGCCGAAATGAAGGATGAGTCCATGGGGCCGAGCGGAGGGGCGACGCCGCGAAGAACGAAACTGCCCCTTCTGTCCTCGGCCGAGCCCCGAAGGAGCTCAGCCGAATTCGACTGTCAAAGAGCCTTGGCGCCAGAGGCGCCGATTCGATTCGGGGACTCTAGTCGGTGTCGCTCACGCGGCTCGTCTGGAAGACCGGCCGGAGCGCCTGCCACGTCTGCGCCACGGCCCAGGCGTACCGATGCTTCCGCCAGGGGGTGGCCGAGTGGTAGCGTCCCACCCCTCCCCAGCCGGATTCCTCTTCGGTCGCCCACCGGAGGATGTGGCTCCCCACGACGAGGTTCGTCCAGGGGTCCAGCAGATCGGCCCGGTGGATTCCGGAGCGCACCAGGGTGGGCCCCCAGGTCCGCCAGTTCACCTGCATGAGGCCGATGTCCACGTCGTCGTCGGAGAGGTGCCGGAGGATCCTCCGCGCCTCCTCGAAGGTTCGGGGCCAGATCGCGGTGCCGCGGACGTTCAGCGCCCAGGGCCACCCGCGGCTTTCGACCCACACGATGGCCGAGACCAGGTCCGGGGCGACCCGGGCCCGGGCGGCCGCCCCATCCACGAGCCCCCGCAAGCGGAGCGGCTCGGCCCCGGTCAGGGTGGGCAGGGCGGCGACCAAGACGGCGGCCCCGACCAGCCTCCGCACGGCCCGCCCCATCAGAACGTCACCGTGAGGGACGAGCCGGCGCACGAGGCGCTCGCCGCCGCGGGGGCCAGCCGAGCGGCCAGGGTGGCGCAGTTCGTCCCGGAGTTGGCGTCGGAGGTGACCGTGAAGGACGTGACGGTGCCGCCGACCGTGTAGGGCGTGCCCCAGGGGTTGGTGCCGCTCCCGTTGGGCGGGAGGATCCCGGCGTTCCTCAAGGCGGTGACAGAGACCCCGCCGTAGGTCGGCGAGGCTTGCTGGGCCGCCCAGGCGGTGGCGGCGCTCTGGAGGGTCCGGATGTCCCGTTCCATCGTGCTGAGCCGGCTCGAGTTGATGGCGCCGGTCCCCAGGGTGATCACGGCCAGCATGGCCGCGATCGCCCCGAGGACGATCGTCAGCTCGATCAGGGAAAACCCGGCCGGGTTCCGATCAGGGTCGCTGTGTCGCATCGTCGATGGCCTCCCTTCGCTAAAAGGTGACGGTGAGCGTCCCGCCGCCGAGGCTCACGCTCGCCACGCGCCCGGTGTAGTAGGTCAGGAGCGCCGTGCCGGCCGAGGGGGACAGGCCCGTCACCGTCACGGTCACCCGCGTGGCCCCGCCCGGGGCCGGCGCCAGGGCGTAGGTGCCGCCATAGGGCGTGCTGGCCCGCCAGCCGTTCGGCAGGAATCCCTCGCTCCGGAGTGCCCCCACCGTCACCCCTGTGTAGTCGAGCCGCCCGCGCTCGAGCCAGCGGTCCGCGGCGGCGCGGAGCGTGGCCACGTCCTGGACGATCGCCTGCATCCGCGCCGTCTCGATGTACCCGCTGCCGGGGAGCACCACCGCGAGGAGCACGGCGAGCGCCCCCAGCGCGATGAGGAGCTCCACGAGCGAGAACCCCTGCCTCGGATTGTGAGCGTCCGCTCGTGATGTCGGGGTCATCGGTCCCTCATCGGTATGGCGACAGGTCCTGGAGGCTCCCGTAGATGGGGAGCAGAAACGCCAGGGCCATGAAGAGGATGAAGCCGGCCGCCAGGCCGAGCAGGAGCCGCTCGATCGCCGTGGTCAGACGCGCGACCCGCGCGACCATCTGCCGGTGGAGGAGCCGGGAGAGGTCCTCCAGGTACTTCTCGACGTGCCCGGTCTCCTCGCCGCGCTCGGCCGCCAGGCGCGCGATGGCGGGGAACATGGGGTCGCCGAGGGCCTGGGCGAGCGCGACGCCCGTCCTCACCTCGGCGCGGACCCGGTCCACGGCCTGGTGGAGCGCCGGGTTCCGGAGCCCCTGCCGCGCCCCGTCGAGGGCTTCGAGCAGCGGAAACCCGTTCCGGAGGAAGACGGCCAGGGTGCCGAAGAAGCGCGCCAGGAGCCCGTCCTTCAGGGCCGGCCCGAGGAGCGGCAGGCGCCAGGCGGCGTGCCAGAACCCCACCGGGGTTGCCCGATACCAGACCGTCGCGGCGGCCAGTCCCCCGGCCAGCGCCAGGCCCGCCCCCAGGGCGATCGCGCCCGCGTGGGCGCCGCCGGCGATCATCACGCGCGTGACCGGCGGCAGCGTGGTAAGCCCCGACAGGGCCTGGCTGATCCGGGGGAGGACCCCGAACGTAATGAAGCCGCCGATCACGACGCCCACGGCCGCCACGAAGGCCGGGTAGGCCGTCGCCGTTCTGATCTGGGCGATCAGGTCGGCCTCCTCCCGCGTCCGCGCCGCGATCTCCGCGAAGGCCGGGGCCAGCGTGCCGGTCTGCTCCGCGGCCCCGACCGCGCTCAGGACCGTCGGGCTGAAGGTCCCCGTGGCCGCCATCGACTGAGAGAGCGCCTCGCCACGACGGACTCGTTGGGCGACGGTGAGGAGCGCCCGGGCCAGGGCCCGGTCCCGGGTGGTCGTGGCTCCATGCTCCAGCACCTTGGCCTGGGAGCATCCCAGCGCCAGGAGATCTCCCATGTACTCGAACGCGTCGGCCAGGGCCCGTCGGCGGGGAGCCCGCTGGACGAGCGCGCGGAGGGTGCCCGGCACATCGAGCGCGATCCGGAGCGGCCGGAGGCGCTCCGCCTCGAGCTCGCGGGCGCACGCCGACTGGCTCGGGGCGCCGAGGGACCCTCGCCGCACCAGCCCCGCGCGGGACAGCGCCGTCCACCGGAAGACGAGCGTCATGCGGGACCCCACTCGGGCCCGGACGACACGGGCCGGCCGTCGTCGATGAGGGGATGGAGGACCCGCTCGGCCTCGCCGAAGTCGGTCACCCCCCGGCGCACGAGGTCGAGAGCGCCCTCCCGCATGGTGCGGAACCCTCCCCGCTGGGCGTGTGCGAGCACGGCCAGGGTTCCCCGTCGCCGCTCGAGGTCCTCCTGGATCTCGCGGTCGATCACCAGCACCTCGGCGACGACGGTGAGCCCTCGGTAGCCGGTGCCTCCGCACCCCTGGCATCCGCCGGGCCCGGGCACGCACACGGGCTCGGCTGGTTGGAAGTGCCCCGAATAGCGATGGACCCAGAGCGGATGCTCCCGGTGGAGGTCGCTGAACTCCCCCTCGAGGCGGCACCGCGGGCAGAGGGTGCGGAGGAGCCGCTGGGCGATCACCCCCTTGAGGGCCGAGGCCAGGTAGAGGGGCTCCACGCCGAGCGCGAGGAGGCGAGGGATCGCGTGCACGGCGGACTCGGCGTGCAGGGTCGAAAAGGTGAGTCGGCCCTGGAGCGACGCCTGGATGATCTGGATGGCGGTCTCCGGATCCCGGATCTCCCCCACGAGCATGGCGTCCGGGTCCACCCGGAGGAACGCCCGGATGGCGGCGGCATAGGTAAACCCGGCCTCGTCGTTGACCTGGTGCTGCTGGACCAGGGGGCCGAGCAGGCACTCGACCGGATCCTCGACCGTCACAATCTTCCGGTGGGGGGATTGAAGCCCGGACAGGATCGCGTAGAGCGTCGTGGTCTTGCCTGTGTTCACCTGGCCGGCGAAGAGGACGAGCCCGTGGGGGGAGCCGGCCAGGCCCTCGATCAGGCGTCGCTGCTCGTCGGGGTAGCCGAGCTGCCCGAGCGGCAGCGCGCTCTGATGGCGGTGGAGCACGCGCATCACGACCTGGGGCTTGACCGACTCGTGCGACACGAGAGTGGGGGTCATGGTGATCCGGAGCTCGACCGGATCGCCGCTCGGGAGCTCCCAGGCGAGCCGTCCTTCCTTGACGGCGTAGCGCCCGCCGGAGGGCAACCCCGCCAGCACGTGGATCACGTTCGCGAGGGAGTCGTGATAGGCCGCCGGCAGCGTCCGGTCCTCGGGATAGAGCAGCCCGGCCACCCGAAAGCGAATCGTGGTGAGCTCCCCGGGCTCGACGTGGATGTCCGAGGCCCCGAGCGTGACCGCCCGGCCGATGAGCTCCCCCATGTACCGCCCGACGGCGTTCTGCCCGAGGCCTCCCCGCTCCAGATCCTCGATCGCCCGGGCGAGGTGCTGCGGGGTCGTCGGGAAGGCCTGGATCAGGGAGCCGAGGATCGCGCGCCGCGGGGCGACGGCCTTCCTGAGTGTGACCCCGCGGAGGCGGCGCCCCACCTCGTCGAGGACGTCGGTGCGATACGGGTTCGCCAGCACCAGGGTCGGCGCCGCCGGTGACCCGATCAGGACGAACGGGGTCTGGTAGGCGAGGGTCCGTCCGAGCTGGTCCAGGGGGGCATGGAGGACGGGCGACTCGATCAGGGCGCCCGGCGTGATCAGCTCCCATTCATTGACCTCCGCCAGGAGCCGCGCCAGGTCGTCCTCCTGGACCATGTGCTGCTTCAGGATGGTGTCGATGAGATGGCCGCCCTGGCGCCGCGCCAGCTCTTCGGCCATCCGAGCGAGGTCCGGGCTCAGCAGGCCGCGATCCACGAGGAGCTGGGTCACCGTGACCGGCGCTCTCCCGGTGTCGAGTGGGGCCGCCTGTTCCCCCGCGATCATCTCCGGGTGTCTCCCCATGGGTGTCAAACGATGCGCTGACGGTCAGCCATGTCGGCCGCGTGGCGGTGCGAGGGGCTCGATGGCGGACTCATGGCGGTGACGGACATGCCGGACCGGTCTCGCTCACGCGGCCGGATCATCCGGTCTTCTGGCAGACCACGAGTTGGAGATAGGGCGCAGGGGTTCCATCGACGGTCCCCGCGGGCGCCATCGAGATCCCGGTCGTGGCTCGGGAGGTTTGGGCCGTCACCGCCCACCCAAAGGTATTGGGCCCGCTTCTGGAGAGCGCCGCCGCACTGGGACTCGTGTACTGGTGCGAGTGCCCCGGGTCGCTGACCGCGTGGGTGTGCCGGCCGACGGGTCGGTTTTCCAGGTTCGACAACGCGGTGCCCGCCGTGCCGCCGAGCGTCCCGCCGGGTTGGAGACCGACGAGATACCGCCCGCGCGCCGCGGTCACCTCGGTCAGCCCCGCGGCGGTGCAGTCGGTCCCGTTGTAGAACACGACGGCATTCCTCGGGAGGCCCTGGACGGAGGCCAGGTCCGAGGACTGCCCGGGCCGCGGCCAGGTGCCGGCGACGCGCGTGCCCCCCGGGACGGGGGTCTGAGAGCCGAGCGGGGCGAGCCGGGCCACGGCGGGCGCGACGTCGGTGGGGACCGTGGTCTGGACGGTGAGCGTCGTGGCGCCGGTGAGGGTGTAGGCCTGTCCGAAGGGGTTCTGGGCGGACCACCCGGAGGGCAGATAGCCGGCGCTCTGGAGCGCGCCGAGGCTCGGGGGCCAGGCCGCATTCGCCACGTAGTAGGACTTGGCCGCATCGGCGACGGCGAGCATCTCCCGGGCGACGGTCTCGGCGGCCTGGTTGCGGACCTGGTTCGCGGCATAGGGGATCGCGGCCCCGGCCAGCACGGCGAGGATCGCCAGGACGATGGCGAGTTCGATCAGCGTGAATCCTCGCTGACAGGAGACGACGGGTCGCATGGAGTGCCCCTTTACGATCCGGTGAGGCGTTGCCGTTCAAACTCCAGGTCGGCCGGCTCGCCCGGAACCGGCACCCGCACGGTCAGCTGAGTGCCCCCGGCCACGGCGGAGAGCGACGCCATCGGCGGGAGGATCCCGCTCGGCGGTGACCCGAGCGGCACGGTCGTCGTGATCTCGGCGTAGCGGGCGGTGGACCTCAGGGTGAAGCTTCCGCCCCAGGGGGTCGTCGGCGAGGCGGTCGCGAGGTAGCGTCCGCTGAGGTCGGCCCAGCTGGCGGGCCAGCTCCCGGTGGCCAGACGGTACTGGCGGACCGCCCCGGTGAGCGCGGCGGCGGTCTTGAGGGTCGCCGTGAACTTTCCGCCCTCGTGCCAGCCGCGGACGGCAGGGACCAGCGCCCCCATGAGCACGCCCAGGATCGCGAGGGCCAGCATCAGTTCGATGACACTGAACCCTCTGCGTCCGCGACGGAGGCCGCCGCCCGCGGGTGTCATCGGGATGGTCCGTGTTCCTGGGGCGCCGCGGCCGCGGGAGGCGCGGCGGGAACTCCAGAGGACGGCCTCGAGGGCTCGGCCGGAATGCTCCCCCGCGCCAGGAGGGGGCGCCACACCCGCTCGGTGGGTCCGGCCTTGATCCAAATCCCATTGGGCCCGATCGCGGTGACCTGCCAGGCGCCGATGGGATCGCCGGCCCTCACCACATAGGAGGCGGGCCCCACGCTGACCATGGCTTCGGGCACCGGTCCGGACCCGTCGATCATGCGGACGAAGATCTCCGAGGCCGTGGGGCTCCTCTCCGGCGGGACGGGTGAGGGCGCGACGGGCTTTGGGGGGACCACCAGCGGGCCGCTCGCGTGCGGGAACGAGGGCGGCGGTGGGGGCACCTCGAACGGCGGCACCCCGGAGGCTTTTCCCTCGATGCCGGGGGTGGAGCGGAGGACCAGCCGGGGATTCTTTCTGATCGCCTGGATCCACGCCTCGGCTTCCTCAATCCGCACCTCCGCCTCTTTGCTTTTCGCCCGGAGCTCCGTCTGTTTCGCCGCCAGCTCGGCGAGCCTCGACTCCCGTTCTTTCTTCGCCAGATCCCAGCCCATGGCGGCCACCTGCTGGGGCAGCGCGGACCCGCTCTCAGCGGGGATCCCGGATGGCGGAGGGAGCGGCGCGAAGTATGTCGGGCGCGCGGGGGTCCGAGTCTCCCCCGGCCGCGGAGGGACATCAGGAGGCGCCG
>ERZ1292640.2915-Hain-H43-02um-R1-2915-length-13539-cov-11_pt1 | contig 13539 bp, 14 predicted proteins | sample MGYA00564404_ERZ1292640 | MGnify/ENA primary metagenome ERZ1292640 (study PRJEB36523, sample SAMEA6512636) | groundwater metagenome | collected 2019-01-08 | study: AquaDiva: Metagenomics assemblies of 32 groundwater samples
CCACATTTCCGCTTTCGAAGAGATATATTGCATTTTTCGTCTCCACCATATTTTGGCTTAAGGCAAAATCAAGAACTCTTGCTGGATTTTCCATTGATGTTCTTTGGGCGGCTAAAGAACCGCGAACATCATTTAATGACTCCAGTTTTTGATTCAACAGATTTATTTTATAATTGCTGGCCGCAACTATATTGGCCTGGACCACATAATAAACCAGCAAAAGCCCGATAATCAACAATGTTATCGTGTTAATTATAAAAACCGTGCTTATCCCGTACGAAGTAGGGGCATGCTGCGAGTCCCGTACGAAGCTGCGGACATGTTCCGCGTCCTGCTTCGTTCGGGACGAGCCCTCGCGACTTCGTACGGGACTTATGGAGTTGTGATTTAATTCTTTGACTGGTGCATGATTGATTACTGTCACTATTTTGAGGTTAGGGCATTCCTACCCATCCCAATTAAATTTTTAAACTTTAAATATCTAAATCTTCTCCACTACCTTCATCTTGGCGCTTCTTGCTCGCGGATTGGATTTTTGTTCTTCCCAAGACGGTTTTATCGTTCGCTTTACCACGAATTCTATGATTCCTTCTTTGTGCTTTTCTTTGAAAACTTCCTTAACCACCTTATCCTCTAATCCTTGAAACGCTATCACCACCAATCTTCCCCCGGGCTTCAATATATCTATGGCCGCTTCTATTCCCTTTCTAATATTTTCCAGTTCATCATTTACCGCAACTCTCAATGCCTGGAATGTCTTAGTCGCAAAGTTTATTTTTCTGTGTTTATACCATTCTGGAACTGACCGGCTGATAACTTCCACAAGGTCTTTGGTCATAACAATCGATTTTTCGCGCCTGGTTCGGACAATGTTCTTCGCAATATTTCCGGCAAACTGTTCTTCGCCCAAGGAGCTTATTAATTCCCTCAATTCATCTTCGCTGTATTTATTCACGATATCGACGGCGCTTTCGGACTCCATTTCGGGATTGAACCGCATGTCTAATATCTCGTTTCTCCTAAAAGAAAATCCTCTTCCGCTTTCCTCGTAATGCCAAGACGACAATCCAAGATCGAACAATATTCCATCAGGTTCGAAATCGTACTTATCAACGATGGTTTTTAAACTTACATAACTGTCATTCACCAAAATTATATTTTGGCTCAAATTTTCAATTTTCAATTTCCAATTTTCAAATATAATTGGGTCCCATTCTATTCCTAAAATTTTTACATCTTTAAATCTTTCTAAAATAGCCAGTGTGTGTCCGCCTCCATTAACGGTTGCGTCTATTATCTTCGCTCCTGGCCTTATGTTTAAATATTCAATTACTTCTTTTACTAAAACGGGAATATGAACTAAATTTTCAATTTTCATTTATCAATTTTCAATAAATTTTCAATTTTCCAATTGATTAATTGATACATTCATTGGAAATTGTAAATTGGTAATTGTTAAATTAATCCGAGTTCCCCCAATTTCTCGGCTATTTTATCTGAATTTTTTTCTAAATCATCTTTATATTTATTCCATTTTTTTTCATCCCATATTTCCAACCTGTTAAACAATCCGGCTATCACGACCTCTTTGTTCAAATTCGCAAATTTTTTTAAATTATCCGGTATTAATATTCTTCCTAATGAGTCAAATTCAACATCTACGGCACCTGACAAGAATAAGCGGGCAAAAGACCTCGTGTCTTGCTTGCCTATGGATAGTCCACCCAGCATCTCTGCAAATGGCGCCCAGTTCTTTAATGGAAAAATGAATAAACAGCCATCAAGACCCTTGGTTAGAACCGCTCCTGCTTGACCGGCAGGCAGGCCTTCCCCAAGCTCTTTTCTGAATTTTGAAGGGATAGCGAGCCGTTTTTTGGGATCCAAATTATGTTTATATTCACCGATTAACATAGTTATCCACAAAATCGTCTCTAACGCCATTCAATGGCGTTAGTCCACAGATTGGGGTAATTATTAACACTTCTATCCACTTCTCCCCACTTACAAGGTAAGTATAACACTGCTTATTTCCTTCGCAACTGTGCATAACTCCGACATTCATTAGAAGTTGAAGTTTGAGCCCGACCGAAGCGTCGGGCTTATTTTTTCCAAACAAAAAATCCCGCCATAGCGGGACTATTAGAAATAACTATCGCAATCGTCAAACTTTTGAACAAATTCAGTTATCACTTTTTCGGTAACTGATTCAATGGTACTGTTGTTTTCTACAAATTCATAAGAGATGTCCGATATCTTGGCTTCGGAATCCCATTTAATGCAATCCGCAATGCGTTTTTCAATCTCACCTTCTTCGTCGCCCCGCGACTTTAATCTTTCTCTTAAAATTTCTTGTGCCGGAGAGAGGATGAAAAAAGAAAAAACCTGATTGGAATAACCCACTTCTTCTGCAAAGCCGTTCAATTTTTTTATGGCATCGGAAAACAAAAGCATAACATAAACAGTACTGTCATCTTTCAACGCTCTGCTTACCCAACGCTTTGTAGTGCCATAACTGTTGCCATGAGGGTAAACCGTCCAAAGAAAAGCCCCGATTTTTTTTAAGAACCGGAATCTGAACTTGCTTACATATTTATATTCACCGGGTAGGTCGGTAGGTCTTGGTTTGCGAGTAGAAGTGGTATAACTGGGAACCATCCGCGCATAGATGGGAAGCTTTTTCAGAAGTTCCCCGGCAATGGTCGTTTTACCGGCGCCGGAGGCGCCGGTCAGAGTCAGAATCATGACAACCCACTCCTAACCCCAATTAGGTTATTGAGTTCCCATATTTCTTTGACGCTAAATTCGGTTACTTGCGCCAATCTGTGCTCCGAGTGGTAACCGGTTGGATTGGTAAATGCCACCGGTATTACTCCTACATTTTTTGCGGAAGTCAGCCCGTCAACACTATCATCCACATATATCATTTCATCGAATTTCACATCAAAAACTTCCACCACCCGAACAAGGGCTTTTTCTTTTCCCTTATCGCCCCATGCTTCCGCTTTGATAAAATCAAAACTCCTTTGGAGATTGCCCCATCGTATCAATTGTCTGTAAAGATTGACTGATACTTCGGCGCTGACAATTGCCGTATGAATATGAAGAAAGGATAAATGGTCAATAGTTTTCCGGACATCCGGCCTCATTTTGGCGCTTCCACCATTGGTTTTATAAAACTCATTTCTTATTAGATTCAGTTCATCCCCGGTCGTTGTTCTTGGAAAACCATGATTGTAATAGAATTCCATGTAATTAGCTGAAATTTCTTCCCGATATTGCTCCAAAGCCGGACAGGGAATACTGTAAGTTCTGAATATTTCCTGAACACTGCCATAGGCAACATGGAGATCATCAAACAAGGTGCCATTAAAATCAAACACCACGACCCGAGGCGGACGCAAAAATGAGATCATTTTTTGCCTTATTTTCAAAAAACTTTAGCTAAAAGTACTCTAAAAAAAAGAGAGAGTCAAATGTGGGCGGTGTAGGGATCGGACCTACGACCTTTCGGATGTGAACCGAATGTTCTACCACTGAACTAACCGCCCAACTTTAATTTATCATTTGCCATTTTCCAATTTCCATTGATTTAACATTTTTTCATTTGTTCATTTCAGAAAATGCATCAATGTTCAAATGGTAAATAAATGATAAATGGTAATTGATAAATGGTAAATGTTTTTAGAGACCTAACTTATTGATAATTTTTTCGTGAGGACTTTCTAATAATACTCTGACAAACCTGTCGAACATTCCATAGCGATAATCAAATTCTTCTTTGTCCATAATGCTTAATTTTATTTCCCTTCCCACTTCCGCTTCAAGTGCTCTTAAAAATGTCCTCAATTTCTCTTTGTTTATTTCATCTCCGACAATGAAAAGATCGGCTACGGAATTATCGCTGACAGCGCCATTGCTGTTCAAAAAAACTCCCGAAACCACGGCTAATTTTATCCGGCCAAGTTTAAGAATTTTAGCGACCATCTTATTCTTCTCCGCGGGAGAGGCCTTCAAGATTAGGGCTTTTAATTCCGTGAAAAACTCAAAATTAGGATTTAGGGAATATTTGATTTTAGCACTTTTTATTTTTTTAATTAAGCGAAGATTTGCAAGGTCATCTACTTCTTTTTTGATAAAACGATTGGATTCCTGTATTCTTTCCGCTAAATCTGCAACCGAAAAATCTCCAGGATAATTTCTGAACAAAAACTTCAAAACTTTTACTCTGATTCTGGAGCCAAATAAGTTATCAAGAATATCCTTTGACATTTATGTTAGAGGTAAGTTAGAATGAATATAAGATAATTGAATTTATTATAAATTGCAACTACTCAAGTGGAGAAAATTTTTCTAAAACCGACCCAAACAGAAATCCTTGTCAGGGGATCTCAAAAGGAGGGACACCTTGATATTTTCGCATACGATTACAGCTTCGATGAAACCAAGAGAAAACTCGGCAATTTATATATAATTGGCAATGTCCAAGAGTCTGCCCCGACGCTAGACGGTCGGGGCTCCGACCAAAGCGTCGGAGATGCTACCTATGTCACCAACCTTGTCGCCTCTTTGGCTAAGCGTGAATATTACTCAAACCCAAACCTTTCTCCAAAAGAAGCATTTTCCGCAACTCTCAAAAAAATTAACGATGTTGTTGAGGAATTCTTTGTTAATAAGGACACCAAGATTAATATCGGTATTTTTGCTCTTGCCGGCGAGAATATAAACATTTCCAAAATAGGCAAATTTAAAATACTTCTTGCCCGCGACGGCAAAACGATAGACATCCTTAACAATATAGACCTATTCACAAAAGAAAAGGTGGAAGAAAAAGAATTTTCTCATATCGTTTCCGGAAGAATTGCCCCCAAAGATAAAATACTAGCCTTCTACCCCGGCCGATTGGTCACTTTAAGAGAAAAGGTTATCAAAGAAAATTTTCTTAAGCTCAATACCGAACAATTCCTTGAAAAAATAGACGCAATCAAAGAAGAGAAAGCCGACTTTGCTTATGCCGCTTTATATATTAATCTGAATAGGGTTAAGGAATCGGCCGTCCCGATGCCGAAATTGACTGCTACTGAAGAACCTCCCGATGCCGACCGGCCCGCTGCCGACCGCTCCAGTGCCGATGTTGTCTTCCGCCGACCTTTGGTCGTCCCCCGTCTTACTATCGTCCCTGCCTCTCAACGAAAAGACAACTTCGGCATCGGGACGCCAGAACTTCCGAGAATAATAAGATCCGAGTTTTCATTAGGCAAAAAAGACAATCCTTTTGCCGTTGTTCTCGGAAAAATAAAAATGCTTTTACCAAAACGACAAAACAAAATGGTGTTTTTCATATCATTAGGAGTTGTGGTTCTCGTCGGCGCTTGGACCGTTAAGTCGCTCTTTATCGTCAGCCCAAGCCAAAAACAGACGGCCAACGCGGTCAGCGAAGCCAAAGTTAGTATGAAATTGGCAAAAACCAAGATAGGCCAGAATGATTTCTTAAGCGCAAGAAAACTTCTGCTTGGTTCTATTACAAACATCGGCTCGGTCACTTCATCCAAAAAAATAGAAGACGCCAAGAGCGAAATATTTAAGCTTTTGGACAATCTGGATCAGGCCGTGGAATCCTCCCCCACTCTTACTGAAATATTGCCGAAAAGTGTTAGCGATAAAGCCTCCCTGCTTGCCGTCCAGAAAGAAAAGACAGGCGCGTACGGTCTGGATATTTATGAAGACAATCTTTACTTTATCGCCGTTGACGGAATTTCTAAGATTGCCGATGTGAGTGGCAAAGCAAAAGATGCAGTACAATGGCTCAAGGGCGGAACATTGCCTCCGGAACCGTTTTTGCTTGCTGTTGATGGAAAAGTTTATGTTTTAAATAAATTCGGTCTTCTGACTACATATTACAAAGGTGAAAAAGAAAATGAAATAAACACGCTCGTTCTTCCCGATGACTCAAGTGTTTTGGCTACGACCAAGAATTCACAATATCTTTATTTGATAAACAAAAGTATGGGCAGAATTTACCTAATAAGCAAAGCAACCGGAACCTTATCCAAGACCATCAAGGTTTCAAGCCAGGAAGCATTCGCCAATGCCTACCTGGATCAAGACGAAACTGTCTATCTCATCAGTAAGGACGGTAAGATCTGGAAGGTGCTTATTTGAGTTCAACAACACCCCCAGCGGCTTCAAGCTTCTTCTTCATCTCTTCGGCGTCGGCTTTTTTGACGCCTTCTTTGATGTTAGCCGGAACTTTGTCGGTCATATCTTTGACCTCTTTCAATCCCAAGCCGGTCATTTCTCGTAGAACTTTAATGACCTGTATCTTGGCTGAACCGGCGTCTTTTAAGACAACGGTAAAGCTGTCCTTCTCTTCGCCGACTTCTGCATCGGCGTTACCCGCGGCTGATCCCGTTGAAGCGGCGAACGAAGCGGCGGATACGCCGAATTTCTCCTCAAGGGCTTTGACTAAATCGTTCAATTCGGCCACCGACATTGACTCAACTGCTTCTATGAATTTTTCTTTTTCCATATTTTTCATTTACCATTTACCATTTTCCATTAATTTATCATTGACTCATTGAAAATTCATTGGAAATTGATAATTGGTAATTGGTAATTTAACTGGCCGAAGCTCTTTTTTTGGCCATCTCATTTAAAACTATACAGAGGCCAGTTATGGGGTATTTCATCATTCCGAACAATCTTGTCAACAATGTCTCCCTGGATGGCATTTTGGCCATTTCTAAAAATCCTTCCTTCCCCATAAAACCTCCGCTAGAGGCGGATCCGCCTTCGGCGGAAAAAACAGCTCCGAAAAACTGCAGAGCCTTGTTCTTCTTGGCAAATTCGTAAAGTTTCTTAGAAATCGCATAAACATCCCCGTTTCCTAAAACTAATCCGACAGAACCTTCCATAGTATATACATTGGCTTCGCTTTTTAACTCCTTCAGCACCAAGTCCATCAAAGTCTTCTTGGTTACAAAATATTCAGCATCCAAAGCTCTCAATGCCTTTTTTAATTCCGACATCTGAGCCACGGACAAACCCTTCTCGCCCGCTCTGGAGAATGTGGTAAATATTGTTATTTTGGATTTGGGAAGTTTTGCTTTTAACTTCTTTAGTTCCTCTCTTTTTTGTGATTTTGGCTTCATGTTTTAATAACAAAAAAACTACCGTTCCGTAGTTCGACCAAAAGTGTATATTTAAACATTAAATATTGCGCTATTGCGCCACCTCGGGGCGACTTACTTGTTTGCACCCTGTCTACGGTAATGTGTCATTAGGTTATCAAACAAGAATACCCGTGTCAACACCCTGTTATAATTAACCCTAGGGTACATTTATAACAGACAGGAAATTAGATCTTAAAGTATTTTCGCATTTCTTTCTCTCTAGATCCTATGGATTTTGCGACAATAACATCTACATAATCGGATAATTTAAGTTGGGAACATAAATATCCCAATTCCCTTTCGCAGGCGTAAGGAAACACAAATACACTTTTTTGAAGCATACATAACCCCCACCATCGCAGTCTTCGCCTTAAAATATTTGGTTTGGGATTTTTCCAGCCAATTCTTTCCTGTTTTTGTAAGTTTATATTGAATTCCGTTTTTCTCTATTATTCCTCTTTTTTCAAGATTTTTAAATCCGGTATAAGCCCTTTTTCTGTCATAACCGCTCACCCTAAATCCTTTATAATAAAGCGACTCCCACTGCCAAGTATCATAAACGCCTTTCCCGAACTCTATAACCGCTTCAACGAATTTTGGTATAAAATCTCCTTTCATAATATTTTATAATTGTGCCTAGGGTTAATTATAACATATTCATTATCTATATTATATCTATCTATATTTATTAAATGTTTATGTTTATATTAAATCCGACCAATTACCCATTCTTGTTACCCGTTCTTGATAAAGATTTTATAGTTCTTACAGTCCGAGGTATTTTCGGCGGTTTGCCGCGTGTTCGGCGGCGGTTTTGGAGAATATCATCTGACTCCCGTCGCGGGTGGAGAGATAGTAAAAATAGTCGCTTTGCTTTGGATTTAGAACGGCTTGAATTGCCATGATGCCCGGGTTGGCAATCGGACCCGGCGGAAGTCCTTTTCTGGTGTAAGTATTATATGGCCCGTCAATTTTTATCTCGTTCGCCACCCCAATCTGCGCCACATCACAATTCTTAACTGTTTGAAAATTGAAAATTGAAAATTGAAAATTTCGAAGGCAGGCTCCATAAGAAACAGCGGCATCAATTGCCAAGGGCATTTTCTTGGCAAGGCGGTTTCTGATAACGCCTGCCACCAATCTCATGTCTTCCTCTCTCCGGGCTTCTTTTTCAAGCATAGATGCGAAAATGATAATTTCCTTTTGTTCTTCTTGGCCATATCTCCTGAACATCTCCTCCGTTTTATTTTTAAAATTAGAGATCATTTTTTCTCCGATTTCGTCAGCAATCTCTCTCTCGTTTTTATTTTCCAGTCGGTATGTATCAGGAAAAAATTCACCTTCTTGTGTTTGGTATTTTTTCGCAAATTCGCCTTCAACAATTAAACCGAGGTCGGCTAGGCGTTTATCAATCTCCCAGACATTAAACCCTTCGGATATTGTTACAACGATATCATCGCTTTCGGCAAAACCGCCGGCCATTGAGAAAACAATATTAGGAACGGAAACTCCGGGCTTGAATAAATACCTGCCCGCCTGAAGCTTTTTCTCGTTCCCCGTAATCAGAGTGTAAGCGACAAATACGAATTTATTTTCTATTACCCCTTCTCTTTTCAAGGTCTCGGCTATTGTGTAAGCGCTTTCTCCTTCTTTGATTACAATTTCTTTTGGCGCATCCAGAGGTGACTGGATAATTGCTGACGACATCCAGCCCAAAAACACACTAACCGCCACTAGGGCGACAACATGAATCTTATGGCATGAAACCTGAATCCTAAGCCCCGTTAGATTTTTCTTAATATTCCCCATAACATAGCACCGATATTGATGTTTGGAAGTTCAACTTCCAAACATCAGACTTCCAAACATCAGAGAGGTTTTTGGTCCAAAACCTTCTTTGGGGGAATTGTTTTTTTACCACGTTGAAGTTCATCTAATTTCGTTAATACTGTTTGGTTGTCTTTATTGGCATCAATGCTTAAAATCTTTTGCAGCTGATCTATCGCATTAGGAATATCCTGTCTTTCTTCATACAATAACGCTAAATACCAGCGGGCGTTGGCGAAATCAGGAGACAAGAGAACCGCTCTCTGTAATTGATTGAAGGCCTTGTCTTTTTGATTATCCCGATAATAGAGCAACCCTAATTCAAAAGCGAGGGTCGGCTGATTACTGTTATAAGGCGCTATTTTTTCAAGTTGTCCGATGGCTTCTTTTACTTTACCCATTCTGTCATATACGGACCCTAAATTATATATAGCTAATCCAAAACTGTCCGAAAGCTCCGTGGCTTTCTTGAAATTTTCCTCGGCCTTAACAAGCGCCGGAACTACCTCCTGCTGAAATTTAGCCGCATTCGCTCCTGTACCGGCGGCTAACTGACGAGAAAGGTCAGATTTAGCCAAATACATGCTTCCAATCTTATTGTAGAAAGACGCGTCTCCCGGCCGCAACTCGGCCGCTTTCAAATAAGAATCTTCAGCAAGCTTTTCCACTCCATCTACAAATCCCATTAAACTCTGGTAGACATCCCCCAAATTAGACCAGTTGATTGATTCCTTGGGAGTTATCTCGGTGGCTCGCTTGGCCAGATTGATAGACGAGGCCAGATAGTTTTGAATTTTTGTCGTTTTATCGGCATCATTGCCCTTCTTGTTCAATTCCGTTGAAAGCAAAGCAAGAGCAACTTGAGAAGAGGCTCTGTAATATCTGTCGTCTTGACCGTTCCAATTAATGGCCTCGCCAAGGAGATTCACGGTTTTTTCCATATCCTTGTTTGATAAGGCCTGCGTGTATTTAATATCCGAGATGTATAAAGTCGCTCCAAAATAGGTACCGACAAGAACAAGAATCAGTCCGCCGATAAATCCGAGCGAGGAAATCAAGGAAGTGGAAGCTCTTTCTTCAACATTAAAAACTTTCTTATCATCGCCCCACAGAGATACCGCCATCAAACCCATCATTACATAGGCAACAAACATGAGAGTGAGATTGAATGGGTACAAGAACATCCCCGCGATTAAAGCCGCAATTCCAGAAAGAACGCCGACATCTTCGCTCGATATTTCGTTATGTCGATATGTCGATATGTTTTTAATAATAAGCCACAAAAGAAAAGCAAATGCCACAAGTACAACCAATCCGCCCTGAACAGCCCAATTAAAAACTTGGGAGGTAGAGTCAAAAAACCTCGCGCTGGATAAAGTTGTATTAGACAGCTTTCCGGCTCCATACAGGTCAAAGGCCAAAGAAAAGTTCTCCGGCCCATATCCAAAAGCTATATTCTTTTTCAATACTGACTCGGCAACATTAGCTGACAATCCGAAAGATGGGGCCACCTCAACCGGAAAATCTTTCTTTAGAAAGTTAAGATTCAAATTAACAACCATGAAGAAAACCCCCAGAATAATTACCGTCATCGGCAACAAGAATTTTGATATTCTCTTGCCTTTTATATCGACATTTCGATATGTCAAGTTTAAACTGTCCAAAGCTATTATCATTGCCATTCCGGCAATCGCCACAGCCCAAAACACCCACCAGTTTAAAATTACAAGAACCGCCATGGCTAAAAATATTCCGGCCATATTAATATATCTTCCAAAAGAAACGGGTTTGGTTTTATAAAACAAGGGCAAGGCTACTGCCGCAATCATTCCTAAAGAATTTATAGAACCGACGGTATTAAATGCTTTGGATATTGCGAACGGAAAACGAACCAAATAAACCCCAAACATATTTAAGACGCCATAAAGAAGAACGGCGAACAAAGAGTACCCGAGAACAGCGCGCGCCCTGGACCCCTTGTCGTCAAAAACATTAACTATGCCAAAATAAAATACAGAAAGAGCAATTACCGTTACAAGCGCGTCGCTTAAGCTTCCCGTCAGACCAAACAAACTCTTAAAGCGGGTCAATGAAAAAATAGTTGAAAGAGATGTGGCCAAAAGAAGCGCCACTACCCCTTTATCTAAAGGGTTGGCCCTCCAAGATAATTGGCCAGAAGTCACGACATGTAAAAGCCATAAAACAAGAGCCGCGCCTGATAAAACCAAAAGAAGCAATTGCTTATTGAACTCCAAAACGCTGGTGCTCCAAGGCAGGAAAAAGAGCGGCAAAAGAAAAATACCGACAATTAAAAACCCGTGGCTTGCTTTTTTATAGACGGTCCCCTTTTCTTCAATCGGCTCTTGAACCATTTGCGGTTCTTCCTGAAAATCAGTACCGGCCTCCTGATTGTAGACATATTCGGGTTTCTGCCAAAATTTAATTTTCATCGCGCTAATTATAACGATGTTTAAATCCTTACACTCTTAGCATTCCTATTAAGCGTGGAAGAATTCAAATGTCGCTGAAATAATACTGATACATATGTAAGTATAGCAGAAAAAAAATATTGACAAGCTTTAGTTATCCACATCCTAATTCTAATTTTACACGTTCGTATGAATTTAGAATCACGACCATAAAATGGGCTTTTTAAGCCCATTTTATGGGTACCCCTTTATATTAAACATCTTTTTTAGGTCCTGATCATTATCTATACTCTCGGTGGTTATGAATCTGACATATTTTTTAAGATCATTTTCAAATAAAACGTGTTTCAGAAATGTCGGAACCTGCCCCGGGTAGATCCAAACACTCCTTTGTAGTTCTTTAAACCCTATTTTCTTTATTACCTTCCTCAAATAATCTCTAAACTTCCTTTTGCTCTCGGGAATATCAAAGAAAACAATTCTCCATCCCCCATCCCATCTGTGCTTTTTTTGGATATACAAAATGGTCTCCGCGTCAACAAAAGCGTGGAGAGCTTTCTCTATTCCGGCTTGAGTTAAAAGAATATTATATCTGCCTTTGGTTTCTATAAATCCCTGCTTTTTTAGGCGGCTTATGGAAGAAAAGACCGTTTTCTTGCTTTTTTTGGCGCAAAAAAATCTGAAATAATCATGGTCTCTAAAGGATTTAACCGTTCCATTGTGACGGCGCCATAAAATAGCCAAAATAACATTGGCCACAGATATTTGATTTGTCATATACACAAAGCTTACAAAGGCGCCCATTGCAATGGGCGCCTTTGTAATTTTAATCCATCATAAATTGGTCTAACGACTTTTTGTCTTGAATAATGTCATAACTATCCTCAACAAAGCTCTCAAAATCTTTAATATTTTTAAATTGGGACAAGATAATTTCTTTATCACAAAGATTGTCCCCTCTTTCTCCCAAAAAATCACGATAACTACTCCAGGGATAATCTTTAAGATTTTTTATTAAACCGGCGACTTTAGGATTTTGATGAACATAAGCAACGAGCCAAATAAGATACGAATTGTCATTTATATGTACCTGTTTAAATCTATCTTGGAAAACATGACCGACTCGTTCATATTTTTTATTAAAATATTTAGAATAGCTTGTACAAACTTTTAAGATAAGCTTACTGGTCGGTATTTCTGAATTTTGCTTAATAATAAAATGAAAATGATTTGGCATTAAACAATAACTAATCAAAGAGAAAGATCCCTTGGGAAGGTGCTGGATTCTGTTGTTTGAATCTTCATCTGGAAACAAATTTTGACGAAGTCTTAATAAAAAAAACTTAAAATCTTCATCATTAATAAAAATATCATTTTTGGCATTACCACGATTATAAATATGATAAAACTCACCTGGACTGCAATTTTTGTAGTCTCGATTATTCATACCACCACTTTATATTATATTACAAAGGCGCCCATTGCAATGGGCGCCTTTGTAAGGAGTCGGTGCCTTCATGGCCTTTTCGCCCGCAATTTCCGATGAACCGCTCATGGGTCATATACTTATTTTTTCGGTTCATACCATTTTTGACCGTCCCGCTCCCGATATTGCCTTCTTGTTGAGAAGCAGAGACGTTTCCATCACTTCTTGGGCTCATACCACTTCTGCCAACTTTTCGACAATCGAAATACTTTGGTTCTCACGTCATGGTATCGCCGAACTAAATCGTCAATTAGGTCACTGTCGAGGCCAGTCCCTGCTGGCTCAACGCCACGAACAACTTCGGTAGCGGGACGATACACCCCCTTAACTTGCTCTAAGTATACCACCATTTTATTACAGCCGGACATAACTTTTTCCAACAGACCCAGCGCAATGGCGTGGTCTCCAAATCTCACCGAATGGGCTTCGGCGAGCCAGAGAGGTATGGAAACTGCCCCGTTCGTTAAATTCTCCAAGAACGGATACTCCAGTTTTACCAGCTTCGGTTTTAAGTCCTTCATAATAATCACCGAACATTCCAACGTTTTTTGATAAACCTCAAGATCGGTAAACTTGTTCACCGGTTTTTTCGGAGTGAATTTGTACGCCCCGCTGCCGAAATTGCCTT
>ERZ1292640.2916-Hain-H43-02um-R1-2916-length-13535-cov-45_pt1 | contig 13535 bp, 11 predicted proteins | sample MGYA00564404_ERZ1292640 | MGnify/ENA primary metagenome ERZ1292640 (study PRJEB36523, sample SAMEA6512636) | groundwater metagenome | collected 2019-01-08 | study: AquaDiva: Metagenomics assemblies of 32 groundwater samples
GAGTACATGCTACACTCGAAGCCGCCCACCCGCTCCCAGCTCGGCTCGATGCAGCACATCTGCCTGGCGGTGCCGGACATCCAGGCCGCATACAAGCAGGCCGTGGCGCAGGGCCTGCCGGACGAGGAACGATTCCGCCCGCGCGTGGGGCGGAACAACCGGTGGCTGAACAACATGTTCGATCCCGACGGCAGCCGCACCGAACTGATGGAAACGCGGCTGGCGCGCTAACCGCGCGGCGGTCCGCCTCACGGCGGACAGGCGGCGCGTCAAACGAAAGGAGTAAGACTTATGCCTTCAACCCGACGCAGCTTCTTGCAGGCCGCTTCGACCGCGGCTCTGGCCGCTCCACCGGCACGGCTTGCGGCCAACGACCAGATCCAGATCGCCCTCATCGGCGCCGGCGGCATGGGCATGGGCGACACGCGCATGGCGCTGTCGATTCCCGGCCTGAAGCTGGTGGCGGCGGCCGACGTCTACGACGGGCGCCTGGCGCGCGCCAGGGAACTCTGGGGCAATGGCCTGTTCACCACGCGCGACTACCGCGAGATTCTCGCCCGCAAGGACGTCGATGCGGTCATCATTGCCACCCCGGACCACTGGCACGCCCGCCAGGCAATCGATGCGCTGGAAGCCGGCAAAGACGTCTACTGCGAAAAGCCGATGGTGCAGAAGGTCGAGCAGGGCAAGCCGGTGATCGCGGCGCAGCAGAAGACGGGCCGTCTCCTCCAGGTCGGCAGCCAGTACGTCACCTCGATCATTTACCAGAAGGTGCGGGAGCTGATCCAGGCGGGGGCCATCGGCGAGCTGAACATGGTGGAAGCCTGGCTCGACCGCAACACCGCCATCGGCGCCTGGCAGTATTCGATCCCGCCCGACGCCTCGCCGGAGAGCATCGATTGGGACCGCTTCCTCGGCGACGCGCCCAAGCGTCCCTTCGAGCCCATCCGGCTGTTCCGCTGGCGCAACTACCGCGACTACGGCACCGGCGTCGGCGGCGACCTGTTCGTTCACCTCTTCTCCGGGCTGCACGTGGCCACCGGAGCGCTGGGGCCGTCGCGCGTGTTGGCCACCGGCGGCCTGCGCTACTGGAAGGACGGGCGCGACGTGCCCGACGTCATGCTGGCGCTGCTCGACTACCCGGCCACCAGCCGCCACCCCGGCTTCAACGTCGCGCTGAGGGTGAACTTCAAGAGCAGCGTGGCCCAGGAGCAGTTCGGCTTCCGCTTTGTCGGCAGCGAGGGCACGATCATGGCCGGGCCGTCAGTAATTCTGGCCAAGACGCCGCTCGAAACCGATCCCGGCTACACCATCGGGACGTTCCCGAACGCGGTGCAGGAGCAGTTCCTGAAGGAGTACCGCAAGAAGTACCCGCCCCAGGCGCCGACGGTGGACCGCATCCGGCCGCTCGAACAAGATACGTTTGTCCCGCCGCCCGGCTACGACGCGCACGTCGAGCACCACAAGGTCTTCTGGGCGGCGGTGCGCAGCCGCCGGCCGGTGCTGGAGGACGCCGTCTTCGGCTTCCGCGCCGCCGGCCCGGCGCTCGCGGCCAACACCAGCTACTTCGAGCAGCGCGTGGTCGGCTGGGACCCGGAGACGATGACGGAGCGAGCGGATTGACCGCTCCCTTTGGTCGCGGCTCGGTAGCGCAGCCGGTCTGCTGAGCCGCGACCGAAGGAAGCGGTCCGGCGCCTCGCTACGCGCCCGCCGGCTTCTTCAGGTTGAGCGTTTCGTTCATCGCCCCCTGGCGGTAGCCCTCCAGGTCCAGCGTCACGTAGTGGAAGCCGAGCGGCTTGAAGATCGCGGTGAAGCGGCGCGCCATCTCGGGCGTGAGCGCCGTCTCCATTTCGTCGCGAGCGATCTCGAGGCGCACCAGCTCGCCGTGGAAGCGCACGCGGAACTGGCGGAAGCCGAGCGCCCGTATGGCCTCCTCGCCCTGCTCGATCGTCTTGATGGTCTCGACCGTGACCGGCGTGCCGTAGGGCACGCGCGAGCTGAGGCAGGCCGACGCGGGGCGGTCCCAGGTGGGCAGCCCGGCCATGCGCGACAGCTCGCGGATCTCCGCCTTGCGCAGCCCCGCCTCCACCAGCGGCGCCCGGACCTCGTGGATTTTGGCCGCGCTCTGCCCCGGACGATAGTCGCCCAGGTCGTCCACGTTCACGCCGTAAATGATGTGCGCGATGCCGCGGGCGCGCCCGACTTCCTCCAACCGCGTGAACAGCTCGTCCTTGCAGTGGAAGCAGCGGTCGGGGCTGTTCTGGACGTAGTCGGGATTGTCGAACTCGCGCGTCTCGATGTACTCGTGGCGGAAACCGAAGGTGCGGGCCAGCGCCTCGGCGTCGCGCTTGTGCGACTCGGGAATGGAGGCGGAGTCGGCGGTAATGGCGACCGCGTCCTCGCCCAGCGCCCGGTGCGCCGCCCAGGCCAGGTAGGCGGAATCGGTCCCGCCGGAATAGGCCACGATCACCCGCTCCAGCCCTCCGAGGATCGAAAACAATTCTGCCTGCTTTTGTTTCAAGCGCTCGGGGTCGAGACTCACCAGCGCCACCACTGAGCTCATAAGAAGATTATACCGTCACTTCAATTCCTGTATCCGCAGCTTGCGCCAGCGCACCTGGTAGGGCTTGAACTTGTCCTTGGGGACCGAGTGCACCTGGAGGCCGATGATGCCGCGCGCGGTCATCGAGTCCTTGAAATCGGCGGCCGGGACGCCGTTCACCCAGGTCCTGATCGAATCGCCCCTGCACTCCACGCGGTACTTGTTCCACTTGCCGTCCTTGAAGGCGGCGCGGGCGGCGGGCCGGTTGGCGAGATCGTCCAGGAAGCGGGCGCGGCGGGCCTCGTCGTAAACGTTGCCCGAGTTGCCGCTCTGCCGGGCCGCGATCTCCACCTGGTAGCCGTAGACGCGGTCGGCCGGCGCCTTGCGTTCGACCGGCTTGCCCCGGTCCTCGAACTTCAGCACCGTCGCTTCCTTGGGGATCTCGCTCCGCACCTGCACGCCGGAATTCAGCTCGGGGTCCACTTGCACCTCGAATTCGAGGATGAAATCGCCGTACTCCTTCTCGGTGCACAGGAACGTGTTCGGGCTGCCGAGCACGGCGGTGCCGAGGATCACGCCCTTCTCCACCGCGTAGGTGGCCTTGCCGCTGTGGACGGCCCAGCCGTTGAGCGTCTTGCCGTCGAACAGCTTCACCCAACCGGCTCCATAGGCGCCGGTCGATAGGAAACAAACAACGAGCAATGAAACGAGTGTCCTGGTTCTCATGGTCCACAGCTTCTCACATTCCGTGGTGGGACTGGGGGCGGTGTGCTATAACGTCCCCATGGCGAAACGTGATCGGCGCGATTTCCTGAAGCTGGCGGGCGGGGCCACGCTGGCGGGCGGGGCGGCGCCGGCGGCGAAACCCAACGTCCTCGTGATCCTCACCGACGACCAGGGGTACGGGGACTTCGCCTGCCACGGCAACCCGGTGCTCAAGACGCCCAACATGGACCGCCTGCACGGCGAGAGCGTCCGCTTCACCGATTTTCACTCGGCGCCGATGTGCACGCCGACGCGCGGCCAGCTCATGAGCGGGCTGGACGCGCTGCGCAACCGCGCCACCTCGGTCACCGCGGGCCGGGCGGTGCTCCGGCGCGACCTGCCCACCATGGCCGACGTCTTCGTCTCAGGCGGGTATCGCACCGGCATCTTCGGCAAATGGCATCTCGGCGACAACTACCCGTACCGGCCGATGGAGCGCGGCTTCCAGGAAGCGAAGTACTTCCTCGGGTGGGGCCTCTCCTCGGCGCCGGAATTCGACAACGACTATTTCAACGGCCGCTACCGGGACAAAGGAGTCACCAGGCGTTTTGACGGTTACTGCACCGACTTCTGGTTCCGCGAGGCGATGAGCTGGATGCGCGAACGCCGCGCGAAGCGGGAGCCGTTCTTCTGCTACCTGCCGACCAACACGCCGCACGGCCCCGCCTGGGTGGCCGAGAAGTACTCCGCGCCTTACCGCAAGCCGAAGCTGCCGGCCGATTTCTTCGGCATGATCGCCAACCTCGACGAGAACCTCGGCAAGCTGGAGGCGTTCCTCCAGGAGACCGGGCTGCGCGACGACACGATCGTGGTCTTCATGACCGACAACGGCGCCACCGGCGGATTCCAGGTTCACAACGCCGGCATGCGCGGCCGCAAGACCCAGATCTACGAGGGCGGCCACCGCGTGCCGTGCTTTGTGCGCTGGCCGGCGGGCGGGCTGCGCGCGCCCGGCGACATCGACGTGCCGGCCGAGATGCAGGACATCCTGCCGACCTTGATCGAGCTGTGCGCGCTGCGGGCTCCGTCAGGCGCCCGGTTCGATGGGCGAAGCCTGGCCGGTCTTCTGAAGGGATCGGCGCGTTCGCTGCCCGACCGGATGCTGGTCGTGCAGTACGGGCAGATCCTGAAGAAGTGGGACGCCTGCGTGATCTGGGGCAAGTGGCGGCTGGTGTACGGCAAGGAACTCTACGACCTCAAGACCGATCCGGGGCAGCAGAACGATGTCGCCGCCGGCCACGCCGAGGTAGCCGGGAAGATGCGCGACCACTACGAAGCATGGTGGGCGGGCGTCGAGCCGGGGCTCGGCGACTTCTGCCCGATCAGCATCGGGTCCGCACACGAGAACCCGGTCAGCCTTTCCAGCTCGGACTGGCAGGAGGTCTACTGCGACAATTTCCGGCAGGTCTCCGAGGCGGCGGGCGGTCCCCGCGGCGCCCCATGGAACGTGCTGGTGGAGCGGGACGGCGAGTATGAAATCGCGCTGTCGCGCTGGCCGGCCGAACAGGACCTGCCGCTTACGGCGGGCCGCCCGGAGCAGAAGATGACCGCGGGCCGTTTGCAGGCCGGCAAGGCCGTGCCGATCACCGCCGCCCGGCTGGCCATCGCGGGGCAGGAGCTGTCAATGAAGACCGGCGCCGGCGCCCGCTCAGCGGTGTTTCGCCTCCGGCTCAAGGGCGGCACGCGGACGCAACTGCACGGCTGGTTCCAGGACGCCGCCGGCCAGGACCTCTGCGGCGCCTACTACGCCTACGTGAAGCGGCTCTGAGCCGGCCGCTCACACGCCCGTAGCCGCTCGACCGCGGCGCAGCCTTCAGGACTTCCGTCAGGCCGCTTTCCTTGGCTCGAGTGAGATCCGCAGGCGTTTGCCAAGGGCGGCGGCGGCCTTCGCCAGTGTCGCCAGGGTGACCGACTCGTTCTCCGGATCAAGGAGGCGTTCGAGTTGGGAGCGGCTGGTGCCCATTCGCGCCGCCAATTCGGTCTTTGAGATGCGCTCCGTTGCCAGGGCCTGCCGGAGTTCATGCGCGAGCAGCCGCTTCACGGCGAGCGCTTCGACATCTTCCAGTATCCCTTGCTCTCGCAGGAAATCGTCAAAGTCCGAACCAATGTTCTTGTTCATCGCGCCTCCTTCAGCTTCGCGACCCTCCGCTTCGCCAGGTTCAAGTCGGCCGGCGGGATTCGCTGGGTCTTCTTGATGAACCCGTGCACCAAGATCATCTCTCCACCTACCACGACGAAGATCACGCGGGCGATCCTGTTTTCGAGGCGGCTCCTCACCTCCCAGAGACCGTGCCCAAGGGCCCGGACCCACGGCAGGCCGACAGGCCATCGGAATTGCACTGTCATAATGTCCGCGCCGATGGATCTCCGCTCCGCTTGTGGCAAGCTCTTGAGCCACTCCCGCACCGGTTCCCGCCCGCTGCCTTCCCGGTAGAATCTGACGCGAAGCTTCGGCTCTTCCGCCATGCCCCCAGTGTACCAATTTTGGTACAAGGGAGGCCCAGGTCACCTTTGGCCCTTCTGACAGGGGCCGGATCTCCAGGCGAAAAGATTAGGCGTATAATCTTCCTGTCCAGGTGCAGTGGCAGTCCTGGAACGACTCGAATCACAGTCTGGTGTAAAGGGGAGATATCGCAATGTGGAGCAGAGGAAATCGCAGCGCTTTCGTTCGCCTGGCGCTCGCCGTACTATTCGCCGCCCAGGCCCTGTCACAAACCGTGACCGGCACCATCACCGGCGCCGTCACGGATCCCTCGGGCCAGTTCATTCCGGGCGCTACACTAAGCCTGACCAACGAACGGACCGGGGAGACCCGAACCGCAACTACGAACGAGACGGGCGCGTTCACCTTGCCGGCCATCCCGCCCGGCGCGTATTCGGTCCGGGTGGAGGCCACCGGGTTCAAGGCGTTCCAGCGCACCGGGATGGCGCTGAGCGCCAATGAACGCCTCTCGCTGGGCGAAATCCAGCTCAGCCTTGGGGCGCTGACGGAAACGGTCACCGTCGTCGCTCAGGGTTCGGCGGTGCAGACGACCAACGCCGCGCAGTCGGCGATGCTCACGCCCGACCAGATGACGTCCATGATGACCCGCGGGCGGGATGTGGTCTCGCTGCTGCGGCTGCTGCCCGGCGTGACCTACGGCACCGACCCCGTCGCGTTGGGCGGCTCCTACGGCACCGACACGCCGGCCATCGGCGGCGCTCCCAACCGCACCAACAACATGACGCTGGACGGCCTGCTCAGCAACGACATTGGAACGCCCAATGTCTTTTCCGCGCCCCTCAGCATGGATGCGATCGGCGAGGTCAAGGCGCTGCTGAACAACTACCAGGCCGAGTACGCCGGCAACGGCGGGGCGGTCATCAACATCGTGACCAAATCGGGCTCGCGCGAATTCCACGGCGGCGGTTACTGGTACAAGCGGCACGAGATGTTCAACGCCAACACCTTTTTCAACAACCTCAACAACGTCCCGAAGGCGAAGTACCGTTACAACACCGCGGGCTTCACCATCGGCGGGCCGCTCTATATCCCCGGCAAGTTCAACCGGAACAGGAACTGGCTGTTCGGCTTCTTTTCGCTGGAGGACTGGAAGATCAAGGATCCTCGCGGCCTGCAGCAGGTGACCACGCCGACGGCGCTGGAGCGCGCCGGCGATTTCTCCCAGACGCTCGACGTCAGCGGAAGGCTGGTGCCCATCACCGATCCGCTCACCAGGCAACCGTTTGCCGGAAACCGGATTCCCGCCAGCCGCATTAACAAGAACGGCCTGGCGCTGCTGAACATCCTGCCGCTGCCGAACTTCCTGGACCGGAACGTGAGCAAGGGCAACTACAACTACCTGTTCCAGGAGAGCATCAACCATCCCAAGCGGACCCACCTGTTCAAGGTCGATTTCGTGCCTTCGCAGAACGACCGCTTCACCGTCCGCGGCTCGAAGTGGTTCGCCGATATGATGGGTTACAACGTCGCCGGCGGCGCCTCGGCCTGGGGGCTGTTCAAGCAATGCTATTGCTTCACGGAGGACGGGCTGACTCTTAGTTATACGCGCGTCTTCAGCCCCACCATCGTGAACGAGTTCACCGGCGGCGGGCGCCACAACCGGGAGTTGTGGTTCGCGCTCGACCCGCTGGACAAGGTGCTCAGGACCAAAACCGGTTTCCTGGCCGGCCAGTGGCGCCCGGAGATCAACGCCCAGGGCATTATCCCGCGGGTCTCCTTCGGCGGAGTTCCGAGCAGCGCCGACATCAGTTACGATGACCGCTTCCTTACGGGAGGCGCGGACACCACCTTCACCTTCAACGACAACCTGACCATCGTGCGCAACAGCCACACGCTGAAGGCGGGCATCGCCATCAGCAGGATCAGGAACTACGAGGGCGAGCAGAGCATCTTCAGCGGCACCTTCGCCTTCGGGCGCGACACCAACAACCCGCTCGATTCCAACTGGGCGTACTCGAACGCGCTGCTCGGCAACTTCTCCAACTACCGGGAGGCCACCAGCCGCTACGGCGCGAACATGCGGCAAGGCTTCGTGGAGTGGTTCGCCCAGGATAGCTGGAAGGTGACCCGCAAGCTGACGCTCGAGTACGGCCTGCGTTTAAGTTGGTACAACAACATGTACGCGAGGTACAACGAGCAGCAGGCGCTGTTTGCGCTGGACCGGTACGACGCGAAGAAGGCGCCGGTGTTCTACCGCCCCGCGTTCGATCCCAGCCGCCGGCGGATGGGGCAGAACCCGCTCACCGGTGAATTCGTACCGGCGGTGATGATCGGAGCTTTCGTTCCGGGCAGCGGCGATCCCGCGCCGGGCGGGGTGTTGTCCGGCGACAAGACCTACCCGCGCGGCTGGGTCAACCAGCAGCCCGTGGAGCTCGGGCCGCGCCTGGGCATCGCCTACGATCCGTTTGGCCACGGCAAGACCGCCATCCGGGCGGGCGCCGCGATCCTTTATAACCTGCGGGTCAGTAGGTGGAGCGCGTCCACGAAGAACCCGCCGGCCGTGTTCACCCCCATCACCTACTACGGCAACCTCGACACCTTCCTCCAGAGCGCGGGCGTTCTGTTTCCGAGCGGAACGAACAGTTTCCACAAAGACAACAAGACGCCGGCCATATACAACCTGACGTTCGGCGTTCAGCAGGACATCGGCTTCGCGACCCTGCTTGACGTCTCCTATGTCGGGACGCTGGCCCGCCGGCTGCATCAAACCAAGAACCTGAACACCCTGCCGTACGGCGCCCGGTTCCTCCCCGAGAACGCCGATCCGACCAACCCGGCCCGGCCGCTGCCCGACGACTTCCTGCGGCCGCTGCCGGGGTACGCCGGCATTACTTACGCCGAGAACGCCTACTCGTCCAACTACCATTCGCTGTGGACCTCGCTGAACCGGCGGTTCACCAGGGGCTTCCAGTTCGGCGTCGCCTACACCTACTCGAAACTGATGGACTACTCGGGCATCCCCATGTACCGGCCGCTGCGCGTGTGGAGTTACGGCAAGTCCGGTTCGGACCAGACGCACAGCATGGTGATCAACTACATGTGGGACCTGCCGAAGGCGAGCAAGCTGTTGCCCAACCCGCTCATCCGCTACGCGCTGGACAACTGGCAGATCTCCGGCATTACGGCCTTGGTCAGCGGCCAGCCGATGGGCGTCGGTTTCGGCACCACCGACGGGGCGGACCTCAACGGCGGCGGCGACGGCACGCGCATTGTGGTCACCGGTAAAGCTCCGCTGCCTCGCGGCCAGCGCAGCTTCGACCGGTGGTTCGATACCAGCGTGTTTGCCCGCCCGGCACGGGGTGACGCCGGCAACGCGCCGAAGGACGTCATCCGCGGTCCCGGCCACAACAACTGGGACCTCTCGCTGGTCAAGAACATGCCGGTCGGCAGCGAGCAGCGCCACTTTCAGTTCCGCTGGGAGATGTACAACGCCTTCAACCATACTCAGTTCTCGGGCTGCGACAACACTGCCCGCTTCGACCCGCAGGGCAACCAGGTCAACGCGCGCTTCGGGCAGATCACCTCGGCCCGCAGCGCCCGGGTGATGCAGGCGTCGCTGCGCTTTACCTTCTGAGCGGCTACCCGCCGTGGCTTCGCGCTGCGCGCACCGGCGCCGCGTCACTGGCACAGCAAACGGTCACTCTGCCCCGCGCTGAGGCCAGCCGGGCAGGTTCCACTTGTTGTCCCGCGTCACCCGCGAGCCGGTGCGGAAGGCGTGGTTGGCGATGGTCCTCTGGCGTGTGTGGATGCACTCGAGCCAGTTCTTAAGCATCGGCGATGTTGAAAGGTTCCAGGATTGGGGGCCGGCGGGGTCGATGCTGGAGGCACATAATAGATCTATGATTGACATTATGAATAATCATTGCTATCATTGAATCATGAATGGTCACTCTGTGGACCTTCTCGAAGCGGCACCACGGAATCCCGCCGGTATTCGAGTGGCAGACCAAGCCTGGATCGCGACGGCCTTGCTGCACCGTGAGCATCCGGAGCGCCAGGACTTCTCGATTGAGGAAATCACTGACCGTGCCAGGAAGGAGACCTGGAGCACCGAGGTGTCTCCCGGTGTCAAGAATCACATCTCCTATCACGCTGTGGCGAACAAGGAGCCGAACCCGTCCCACCACCGCATGCTGTACGCCACGGGGAGGGGTATCAGACGATTGTACCGGCCCGGCGACCCGGCCCACCCCCTCCGCAAAGGGAAGATCATTCCGCGCCGAGACCAGATCCCGCCACGGTATCACTTTCTCCTGGACTGGTACGAAAACGAGTTCGCCATGGCTGCCTCGGATCAGCGGACTTCTCCGGATCCAATCCTGGGCCTGCTGGGCCTGGGCAGCGAGATCTGGGCTGGCGAAAGCCCCGATGAATATGTTCGGCGTCTGCGGGAGGGCTGGGAATGAGCCGGATCTTCTGGGACACCAACCTGTTCATCTACCTGCTGGAGGGCCGTGGCGAAGCGGCACACAGCGTAGCGATGCTCCGCCAGCGCATGCGGGAACGGGGAGACCAGCTTTGCACTTCCACGCTCACCCTGGGTGAAGTCCTGGTGAAGCCCACCGAGGCGGCACGACCGGACCTGGTCGCCAAATACGAGGAGGCCCTCACATCAGCCGCCGTGCTGCTGATTCCGTTTGACCGGAATTGCGCGCGCATTTACGCCCGGCTCCGCCACGATAAGAGCATCCGGGCCCCAGATGCGATTCAGTTGGCTTGCGCGGCCAGCGCCTCCTGTGACCTGTTCATTACTAACGACGACCGCCTCAGCCGCAAGGTCGTACCCGGCATCCAGTTCGTCGTCCCTCTGGATCGAGCCTTCCTGTAACGCGGCGCCGCCGGGAACTCCCCGAATCGCCATTATCCGCCCCTTCGTTTCAATGCAAACGAGACCTCGTTGTCGCGCGGAACCGGGGTTTCGCTTCTGGAATCAAAGGGTAGAGGAACGGGACTGGCAGTACCCACGAGCAACCCCGTTGGGGCCACCGATCCGATCGCGGCCGCAACGGCAGCGACGCCGAAGGTGATCGGGGGCGGGGATCTCTGTTGGCAGCCGTGTCAGTCGCAGCCTCTTCCACCTCCACCACCAGGTCGGCCCTGACGTTGACCAGCTCTTGCACGCCGCCGCCGGGCCAGCGGATTTCAACCCTCTTGACTTGGGCGTGCGGCCCGAGCCCGAAGCGGACCAGCGGCTCGCTCGAGCAGGCGTAGCCCACACTGGTGGTCGCGTGGTTGTGGAGGGTGCGTCCGTCCGGCAGGGTCGCGCGCACCACCGCGCCCAGGCCCTGGCGGTTGCTCTGGCGGCCGCGGAGCTTCAGAGCCAGCCAGTGGCGACCATCCGCCGTGACGTTGCGGTAGAGCTTCGCCGGGCCGTTCAGCGCCGAGACCACTACATCAACACGGCCATCGTTGTCGAAATCGGCGAAGGCGGCCCCGTGATGCATGGCGGCGCGCTGGAAGTCCTCGCCGGCGCCGGCCGAGACGTCCTCGAAGCGACGGCCACCGAGGTTGCGGAAGACCTTGTTGGGAAGCGCGGTCGGCCGCCCGATGAAGCGCTCCAGGTTGGGGAAGTGCGAGAGGGCGAAGAACAGATCCTTCCAACCGTCGTTGTCCAGGTCGTACATCCCCAGGCTCCAGCCGGTCAACTGGCGCGTGCCCATCAGCAGGCCGGACCGCTGCCCGTAGTCCTCGAACAGGAACCGCCGGCCCAGGTTGCGGAAGAGCAGGAACGTGTCGTTGATCATGCCTGAGACGATCAGGTCCGGCAGGCCGTCGTTGTCGAAATCGCGGAAGTCGGCCCCCATGCCGGCGATGGCGGCGCCGTCCTCGCGCAGCGCGACGCCCGCCTCCAGGCCCAGTTCGCGGAACGTGCCGTTGCCCTGGTTGCGGAACAGGAAGCTGCGGACCGAGTCGTTGGCGACGTAGACGTCGGTAAAGCCGTCCTGGTCGAAGTCGGCAAACGCCACACCCATCCCCTTGCCGGTGTGCCTGGCGACGCCGGAGGTTTGCGACACGTCGCTGAACGTCCCGTCGCCGTTGTTGCGAAAGAGCTGGTTAGGGAGGCCCGGGTAGGTGTCGGGATGACAGTAAATCGGATTGTCGGGCGGGCCGCACCGGGGCTCGGTGGCCGGGTTCCAGGCGACATAGTTCGAGATGAACAGGTCCAGCCGGCCGTCGTTGTCGTAGTCGAACCAGCCGGCCGAGACGGCCCACATCCCGCTTCCGGCCAGGCGCGCCCGCTCGCTCACGTCGGCGAACCGCCCGTCGCCGAGGTTGCGGTAGAGGATATTGCGGTTCACGCCGCAGACGAAGATGTCGGTAAAACCGTCGTTATCGTAGTCAGCCGCCGCCACCGCCATCGCGTACCCTTCGCCGTCCACGCCAGCCCGCTCGGTGACGTCGTTGAAGGTGAGGTCGCAGTTGTTGCGAAAAAGGCGGTTGTGGAACTCCGGCGTAGTCTTGCGAAGCGAAGGCAGCGCCGCGCCGTTGGCGAAATAGACGTCGGTGCAGCCGTCGTTGTTGAAGTCAAAGGCGGCCACGCCGGCCACCATCAGCTCGGGCTGGCGATAACGGCCCTCGGCGCCGTTGCGCAACTGGAACTTCAAGCCGGCTTTCGGCGCGATGTCTTCGAAGCGAATCTGGGCAGCGGCGGCGGCGGCCAGCAAGAGAAGACAAGCTGAAGCTTGTCCCACTTCAGAAGACGAACCGGGCCACGATCTGGCCGCTGCGCGGCATGAAGTCCTGGGTGGTGGTGGCGCCGGTGTTGATGCGACCAAACCCCGAAATGACCTTGCCGTTGGCGCCGATAGTCTGCGTGGCCTGGAAATTGCCGCTATCCGGATCGACCATGTAGGTCCGGTTGAACACGTTGAAGAACTCGGCCCGGATAGAGACCTGCATGCGCTCGGTGATGCGGAAGATGCGTCCCAGGCTGAGCTGCTCGCTGGGCCGGCGTTGCGTGCGGTAGTCGTTGTAGTACACCGCCGAGTAGCCCCACTCGCCCTGCGCCGGGTCGGACCAAGCCTTGGGATTCAGTACGAACTCCTTGTTGGGATCGAAGCAGTGGCAGTTGAGGTCTTTCAGGAACAGCGGCTCGCCCGGCACGCGGTTGGCGAACGTCCCGCGCATCAGCAAGGAGCTGAGAGCGTTGTTGGAACCCGGGATTCGGATCGGGTAGCCGCTGGTGTAGCGGAGAATGCCGCCCAGCGTCCAGCCCTGCACGATTCGACGCACCCAGGGATTTGCGCCGAGCTTGGTCAACTGGTAGTTGAACCCGACAACGAACATGTGCGGCTGGTCGCCCGAGGAGAACGTCTTCTGGTTGCGCCGGTTGAAGATGTCGTTCATGGGCACCGTGCCGCCCCCGTGGTCCTCCACCGTGGTGAGGGTCTTGGACCAGGTATAGGCGACGGTGAAGTCCAGGCCCTGCGAGTAGCGCTTGGTGACCTTCACCTGGAGCGAGTCGTACCAGTTGTTGCCCAGCGGGGCCCACAGGGTGCCCAGACCGCCAAACTGCGGATAGGGACGCAACGCCTGGGCAAGCGTGGACGACATGGGGAACCCGGGGTAGGGCGCTTTGAACCCGGCCGCGATCACGGCGGGCGAATCCATGCGAGAGGTCAACAGGGTGCGGTCCGCAGCCTTGTGGATGTCGAAGCCGAAGGACTTCAGGCGGTCCTCCGAAACCGCGTTGTAGTCCACCAGCGCGTGGGCCTTGAACCACAC
>ERZ1292640.2918-Hain-H43-02um-R1-2918-length-13534-cov-5_pt1 | contig 13534 bp, 11 predicted proteins | sample MGYA00564404_ERZ1292640 | MGnify/ENA primary metagenome ERZ1292640 (study PRJEB36523, sample SAMEA6512636) | groundwater metagenome | collected 2019-01-08 | study: AquaDiva: Metagenomics assemblies of 32 groundwater samples
ATGAACTTTTAGAAAATTTATTAAGAAGCGCGAACTTTGACGTCATTATCCATGCTGCCGCGGTCAGCGATTATTCCATAGAAAGCGTGTCGGCTGGTGAAGAGATTCTCAGGCCAATCGAGCTTAAAAAAATAAATTCGGATACGGAAAATATTACTATCTCGCTAAAAAGGAACTTCAAAATAATAGAGCGGCTTTTATCTTATTCACAGACCGGCCCGAGGCGCGGTAGACCGATCATTGTCGCATTCAAATTAACAAACACCGCGGACGCTCACGAGCGCTTACAAAAAATAAAAAAACTTTTTTCAAGTGGGGCTGTGGATCTTGTCGTACATAATGACTTTAGAGACTTGCATAAGGAAGCTGGCCCAAGCTTGTTCACGATTTACATGACTTCCGGCGGAGAACCTCATGAGAAAGCGCGCAGCATTGGTAGAACGGCCCTAGCTGCTGATCTTGAAAGAATCACTAAGACAATAATGGAGGTACACGATGATTCTGGCTCTTGATGTTGGTAATTCACAGATACATGGCGGCGTATTTAATGAAGATAAGCTTAAGTTCCAGTTCAGGAAGACCACCAACAATGAGAACACTTCCGACGAGCTTGGTACTTTCTTCAGAGTGGCGCTCAGGGAAAACGGCCTTGACCCACAACAAGTGCGGCACATAGCCATTTGCTCGGTGGTGCCGGACATCATACACTCGCTTCGCAGCGCTTGCATAAAATATTTCGATATACAGCCATTCGTGCTCCAGGCCGGAGCAAAAACAGGGCTCAACATCAAGTATAGGAACCAGCTTGAAGTTGGCGCCGACCGCATCGCCAATGCGATAGCAGCTACACATCTTTTTCCTGGTAAGAATGTGATCGTTGCTGACTTCGGCACCGCAACGACATATTGCGCGGTAACTAAAGAGAAAGAATATCTCGGTGGCCTGATCATGCCAGGGCTGCGGATCTCCATGGAAGCTCTTGAATCTAATACGGCGAAACTCCCGGCCGTTGAGATCGCCCCCCCGCCAGAAATCGTTGGACGCTCTACTATCGAAAGCATTCAGTCCGGGTTATACTTCGGCCATTTGTACGCATTTAAAGGGATCACACAGCATATAAGAAAACAGTATTTTAACAACGATGGTGTAGTCCTGGTCGGGACCGGAGGATTCTCTAGGCTGTTTGAAAGGGAAAAACTCAAAGAAAAACTCTTTGATGCATTAGTCCCGGAGCTTGTCCTAATCGGCCTCCAGCGCGTCTTGATGATAAATAGCTGATATCGGCACGTTATATAAACTGTCTACTGCGCAGAAACTGTCAAATGTTTATACGTTCATGGAGTGAACATATGTTTAAATTGCTTGTATCATTCATTTTTAACTAACGTATAAATAGCTGATTTTATACAAGATCATCTGGTACGTAGTTTGTAATACTCCTTAACTAAGAGTGAGGAGAAATTAAAATGAAAAACATTTCAAAAAATATATGCAAGATACTTGTTTTGGCTGGAATTCTAACCCAGTTCTTGGCTTACACAGCTATTGCTGGAGAGAAAAAAACCGGGGAAGCCCAATCCGCATCTTGTGAGCAAGTTGCAACACAAGATGAAGTCACGAGCGAGCAGGAAGCAGCTCCTTATAAGCATGCAGACCACAGCACCGTCGCTGCGACAGCAGAATAATTTTTGCATAAAAACTTAGCAATCGCTAGTGCTCAACCATGGCCCGTGTTGCTGACATAATCAATTGAACCGAGTTCCTCGCGCATTATTCTGAGACACTGCTGCCTCTGCGCACTGGCCTCATGCGTGCGGCCTGATCGTGTAAGAGCTACAGCCAATTCATCATGCAGATCCTCGCGCAGTGGATCCTGCTTTAGCGCGCGCCTTAGGCATCTGATGCTGTTTGCATTATCACCGAGGCCGGCGTACAACTTAGAAAGCCTGACTAGTGCGTCTATGTAGTCTTTTTCAAATTCAAAACGGTCGTTATTACACCATTCTGCATAGGGCTCGTCTTCAAAAAGACTGCCGGTGTAAATCCGAACGGCCTCCTCGAGACGATCTATTATTTTCCTGGCATCACCATCACTGCGGCCCGTGCGCGCCGCGTGCTCCATTAGTTCACGAAAACGTGAAACATCGATGGACACTCCCGGTGCCTTAGGATCAAACATATAATTTTCGCCGTTGTTAAGCACATAACGCCACAAGCGCTTCTTGGGATCGGCTTCAATTACATTACGGAGCGAATGTACTACGCCGTGCAAACGATTAAGTCTTATATCCTCAGGTTCCTCGTCATCCCACAGCCAGTCAATCAGGCGATCACGATGAATGGGCCTTCCGGCATTCAAAACCAGTATTTTAAGGAGTGTGATTGATTGACGTCTGTTGAATTCCTGTGGAGCAACTACACGCCCATCAATGCGGAGCTCGAAGCCGCCGAAACATTTTATCTCGACACTCCTGCTGGTAATTTGTCGGCCTACTGCCATTGTGCCACCGGTGCTGAAAAGTCCAGCAGGAAGTTTTGCGGACACTTCCTGAGCAGCTATCCGTAAAGGAACAAAAGATCTCATCATGTATGAATGGTATGAATGGGAATCTGGATCGCGCTTCCTATAGCCAAGCAGCGCCATACCGCCGATGGACACGCCGTCGCCGATCGGAACATGGCATACGGCTTCGCCATCAGGTTTTTCAATCAAAGTAATAGATGGTTTGCTTTGATGTATAGTGTTATCCGAAATGGCTGCGTTACAAGTGACCAGGCCTTTTTCGGCATGAGATAAAATATTTTTTGTTCTTGGATCCCACAAGACAAGGCTGCCAAAGTCAGCGCTACCAGTTTTAATAAGAAACTCCAGTATAAATCCTGCGGCCTGATTAGCCTGATTGGGGGCTCCCCATTTTTCGAGGTTTTTTAAGCTAAGCAATGAATTCTCACGAACGGCCCAGTACGCGGAGGCGATAACTTTGCTCAACGGCTGGACCAACATTGAGATCGCCATCGAGAGATTATCGGTATCGATGTCACTTCGCTTCCAGGCTAGGTCAAAACAACCAAGAGGCTTGCCGTCAAACCCTGGTATCGGAGCGCTGACAAATGAGTGAATACCTTTATCCGTAACAGCTTTTCTAAGAAATCTCCTGTTTTGCCCGAGATTTCTTGTGACGACCAGCCGCCGCCTGGCATAAGCGGTGCCAGGAAAACCGCTATCTGACTTAAAACTGGTCTTGGTGAGGAGTTCATCTTTATCCGGCCCCACGCATGCGCACATCAGGACTTCATCGGTTTTGTGTTCTGAAAGAAAAACCTCGGCATCGTCGGCACCGAATGCCGAGCACAAGAACTCAAGAAGCTCTTCTAGACCTTCATGAAAATTTGCGGGGTTCACCGGAACGGACGCAAGGTTGGCAATTATATCCATGACCTGCACACGTTTTCCGTCATGTATCTCCAACTTTTTTTTGGAAAGCTCCGCGAAATTCAAATTAATCCCCTCTCAACAGCCGTTAAATATCACACGACTTTGACGAGGGGAATTGAAAGATCGCCTTGTAGCGGCAACGGTTAAATAAGCTGAACCAGACAAGTTTAAAATACTGACACGGATAATTTCAAGCTTTGCTTCCTGGTGGGGTTGCGATAGGAAAACTCTTTTTAGGTCATTACGTTAAGTAAAGGCAAGGGGGAATCATGGTTGGAAAAGAGCAGACATACTTGAATTTTATAGGTGGCGAGTGGCGGGAGGGTGGCACCGGCAAATGGGAGTTAAACAGGAATCCCGCAAAACCAACACAGATAATCGGGAAAGCAACCTGCTCCACCCATGAGGATGTTTCTTTGGCTGTGCTTGCTGCACAAAAAGCGCAACGCGAATGGGCTGCTCGTTCGCGCCCGGCAAGAGGGGCATTCTTAGAAAAAGTCTCCAAACTGGTCCGCGAAAAACTTGATACTTTCGCAATGACCATGACAATCGAAGAGGGCAAGAATCTAAATGAAAGCAAGGGAGAGGTTTTAAAGAGCATTAATGTACTTGAGTTCATGGCATCAGAAAGCCGCCGCCCCATTGGCGAAGTAATCCCTTCAGAAATGCCCAATACGATGATCTATACCACGCGCGCGCCGCTTGGTGTTGTCGGCCTAATCACGCCATGGAATTTCCCACTATGTATTCCTGGATGGAAAATAAGCGCAGCTCTGATCGAGGGGAACACAATAATCTTCAAGCCGGCCAGCCTTACGCCTGCATGCGCATTGCTGCTGGTACAGGCCTTCCATGAAGCTGGCCTGCCACCAGGAGTATTAAACATGGTTTATGGATCTGGTTCCACGGTTGGAAATGCCATCGTTGATAATCCTGCGATTAAGGCGATTTCATTCACGGGATCGAACGAAGTAGGCGCCGAACTATATGCCCAAGCCGCAAAGAGGCTGGCGCACACACAGCTAGAGATGGGAGGCAAAAACCCAATCATCATACTTGCAGATGCCGACCTTGATCAGGCGGCTGAAGCGACGGTTACTGGCGCGTTCGGATCAACCGGCCAAAGGTGCACGGCCACTTCAAGGGTCATCATCGACAAAAAAGTCCACGGTGAATTCATGAAAAAGCTTTTGGAAAAAAGCCGCAACATAAAAGTAGGTGATGGGCTTGAAAACCCATCGGCTATGGGGCCGATAGTTGATGAAAAGCAGATGATCTCCGTCTTAAAAGCCATCGATACAGCGAAAAAAGAAGGGGCGAAACTTCTTTGCGGTGGCGGGCGCGTCGGGTCTGATTCTCCGGACAGTGGCTACTTCATCGCACCCACGATTTTTGATGACGTAAAACCTTCCATGAAGATCGCGCAGGAAGAAGCATTCGGCCCGGTCTTGAGCATTATTCAGGTAAGCGATTTTGATGAAGCAATAGAGGTTGCAAACTCGGTGAAATATGGGCTTTCTTCATCGGTATACACACGCGACATCCAGCGGATCATGAATTACGCCGACCGTATTGAAACAGGCATACTGCACATCAATTCGCCAACCGTTGGCGGTGAAGCGAATGCCCCGTTCGGAGGAATGAAAGCTACCGGTCTTGGTGGGCGCGAGATGGGCAGTACTGGACCTGAGTTCTTCCGGGAAATAAAGACAGTATACGTTGATTACAACGCCACAGTCCGCAAAGGTAATCTTTACTAAAAGGAACGAAAAAATTTGAGAAAGGGAAAAAAACAATGTCACGTAAAATTAAAGCAGGCTTGATACAGCTTGAATGCCGGATTGATACAAATGAATCTTGTGAAACAATACGAAAGGGTATGCTCGAAGCGCACCTGCCCTACATAGAGCAGGCGGCAAAGGCCGGGACACAGATTCTTTGTTTCCAGGAAGTGTTTACGGGGCCGTATTTCTGTCCTTCCCAAGACATCAAATGGTACGGGCTGGCTGAGGAAATCCCAAGTGGCCCTACCACGCGTGAAATGCAGGCGCTTGCCAAAAAACACCGCATGGTCATTATCGTTCCTATTTATGAACGCGAGATGAGCGGCGTTTATTACAACACTGCGGCGGTTATTGATGCGGATGGAACTTATCTCGGGAAGTACAGGAAAAACCACATTCCTCAGGTAGCTGGTTTTTGGGAAAAGTTCTTTTTCAAGCCAGGCAACCTTGGCTATCCGGTTTTCAACACCGCATATGCCAAGGTCGGCGTTTACATATGCTATGACCGCCACTTCCCTGAAGGGGCGCGCGCACTGGGCCTGAACGGAGCAGAAATCGTGTTTAATCCATCAGCAACAGTGGCTGGCCTTTCACAATACCTTTGGGAATTGGAGCAGCCAGCGCATGCGGCGGCAAACGGTTACTACATTGCAGCCATTAACCGCGTAGGTAAAGAGGCGCCTTGGAATATAGGCGAATTCTATGGTTCGAGCTACTTTGCAAACCCACGCGGAAAGATTATTGCCCAGGCATCGCCAAATGAAAGCCAGTTACTGACCGCTGAACTTGATCTGGACATGATAGATGAAGTGAGAAACCTATGGCAGTTCTATCGTGACCGCAGACCTGAAACGTACGGGGATCTCCTTAAATGAATAGCGGCGACATATCGACGGAGGAGATACTTAGGATCAGGCAGGCAAACATGCTTCCATCCGTGACCCACTATTACAGAAAACCTATTCACATCAAAAAAGCATCGATGCAGTGGGTTTGGGATATAGATGGTAACCGCTACTTAGATGCGTTCGGCGGCATCGTAACCATAAGCGCTGGGCATAACCACCCAAGGATTAAAAAACGCCTGCAAGCCTGGCTTGATGAGGATGGGCCTCAGCACACGACGGTATTTTACCTCTCGTCACCAATAGCCGAACTCGCGGCGAGATTAACTGCTCTCACACCGGATGGCTTGAAACGCGCATTTTTTACAAACAGTGGAAGCGAGGCAAACGAACTCGCCATCCTTCTGGCGAGGCAATATACCAAACGTCACGAGATAGTCGCTCTTAAACACTGCTACCACGGCGGCACCGCGGGGACACTTTCTCTTGTCGGACAGTATACGTGGAAATGGGGCGGGCCAAGCCTTCCCGGGGTTGTCCACGCGGCACAACCAAATTGCTATCGCTGTCCATGGGGAGCCCAAGCAGGATCATGCGCGATCGAGTGCGCCAATGATGTTGAAGAGACGATAAAGACTTCAACAACCGGCGCGATCGCAGCAATGATAGTGGAACCAATACAAGGAGTGGGCGGGTTTATCGTGCCTCCTAGGGAATACTTTCAGAAAATCCACGCCACGGTTAAAAAATATGGCGGTATTTATATTTCAGACGAAGTGCAGGCGGGAGTTGGACGCACGGGGACGCACTGGTTCGGCGTGCTTTACAACGGCATAATCCCAGACATGATGACAATGGCTAAGGGACTTGGCAATGGCGCATCGATAGGGGCGCTGGTGACCAGGGACGAGATATCCGAATCCATGCGCGGCAAAATACACTTCAACACATTTGCTGGTAACCCGTGGGCCACGATGCAAGCCTCTGAGACCTTGGCGATCGTTGAAGAAGAAAAAATGATGCAAAAAGCCGGCAGGCTTGGCGACATCATAATGTCCGGTCTTAAGGAAATCCAAAACGGATTAAAAATCCTGGGCGACGTCAGGGGCCGGGGTCTACTCATAGGCATCGAGCTCGTGAAAGACAGGAAAACCAAAGCCTATGGCACGGAAGAAACTCTCGAGCTTCTCGAACAGACGCGTGAGAGAGGGCTCCTGCTCGGCAAGGGCGGGCTTTATGGCAATGTGGTAAGGATTACACCTCCGATGTGTATAACTGAAGAAGATGCGCGAGACATCGTGCGCATTATCGCGGAGTCTTTAAAAGCTGTGGAAAAAAAGCTGGGGTACTAACATATGGCTAAATACATACGTGGCGGCAAAATAATAACCGCCTCCGACACATTTATTGGCGAAGTGCTTGTAAATGGCTCACAGATAGCGGCAGTGGGCAGTGACCTGCGCGGCATAGTGCCAGCCGGTGCCGAGGAAATCGACGCGACCGGGCTCTATGTCATGCCAGGCGGGATAGATGTGCATACGCACCTTGATCTGCCGTTCATGGGGACATCAAGCTCTGATGATTTTGAAACAGGCACGATTGCGGCGGCATGTGGTGGCACGACTTCAATCATTGATTTTGCGATCCAGGAAAAAGGACGCACCGTTACCGAAGCACTCAATAAATGGCACGAAAAGGCCGCAGGAAAAGCCGTTACCGACTACGGCTTCCACGTGGCGATAACAGATTTCAATGACAAGATCGCGTCTGAGCTGCCTGGTGTCGTCCGACAAGGGGTGACTTCATTTAAGTGTTTCATGGCCTACAAGGGAAGCTTGATGATCGATGACGGGCAACTTTTTAAATTGCTTTCGGAGGCCAGGAAATTAGGCGCGCTTATTTCACTTCATTGCGAGAACGGCGAAATAATCGACGTACTGACAAAGAAATTCCTTGGTGAAGGTAAAACCTCGCCTCTTTACCATGAGCTCGCTCATCCGGCCATCGGCGAAGGCGAAGCAACCCATCGTTCAATAGCGCTTTCGAGAATGGCAGGACACCCAGTCTATGTTGTACACATGAGCTGTGAGGAATCGTTGAAACACGTAAGGGAGAGCACGTTAAAGAACAATCATAAAGTATTCGCTGAAACCTGCCCGCAATATCTTGTCCTGGATAGAAGTGTATATGAAAAACCAGGATTTGAAGGCGCCAAATGGGTCATGTCACCGCCAATCCGCACCAGGCAGGATCAGGAAGCGCTATGGAGCGGGATTAGGAACGGATTCATACAGGTTGTGGCCACCGACCACTGCCCGTTTAACTTCTCAGGGCAAAAAGACATGGGGAAAGATTGTTTTGCAAAAATACCAAACGGCGCTCCAGGCATAGAGGACAGGCTTAATATACTTCACACTTATGGTGTGCTGGAAGGCAAGATTTCCCTTAACCAGTTTGTTGAAGTCACGGCGACAAATCCCGCGCGCATTTTTGGCATGTACCCGAAGAAAGGCACGATCGCTCCCGGCTCTGACGCTGATATCGTCTTGTTTGATCCAACCAAGGAAAGCATGATATCTTCAAAAAACTCCCATCATCGATGTGATTATTCCGCGTTCGAGGGATTCAGGCTGAAAGGGAAACCAGCAGGTGTTTTGATACGCGGCGCCTGGGCCTTAAAGGATGGCGATGTGAAGATTAAACGTGGTTTTGGCCAGTTTCTGAAACGCGATGCCATTAAGTAGTACACAGAAGTGATTTACATAAGTGATTTAATGACGTGAGGTTAACTGCAATGCCAACTAAAGAAACATTGGCTGACCTGCTTAGCCAGAAGAGGCCAGAAGACAGGCTTGAAAACAAATTTTCAGATTTTAAAAAACCTCTTAACCATACCGAGGCTGAAATCGAAGCGCATCGTTGCATCAACTGCTACGACGCCCCATGCACGCATGCCTGCCCCACATCGATTGACATACCTAAATTCATCAGGAGAATAGCCTCAGGTGATGTTACAGGAGCTGCAGGAACTATCTTGGAATCAAACATCCTGGGACTATCCTGCGCGCACGCCTGCCCGACAGAGGTTCTTTGCGAGGGAGTCTGCGTTTTAAAAACATTAAGCAAGACACCGATAATGATAGGCCGCCTGCAGCGTTACGCTGTTGAACAAGCATATGAAAAGGGCACGCGGTTTTTCCATGCGGGGAAGCCGACCGGCAAGCACGTGGCACTTGTAGGCTCGGGCCCGGCATCACTATCCTGCGCGCATGAGCTTAAGCGGCTTGGCCACGATGTAACCATTTTTGAAAAATCCAGCTTGCCTGGCGGGCTTAATACCCAGGGAATCGCGCCATATAAAATGAAAGCGGATGTAAGCTTACGTGAAATCGAACACACAGCCTCTATCGGCCTCACATTTGAATATGAAAAAGAACTCGGCAAAAATCTTTCACTTCAGGAACTCGTCGACAAATATGACGCCGTTTTTCTCGGAATGGGACTTGGCGCTGATAACTCGCCAAAGATAGCGGGTTTAGATTCTCCACAGATTCAGGCGCGTACTCACGGTGTAGTTGATTTTATTTCTAAGCTAAAAACAAAAACACAAAAAGATATGGAATGGCTGCAAAACTGCCATACCGTAATCGTTGTTGGCGGCGGGAACACTGCTCTTGATGCATGCCGCGAGCTCAAGGCCCTTGGTGTACCACGTGTGATTTTAAGCTACAGAAGAAGCATGGATGAAATGCCAGGTTACACACATGAACTGCTCCATGCGCGACAGGAGGGTGTTGAATGTTTTTTTAACACTCTGCCGGTAAGGATAGCCATGGCAGACCAGGCGCTCAAGGTAACCCTAGGTAAAACAGCTACAGCAGCAAATGGCCAAGTAACGTTCTTACCAGTCTCGCAAGCCGAAGAACCGGAAACACTTCACGCTGATATTGTTTTGCTGGCCACCGGACAGTCGACACATGAAAAAATTCTTGCTGGTTTCCCAGGTTTAAAATTTGAGAAGAACCGCCTGGTCGTGAACCATGAAACCGGCCAAACCGGCCACCTGAAAATCTTTGCAGGTGGTGATCTAACCAACGGAGGCATGGAAGTGGTCAACGCCGTGGCCGAAGGCAAAAAAACCGCAATCGGAATTCACAAGGCAATCGAAGGGGAGCTTTCCAATGGCGCCAAATAAACAAAACAATATCGATTTATCCGTGAATTTTGCGGGGATATACTCGCCAAACCCTTTCTGGCTTGCATCCGCGCCGCCAACAAACACCGGTGAACAAGTCGAGCGCGCATTCGAGGCAGGTTGGGGCGGGGCGGTCTGGAAAACCATCGGAAGGCCAATCCAAAATGTCACGTCACGGTTCGGCGCGATTGATTTCGCAAACAAGAAATTAATGGGGTTCAATAATATCGAGTTGATCAGCGACCGCCCCACGGAGACTAACCTGCGCGAGATGGTGGAAGTAAAAAAGCGTTACCCAAAACACGCACTGATCGCATCACTGATGGTTGAAACGAAAGAAGAGTGGCGTGAACTGATCAAACAAGTTGAAGACGCCGGTTGCGACGGGATCGAGCTCAATTTCGGTTGCCCACATGGAATGTGTGAACGCGGCATGGGGTCTGCGGTGGGACAGGAACCAAATATACTTGAGATGATAACCGGCTGGGCCAAGGAGTACGCGCGCATTCCAGTGATTGTTAAACTAACCCCGAACATAACTGATATCACGATTCCAGCAGAAGCCGCCAGGAGCTCCGGCGCGGATGCGGTTTCGCTGATCAACACGATAAAAAGCATTATCAGCGTTGATGTGAATAGCTTCGCACCCACACCGACCGTGAACGGAAAGGGAACGAATGGCGGGTACTGCGGGCCAGCAGTAAAACCAATAGCCATGCACATGGTTGGTGCGATTGCGCGCAAGCACGGAAAGAACCTCCCGATTTCTGGCATAGGCGGCGTTTCTACATGGAAAGACGCGGTTGAATTCATGCTACTTGGCGCAGGCACTGTGCAAGTTTGCACAGCCGTCATGCATTATGGGTACAGGATAATCGATGACCTGACACACGGGATGAAAGCTTACATGAATGAAAAAGGATTCACCTCGGTCGGAGATTTTATCGGAAAAGCAGTACCAAACTACACCGACTGGGGCTCGCTTGACCTCACATACGCACTGATCGCAGACATTCACGACGAAAGTTGTATTGGATGTAATCTGTGTGTCGTTGCATGTAACGACGGCGGACATCAGTGTCTTTCTTTAAATCCTGAATACAAGGCCGACGGACATACCCGCAAAGCGCCGATCCTTAAGGAAGAAGAATGTGTCGGTTGCAATCTTTGTAAACTTATCTGCCCAGCCCCTGGGGCGATATCCATGAAACAAATCCCGTACGAAAAACATTATCACGGGAGAACTTATCGCCACGGCGTAATGGAGATGTCTCATGAGCTACACCAATGAAGACCTAGCCGCGGTAGCTCCTGAAAACAGGAAGTGGACCACTTGGAATTTTGCCGCACTTTGGATCAGCATGAGCCTTTGTATCCCCACCTACATGCTGGCAAGCTCATTGATCAATGGCGGGATGAATTGGAAACAAGCCATTTTCACGATCTTTCTTGGCAACATGATAGTTCTTTTCCCGATGATTCTTAATGGCCATGCTGGAGCGCGTTACGGCATACCGTTTCCGGTTTTTACGCGTGCAAGTTTCGGCTTGCGGGGAGCGAACATACCGGCAATGTTACGAGCAATTGTGGCATGTGGGTGGTTCGGCATTCAAACGTGGATAGGCGGCTCGGCTATCTATCAAATCTTGGTTATCTGGTTTCCAGGCGCTGCGATGCTACCAAAAATTTTGCCTTCGTTTATCGGGCTCGAAACTGGGCCCGCGCTCACCTTCTTTGCTTTCTGGCTGCTTAACATGTACGTAGTGTATCTTGGAGTTGACAGCATAAGAAAACTCCTAGTTTTTAAGGCTATCTTTCTCCCGCTTGCGGCCCTTGCCCTGCTGTTTTGGGCGATAAGCGCGGCAAACGGACTTGGACCCATACTTGAACAACCAGCGAAATTCCAAACAAGCGAGCAGTTCTGGGCGTATTTCTTCCCCGCACTGACCGGCATGGTGGGTTTCTGGGCCACGCTTTCACTTAATATCCCGGACTTCACTCGCTACAGCAGATCGCAACGCGACCAGATAGTAGGCCAGGCGCTAGGTCTCCCATCATCAATGACGCTTTTTGCATTCGTCGGCGTTGTCGTGACAAGCGCCACGGCAATCGTATTTGGCTCCACGATATGGGATCCCGTCGCGCTTGCAGGAAAATTCAACTCCCCGGTACTTGTCACCTTCGCGATGATCGCGGTGGCTGTTTCAACACTGGCGACGAATATCGCTGCAAACATCGTAAGCCCGGCGAATGATTTCTCAAACCTAGCGCCACACAAAATCAATTTCCGCACCGGAGGATACATCACCGGGATAATCGGTGTGCTTATCTTTCCGTGGAAGCTGGTTGCCGACCCTCATGGCTACATATTCACGTGGCTAATTGCATATTCCAGCCTGCTTGGGCCGATAGGTGGAATAATGATAGCTGATTATTACCTCATCAGAAAACAACATCTGGTGGTGGATGAGCTATACTCACCAAGCGGGCGCTACTGGTACGGAAGTGGGGTAAACCACAAGGCCGTGATTGCGTTGATTCTAGGCGTGCTTCCCAATGCACCCGGTTTTTTTACGGCGGTGGGGCTCCTGCCATCCGGGGCAGTGTGGCCTTGGCTGGCGGATCTTTATAATTACGCATGGTTTGTCGGGTTTATCGTGTCCGGAATTATCTATGCATTTCTTAGCAGGCACCAGGCTGCGTCCCGTATTGGAGAAATCACGCCACAGAAGTTAGAGCGAGTTTTTGCAGGGCCTCGGTAAGGTTGTTGGCGACTTCATCCTCCGATAGAAGGCCTCTTTTAATCAAAACTTTTCTCAGCTCAGGATGAACTGCACTAAGCCTGATACTGCCTGCTTTTTTCCAAACCGCTTTTTTTAAAGAAGAATAAATCGACGCGCAGATTTCCTCATCAAAGACAGGCGGTACATCTCTGAAGTTCATTATCACCCATTTTGCTGAACTTGCAGAGACAGCCTGGATGCATTCTTCGGCGTAATCTGCGTTACGTTTAAGAAGTGGACCGACCAGATTAACGATCAAAATAGGTCCTTTTTCGGCAAGAAAAAATTCAAGCTTAGTTACATCTTCACTTGATTTAGCCACTATACGTACCTCGTTATTAAATATAAAGCATTTATTAATACATTATACAGCGCGCTAGTTGAAAATCTACAGAAACTTTAGCTTAAAATAACATAATGTTAACGTCAGATTACTGCGTTGTTGCGTAATTAGGCCTGACGAAACGTGGGTTTGAGCACCGAGAACTAAT
>ERZ1292640.2919-Hain-H43-02um-R1-2919-length-13531-cov-5_pt1 | contig 13531 bp, 15 predicted proteins | sample MGYA00564404_ERZ1292640 | MGnify/ENA primary metagenome ERZ1292640 (study PRJEB36523, sample SAMEA6512636) | groundwater metagenome | collected 2019-01-08 | study: AquaDiva: Metagenomics assemblies of 32 groundwater samples
AAACAGATTCTCCTTTAATTACAACGCACTCGCGAAAACGGGTGTCAAAGTCACGTCATCACAAGACAATCAAATACAACATGCCAATGATCAACCACGCGCTGATTCCCAAGTTGTGCCGAATAGAAACAGCGCTTTACTTGAGGCGACAAATGTTTATGGGCCTTTGCTCGTTGCCGAGGGTGAATTTGATTCCGAGGCGGATGTTCGACCTTGGTCAGCATGGTGGCTTCCGGTGAGGTCATCTTATCTTTTTAAAGGTGAGAACGGTGAATTTGCCCCTCTAGAAAAATACGATAAATACAGGAACAAAAGAATGCTTAACGTCGGTACATCAAATGCGGCCGGCTTTGAACGTGAGCATTTCTACGATCCAGATGCAGCTCCTTGGGAAGGGCTTTGTAATGCATGGGCTACCGCAGCGGTTCTTGAGCGGGAACCGAGGAAGCCGCTTACACTTGGCGACTTGATACTTAGCGTGGGCGATTTAAAAGCGCTGCTTATAAAAACGTATGAAAGCGCGGAAGGTCTCGAGTACTTCGGGCAACGTTATGACGGTGACAGCGCAAGTGTATATGACGATATTTACCCGGATCAGTTTCATAAAATTATACAGGCAGTACTTTTTGAGCAGCACAGGTCATTCATAATTGACAAAGAGCCTGGCATGTCGGTTTGGAATATCCCCATTTGGAAGGCGCATACCAAAATAGAGCGTGATTCCGCAGACGGACGCATCTTGCATGTGCGGACCTGGTTGACCGGCGCCAGCCCGTTCATTGATGACATCGATTATGTCGGAACATTGCCGCTTTCATTTGAATACGTATATGACCTGTATGGGATATACCAAGGCGATGGGATTTTTAACATAACACATGGTGTATGGATGGGACCGTCGGTTGATTTTCACCCAGATTTTGTGACCGTAATGGGAGAAAAAATAGTTCATAAGAGTCGTAATATCGAAGTCGAAAACTCAGTGGTCAGTGACCTCGTTTCAATGGCTGGATTTTAACCCATACAGCGTGCTATTTTGATCACATGTTTTATTTGCGTCTTGCTGTTGTGGTTATTTGGCTTGTCATCTGTTTTTCTTTCGGAACGATAATGGTTCTCCTGAGTTTCGGCAATCCAAACTGGAACCGATATATGGGGATAATTTTTTCGTCCCTTATTCTTAAAATTTGCGGGATAAGGATCGAGGTCGAAGGACTGGATGAAATCGAAGCCCACCAGCCGTGCATATATGTGGGTAACCACCAGAGCATGCTGGATGTTGTTACATACGGCCATATTCTTCCGCATCGTACGGTGGCTATTGCTAAGCGTGAAGTCTTGTGGATCCCTTTTTTCGGGCTTTTCTTCGCTGGAGCCGGGAATATCATGATAAAAAGGGAGAAAAAAATAAGTGCCATTGCCGGGCTAAAGCGCGCCATTGAGGACATCAAGTCTCGTGGAGTATCGGTGCTTATTTTTCCGGAAGGAACACGTAACAAGGCTGGCAGTGGATTGCTGCCATTTAAAAAAGGGGCTTTCCACATGGCTGTGATGGCCAAGGTCCCAATTGTCCCTATAATATCGACTTCATTGAACCATGTATGGAGTTGGGAGGAGAGGCGTCTTCAGCCAGGATTGATCAGGTTCAAGGTATTGCCACCGATTGATACATCTAAATACACTGCTGATGATATAAATCTGCTGGCCGAAGAAGTCCGTAGATCAATGCTCGCGCATCTTTAACCGGAACCCCAACCGTTGGGGCAGCCTTCCTTATCCGCCATTATCACTATTTCATTGATTATATGTAAGAAATTTTCCGCCAGCTCTTTGTTGGCTATTGTGGTGCAGATCTTGTCATATCTGGCTTCAAAGAGTGGTTTTTTCAATGCTGGTGTAAGAATAAGTTCCACTGTACCGTCCATCTTGTTGCCATCAAATATTGGGATACAATATTCGTCACTCTGTGGGAGTGGTTCTGTTTTACTTAAGTTATTTGCCCCATCAGCGATCTTATTCCAAAGCGCAAGGTCTATGGCGCCATATTCTTCCTTGCCACAGCCGTTTCTGCTTGTGCTGAAATGCGCCGCCGCATCGACTTTAGTCATGGCCCAATTCGCGAGGATGGTTATTTCCTGCCAGCCAGAGGCATAGAGAACTTGTGTCGGTTGCGTAGCCGGGTTTGTGTCAGCTGGTGGCGATGTTGATGACGGCATCGGTGCTGGTCCTGGTGTCGATGTCACTGCTTTATTGCATCCTGCCGCCATTATAATTACGGTGCTGGCCAACATCTTGATTGTAGTGAACCGCATGTATTATCAAATAATGCAAAAACCGGGCATATCGTATTAAGCGATATGCCCGGTGTTATTGGCGCTGTCTTGTTTTGATGCTCAGAAAAGCATGTTAATTGATGGGTTCACACGGCAGAACCCTTGTCCGCACACCGGTGGCGCGTCGTTGGATTGGAAGCCGGTCACATCCGTGCAGTCCATTCTTATGATGCGTTCACCGCATGCCTCCCGTGCGCGATCAAGGGCTGTAAGCAGCTTTTCCTGGCCATTGAATAAAGCGCCAATATTTCCTGTCACCATTGGTTTTATTTTGCTGCAGTTGTCTGTGGCTACAAACTGAATGCTGCCCGGGATGATTGCATCATATGTTGTTGTTGCATATACGCAGTCAGTGTCCGTTGTGCAGCTTTGGTATTCCGGGTAGAGAGCCTCCAGGGCCGTAACAAGGTCGGAGCATGCATCCGGAAACGGAATTGAATAATATTTTTCAGACAATGCACGGATTGCTTTGTGCAAAGTTTTTGCCGCATCCGCTGTTGCCGCTTGAAAGCAATAATCATTTTCTTTAACACGTATAACCGTTTCTTCACCGGTCAGCCTTGTTAGAACTACGTTATCCTCGGCGTCACTCGAAAAAATCCCTTCTTCCATGCTACGTGATTCGCATATTTCTGCATGACTTGCCGGTGTGGACAGGAATTGCGATAATATAGCATCCAGATTCTTAAATTCATCCCCGGCTATTATACCACTAGATGATTGCCCTTCGGGGCCGGGCCCCATTTTAAAGCGGCTGTTTGCATCAACAGAAAAACCATAATATCCCACGCAGTTTTCAGGTGTGGCCTCCTTACATGTTGAGCGCAACGTCAGCTTCCAAATCAAAGTGTCTTGTGCTTCGGTTTGTTTTGCTGGTGGCGGTTCGATTGTTGGTTCCGTTGGTTTAGTAGATTGTTTACTACATGCTGTGAAACTTGCCAGAAGCGCAAGAGCTGTTGCAATTAATAGAGTCCTTCGCATGATATTCCCCCTTTTTGTAAAGTTTTTGCCGTATCTGAGCTTTATTTATTCAGCGCCTTTTGCTGAAGCGCCCGCGCGGCGTTGGCATGATGTGCAACGAGCGTGCCGCCTTATCGTATGCCTCATTATAATACGTTCATCATGTTATCGACATATTGTGGCATCGGCTTCTTCGGGCTATTATTGGCCGATGATTAAATTTATGCTTTTTTTTATGTGTTGTATTATCGCACATGGTTGTTCAACGGCAGAAAAACGTGAGCGCGAAAATGCGCGAAAACAAATAAGCAATATAGTTCCTTACAGCATACATTTCAGGAAAGTTACCGTATCAGGGGCCAGGGATTCCGCCGAGGCAGGCGAGCAGGATTATGCTAGAACGCCTTTGCCAGATAAAAAGTTTGATTGCGCACCAATAAAAAATATTTTTGATGGGATGGAATTTAAAAAATTACGTGGATGTCTTTCATCCATTAAAGAAGAGGTAGCCGTATTGTACAGATTGAAAAGAGAAATATCGCCATATCTTCTTTTGGATGATCCTGAAAACTCACCCGCATGTCTCAGGGAGAGTCTCAATAAGATCCCGATCCCGCGCGAAATCATGTTTGAAAGCGGCGATGAGGGGATGATTAACTGTTACAGCGCCCGCATGGACGTCGAGGCTAATGAAATTTTTTGGATCAAGATGCCAGTAAATAAAATAGGGATCAAGGTTCGTTTTCCGCTTGTGAAGCCTCCTTTGAATGATGATGATACAATTCTGCTCCTGACATCATGGGCCCTAACCCCGTTTTGGAGGGGTGAAAAGCTATTTATCGATTCACGCATAGTGCCGGACGGTATTTGCAGTACTTGCCTTGGCGAGCAGAATATGGTCAATAGTCACAAAAGGCAGTTGAAGTACTGGCCAGCCGGCAAATAGATTAAAAATTTTTTGGAAAGGATTTTACGCTATGTCCACATTGGTTATCATTAGCTGGATTTTTGTGGCGATTTTTACGGCCATTAATATTTTTATTTTTCTCAAACTTAAAAATGCCAGTGATCAGATGATGAAAATGATGTTCCCAGGCGCAAAGAATATGAATGAGGCATTAGCAAGCATGCAGAAGATGATGCAAGGTTTTGGATCTGGCGGGGGACCATTTGCTGGAAAGAACATGGATGTCCAGCTTAGGTCCGCGATGGAGATGCTGCAGAAAGCGCAAAAAAATCCAAAACGCTAAAGCTGCGGGATAAAGAATTCGTGTTCAGGCGAGATTATCCAATGACCTGGAAATTTTACACCAAGCTGCTCAGAAACATCCGCTATTCGCATGGTCATATCAATATCCTGTGCTGATGGTGTTATATCGCCGGAAGGATGGTTGTGAAACAGGAAGAAACCCGCCGGTCTTAACATCAGAATTCTGGCGAATAATTCGGCTGGTTCTATATTGACATGCGTACGTACGCCTTGTTCAGCAAGGCAAAATTCGCTTAGGGAGCCATTGCGGAAGAATGTCACAAACCCGAGCCATTCTTTTGTATGATTACGCATTATTGGGCTGATCTTTTTAAGTGCATGTCTTGCAAAATCAGATGAGACAGATCTTGGTGCCTCCGTTATGGTTTGGCGATGCCTGTAGATCGCGTATCTGCGCCCAAACTCAAGTCCAGCGATTATTTTTTTCTTGGCTGACTTGCTAAGGCGCATGTTTATCATCGTTTGTATGATACCTGTTTCGATGGAAACAAACAGAGCCCGTTCCTGATCGGCATTTCCCAGGCCTGGCCCGATGCTAGCCAGGATCTCTTTTATGGCGGTTTTGCCTACGAGCGTTTCTAGGCAATCAAGTATGTTGAGCTCACAGGCGTTTGGGTTAAGCACTGATGTGGCTCGTTCCAATTATTATGCCTGTATTTGTGGCGCCGGATTCAAGTTGATCAAAACTTTACGGAGAATGAGTCCGGCTAGTGGAGCCTGAAAGATGTAATCATTTGTGGCCGATGAACAATGTGGCGATTCCGAAACTCAGTTCATGATATGTTACCGACTTAAACCCTACGCTGCTCATAAGACGGCTGAAGTCCTGTGCGGAAGGAAATTCAATGACGGAAGCTGGGAGATATCTGTAAGCGCTTCCTGCCGAAAACATACTACCAACGCGTGGTAAAATTCTGCGGAAGTAAAAATAATAGAGCGACTTGAAGATTGCTGGTTTTGGGTTTGAGAGTTCAAGTATAAGTACCTTGCCGCCAGGTTTTAACACGCGTTTTATTTCGCTAAGCCCTCTCGCACGGTCCACTAAGTTGCGTATGCCGAAGGCTATTGTCACCGTGTCAAATGTGTCTTCTGGATACTGAATGGCTTCACACTCTCCAGCCTCAAATTTGATGCGTCCGGAATGCCTGGTTTTTTTTAATTTTTTAACGGCAAGTTCAATCATATCTTCCGAGAAATCAATGCCGATTATTTTTACTGTCTCCGGAGTTTGCGATGCTATTTCAAAAGCGAGGTCCCCTGTTCCAGTGGCAACATCTAGTATCAACGCGGTTTCTCGATTGGCATCAGCGTACTTAACTTTGCTTACCGCAAACCTACGCCAAAGCCTATCCGCACCAAGCGAGAGGAAGTGATTTAAAAAATCATATCTTGGTGCTATCGCATTGAACATCTTGCGGATGTCAGCAGCTTTGTCAGTCAGCGGAACTTTCTCGGTGCTTTTCATTTTGGTAATCAATCATGCCAATATGGCCGCAAATTGCAAGAATATACACTTGAGAAACGTACTCAGCCGCAACTAATTTATTTTATTGGAGAGGCTGTAACGTTTGCCGAAGGATGTTCTGTCCTGTTGGTTGGTGCGATCCTGGGGCTATTTGGTTTTTCTGATCGATTTGAAACAAACGCAGCATCGGGGTTCTCATAAGTACCCACCCCAAGGCTCCAGTCCATAAATTTTTGATGCTGCCCCCAGAACCCGTATTTACCCTCTTTAAGCTGTAAATTCGCCAACCCACGTGTAAAACCTCTAGAGCAGAAAGTGATGATACGTCGATGTCTGTGCCATACGGTAGACAACTGGCTATAACAACATTATCCTCCAACGCCAAGAATATGCCTCTCGCCTCTTCAAGCTGGGACTCGCACTCCCTTGCTAAATCAAAAAGCCCGACTCTATCATGCCGAAGTGGTATATATGCCTTGCTGTAATAATAAACGGCGTCAGGCTTATGCAGTCTGAAGCATATTTGTATTCTCATAAAATAAGCCTGCCCTGATTGAATTACTCTAAAAGACGAATTGCGAGCATCTATAGCGAGTTGTTGAGATGCTGTTTTTCCATGTTATTTGGGCGGGCTTAAGAGCCACATCGAATGTATTATTTCATTAACGCTGTCATCTTTCAAATCCCGCTCTGCAATAGCAGGCCGTGGGCGTAAGCTCGGTGCCGCAGATGACTCTAAAAGTTTAGTTCTGTGGTTGCTCTAATAAAATATGTGTATTGACGTAAATATGTATATGCGTCAATATATTCGTATGTCTAAGTTAAAGCGGGTTACCGCGAACTTGCCAGATGAACTGATAAGAGATGCAATACAGGTTACTAAACGTGGCATAACTGAAACACTGATTGAAGGGCTGAAACTTGTGAGGAGGACTGCTGCATTTGAAAAGGCGCAGGCACTTAAGGGAAAACTAGATTTACATATAGATTTGGATAAAAGTCGTGAACGTAATCATCGTTGATACCTCTTCCTGGATTTCTTATTTCAAGGGCATTCCAAATGACGATATTGACTTGGGATTAAAAGAGGGCCGAGTTTATTTATCCCCTATTGTGGTGGCAGAACTTCTTAGCGCGCAACTGGCATCTTCGGATCGTGTCGAACTTGCAGATTTTCTGAAAGAGTTACCGCTTTGTGAAGTACATTTCGAACACTGGAAAAAGGTTGGTGAACTACGAGCAAGGTTATCAAAAAAAGGCATTAACGTTTCCACCCCGGATTCTCAAATCGCACAGTGCACGATAGACCTAAATGGGTATCTGCTGACAGAAGACGCCGTCTTTAAAAAGATAGCAAGTGCGACCCCGTTAAGATTGCTCCCTCGTTGAAGCGTTATGCGTTGGGTTTGCTGGTATTCACGGGCTCTAGCCCCTGTTAATGGTGAAGATCCGGTATAATCTGTAACCTATGTGTCCGGAATGGACCTTGATTTCACTGGTGAGCCATGATGGATTCGAACCATCGACCCTCACATTAAAAGTGTGATGCTCTACCGACTGAGCTAATGGCTCACTTTACCAGAGAGTCAAACCGGTTATCAAAGAGTTGCCTCAAGTGCAAGCGGCGTATTTCTTATTTAGCCTGAAACGGGTTTGAAACTACAAGTGTTTCTTCCCGGCCAGGACCTGTGCTTACAAGAATAATAGGCACACCGAGAAATCGTTCGATCTTATCAATAAAATTTCGAAGTTCGAGTGGCAGATTTTCAATTAATGTCGTGGTTCTTGGGTCATAACTGCCCCACCCGGGCATCGTTTCGTATATCGGCTCTATTTTTTCTAAATCATCAATGCTGGACGGTATACTGCGTATATTTGACGACTCAAGACGGTAGGCGGTACAGACCCTTATCTCCTTTAATCCTTGCAAGACATCGGATTTCATTAACGCTAGACCTGAGAATCCATTTATCTCAACAGCGTATTTTAATGCGACAAGATCAAGCCATCCAATTCGCCTCGGCCTGCCCGTTGTGGAACCAAATTCGGCACCGACTTGCCTTATTTTTTCTGCTGTTTCCGGTTCTGTTTTCTCTATTTCTGTTGGGAATGGGCCTGTGCCCACACGTGTTGTGTAGGCTTTGGTGATACCAATTGCCTTACACTTAACATCAAGTCCGAGGCCTGACCCAGTCAATGCTGCAGCTGCCACAGTATTTGATGAAGTGACATAAGGATAAGTACCGTGATCTATATCAAGTAATGTTCCCTGGGCGCCCTCGAAAAGAATTTGTTCCTTTTGCCTGATGGCTTGAAGCAATATGTTGCGTACATCAGCTATATAGGGTCTAAGCCTCTCACCAAGTTTCAGGCAGTCCTGGTAAAGTGGATTAAAATCCACTTCCGGTACATCATATAAATTTTTTAAAAGGACATTTTTTTCCTCAAGCGCATGTTTTAGTTTTCGGAAAAGAAGATCTGGCCTCAGCAAGTCGACAACCATTATGCCACGACGTGCAACTTTATCTTCATATGCCGGCCCTATTCCTCTTACTGTGGTACCTATTTTTCCATTACCTTTTGCCGCATGCTCCTCTCGCAGGCGGTCTATAAGATTATGGTACGGAAGTATAACATGAGCACGTTCGCTGACCTTGACGGATTCAGCTGGGTTCCCAGGAAGTGCGTTAATGGTTTTTAATGATTCAATTTCCATGAAAAAAACCTGTGGATCAAAAACAACGCCGTTCGCTATTAGACAGGTTTTCCCTGAATGCAAAATTCCACTTGGTATAAGATGAAGAATGGTTTTTTTGCCATTTACAACCAGTGTATGACCAGCATTGTTGCCGCCTTGATAGCGAACTATGTATGTGGCGTACTTGCTATAAAGGTCAACGACTTTGCCCTTGCCTTCATCGCCCCATTGGGCACCTATAATTGCGATATTCATTAGCTCATCCTCATCCTTCCGCGAAGGTCTGGAGTGCCGCGCCAACCCCTTTACCATATTCGGTTTTGTGGCCCAGTTCGTTAAGCGCAAGCTCTAGACTCGCAATAGCTGTTGTGATGTCGAATTTATCACAATAGCCGATGTGGGAAAGACGTATTATTTTGCCTTCGAGTTCATCTTGGCCTCCAGCGATTGTTACGCCGTATTTATCACGCATAAGGGTAGGTAATTTTTTACCTTCCTTGATTGATGACGGCACTTTTACCGCCGTTACTGCTGGTGAAGGTGATTCCTGAGCGAAAAGTTCAAGCCCGATAGACTGAACGGCATTTCTGGTTGCTCTAGCCAAAAGCTCATGCCTTTTGAAGACGCTATGAAGCCCCTCTTCTTTGATTATGCGCAGGCTTTCCTGTAAGCCGATTAGCAGCGAAATAGCCGGGGTCCAGGCGGTTTGATTTTTCGCCTGGAGTTTTCGTTCTTTTGGGAGATCGAAATAAAAATGTGGTATATCGCAGTGCTCGCTTGCCACCCATGCTTTTTCGCTCAGTGATATGCTGGCAAGTCCAGGCGGGATCATGAGTGCTTTTTGCGATCCTGAGATTAGGACATCAATATCCCATTCATCCATTGGTAAATCAAAAACTCCACATGCAGTAATTGCATCACATATTGAAAGCATGCCTGCTGCTTTGGCTGCTTTGCATATTTCCTTCGTTGGTAGGCGTACACCCGTAGAAGTCTCTGATGCCTGGAACAGGATGGCCTTGGCATCGGTGTTCGATTTTATGATTTCTTCAAGCTTGTTCACTGATGGCGCTTCACCGAGTTCAACTTTTATTTCCACTGGATTAAGTTTGTATGCCTTGGTGATCTTAGTCCAACGTTCGCCGAATTTGCCTGCATTAATAGTTATAATCTTATCGTTTTGTTGAAGTATGTTTGAAACGGCGGCTTCCATCGCGCCAGTTCCGCTACAAGAAAGAACGAGAACATCTTGCCTTGTCTGATAAATGTATTTAAGGCCGTTTTTGACTTCTTCAAAAATGGACTGAAATGCCGGTGTACGGTGATGTACTACCTGTTTGCCAAGGGCTGACAAGACTGAATCTGGAATCGGTGTCGGCCCCGGGGTCAAGAGGTATGTTTTCTTCATACTTCTTGAATCACCTTTATTGGATGCTTTTGTCAAGCCTAGCTAACAGTTAGCATTCAGTGGGCATGGACCTTGGCACTCCTGACTTGTTTGTTTTTGCTTTTTTGGACCATTATTTCGTCAATTATCGCCAAGGCCTCATGACGAAGGTCATTTTCATGTATAAACCGATAAAAATTCTCCATATCGGGATGATGACGAAAATTCTTGAAGGAAGCCGATACTTCAGTGTTTCCGCTTGCTGCAGCTATAGCTGCAGCATTGCTGTTCTGGTTGGAGGCGGCCGCAGCTTCTGCTTGTTGGTCTTCAAGTTCTTCCATGTCGACATGCTGTATTTCTGGGGTCTCTATCGAAACTACTTCCTCGCTTTTTGCTTTGGTATGCTTTTTTTCGATTTTGGCTGCCTTTTGTATTTCTTTTTTCTGTTTTGATGACATTACCTTCTCCTTTTTATTGAAACCTATGCATAGGTTTCCTGGTTATCTCCTTGCTCTTCACCTTGCAAGAAACCATATTTGTATAATTTGTTGTATAGAGTCTTTATGGTAATACCAAGATTTTGAGCTGTCTTGGTTTTATTGCCACGATTATAAGATAATGTGCGTAGAATATGGTGTTTTTCCAGCTCATCAAGAGGCATGTTAGCGCAAAAATCATTCGGCTCCGTCTTGTCTGTTGGCTTTCTTATATTGAACGGAATATCATCCAGTTTAATTTCGTGGTTTTCAGCGAGGATTTTTAACCGCTCTATTGTATTTTGAAGTTCACGGATGTTGCCAGGCCAATCATAATTAGACAAGACTTCAAAAACGCGGTTATCAACTCGTTTTATTTTTTGTGCAGATCCGCCAAACTTAGCGAATCTGGAACTTTTTAGGAAGTGATCCACTAATAATGAAATATCTTCTTTTCTTTTCCTGAGCGGCGGCATTCGAAGCGCAATAGTGTTAAGGCGGTAAAACAAATCTTCCCTGAAACGCCCTTCTTTCATTTCCCGCTCCAGCTCGCGATTGGTGGCGCTGATGATTCGAACATTTACGCGTATAGGCCTTTTCCCGCCTATTCTATAAAACTCACCTTCTTGAAGAAAACGCAGCAGTTTTGCCTGAATACTGAGAGACATCTCGCCTATTTCGTCGAGAAACAATGTACCATCGTCGGCAGTTTCACAAAGACCTGTTTTCTGGCTCACAGCTCCTGTGAAGGAGCCTTTTTCGTGGCCAAAGAGTTCTGATTCCAAGAGGGATTCCTGTAAGGTCCCGCAGTTTACTATTACAAAAGGCTTAGATGCTCTGTCACTTTTAAAGTGGAGGCGTCTTGCTATTATTTCTTTCCCAGTACCGCTTTCGCCTTGGATCAGCACGGTTGCCATGGTTGGCGCAATCTTATCCACCATGGCGACAAGACTTTGGATCGCAGGGCTTTTGCCGATAATTTCCATTTCTTTGGTGTCCTGGCTTACAAGTGTTTTTAGTGCTTTGTTCTCTTTTTGAAGCAGACGTTGTTGTTCTAGAATACGTTCGTGCGCCTTTCTGAGTTCGAACGTCTTTTCCTCCACTGCTTGCTGCAGTTTCATATTAAAGCTGCGTGCTTCATTGTACAAATCCCTGTTGGTCACGGCTACGGCCACTTGTGAAGCCACTGCCTCCATGGTCATGACGTCGTTCTCGTCAAAAGCATTTTGCTTGTCACTCTCTACGTTAATGGTTGCTACCACTTTTCCATCCTTGAAAATAGGCACGCAAAGTTCTGATTTTGTGTCGACAGGCAGGGAAAGGTCCGTGTAATTTTGGTCATTTTTTACATCATTACAAATATAGCTTTTACCTGTTTTTACCACGACACTGGTGATCCCCTTGGTTGTTGAGATCTTGTAGCCAAGTTTAAAATGGCCGCGATAGGCGCCTGCCTGAGCTTGTAAAATATACTCATGAGTGCCACAGACCTTCCAAATATGTGTACAATAATAATTGAATTGGCATTGTATAATATTTATTATCTCCTGGTAAAAATTCTCTGCTTTGAGGAGATTCTGAAGTTTCGCTGAGATCTCGTTTAACACCCTGAGCTGCGCAGGGTGCTTCTCATTAGATCTGGATGGGGAACCATGTAAAAAATAATCTGTATTGCAACGCATATCGCATAACCAACAATGCGGTGCAACATATAATTTTTACACAGTGCTGTCAATAATAACTATAGAAAAATAACATATTGAATTATTTACATAATTTAAACCCTGATTAGCCGATCTAAAAACACCACATTGTGCCTATAAGCCTTTTGAGTTAGAACCCATGCATGAGAACAATATTATGCTTTTTGTCGGTTTTGTTGTTTGCATCATTAAAACCATCACTTGCAAGTGATTTTAAGATTGCACTTGTTCTTGATAAGGGCGGCAAGGATGACAGGTCATTTAATGCCGCAGCATATAGCGGCATGCTTCGGGCAAGGGATGAGTTAAAAATCCAATTTAAATATGTCGAAGCTACCGATGACAATGCATTTGAATCATTTCTGAGATCGTTTGCGCAGAAAAATTTTGATTTGATAATAGCGGTAGGAATTTCCCAGGCGGATGCTGTCAAAAAGGTCGCTCCAAAATTTCCTGATAAAAAATTTGCCATTATTGATGCCAATATAGAAGCACTCAATGTTGTGTCTTTACTGTTTGAGGAACATGAAGGCTCCTTCCTTATGGGAGCGATAGCTTCAAAGATGAGCAAGACAGCTACGATAGGCTTTATAGGCGGGATGGATATACCGCTTATAAGACGATTCGAAATGGGCTATATAGCAGGCGCAAAAAAGGTAAACCCTAAAATTACAGTAAAATCAAATTTCATAGGCGTAACCGGTGAGGCTTGGAACAATCCGGCAAAAGCTAAGGAATTAGCCATAGCTCAATACAGCGCTGGGGCTGATATTATTTTTGCCGCTGCAGGCGCATCAAACGGTGGATTGTTTGATGCAGCTGAAGAAAAGAAAAAACTAGCCATCGGGGTGGACTCGAACCAAAACTGGATAAAACCGGGTTTTGTGCTTACCAGCATGCTTAAGCGAGTTGACAATGCTGTTTTTTCGACCTGTCAGGCTGTGGTCCAAAACAAATTTGTTCCGGGACTAAAGAGGTTTGGCTTGTTCAACAGCGGCATAGATTATTCAATAGATCAACACAATGAGTCTCTCTTGCCTAAGAGTGTACGCGATTTGGCTAACCAACTTAAAGCAGAAATAATTTCTGGTAAAATCAGCGTACCTGATTTTTATCTTAATAAAAGATAACAAACATAACGAATATGCAAGAGCTGGATGTAGAGCCAAACGATACGGTTTTTGCGGTAGAGCTTCATGGGATTTTCAAATTATTTCAAAATATAACAGCCAATGAAAA
>ERZ1292640.2920-Hain-H43-02um-R1-2920-length-13526-cov-7_pt1 | contig 13526 bp, 13 predicted proteins | sample MGYA00564404_ERZ1292640 | MGnify/ENA primary metagenome ERZ1292640 (study PRJEB36523, sample SAMEA6512636) | groundwater metagenome | collected 2019-01-08 | study: AquaDiva: Metagenomics assemblies of 32 groundwater samples
GCGACGCCTGCGGAATGCCGTCGATGTCGGAGCCGAGCGCGATCACGGGCTTGCCGGACCCGTAGGTGGCGACCCACGCCGTCGGCATGCCGGCCACGCCGCGCTGGATCTTGAAACCGAACTTCTCGAGCTGCCCGGTGAGGTAGCGCGAGGTTTCCACCTCCTGCATGCCCAGCTCGCCAAAGCTGAACACCGAGTCGACCATCTCCTGGGCGAGCTTGGCCATCTCGTCCACGCCCTTGACCGCTTCAGCTTTGTATCCCGGCAGCTTGGGATTGGTCTGCGCCATCGCCGGCGCGCCGGCCATCAGCACCGATAACCCAGCCATCACAAACACATGTTTCATTTTCATCGCAACTCCTCTACCGCGCCCGGTGAATGACGGCACTCAGTTTAGCCGCAGATGACACAGATTACGCAGATACGTCTCTTCGGTGGCGCCGCTGGGCGCCACTCGCAGTCTGTGTTATCGGCGTCATCTGTGGCCCTGGACTACCTGAAGTTCGGTGTCACGCCCAGGTTGTGTATCAGAAACGCATAGATGTCGGCGGTTGCCTCGATCTGCTTTGTCACGTTGCTGGCGCCGTGGCCCGACTTTGTGTCGATGCGGATCAGCACCGGCCGGTCGGGGCTGGCGTGCTTCTGCAGCGTCGCCGCGTACTTGAACGAATGCGCGGGCACGACCCGGTCGTCGTGGTCGGCGGTCGTCACCAGCGTCGCGGGGTACTTGCCGCCCGGCTTGATGTTGTGCAGCGGTGAGTAGGCGTGCAACGCCTTGAACTCATCGGCGTTGTCGCTCGAGCCGTAGTCGGCAATCCAGTTCCAACCGATGGTGAACTTGTGGAAGCGCAGCATGTCCATGACGCCGACCTGCGGGACGGCGGCGCGGAACAGGTCGGGGCGCTGGTTGATGACGGCACCGACCAGCAGCCCGCCGTTCGAGCCACCCTGCGCCGCCAGCTTCGCCGGCGACGTGTACTTGTTGGCGATCAGCCACTCGGCCGCGGCGATGAAGTCATCGAAGACGTTCTGCTTCTTCAGCTTGGTGCCCGCGTCGTGCCAGGCCTCGCCGTATTCGCTGCCGCCGCGCATGTTGACGCTGGCGTAGACGAAGCCCTGCTCGAGTAGCGCGACGCGCAGCGAGTTGAAGCCGGGCGTGGTGGCGATGTTGAAGCCACCGTAGCCGTACATCAGCGTCGGGTTGTTGCCGTCCAGGGCCAGGCCCTTCTTGTGGACCAGGAACATCGGCACCTTCGCGCCGTCCTTGCTGGTGACGAAGACCTGCTTGGTGTCGTACTGGTTGACGTCGAGGCCCGGAATCTCGGGCGCGCGGAACAGCGAGCTCTTTCGCGCCGCCACGTCGTAGCGGAAGATCGACGTCGGATAAGTGAACGACTGGAAGGTGTAGAACAGCGAGGTGTCGTCCATGTTGCCGGCGAAGCCGCTGGCGCTGCCCAGGCCGGGCAGGTCAATTTCGTTCTCGAGCGCGCCCTCCAGGTTGTGGACGTAGGCCTTCGACGCCACGTCCTTCATGTAGGTCGCAATCACCTTGCCGGCGGCGACGCGCACGGTGTCGATGGTGTCGCCCCTGGGCGCGATGATGGTCTTCCAGTTTGCGGGCGCCGGGTTGGCGGGGTCGATCCGGACGACGCGGCCGTTGGGGGCGTTGTTGTCGGTGAAGACAATCAACTCGCCGCGCACGCTTTCGAGCACGCTGTAGGTGTCGTCGCCAATCTCGGGGATCAGCGGCGTGAACGTCGCGCCGGGCTTCGAGAGATCCTGCACGAAGACCGCGTTGCCCTGCTTGCCGGTGCCGCGGTCCGAGACATCCAGCACCGCGAAGCGCTCGTCCTCGGTGGTGTCGAGCGTATGGAACCGCTGCGGATTCTTCGGATCGCTGAACACCAGCTCGTCGGCCGATTGCGGCGTGCCGATGCGGTGGTAATAGACCTGGTGGTTCTCGTTGATCGACGACAGCTCCTTGCCCTTCTCGGGCTGCGGATAGCGGCTGTAGTAGAAGCCGTTGCCGCGCCAGGCAATGCTCGAGACCTTCACCCACTCGACTTTGTCGCTCAGCACCCGCCGGGTGCCCAAGTCCATGACGTTGTAATCCTGCCAGTCGGAGCCGCTGCGTGACACGCCGTAAACGGCCAGCTTTGCGTCCTTCGACGGCGCGAAGCCGGTCAGGCGCACGGTCCCGTCCGCAGACCATGTGTTCGGGTCGATCAGGACCTCAGGCGCACCATTAAGACCCTTCTGGATGTAGAGCACGCTCTGGTTCTGCAGGCCGTCGTTCTTGGAGAAGAAGTAGTAATCGCCCTTGCGCGACGGCGAACTGAACTTGGCGTAGTCGTAGAGCGCCTTGAGCCGCGTCGTCAGCGCCGCGCGATACGGGATCTTGTCGAGGTACGCGAACGTGACCTTGTTCTGCGCTTCGACCCACGCCGCGGTCTCGGCCGAGGTGTCGTCTTCGAGCCAGCGATAGGGATCCGCAACCTTGGTGCCGTGATAGGTGTCGACATGGTCGATTGTGCGGGTGACCGGGTATTGAAGCCCCTGCGCCGCCACCGCGCCAGACAAGGCCAGCAGCGCCACACCAACCTGGAGTGTCGTCTTCATGCCGCCGATTTTATCCTGAGATGGGGCCGTGCCCGGGCCACAGATCAGCCACAGAACCCGGCTTCAAAGGCGGCCACAGATTGGACACCGATTCACACAGATTGCGCGGGTGGAGGCAACCCTTTAGGGTTGCCTGACTGCCGTCAGCTCTGCCCCGACGGCCTCACTTGGCTTCTTCTTCGCGCGCCCACTCAATGAGCTTGGCTTTCCGAACTCCTTGGTCAGCCGTGAGGACAGTCCCTTGACGAGCTCCGTGCCATAGGCTGCACGGTGCTTTCCCTTCTGCTCGTGTTCGACGATGCAGCGGCCGATCTCAAAATTGGTCAGCACCTGAAGAGTGTTGACGACGGTGGCGGCACGATGACGGGCAGACTGGATGAGATTCCGCACTTCGGCGACGAGCGGCAATAGGCCCTCGTCGGCGGCACGGGCCTTCCCCTTTGCCGGCACTGTTCGTTTGCCGATGGCAGACGTCATCTTCTTCATCTTCATTGCCAGGGCTCCATCAAATGCGTCTCGGAGGCAGGCAGCCAGTCTCGACAGGCGGACATTGGCCGGTGACGGTCCTTAGATTGCGGATCGGCCCCTCACGTTACAATCAAATCCATCGCCTCATACACCCCCCTTCCCCGCTGGGCCGGCGGCCACAAAATGACGCTGTATGCCTGGGCCCGGCGGCGGACGTTTCCGTCGCTGGCGGCGGCCGAGCCCCGCTACTTCGACGTCGCCCCCGATGCGCGCGTCCTGGCCCACTGTAACTGGCAGCCGGACCGCGCCACGGCGCCGACGCTGTTGATGCTGCACGGCCTCGAAGGTTCCAGCCTCGCCCACTACATGTGCGGCATGGCCGAAAAGGCGCTCGCCGCCGGCTTCAACGTCGTCCGCCTGAACCAGCGCAACTGCGGCGGCACCGAACACCTCTCGCGCGGGCTTTACCATTCGGGCCTGACCGCCGATCCGCTGTTCGTCCTGCAGGAACTGCGCGACCGCGACGGGCTCCAGCGGTTCGGGGTCGCGGGTTATTCGCTGGGCGGGAACGTCGCCATGAAGCTGGCCGGGGAGTTGGGCGCCGGCGAGTTTCCCGAGGTGCGGGCGTTTGCCGCCGTCTCGCCGGTGATCGAACTGGAAGAGTGCATGCAGTCGATCGAGCGGCGCGAGAACCGCATCTACGAGTGGAACTTCTGCCGCAACCTGCAGGACCGCATGCGGCGCAAGGACAAGGTGTTCCCCGGCCAGTTCGAATTGTCGGGCCTGTGGAAGGTGTGGTCGATCCGGACGTTCGATGAGCGCTACACCGCGCCGCATCACGGGTATGCCGGCGCCTCGGACTACTACCACCGCGCCAGCGCCATGCGCGTGATCGATCGCGTGGCGCGTCCGGCCCTCATCCTGAGCGCGGCCGACGACCCGTTCGTGCCGCCCCACATCTTCGACGCCCCGCCGGTGCGGAACAACCCCCACATCACCACCGTAGTTACCTCTCATGGCGGCCATTGCGCCTTCGTCGAGTCGCCCGCCTCCGCCAAGGCTTCGGCGCGCCAGGGAAACGGCTATGATGGCTACTTCGCGGAACGAACCGTCGTGGACTTCTTGAGGAACCAACTATGACTACTCTTCGCGTCGCGGTCGCTACCGTCGTTCTTCTCCTCTCCGCCTCCGCCGCCCACGCCCAGAATGCGGCCCTCGGGACCTGGGACCTCACCACCGTTTCGCCCGAGGGCGAATTCAAATCGGTGATGGAAGTCCGCCAGGACGGCGACAAGCTGGTGGCGGTCGGCAAGAGCCCGCAGGGTGAACGCGCCTACGACAGCGTCGCCGTCGAAGGCAGCAAGATCACGCTCGTGATCACCATCTCGTACAACGGCTCGCCGATGACGATCACCTACAGCGGCAAGATCGACGGTACGAAGATCGAAGGCGAGGCCGATTACGGCGGCCTCGCGACCGGAACCTTCTCAGCTGCGAAGAAGTAACGCTCAGGGAAGCGTCGGCTTGTACGCCGGCGCTTTCCTCGCCTTGGTCGCCTGCTCCAGCGCGTAGCCAAACCCAATCAGCTCCCCTTCCGAGTACGCGGCGCCCATGAAGGTGATGCCGAGTGGCAGGCCGTGGCTGTCGCCAATCGGCAGGGTCAGGCTGGGTGTGCCAGCGACCGCCGCCATCCCGTAGCCGGCGCCGACGAAATGATCGCCGAGCACATGGTCGGTCGGCCAGGCCGGCGACAGGCTTGGCGCGATCAAGGCATCCACTTTCTCGCGCGCGAGCGCCGCCAACAGACCATCCTTGCCGGCCAGACGCTTTGCGTCCGCACGTGCCTTGAGGTAGGCCGCTTCGCTGACTGGCCCCTTGGCCTGGGCCTGCTCGAAGATCTCTTGCGCGAAAAACGGCATGGCGGTCGCGGCATGTGCCTTGTTCCAGGCAATCAATGCCTCGAGCGACGCGTGCGGCGAGCCGCTCTTGCGCAGGTAGGCATTCAACCCATCCTTGAACTCATACAGCAGCACACTGAACTCGGGGTCGTTCCAGGCGTTGTAGGTGGGAATCTTGACGTCGATCACCTCCGCCCCGGCGGCCCTCATGACCTCGATGGCCTTCGCGATCGAGGCATCGACATCGGGGTGATACCCCATGGCCTGGCGCACGACGCCAATCCGCTTGCCCTTGAGGGCGTCGGCCTTCAGGAAGGTCGTGTAGTCGGCGGCAATTTTGCCTTCGGCGGCAGCGCCCGAGGGATCTGACGCGTCAACCGCCGCCATGCCGTTCAACAGCAGCGCCGCATCGGCGACGGTCCGCGCCATGGGCCCGGCGGTGTCCTGCGAAATCGAGATAGGAATGATGCCGGTGCGGCTGACCAGCCCCACCGTTGGCTTGAGGCCGACGAGGCCATTGACCGACGCCGGGCAAATAATGCTGCCGTCGGTTTCGGTGCCGACGCCAATGGCGCCCAGGCTCGCCGCGATCGCGGCGCCGGTTCCCGAACTCGACCCGCAGGGGTTGCGGTCGAGCACGTAGGGATTGCGGGTCTGGCCGCCGCGCGAGCTCCAACCGGACGAGGACCGCGTCGATCGGAAGTTGGCCCACTCGCTCAGGTTGGTCTTGCCGAGCACGACCGCGCCCGAGGCACGCAGCCGCGCGGCGACGAACGCGTCGGCCGTGGGGCGGTTGTCAGCCAACGCCAGCGAGCCCGCCGAGTTGACCATGCCGGCCGCATCGATGTTGTCCTTGAGCAGCACGGGGATGCCGTGAAGCGGACCACGCAGCTTGCCGGCCTTGCGTTCCGCATCAAGCGCCGTGGCTTCGGCAATCGCTTGCGGGTTGAGCTCGATCACCGCATTCAGCATCGGCCCCGCATCGTCCACCTTCGCAATGCGATCGAGATAGCCCTGCGTCAGCGCCGCCGACGTCAGCTCGCCCGATGCCATTTTCGCGAGCGCATCCGTCGCGCTCAACTCGACGACGTCAAGGGCTGGTGGGGCGGGTGAGGCAGGTTGGGGCTGTGGTGAGCAGGCGCAGGCGAAGACCGCCGCAACGACGACGAAGATGGTTCTCATTTTGACGTATCCAGTAGGTTGATCATCTGTTGGCCGAACGCGGCCCCTTTGCCCTCGTCCTCGTGCTTGAAATACACGAACACGTCGGAGCACGTTGCATCGAGTTGTTTGGCGGTCTCTGCCCATCGCGCGATGTCGGCATCGCCATAGCCCTCGTCGCGCAGCCGGAGATAGGCGTAGTCGGCGGTGGCAATCGCCGGCGTCTGCCTCGTCTCGCTGTCGGCGATGCACAGCGCCAGGTTGCGCGCCTTGAGCGCCGCCAACACCTCATCGTCCAGCCACGACGCGTGGCGGAACTCGAATGCCGCTGGCGTCTTGGGCGGCAGCAGCGAGAGGAATTCGTTCAGCAGGACGATGTCCTTCTTGAAGTTCGGCGGCAACTGGAATAGCAACGCGGCGAGCTGGGGCCCAAGCTCGCCGGCGGCCGACAGGAACGTCCGCAGCGAATCGGCGACCTCGGCCGCGCGCAGCCGCTTGTCGTGCGTGATCCGCTTGGGGGCCTTCAGCGTAAAGCGAAACTCGGGCGGCACCTGCGCCACCCAGCCAGTCACGATCTTCGCCGTCGGCATGCGGTAGAAGGTGTAGTTGATTTCGACCGTGCGGAACTTGCTCGCGTAGTACGGCAGCATCTTCGACGCCGCCAGATCGGACGGATAGAAGCTGCCCTTCCACTCCGGATAGTTGTAGCCGCTGGTTCCAACCAGGATCATCTCCGCACCTTAGCACCCCAGCACCCCAGCACCCGAGCACTCCAGCACCTGAGCACCCCAGCACCTGAGCACCTCGAAAGTTAAAACGCTGTCATGGCGTCTTCGAATAGCCGGCCCAACTCCTCGGGACCGGCGGGCCGCGGCGACAACTTCGTGACCCGGTGTTGCGGCAGCGTGCCATCGACCAGGGCCGGGATGTCCGACGATGAGTAGCCGAGGGCGGCCAGGCCGTTCGGAGTCTTCAGCCGCTGCATGAACCACGTGATGCGATCCGCGAGGATGGGGCCAGCGTCCGCCTCCCTCGCGCGCGCCACATCAACGCCGAGGGCCTCGGCCGCCTGCAAGTGGCGCGCCGGCGTGGACGGCGCCGTGAACCGGAACACCGCCGGGGCGTTGAGAATCACCGAAATGCCGTGGGGCACGAGCGGATGGTCCGCCGCATAGCCGGGCGCGCGGTAGTCCCTGACGCCACCCGACACCGGATACGACATGCCGTGCGGCAGGTGCACGCCGGCATTGCCAAACCCGACGCCGGCATACGACGCGGCCAGCAGCATGTTGGCGCGCGCCTCATCGTCGCCCGGGTCGTCCACCGCGCGAACGATGAACTGCGCCACCATGCGGAGTGCCTGCAGCGACCAGATGTCGCTGATCGGATTCGACCCCTGGTAGGCCGGACGCAGCGCCGGCCGATCGGGCAGCGGGCGCCCGGTGAACGGCAACGCCGTGAACGACTCGATGGCGTGGCTCAGGATGTCGAGGCCGCTCGACGCCGCCACTTCCGGGGGCATCGTGCGGGTGTTGTCTGGATCCAGATAGCCGAGTGTGGGCTTGAGGCGGCGGCTGGCAATGCCGGTCTTCGCATGCATCCGGCTCAAGTCGAAGATGCTGACACCGGTCGTCTCACTGCCCGTCCCCGCCGTCGTGGGAATCGCCATCAGCGGCTTCAACGGACCTGGCACCGGCAGTCCCTTGCCGATCGGCGGGTTCACGTAGTCGAGGAAGTCGGCCGGCGGATACACCGTGTAGAGATTGACGGCCTTCGCCGTGTCGATGGTCGAACCGCCACCGACAGCGACGATGGCGTCGAAGGGATGGTCGCTGGCGAAGGCAATGGCGTCGAGAAACGATTCGTCGCTTGGCTCGACGCGCACGCGGTCGTAGACGACGGCGGTGATGCCGTTGGCCGCGAGCGAATCGAGCGCGATGCTCACCGGCGCCAGGTGGCGCAGGGTCGGGTCGGTGATCACGAGCGCGCGCTTGACGCCCAGTTCGGCGAGGTCCGCGCCCACTTCGCGCGTAACGCCGGCGCCGAAGCGGACGGCCGACGCCGCCATCTCGAAAGCAAAGTCATTGACCATAGGAGGAACGGGCGCAGACTATCATGGTCGTGATGCTTCGAGTCGCGTCCCTCCTCTTCGCCGGTCTGCTGGCCGCGGCCTGCGGAACAGGCAACCCTAAAGGGTTGCCTCCACCAGAAACCAGGACCTACGAGCTGCAGGGCCAGGTGCTGGCCGTCAGGCCCGAGACCAACGAGATTCTCGTCAAGCACGACGACATCAAGGGCTTCATGCCGGCCATGACCATGCCCTACAAGGTGAAGGATCCCGCCCTGCTCAAGGAGCGCGCGCCCGGCGACCTGATCACGGCGACGCTGCAAGTGGACCCGGAGCTGGCGTGGCTGTCGGCCGTCAACAAGACAGGGTCCGCGCCGATTCCCGAGGACGCCGCCACCACGATTCCCGTGGCGGCGGGTGTCGAGTTACTCAAGCCAGGGCACGCCGTGCCGGCGACGGCGCTGGTCGATCAGGATGACAAGCCGCTGGCCCTTCCTGACTGGCGCGGCTCGGCGGTCGTGGTCACCTTCATCTACACGAGTTGCCCGCTGCCGCAGTTTTGTCCCTTGATGGACCGCCGCTTCGCGGAAATCCAGTCGCTGGTCGCCGCCGACCCGGCCCTGAAGGGCAAGGTCCGGCTACTGTCGATTAGCTTCGATCCGGCCAATGATCGCGCCGCCGTCCTGCGGGCGCATGCCGCCAAGGCCGGCGCCGATCCGGCGGTGTGGCGGTTTGCCACCGCCGACGAGGCGACGGTCGATCGGCTGGCCGCCACCTTCGGCGTCAACGTGATGCGCGAGAAGAACGGCACGATCACGCACAACCTGCGGACGGCGGTGATCGATCCCCGGGGACGCATCGTTTCCATCCACGACAGCAACGCCTGGTCGGCCGCCGCCCTTGTCGATGAACTCAAAGCCGCGGTTGTCACGCGCTGAACGCGCCTTGATCGCCCGGCTCAACACCCCTGCCAAGGTGCAGCGGTGGCTGAACGCGCTGCCCTACAACACGGAGAAGGGCGGCGAGACCCAGCACAGTTTCAGGCCGGTGGTGAGACTGGGCACGGCGCACTGCATGGAAGCGGCGCTGTTTGCCGCGGTCGTGCTCGAGCAGCATGGCTATCCGCCGCTGGTGATGAGCCTCGAGTCGCAGGACTGGCTCGACCACGTGATCTTCATCTACCAGAAGGACGGCCGCTGGGGATCGGTAGCGCGGTCGCGCGATCCCGGGCTGCACGGCCGCAAGCCGGTGTTTCGCTCGCCGCGGGCGCTCGCGCGCAGCTACATGGATCCGTATGTCGATTACGCCGGCCGGGTGAAGGGGTTTGGCGTCGCGAACCTCGCCGAGGCGATGGGCGCCTACGACTGGCGGTGGTCTGAGAAGAGCGTCTGGAAGGTGGCGCAGATGCTGATCGACCTGCCCCACAAGAAGCTGAAGAGCTCGACGCGGCGCTACCGCCAGCTGTTGAAGAAATACCGCGCCTACCGCAAGGCGCATGACGATCGAAAGCCCGTCTACTATCGCGGCCGCGAGAAGTGGGAGCCGCTCCCCAGCGAGTATCGCTAGTCGAGATCGAAGCCGCGCAGCGGCTTCGAGACCGGTTCCTTCTTCGCTTCCTTCAGCGCTTCTTCGAAGCGCTTCGACAGCGCATCCCCCTTGTTCTTCTCAGCCTCGAACGACTGGGCAAACAGCGCGTCGCGCCTGGCGGCCTGTTCGGCGAGAATGCGATGCGCGTGATCGAGTTCGGGCCGGTCGGGATTGGCCGGCGCGTCGTGGCGGACGATGCGGCCCAGGTTAAGGTCCACGACCAGGATGGCCCCGCAGCACGGGCAGGGCAATTCGCGTTCGCTCTCCAACTTGGCCATACCCACAGCTTAGCGCGGCTTGGGGCTTGAGGCTTGTGGCTTGTCGTACCCCAAGTCCCAGGTCCCAAGACCCAGGCCAACAAGATACGATGGAGCCTGATGCCAGTCGAGGAGCCAAAGCGGACGCGAACGGTCCGCGTAGCCACCTACAACATCCATCGCGGACGCGGGCTCGACGGGCGCACGCGCCTGGAGCGCATTGCCGGGGTCCTCGCCTCGATCGACGCCGACATCATCGCCCTCCAGGAAGTCGTCGGGGCCAGCCCGCTGAAGCCGGGACAGGCCGCGGAGCTGGGGGCGGCGCTCGGCATGGGCTGGGTCATGGCGCCGACCCGGCACCTGCGGACGGCGTTGTTCGGCAACGTGGTGCTCACCCGCTTTCCCGTTCGCCATCACGTGCAGTACGACCTCACGTGGAAGACTTGCGAGCACCGCGGCGTGCAACGCGTCGACGTCGGCCTGGATGACGACACGCTGCATTTCTACAACGTCCATCTCGGCACGTCGTTGATGGAGCGCCGGCACCAGGCGGCGCGGCTGGCCACGCTGGTGCACGACCGCCGCGTGACCGGCCCCAAGATCATCCTCGGCGACTTCAACGAGTGGGCGCGCGGCATTGCCAAGGACGTGCTCGCGGAGCGGCTGCAGAGCATCGACCTCAGCAAGCACCTGAGCCGGCGCCGCACCTACCCAGGGTTCTTCCCCATCCTGCACCTCGACCACATCTACTACGAGGGCCAGGTCGAGGTCCTCAAGGTGACCCTGCCGCGCGACCGCATGGCGCTGATGGCATCGGATCACCTGCCCCTGGTGGCCGACCTCGAGATCGGCTTCGAGTGACACCGATGCCGGGGCCGCAGATGACACAGATGACGCAGATTCTGTGGCCCCTTGACATTCGATATCTATGTGATATCAAATTGAAATCGTCAAGGAGGCTCATCTGTGTCGATGATTCGCGAACGCGCCCACAACGGATTGCCCGGCTTACCCGTGCTCTTCACCCTCATCCTGGTCGATGCCGGGCTGCTCTGGATGCTCATCATGAACATCCGCGAGGAATCGGTGCCCGAGGTCATCATGGCCGTCATCGGCATGGTGATCGCGACGTTGCTTGCCGCGGGTCTCTTCATGGTCAACCCCAACGAAGGCAAGGTGCTGCAGTTGTTCGGCGCGTACAGGGGCACGGCGAAAGAACAGGGCCTCCGCTGGGCCAATCCTTTCCTCATGAAGAAGAAGGTGTCGCTGCGCGTGCGCAACTTCGAGAGTTCGCACCTGAAGGTCAACGACATCGACGGCAACCCGATCGAAATTGCCGCGGTCGTGGTGTGGAAGGTGTTCGAGACGGCCGAAGCCGTCTTCGAAGTGGACGACTACGAGCACTACGTCAAGGTGCAGAGCGAAGCGGCGCTGCGTAACCTCGCCACCAGCTACGCCTACGACGCGCACGACGACACGCACGTCTCGCTGCGGGGACACACGGCGGCCGTCGCCGAACACCTGAAGCGCGAAATTGGCGACCGGCTGGTCAAGGCCGGCGTCGAGGTGATCGAAGCGCGCATCAGCCACCTGGCCTACGCGCCGGAAATTGCCGCGGCCATGCTGCAGCGGCAGCAGGCCGGCGCCATCATTGCCGCCCGCCAGAAGATCGTCGAGGGCGCGGTCGGCATGGTCGAAATGGCGCTCGACATGCTGTCCAAGAAGTCGATCATCAACCTCGACGAGGACCGCAAGGCCGCCATGGTCAGCAACCTGCTGGTCGTCCTGTGCGGCGATCGCAATACCCAGCCGGTGATTAACACGGGCACCATCTATCAGTAACGTGACGGGAGCCCACCAGGAACCAGTCGGGAGCATCACCCAGGCCCGTCGGGAGCAGACCACTGCCTCGACGGGAACGGAAATTCCCCGTGGCCGAGCGTAAACCGTTCTTGCTTCGTGTCGACCCTGCCCTGCTCGAGGCCCTCCAGCGCTGGGCGAACGACGATCTGCGCAGCCTGAACGGGCAGATCGAGTTCGTCCTGCGCAAGGCCGTTCAGCAGGCGGGTCGCACGAAGGACGGCGGCGATCCACCCGGCAAGCCGAAGCCCTGATTCCTCCGCTCGACCCCGAAAACCCGCCATTTGCCAGCTCGTGTCGAACTGGCACCCCCTCCAGCGACGTCAACTAGAAGGTAGTTGTGAAGAACAGGTTGTTCTTCGCTTTTTGTTCGCGTAGTATTGCTGGTTTCCGAGGGAAGCCGAACCGTGACCGATTCGATTGACGACTTGTCTGCCCTGCGCATCGAGCGCGAACCCTTGAACACCGGCGGCGGCCGGTGGGTGAAATGGGTGGTGTTGCTGCTGATCCTGGGCGGTGCCGGTGGCGGCGCCTGGTACTGGTGGAACCGCGAGCGGCCGGTCGAGGTCGAGGTGGTCGCGGTCAGCGAGCGGGCCGCCGGCACCCAGGCCTCGGTGCTGAACGCCTCGGGCTATGTCACGGCCCGGCGCCGCGCGACGGTGTCATCGAAGGTGACCGGCAAGGTCATCGAGGTGAACGTCGAAGAAGGCATGGCGGTCCGCGAGGGCCAGGTGCTGGCGCGCCTGGACGACTCGTCGCTGCGTGCCGGAATGGCGCTGGCCCGCGCGCAGTTGGAGGCCGCCCGGCTGGCGATCCCCGAAAGCGAGGTCCGCCTTTCGGAAGCGCGTCTCAACCTGCAGCGGCAACAGCGGCTGATGAAGGACGGCCTGACCACACCATCGGCGATTGATCAGGCCGAGGCCGAGGTGAACTCGCTGGCCGCGCGCATCAGTTCGTTGCGCGAACAGATCAACGTCGCGCAGAGCCAGGTGGCGCTGCAGCAGACGGCCATCGACGACATGGTGATTCGCGCGCCGTTCAGCGGCGTGGCGCTGTCGAAGGATGCGCAGCCCGGCGAAATGGTCTCGCCGATCTCGGCCGGCGGCGGCTTCACCCGCACCGGCATCAGCACCATCGTCGACATGCGCTCGCTCGAGATCGAGGTCGACGTGAACGAAAGCTACATCAACCGCGTCAGCGCGGGACAGCCGGTCACGGCCGTGCTCGATGCCTATCCGGACTTCCAGATTCCCGCGAAAGTAATCGCGGTCGTGCCGACGGCGGACCGGCAGAAGGCGACCGTGCTGGTGCGCATCGGGTTCAACGAGCTGGACCCGCGCATTCTGCCCGACATGGGCGTCAAGGTCACGTTCCTGCGCGAAGCCGATGCCGCGGCGCCGGTGGCGCAGGCCATGACGCTGGTGCCCAAGGGGGCGGTGAAGACCGAGGGCGCCAACAGCTACGTGTTCCTGGTGACCCAGGACACCGTCGAACGCCGCGCCATCAAGACCGGCGGCACCGACGGCGACCGGCTCGAAGTCACCGCCGGATTAAAGGGCGGCGATCGCGTCGTCATCTCACCTCCGGCCGAACTCGCCGAAGGCGTGA
>ERZ1292640.2921-Hain-H43-02um-R1-2921-length-13522-cov-5_pt1 | contig 13522 bp, 11 predicted proteins | sample MGYA00564404_ERZ1292640 | MGnify/ENA primary metagenome ERZ1292640 (study PRJEB36523, sample SAMEA6512636) | groundwater metagenome | collected 2019-01-08 | study: AquaDiva: Metagenomics assemblies of 32 groundwater samples
GATTTTAATCCGAGAGTTAACGCATCACACCAACCTTCCTTGCTGTCCTCAATAACGTGGGTTAGAACCTTCTTTCCAGGTTGCCTTTTTACTAAAGGTAGCTGCTGGCAGGTCTGTGTTTCTACAGAGAATCCGACTCCACAGCCAGACATTGACAAATACATTATTTCGGCAAAGTCTTCTACTTTAGTTGGTGCGATGTATGAGCAATTGTAAGCGCAAACGTTGTTGTTTTTAGCGGCTTTTCCTGCGCTCCAAAAAAGTCTCATGGATGGCATGACTTCCATGCGAAGTATTGAATCCTGAATTTCATCATATTCTTCTTTTGTGAGCTTGTTACCGAGATTTTCTTTCATGAAGCTTACGTATCGATCAACAGTTTCCAGCCATGTTTCTCTTCTGCCTTCATTGTCAATCCATCTTGAGTAAGTCCTATAATACACAAATTCTGAAAGCTCATTTCTGAAGTATTTCTTGGATTCTCGGACAAGGTATTTGACATGCTCAGGAACAACTGAGGTTTTTGTCCTTACATGCGCCCGCTCATTTCTATAAAGAATGTAAGCCTTTGCGGTTTTGGCGTGGCCAGTCTCTATTAGAACTTTTTCTACAACATCTTGTATGTTCTCAATTTCCGGAGTTTGTGCGGGGAAATCAATTTCAAGCTTCTGAATAACTAAATCTGAAAGCCGTTGGGCCGTTGCAATATCTTCTCCGCCAACTGATTGGGCTGCCTTAAATATTGCATTTGTTATTTTGTTTTGATCAAAAGGGGCGATTCTGCCATCTCGTTTTCTCACTTGCACTATTTTAGTTGAACTTATTGCCATATTCTTTCGCCTTCAAATGTCATTCTTACACCATGCTGGTTGCGTTTCTTGCAATGACGTAAAACACAAGATGTTGTATGGTACAGTTTGTAAATGCACCATATCTTGCGTTATTCCAAGGCAATAGCTTATATAAAAACATTATGGTTCTGTTGATTAATTGTTCAATCCGAAACATTTACGAAGCAACTTTTGAAAAAATCAATTATTTTAATCAGTCATTTGTAATTGTGCTTCGGTTTGTAAAGTAGCTGCCATTCTTTTATTAACATTCAAGCAAAAAAAAGAACCACACTAATCTTTTTGTAAAACAATTTGATTCACCACTGAAAAGAAAAAGATTTATAAAAAAATTCATATCCAAAACCGTTAAATGGATGAGCCGTTGGATGACGATAGGGTTGATTCTCTCAATTTTATGGTTGCTTGCTATGGCGTTCTTTCAATTGGTGCTGGATTGGCAATCAGATTGTCGCTTGATGAGGTTGAACGTGAAAGCTATGAAAGTGTTAACTTGCTGAATGTTTCCGATTATGCACCCCATTTCTTCATCGCGGCAGGAATCCCACTGATTTTGAGCTATCAAAGTTCAAAAGCAGGCTATGCTGCAGCGGCTTTGGTGGGGCTGTTAAATGTTGTCCATGAGCTTGGGCAACACTATGGCGCAATAGGCGGAGGATTCCAGCTCGAGGACATTCTTGCCGGCACTGCAGGCGCAGTAGCCGCCGCAGCAATAACAAAGTATGCGTATGGCAAATCTGATTAGATCTTTATCTTTAGGAGTTCTTCAGAATGAGTTTTAAGTTCAGGTGGATTGGAATCTCGAAGATGTGCAATCGGCACCTCAATCGAATCATCAGATGTACATCCATCACAGCCTTCAACGTCTGCGATTTCCATGTAGCTTTTGAATGGAGTATCGAAGCGTTTAGCGTTTTTTTTAAAAATCGGCAGGGTTTCTGGAAATTCCATCATTCGGTCAGGCCTATCATGTTTCATCATCAAGACTACCTTGCTGATTTCTTGATCATCAATTGTTTGGAAACCAATAAGTGGTGCAAGTTTATTGCAGAATTCCATCATATCCTTGTGATCGCCCATATTTTCTCTGCTAAACTTTTTCTTGCTAGCTCCAAGGTGCATGTATGACTTTACTTCGAGATATGTTGGATTTGCCAGATTAATTAACTCAGCAAATTCTTTGACGTGTTGTGAGGTAATATCTTTAATTACAGTTAGCCTGACAACCGTTCTTGTTTTCTCTGAAACTGTTGACAGCCATTGAAGACTTTTCTTCAGCCTTTCCCAGCCATCTTTGTAAAGCGGCCTATCAATTTGTTTGAAAAGCTCTTCTGTCGGAGCTGACATTGAAATGTAAACTTGAGTTGGCAGCTGATTTTCCCGTTCCATTTTCTTAAGGACTTCTGAGAGCTGCCCATTCGTTACAAGAAATGTCGAATGCCCTCTTCTATTGAGTTCACCTATAAATTCTCCAAGCTTAGGATAAGCAGTATTTTCGCCATTAAGGGAGATTGCAAAATGCAACGGTTCTTTTGATTCATCCCACTTATTTTTGGGCGTGCTTGCATTGCCTCCAAACCCACTAAGCAGCCTTCTCTGCGCGGCAATTGCGTTGTCCGCGAGCTGGACTGGGTCATCTATTTTGGTGAAGGCAGAATTGTTCCTCTCTCTCCAGCAAAAAGTGCAATCCAAATTGCAGAAGTTGACAGCAACGCTCATCTGCACACATCTGTGGCTTTGAATTCCATAGAACTTCTGTTTGTAACAGACTCCTTTGCCTGCAAGACTTTTGCTTGTATACATGCAAGTCTTTACAGCGGAATGGTCTCCAATGAAGACATAGCCTTGCTTCTTCAGGACTTCCTTGTAATTTGAATCCATTAAAATTTGGGCAGAATGAAGTTATTTAAAGGTTTCCGAGATGCTCCACAACAAGTTTGTGTGCTTCCTGCATGCATTCGTATAACTCGAAACGCCCCATCTTGCTATTAAAGAAGATTTCCTGCGCCTGCGAGTTGAATGGTTTGAGTTTTGGGTGTTCTGCCTGGTTGAAATAAGCAACATGTCTGGGAGAAGAATTCGGGTTTTCAAGCAAAGCGAAATGCGCTCTAGTCGCTTCATGCTGATCAAATATGTACATGGCAGGTAGCATATCCGCATTAAATGGAGGCTGCTTGCTTAGATCGAGAACCATGTGACCATTTGCGTGAGGCTGTGCGTAATTCCTTGCTTCGAGACTATTCGAGAAGACCAAAAGTGTTCCATGATGCGGACGTCGCATAAGTGAAAACATTTCCGCTCCCAAATCGCTGGTAAGGACGTACTCTTTCGGGTCTGTCGGAGTGTAGAACCCTGTGTTAATATATGGAACGGCAGATTCAACGGCTTTGAAATAGAGGTCTAATCCTTCGGTTGTCCTAAGATGGGTGTCGAATTTCTTCTCATTACCGAGAGCAGAGTCTAATTTTTCATCGGTAATAGGCTCGCCAAAAAGCTCTTCCAGAGCTTTACCAACGAATGGGTCAGCCCTTACTCGTGTCATTGCTGAAATCATGTTTTATCACTGTTTATCTTTCTTTACTGATTAGTACTTATGAGTTAATTTTATATCTTTCGCTTTATAAGCTTATTTATATAATACCTTGACTATTACGCGTATATATCGCTTATTCAGTGTTTTTGACTATTTATTATGTTATATGCCCATTTTTTTAGATTTTTTAAAGAATTAAATCTTCTTTTTGTAATAATTTAATTAAATTAACTTTTAAAGGTTAATAAGTTAAGAAAACTTCAATTCCTCTTCCTGCACATAAGGAATTCCAAGTTTCAATGCGATTTCCGCCTTCGCAAGCTCAGCGCCTATATAGATCAAGTGTTCAGGATAGCTCATTGTCTCCTTCAAGACCAGCTCTTTATAGATGTCTTCTGCCTTCATTCCTTCAAACGTCTGGAGCAAAGGTCCATTATTATCATAGTGCTGAAGCTTTATCAAGCCATTCTCCACTTTTATGACAAAATAGCCTCGTTTGTCCTGCCTCCATCTCAGCTGCGTATGCTTCTCCGCAATCTCAACGGCCGCCTTCCAGTCTGGCTCGTAAATGTGGGCTGAAGCTGAGATTATTGTGAGCGGTCCAAGGTCTGCCTCAATTTGTTTAGCTATTAATTGCTGGAGCTTTCTAAGGCCAAAGGCGTTCTTCGGCCATGCAGCGAACATGTCATTGCTCCTGAAGTATGATGTTAAACTTAGCTTGTCGTTTGTTATTGCGCACTGGATTATAATAAGGCAGGGCGGATTCAGGCTGTTTACGTCTTCTTCAACTCTCCAGGTCATCGCTATCGCCCTTCTCGAAAAAGAGGTTTTTTTCAATTCGTCAACAACTTCCTGAATCTGGTCTATCATTTCCTTCATCTCCTGCTCTGCTTTCTTCGGAACATGCCTGAGACGCTGGCCGTAAGTGTAACTTGTTCCTTCGAATTCAGTGTAAGTTAAGATTTGCGGGTAATACTCTTCGAGTGCTTCTTTCGTTAAACCGATGTACTCTGGCAAGTATGGCTTATCAGGATCTTCATTGCCAATTACAACCATGTAATTCGTTATTTCCTTGACATCCTGGTAATGGCTTTTCTTGTGGCTGCCGAACCGCATTATGTCACCAAGGATTTTTGGCCAGGCTAATGCTATCTTTTCTTCGTGAACTATAAAACCAGCATCGTTAGCGGGAAACTGGCTCGGCTTGACTGGCTGCGGTTCGGGAAAATCTATTTTTTCAGAAAACGCTTCCTTTTTTTGCAGTTTGCTTATTGCTTCCTTCACTATTTCAGGCTTTGTTGTGCCTCTGAGGTCAATTACTTCCACTTTCCTTCTGAACAAATCAATTTTATCTTTAGGAATCTCTTGTCCAATTATCACCGTGCTCTCCCTTATTTTGTTATTGTCATCAATACCGTTTTTCATTAATGAAACAAAGGCCTCTCCCGCTTTTCCGAGGTCGAGTCCGCAAAGGACAATATAGCGGATTTCTGGATATTGATAGACAGTTCTGATTAGTTTAGATATGCCATTGAAGGAATAAAGGTTGCCGATTAGCCGGTATTCATCAGGATTTAATGCACTCGCAAACCTGTCTGTTTGAGTCCATAATGTGCATATTGCGACGCAACTTTTCTCGTTTCCTAATATGATGCCTTTCTCAACCGTCATCAGGGGCGGATTATTCTTTAGTTTAAAAAGAATGTTCATTAGTCAGTTAAAGCTTGATTTAATAAACAATAATTAGAAAGACCTTCATAGGTGATGTAAATGAAATCTCTAACTTGCGATTGCGGACATGTTGTAAAAGGAAAGACTGTTGCTGAAGTTATGAAGAACGGAATGGCACATGGAATGAAAGTCCACAAGATGAAGAAGAGTGATTTTACTCCCGCAATTGCAGCAAAGTACAAGAAAATGATTAAGAGCAATTAGTTTTTTAAATTATTTTTTATTTATCTAATTTAATACTTTTCACTTCGCCGCCTTCTTAACAGCCGCTGCAATCGCTTGCACAACTTTTCTGTCAAGCGGGTCAGGCAATATTTTATCTTTTGTCGGTATTTTGACGCAACTTGCGAGCGCAATTGCTGCTGCCATTTTCATTTCATCAGTTATCTGCGACGCTCGCGCATCAAGCGCACCCCTAAATATTCCGGGAAAGACTAGCACATTATTGACTTGGTTAGGGTAATCGCTCCTGCCAGTTGCAACAATTGCAGCCCCTGCCTTCAAGGCATCTTTCGGCATTATTTCAGGAACTGGATTGGCAAGAGCAAAGACTATTGGATGTTTTGCCATGGATTTAATCATTTGCGGCTTGAGCAATCCTGCTGCAGATACGCCAATGAAGACATCAGCCCCTTCGAGTGCATCAGTAAGCTGGCCATCTTGCTGGTCTTTGTTAGTCATTTTGGCAAGCTCCATTTTGAACTCGTTGAGGTTTTCTCTGCCGTCGTGCAGAATCCCACCTCTATCAACTACAAGTACATCCCTGACAACTGGTGCAAGTATTTTAGCGACTGCAGTTCCTGCAGCGCCTGAACCAGAAATCACAACCTTAAGGGTTCGCATTTCTTTTTTAACAACTTTAGAAGCATTTGAAAGAGCGGCATGTATCACAATCGATGTTCCATGCTGATCGTCGTGAAAGACTGGAATCCCGAGATCTTGAAGAGCGTTTTCAACAATGAAACAGCGAGGTGCCGCAATATCTTCTAAGTTTATGCCGCCAAAAGAAGGCGCGAGATTGCGAATGCATCTTGTCAGCTCCCTTGGCTCTTGAGTGTCAAGGCAAATAGGAAATGCATCGATACCTGCAAATTCTTTGAATAGCATCGCCTTGCCTTCCATTACTGGCAACGCTGCTAACGCACCAAGATTGCCTAAGCCAAGGACTGCTGAGCCATCAGTAATTATCGCAACTGCGTTGCCCTTCATAGTGTAATCATAAGCTGCCTGGTGATCTGCGGCTATCGCCCTGCAAGGTTGAGCGACCCCAGGAGTATAAGCTAGGCTCAAATCCGCGCGGCTTTTGATTTTTGTCTTAGAAATAACTTCTATTTTACCTTGCAGCTTCTTGTGGTATTTGAGAGAAGCAGAGTAAATGTCCATCAAAAATGCCGATTTGTGGGTAGAATATATATCTTGCGGTATAGCGATAAACAATTTTGCGTTATTAGATTAAGATTCTCAACTGGACATCCGCAAAGCAAACCTATTTAAGATTATGGCAGATATAACTATCTTATGCATCAAAGAATTCAAAGCCCCAGCTCTATAAACACATTCAAGCAGTGCCCCCGCAAGTATTATTACCAATACATTGCCAAGCTCGAGACAAAGCCCTCGATACATCTTCTTCGCGGCAATATTGTTCACTCGGCATTGGAAGAATTTTTTGATATGAAGGACGTTTCTGAAGTTGGATACGCATTACGCTTCCAACAAGAAGCACTCGGCCTTTTAAAGAGGCATTGGGATGCAAATATCCTGCCCCTTAGTCAATTGGAGTCAGAAGATTCACTCGAATTTTACCTTCACGAGTCGCAATTGATGATTCTTAACATCACTAATATTTTTACCAATCGATTTGAGCGCCAGCTCAAGAAAGGTTTACTCGCTGAGCAGGCTTTCAAAAGCATGACTCCAACAATTGAGCAAGAGTTCATTTCTCACAGCCACAAGGTTCGTGGCTTCATGGATGCAATAGAGGTTAACGATGAAGAAGTGCGGATAATGGACTACAAAACTTCTAAAACCTCAGAGATTAATGAAGCGTACAGGCTTCAGCTCGCGATTTACGCCTTGCTTTACGAGGAGAAACATGGTAAAAAGCCGGACAAAGTTGGAATTTATTTTCTTAAATCAACTGAAAGGCTTCTTGATGTCACAGACGAGCTTCTTCTTTTCGCTAAAAAAGAAATTGAGCAAGTTCATAAGAACACCAAGAGTGAAAGTATTGATGACTATCCTCTCAAGCCTTCGCGGCTATGCAACTGGGGCTCTGGCAAGTGTGATTATTACGATAATTGCTTTGGCAAGGACAAGAAGAAAGAAGTTTTTCTAAAGGTTAAGCAGTGAAAACTCCTTTAATTGCCTGACATCTGAAGGATGCAGCTTGTTTTTAATGTCGAGGTCGTGAGATGTTGGCGAATAGAGAACTGCTTTTCTTGCACGCGTTTCCTTAATTTGGAGGATCGCATCAAGAATTGCTATTTCCAAATCTAATTCCTTAGCGACCTCGACTCCGAGAAATGATTCTTCGGCAACATTCCACCATGCCATAAGCGAGACCGGATTATCATTTTTCTCCAAAACTCTAGTTTTCATACCTTCAAATCCTGAGTCAATCAGGTTGAAGAGGTGGCTGTACTCTCCTTTTCCAGCCCTGAGCCCAAGAACGAACTTTTTAAGCTGGGCAGACGTGAAATCTTTAGCTTCCTTTGCTTTTAATTCACTTTGTCTGAGTTGGTGATTTATTTTGTGTACTGACGGTTGGTCGCCATTCCAAGTGTCGAATGAGAACACAGGATAATGTAAGATACGTGTAACTGGCCCAACCCTGAAAATGCTGGTATGCTTTTCGAGGTCTAATAATTTTTCCAGCTCATTGCTTTGTAAAGTAATCCTTTCAGCTTCTTTTCGGGAGAACAAATGCTCCAGGAATGCAAAGAGAACAGCGATTCTTTCTTCGGGCCGCGTTAGAGGCGCGCCTAACACTCTCCAGTGCGTTCCTTTTCGCAGTGCAAGTATTCCTGAGTTGTCAAGGAAGTGGCAGTAAACCTTCTCCCACTGGCTTGCAAGCGAGTCGTATAGCCCATGATGGTGTTCTGGAGAATTCGCAAATTGAGATATCGCTTTCAGTATGAGTTGATTATTTTTTTCAGGACGAAAGATAAGTTCCACTCAATTAATTATTTGATTGGCACATTTAATTCTTGCGGTAGGCACAATGGGTGGTATCACTTTTTTATGCTCAATCATGCAAATCACAACGGGCAGGATGATTGCCACAATAAAGGCCGCCCGCCAAATGAGGGCTTGTTAATTTTAGCGAAATTTCAACAATACAAGTACTTGAAAACAAAAAAATTTAAAAAAAAGAGTAAAACAAGAAAAAAGTTTATGCTCTGTTCTTAATCGCTTTTTTCGGAGCGTTTTGCTGCTGGATTCGCTTGTATCTCGTTCCGCGCTGAAGGATATTAATTTCCATCTCCTGGATGCCGAACGCTTCTTTGAGATAGTTTATCGCTTTCTCCGTGTCGAACCCTTTGCAGGAATAAATATCTGCTGTAAAGAAATTTTCTTCAACAAAGGTGTGTATGCTGATGTGGCTTTCGCATATCATGACGAAGCCTGAGCATCCGTTTTCTTCTGCTGCCCACTCGTCCTTCCATGGAACAACGTACGGCAAGGTCATTTTTGTCATGCCGATGTGCGCAGGCAGCTCATTGAGTGCCTTGTAGACGATTGTCTGGTCTACTAGCTTTTTGCGGTCACAATTGTAACCATCGATGGTTACGTGCGGGCCAAATCCCGCAGCTCCGTAAGGTTTTTGTTTCTTCATTTTTTTTAATTCCTCGAGAAATTTTTGTTTGAAGATAATGATGCCAAGAACGCGTTCCCCAACGCGAAAGTGAACGATTGAGTTTTGTCCATTTCTGCTTCGACTTAAAAATATCTAGTTGAACTACTTTTTAAATATTATCTTTTTAGAATTTTTTAAGTCGTGGAAAATTTTCAGATTTTTTTCAAAAAAATGATTGCCGGATAGTGTTTTATTTTTTCTTCGCTTCGGTGCGGATAGTTTTTTTGCGGTTTATCGACGGAAAGCTCGAGTTTTTCCGCTCCAATTTTTTCTTTGAGCTCTTTTTTCAGCTCAACTCCGATAATTCGCGGATTTTCGAGCATTACAAACGCTTGGATTCGGTCTTTTTTCTCCAGTCCAGCTTTTTTTCTCAATTCCTGGATTCTTCGCGCAAGTTCCCTTGCGACGCCTTCTGCTTCAAGCTCAGGGTTTGATTTTGTATTCAGATAGACAATGCCTTCGGAAAACTGGCTTAAAACAACGTCTTGAGGTAATTCCCTGCTTATTGTTACGTGTTCTTTCAGGATTGTTATTTTCTCGCCATCAAGATTGAATGTGTATTCTCCTTTTTCATCAATGTTTCTTGCGACTACATCTTGGCCTTGAGTTGCAAGGTGCGCCACAACCATTGGCGTTTTTTTAGCGAATACCGGTCCGAGCTTGCCAAGATCTGCTTTCACGAGCAATTTAGCTTGAGGATACTTTTCTCCGATGATTATTTGTTTAACATTGACTTGCTCTGAAATCAAAGCTGAAAGTTTTTTTGCTGCTTCAGCAACTTCTTTGTTCTTTGTCTCGACAAAAAGTTCCGATAACGGCCATCTGACACCGATTGCTGCTTTGTCTCTGCATGATAGGGCAGTTCCAACAATGGATTGGGCAGCAGCCATTTGTTTCTCTAATGCCTCATTTCTTTGCTCTACGACTGGCCAGAGTGTAAGGTGCACGCTTTGCGATGTACCGAGTTCGAATTCCCGGAATAACTTTTCAGCAGTATAGGGAATTAACGGCGCAAGTACTCGGACTAGACGTTCAAGGCAATATCTGAAAGTGTAAGCAACCGCTTTGTCTTCTTTCTGGGTTCTGTCCCTTACAAGCTTTATGTACCATCTTGAAAGATCGTCCATGATACAGGTTTTTATTGCAGCTACTGCGATATTGTAATTATGCTGTGCCAATTCCTTGGTCACAGTCTCAACCATCCTGTTTGTTGCAGAAATCATCCATTCGTCTTCAACTCTAAGCTTTGCTTCTTCTTTTCCGTCAAGATTTTGCGTTTGATAGAATTCGCTGATATAGTATGCTGTGTTCCAAAGAAGTATAAGGAATGGGACTGTTGATTCGTTAAGGCTTTCGTACCCAAATCTTTTTGGGTCTTCAGGGGATGTTGTCAGAAAGTGCAGCCGGACTGCGTCAACGCCAACTTTATCAAAAGCTTCCCAAGGATTGATGATATTTCCTTTGCTTTTGCTCATCTTCTCGCCTTTGTCGTCAAGAACATGACCTGCGACTAGGCAACTTTTGTAAGCTGGCGAGTCGAAAAGCAATGTTGAGAGCGCATGCATTGTATAAAACCAGCCTCGTGTCTGGTCTATTGCTTCGGTTATGAAGTCGTAAGGAAAATTTTTTTCGAAAAGTTCCTTGTTTTCAAAAGGATAATGCAATTGGGCAAATGGAGCTGCCCCTGAATCATACCAACAGTCAATGACATCCTCAATTCTAGTCATCTTCTTTCCGCAATCGCACTTCAGCTGGATTTTATCTATGTGCGGCTTGTGAAGATCGAGCTTGCCTGGCATCTTGACTGCGAGCTCTTTAAGTTCCTTTACGCTGCCGATTGCCTTTTCAACACCACATTCGCATTTCCAGATTGGCAAAGGTGTGCCCCAGAATTTTTTCCTGGAAAGCGCCCAGTCCTTGACTCCTTCAAGCCAGTTTCCGAAACGACCATGCTTGATGTGGTCTGGATACCAGTTTATCTTCTCGTTGTTAGCAAGGAGCCGGTCTCGATATGCTGAGACTTTGATAAACCAGGATTTTGTAGCGTAATACAAGAGCGGAGTTGAACATCGCCAGCAGAAAGGATAGTTGTGAAGGTATTTTTCTTTATTAAGGACAAGCCCTTTGTTTTCAAGGAATTCGATAATTGCAGGATCGCAGTCCTTCACGAATTTACCTTGGAAATCCTTGACTTCTTCTGTGAACTTGCCGCTTTCTGTTACAGGTTGAAGGAATTCAAAGTTGCTTTTCTGCACGACAGCGTAGTCATCTTCTCCAAATGCAGGCGCAAGGTGTACAACACCCGTTCCTTCGCTGATTGCAACGAAATCAGCGGGCAGTATTTTATAAGACCTCTCAGGATTGAGTTTTGATTGGAAATAACCGAAAAGCGGTTCATAAGACAGGCCGACTAATTCTGTGCCTTCAAATTCTTCAGAAATTTCAGGACTCTCAAAATATTTTGCTGCCAGTTCTTTTGCTAGGACGTATTCGTCTCCCTTGTGCTTTACGACTGCATAAGTTATGTTGGGGTTTACAGCCAGCGCAACGTTGCTTGGCAGAGTCCACGGTGTTGTTGTCCATGCGAGTACGTAACGATTCTTGTCCTTAAGCTTGAATTTGACTGTTATTGCTGGGTCGCTGACTTCTTTGTAACCTAAAGCAACTTCGTGGCTTGATAGAGGCGTCTCGCATCTGGGGCAGTAAGGAACAACTTTGTGACCTTCGTACAATAATCCTTTCTCATATAATTCTTTTAGGCTCCACCAAACGCTTTCGATGTAATCATTCTCCATTGTGACATAAGGATTTTCTAAATCTTCCCAGAATGCCATCTTGTCAGTCAGCCTTTCCCAGTCTTTGATGTAAGAGAAGACATCTTGCCTGCACATCTTGGTGAACTTGTCAATTCCGTAATTGACGACATCTTTTTTTGAAGGCAGGTTGAGCTTCTTTTCTACTTGGACTTCAACAGGCAATCCGTGGCAGTCCCAGCCGCCTTTTCGCGGAACAGTGAAGCCCTGCATGTATTTTAGCCTGAGATTCAAGTCCTTGAACACTCTGACTTCGACGTGATGCAATCCTGGCGGAGCGTTAGCTGTCGGCGGCCCTTCCAGCCATGAAAATAATGGTTTGCTCGGCTCGTACTGGATTGTTTTTGCAACAAGCTTGTTTCGCTTCCAGAATAGCTCAATTTCTTTTTCAATTTCCTTGAAGTCGTACTTCCTTGCTAATGGCTTACGCATTGCCTGTCAGAATAGACTTTTGCTTTTAAACGTTTGGTTAATTAAATCAAAGAGCAACAAATTAAGTAAGAAGAAAGCAAGAGCAGGCTTAATCCTAATCAAGTATATGGCCTGATTTCAACAGGCCTGTGATTAGAAGTAAAAGCATAAGAAAAAGCCTTTCCTTCTTCCATGTCATCACTTGAGGGGTAAGCCTGAACAACATAAAGAGGGAACTTTCTTGCAGGGATAAAACTTCCATGGCTGGTGTCATAATCCCCTTTCAAATGCCTCTCAAGGCTTATTTCATTGTCAACTCTTGAAACCTTGATTATCCTTCCATCCTCAGTAACATAGTCTGATTGTATTGAGCCGTTAGGAAACAACGACATAGTCAAATCAGCAAGGTCACGATCTCCAATAAAACGCTCGAAGTCTTTTCTTGTCCTCGAATCGTTAATTCTGACTGCGGTTCTGATCGCTCCGTCTATCGCATCTCTAAACGCGGTTTTGACATACTTCCATACATCAAGGGACTCTCCACGCGCTTCAAAAAATTCGTTTTTTTCAACCATGTTGTTTACCTTGTCAGCTAATATTCTTTGTTATATATAGTTAATCAGACAAATAATGCAAAAATGTTTAGAAAAACCTAAAAAAATTCAACAAATGTTCATTTTTTCTTAATTACTACCTTCCAAACTAAACATTTGTTAATCTTAGTTTTCAGCGCAGCAAATCATATTTTGCGAGAATGGCCCCTAAATCTTGCGGGCTTTGACACAATTCAGTTACAATCCCCAGTTTGGCAGCCGCTTCAAGATTAATTTGCTTGTCATCCACAAAAAGAGTTTTTTGCGGAATTAGATCTTGCTCGCTTAATATCATCAGATATGCATTTGGGTCCGGTTTAGAGACACCAATCCTGTGCGAATAATATTTTTTATCCAATAGAATTACTATTTTTTCGAATACTTCCTCATTTTCTGGTGTTGAGTTGGTTAAAACATAAGTCTTGATTCCATGTTTCAAACTATCAAGAACGCTGTAATCGTCAGGAGACCAGACTCTTGAAAAAACAGATGATAGTTTATTAGAATATTTTTTGTCAATTTCGATTTCTGCTGCGATATAATCCCAAAATTCCGCTGGCTGGATTCTCCCCTCTGAATAATCCTTCCAATGCTTTCCTTTTACAGCAGCTCTGAATTGCGATAACGTAACATCAGGAGTTATTTTTCTTAGTTCTTTTTCTACCAAATCCCACCTTTCTTCGATAAGAACATTCCCGACATCAAAAATCACTGCTTCAATTGCCATGAAA
>ERZ1292640.2922-Hain-H43-02um-R1-2922-length-13520-cov-7_pt1 | contig 13520 bp, 12 predicted proteins | sample MGYA00564404_ERZ1292640 | MGnify/ENA primary metagenome ERZ1292640 (study PRJEB36523, sample SAMEA6512636) | groundwater metagenome | collected 2019-01-08 | study: AquaDiva: Metagenomics assemblies of 32 groundwater samples
CGCGGTGGCGATCTCGACGTCGGCGGTCATGCCGGGCCGCACCTGCGGAACGTTCTCGTCGAACACCACCTTGACCTCGAAGTTGGTCTGACCCTCGACCGAGGACGTGATCGAGCGCTTCGCCGTGTTGCCGATCTCGGTCACCGTGCCGGTGAAGGAGGTGTCGGGCATGGCGTCCACCGTGATCTTCGCCTTCTGCCCGATCTTCATCTCCACCACGTCGGTCTCGTCCACGTCGGCCTTGACCAGCATGCGCGAGAGGTCGGAGACCGCCATGATCTCGGTGCCGGGGTTGTTCATGGTCCCGGTGATGACGATCTCACCCTGCTCCACGTTGAGCGCGCTCACCACGCCGTCGAACGGCGCCAGGAAGCGGGTCTTCTGCAGGTGGTCCTTTGCGCCGGAAACCGCGGCCGCCGACCGCGCCACCTCCTCGCGGGCGGCCTGAGCCGCGACCCGCGCCGACTCCACCACGTTCGTGGCCTGATCCCACTCGGCATGCGAGAGCAGCTTCTGGTCGTAGAGCGCGCGCTGGCGCCGGTAGTTCGCCTCGGCGACCGTGAGGGCGTGTTCGGCCTCCCGCAGCCGGGCGCGCGCGCTCGCGGCGGTGGCGCGGGCCTGGTCGTAGGCCGCGCGGTACTGGGTGTCGTCGAGCTGGAGCATGAGTTCGCCGCTCTTCACCTGGTCGCCTTCCTTGACCGCGAGCCGCACGATCTTCCCCACGATGTCCGCGCTGATCTTGACCTGGATCCTGGGCTCGATCTTGCCGGGGGCACGCACGTGCGAGGTGATGTCCTCGAGCCGCACGCGGGCGAACTGCACGGGCTCGACTCGGCCGCGCGCGGAGCGCACCACGTTCGCCACCACCAGCAGCACGACGACCACCGCCGCGATCCCGATCCACAGCCACTTCTTGCGTTTCATGCGCGACCCGCTCCTTCCTCCCGGCTCACTCGCTCCGTCCGCGCACCCGGTCCAGCGTCGCCTCGGCCACCCGGATCGCCGCGAGTGCGGAGACCTGGTCGCTCTGCGCGCGCTGGAGCTGCACCTGGGCGTCGATCAGCTCTAGGATGGTGGCGGAGCCCACGTTGTACTTCTGCTGCGTCAGCTTGACGTTCTCGACGGCCGACTCGAGCGCGCGGCGTGCCACGCGGTCCTGCACCAGCCCGGCCTGGTAGCCCAGCAGCGCCGCATGCACCTCGGCCGCCAGGTTGCGGCGCAGCACGTCACGCGCGTCCTGGGCGCGCAGCAGCCGGGCCCGGGCGCTGGCCACCCGCGAATCGGTGGCGAGCCCGTCGAACACATCCCAGCTGAGCGCGATCTGGCCGCTGAACAGCCGGTCGGTCTCGCTCCGCGTGGACGAGGTCCCGGGGTTGATCAGGGGCGGGATGCCGGGCGGCAGGATGGTCGAGGTCGAGCGCGATCTCGGGTTGATCTGATACGACGCGGAGGCCGTCACGTACGGCAGCCGCGCGAAGCGCGCGCCTCGCAGAGAAGCCCGGGCCGCCGCCAGCTCGGCCTCCGCCGCCATCAGGTCGGGGCGGCTCCTGCCCGCCTCCGCGACCAGCGCCGCCTCGTCGTAGGTGTGGGGCTCGAAGGTGAGCAGGGTGTCCACCTCGCCCATGCGCGATTCCTCGACGCCCACGAGGCCGGACAGGGCGACGCGCTGCGCGACCACCGCCTGCGACGCGGTGAGCGAGTCGAGCTCGCTCTGCGCGGTGCGCACCTGGGCCTTCAGCACGTCGCTGCGCGACACCGAGCCGACCTCGAACAGCGCGTGCACGCGCCGCTCGTCGTCCTGCGCCAGCTGCAGCGCGTTCGCTGCCACCGCGGCCAGGCGCACGGCCTTCACCACCTCGTAGAACTGGCGCCGCGCGCTGAGCGCCACGTCGTTGCGCGTCGCCGCTCGCTGCTGCTGCGCCGCCTTCAGGCCGCTGCGCGCCGCGGACCACGCGCTCAGCGAGGAGAGGTTCAGGAGCCCCCACGATCCGCTCAGCCCCGGGGTGGTGCCGTGCTGCTCGAAGTCGCTCGAGATCGGGCTGGTCAGGCCGCCGCCGATGTTGCGGCCGCCGGTCTGGTTGCGGACCACCGTCTGGCTGCGCGTCAGGTCCGCGCTCACGCGGGGCAGCAGGCCGGCGTACGCCCCATACAGCCCGCTCCTCGCCTCGAGCACGCCCGCGTTCGCCCCGACGACCTGGGAGTTGCGCTCGAGTGCCATCTGCACCGCGCGATCCGCGGTGAGCGGCTCGGCGCCGGCGGTCGCGGGGACGAGGCCCGCGGCCAGCACGAGCGCCATCCCCGGGATCGTTCGCCCCATCCTCCTCATGCATGTCCTCCATCGGTGGCGCACGCGGGGTCCCCCCGGCGTGCGAGAGTCTCTACGAGGTGGCCTGTGAAAAGTTGCACGCGCCGCCTCCGCCTTCCCCGGATCGCCCCGGCGGCTACCGCGCGCGAGCGTTCACGCGCCCGGAGTGAAGATCGCGGCGAGCGCGGCGAACAGGATCACGAACACGAGGTAGAGGCCCGAGAGGATCCACGCGACCGCCCTGCGGGGCGCTCCCGAGAGCGCCGCCGTTCCCAGGATCAGCAGCGCCAGGTACCAGACGTAGAACGGGCCGATGCCATAGTCCAGGAACACCCCGAGTCCCGTCAGCAGCTTCGACGGCGGATCGCCCGCGGGCAGCAGCACGCCGAAGCCGACGTGGATCCCCGTCATGGTCTGGTTGACCCAGGCGAGCACATACACCAGCACCTCGGCGGGGATTCGGACCAGCCCGGCCCAGGCGGTCACGCTGAAGGCGTCCCGGTAGCTGAACGGGCGGCCCAGCATGAACCCCGCGGCGAGCCACGGCAGCAGCGCGGTCACGGCGAGCATCAGTGGCAGCACAATCACCAGCGAGCCGATGTTGAACGTCTTCATGAGCGGGCTCGAGAGCTGCCGCTCGACGCGTTCGAGCGCCTCGGGCGGCATCTCCCCCGAGTCCACCTGGCGCTCCATGTGCTCCCGGATGGTCGGGACCTGGGCACGCTCGTAGGTGAGGGCGTAGCCGGAGATGGTGACGACCAGGCCCAGCAGCAGCGGGAACCACCACTGGCCACGCTCGTGCAGCCCGCTCCACGCGTTGCCCGGGCGCGCGAACACCGCGACCGTGCGCTGCCAGAGCGAAGGGGCCGACGGCGCGCCCGCAGACACGCCTCCGGATTCGACCATCACGCTCATCGGGAACCTCCGGGGCCGGGGACGAGGGACTGTCGATCCGCGGCAGAGTAGGAACTCCCGGAGCGCAAGGCAAACCGGCCGCGACCGGCGCGGGGAATGCCCGCCCCGGCGCGGGGGCAGCGATGCCGCCGCGGCGCGGGCGCGACGGACGAAGGACTCCCGCCCCGCGACCTGCGGTTAGTGCAGCGTGAACTTCACCGGCACGGCCACCCACACCGCGACCGGCTTGTTGTTCGAGAGCGCCGGCTTGAACACCCACTGCCTGACGGCGGTCACCGCCGCGGCGTCGAGCATCGGGACGGACTTGACGACCCTGGTGTCCTTGACCCGGCCGTCCTTGCCCACCAGCGCCTGGACCATGACCGTCCCGTCCACGCCCGCTTCCCGCGCGAGGTCGGGGTACAGGGGCTTCACCTTGGTGATCGCCTCGGGAAGCTCCTCGACGTAGACGTAGTCGCCGAACTCCGGGAGATCCTCGTCGGTCGGCGGAGCGACGACGATGTTGTCGCCCTGCGACTCGCTCATGCTCGGGGTCGCCAGGGCGATCTCCTCCTGGGACTGGATGGTCTGCTCGGGCGGTGCCTCGGCGTCGGGCACTGGCACGGGCACGGCGGCCGCCGGCGGGGCCACGTCCGTCTGCACCCTGACCTGGGGCGGAGGCTCGTTGCGCGAAAGCGGCGGAGGCGCGGCCAGCTCGCGGTAGGGGACCACGATCACGCTGGTCTCCTTCGGCCGGTGCGCCAGGAACGCGCTCGTCCCGAACGACAGCAGGAATACGACGATCCACGCGGCCGAGGCCGTCCCGATCGCCCGCATCATGTACTTGCGGGCGACCTCCCTCAGCTCGGGCGCCCCGTAGGGCATGAACTCGAACAGGCTGATGGTCGGGGAGGTCATAGCGTCTCGACCTCCGTGCGGTCCTTGTCCTCGAGGGTCTGGAGCGAGAAGCGGGTCAGCTGCGCCAGATCGAGCTCGTCGATGATGTGCACCATGTCGTTGAACCTGGCCTTGCGGTCGATCTTCACGATCACGATCTTGGCCTTGTCCCCGGCGAAACGCGAGAAGACCTTGGTGAGATCCTCCACGTTCGAGCGGGCCCAGGGATCGGCCGCGTTCCGCCAGTACGCGCGGTCGTCCTGCAGCACCCGGATCTCGAGCACCTTGGAGATCCCCACCGGCACGGTCTGCTGGTTGCTCGGGGGCAGGTTGATCTCCAGGGCCTGAGGCGTCCGGAAGACCGTCGTCACCATGAAGAAGATCAGCAGCAGGAAGGCGACGTCCACCATCGGCGTCATGTCGATGCGGATGCCCACCCGCCGCTTCGGCCGGCCGAAGCCCTTCTTCTTGCCCGCTCTGGGCTGCGGGGTGTCTACAGTGCCCATGGAGTCTCACCTCCTCGGAGGGCCGGGGTCATTTCGCTTTCCCCTTCCCGAACAGCCCGCCCTTCTGGCCGAGCTCGGTCATCACGTTGAACCGCGGCGCGTTGACGGTCTGCAGCGCGTCCATCATGTCCGCCATCACGCCATACTGCGCGTCCTTGTCCATCTTGACGATGATGCGCGCGCTGGGGTTGCTGGTGCGGGCGTCCTTGAGCCAGCCGGCCAGGTCCACCGTGAGATTCGCCGTGCCGACGAGCTGCTCCAGCTGCTCGCCGCGCTTCCGGTACAGGACCTTGACCCTCGACTCCCCGGTGCTCGCCTGTGGCGCCGTGACCGCGATCGTGATGATCTCGCTCTCGGGGGCCTTCGCCTCAGAGTTCGACTCCGGCAGCGTGATCTTCTCGCGCTCCGGCGGCTTGAACTGCGTCGTCGCCATGAAGAAGATGAGCAGCAGGAACGCGACGTCCACCATCGGCGTCATGTCGATGCTGATGCCGACGCGGTGTTTCTTCTTGAGCATCCACGCGCTCCTTTATCTGCGGTCGGTCGCCGACGATGCGAGCAGCTGCACCGCCTCGTACGACGCCTCGTCCATCATGTAGTTGAAGTTGTCCACGCGCGTCACGAACACGTTGTACGCGACAATGCCCGCGATCGCGATGAAGAGGCCGCCCGCGGTGTTGATGAGCGCCTCGGAGATGCCGATCGCGAGCTTGGAAGCGTCGACCGCGCCGGTGTGGCCGAGCGCCGCGAACGAGCGGATCATGCCGATCACCGTCCCGAGCAGCCCGACCATGGTGGCGATCGACGCGATGGTGGAGAGCGCGATCAGGTTCCGCTCGAGCAGCGGCACCTCGAGGCCGTTGGCCTCCTGGATCGCGGCCTGGGTCTCGGCGACGATCTTCTCCTTGTTCGCACCCTCGGCGCGCGTCTGCTGGTAGCGCTCGAGCCCGGCCCGGATGACGTTCGCCGCCGAGCCGCGCTGCTGGGCGCACAGCTTGACGGCACCGTCCACGTCGCCGGTGTGCAGCCGCTTGCGCACGTTGTTCAGGAAGTCGGGAAGCGAGCCCCGCCCCTGAGCCTTCCGCAGACTCAAGATGCGCTCGATGATGAAGGCGGTCTCGAGGATGGTGAGCAGGATGAGCATGGCGACCAGCGGGCCGCCCTTCTTCATCTGGTCACCCACTTCACCCAGCTGCGGCAGGTTCCACCACAGGGCAATCGAGATGGCCAGTGCTCCGATGAAACCCAGTGGGACGATGAAACGGCTCATTCGAGTTCCTTCCTCCTGGTGGCCGGTCCGGGCGCCGGTGGACGCCCTGGTCCCGGTGGTTCAAGTGCCGGGCAGACTGCCTTCGCGCTGCCCGCCCCGCCGCGACTCCGTGGGAGACGCGCCGGACCGTGTGTTGCCTCCGCGACTTCGGCTCCGGCCCGGTCCGCCGGAGTCACTCCACACCGACCGCGAACGCCGCGAGGGCCTCGTCCTCGGTCTCGTGGTGATCGAACACCATGATCAGCTTCGTCATGGTGAACAGGTCCTTGATCCGCTTGCCCAGGCCGCAGAGCTTGATCTCGCCTCCGCGGCCCCGGTAGTTCGCGTAGCCCCGCATGAGCACGCCGATGGCGATCGAGTTCAACGCCTGGCATTCCGCCAGGTTCAGGACGAGCCGCGTGTTGCCGGCCGCCGCCTCGTCCATGATCGCCTTGTGCAGCTCGTCGGTCTCGGTGTCCCCGAAGAAGCTGCCTTTCGGGAACAGCACCACGATGCTTCGGACCTGCTTGCGGCGTACGCCCACGATGGCACCTCCGACCCGTCCGGCCGGCGGGCTAGACGGACTCCTTCTCGGCGAAGCTCGCGATCGCCTGCTCCTCCGACGGGTAGACGTCGAAGACCAGCGACAGCTTGGTGATCACGAAGATGTTCTCGATGCGCTTGTCCACGCAGCAGAGCTTCATCTGGCCGCCGCGCCGCACGTAATTCGAGTGCGCCGAGATCAGCACGCCCAGGGCGGTCGAATTCAGGTGTTGCGTCTCGCCCAGGTTGATGACCAGGTGCTTGTTTCCCGCCTCGCTCAGCGTCTTGATCGCCTTCTCCAGCTCCTCGGTCTCGTCGCCTCCGGTCAGGTAGCCCCGGGGCGCGAGGACGGCGATGCTCCCCACCTGGCGCTGCTTCATGGAGCTCCTCCCTGCTTGGCCCCGACCTCGAGGCTCTTGAGTCCCTTCAGGGCTTCCTGGTTCTTCGAGTCGAGTGCGAGCACCCGCTTGTAGTTCTCGATCGCCTTCGCGCGGCTCCCGGAGTTCTGCCATGCCTGCGCCAGCCACACCCAGGCCTGCACATCCTTGTCGTTGCACTGGGTGGACAGCTCGAGCAGCCGCGTCGCCTCCGGATGATCCTTGCCGATCAGGCGGAAATAGCCCAGCGAGCGCAGCGCCAGCGCCTTGTTGGCACCGCACGTCGTGTCGAGCTCCACGGCTCGCTCGAACTCGCCGCGAGCCTGCGGCAGCGAGTCGAGCTGCTGATACATGATACCGAGCCAGAAATGCCGGTCGGCCCGCCCGTCCGCGAGGGCCGCTGCCTGCCGCAGCGCCTCCAGCGCCGCCGGGTACTGCTTCATCTCCTTGTACGACAAACCGATGTAGTAGTAAGCCTCGTCGCTGTTCGGGTCAAGCGCGATTCGCCGCTGGAACAGCGCCACGGCGTTCGCGTACTCCAGCGTGTCCCGGGCCTGCGCGGCCGCCCGGAAGCGCAGCTTGCCCAGCTCCCCCAGGGCGAACAGGGCCGAGCGGGAGGTCGAGTCCAGGCCCACGATCGCCTGGTAGAGGGACTCTGCCTTCGCCGTGTTCTTCTGGAACACCATCATCTGCGCCATGCGCAGCATGTCCTCGGGCGCCATCTCGCTGCCGCCCCGGACGTAGTCGGCCGAGGCCGCGTCGAACTCCCGCCGCTCGACGTGGAGTCGCGCGCGGACCGTGAAGAGCTCCTTGGTCCTGTCCCCCAGCCTCTCGGCCTTGTCCATGGCTTCCAGCGCCTGGTCCTTCTGGCCGAGGAAGTACAGGGTGCGGCCGAGCACGCTCCAGCCCTTCGGGTCGTCGGGGTTGAGCAGGACGTACTTCTCGAGCGGCTCGCGCGCCTCGGCATAGCGCCGCGGGTCCGCCTTCCCGGAGCGGTAGAGCAGGTCGCCGAGCGCGAGCTGTCCCGCCGGAAACTCCGGGTCGTTGGCGACCACCCAGCGGTACTCCTCGAGCGCGTGGTTGTAGCGCTGGCCGTAGAAGAGCGCCTGGCCGAGCGCGAAGTGCAGCCCCACGTCGCTGGTGTCGCGCGCCACCGCGGCCTGGTACTCGGGGTAGGCCAGCTCGAAGGTCCCGCGCTTCACGTAGAAGTCACCCAGAGCGCGATGCGTGGCCGGGTCCTCCGGCGACTCCTGCACGGCGGTCGTGTACCAGATGCTCGCGTCGCGCAGCGAATCGCGCGCCGCCGAGATGTTGCCGAGCGCGATCAGGAACTTCGGCCGCCACCGGCTCCCCCACCCCAGCCCGCGGTTGGCGGACGCGATCGCCTCGTCGTAGCGCCCGAGCCGGGTCAGGCAGTCGGCGAGGCTCAGCTGCGCCTCGGGGAACTTGCGGTCCAGCTCCACGGCGCGCTGCAGCGGCTTCACCGCCTCGCCGCACTTGTCCTGCTGGCGCAACACCTCGCCCGTTCCGTAGAAGCCCAGCGCGAGGGCCGGGTCCATCCTGAGCGACAGCTCGAAGGCCTCGGTCGCCTTCGCGTACTGGTGCCGCTTGAGCCATACCAGGCCCACGCCGGCGCGTCCCTCGGCGAGCCCCTGCCCCGCCGCCTTCTCGAACAGCCTGGTCGCGTCGTCCAGCCGTCCCTGCTGCAGGGCGGCCCTGGCGTCCCTGAGTTGGTCGGCGCCGGCCGCGCCGGGCGACGCCAGCGACGCAAGGCAGAGCACGGCAGCCGCCATCCAGAGGCTCGGTCTCGTGGTCTTGGGGGTTCTCATGGCGTCTCGCCCGGATCTCCTTGTCAGTGGCTCCCCAGCATCGGGGAGCGTCTCACGAAGCGCACCGGCACCGTGGTGGGCACAAGGCCGCGCTCGTGCACCAGCTGCTGCCCGTCGCGGCTCGTCACGAAGGTGATGAACCCGGCCGCGAGCCGCGGCCCGGAAGCCCTCTCGTAGAAGTTGAAGGACCGCGTCATCGGGTATTGGCCCCGGTACACCGACTCCAGGTCCGGCTTCCGATACGGCAGGCCGGTGAGCGACGCGACGTTCAGGACCTTCGCGCCCCGGTCCGCCGCCGACAGTGTCACGTAGCCGATCGCATCAGGGTCCTGCATCACGCGAGCCACGACGCCCGAGTCCGAGTCCTCCGTGTAGACCCGGGCGCGGATGGGCTCGCCTCCCATCACCTGCTGGACGAAGAAGTCCGTGACGTCGCACGTCGCCGGCTGCGCCACCGGACGGATGGGTCCGCCACGTCCCGCCAGCGCCGACCATGTCCCGACCTCCCCTGCATACACCGCGCGCAGCTGAGGCACCGACAAGTTCTCCACCGGGTTCGACACGTGGACCACCACGAGCAAGGCGTCCAGCGCGAACCGATAACCTCCCAGCTCCAACTGACCCCGGATCGCGGCCTCGCGCTCTTCCTGCGCCAGCTCGCGCGTGATGACGGCCAGGTCGCACTCCGCCGCGAACAGCGCCCGAACGGCCTCCCGCGACGTGCCCGGCCGGATCGTGATGCTCGCCCGGGGGTAGAGCGCCTGGAAGGCGTCCCGCTCGCGGGCGATCAGACCGATTGCTTCCGGGGCACTGACGACCGTGATACGCCCGCTGGTCAGGGAGTCTTCCACCGGTCCGGAGCGTGGCTGTGGGGAGCAGCCGCCGAGGACCTGCACCGCCATGAGCAGTGGAAGGATAGGCCGGTCGCGCAGCCACCGGCCTGCACCCCGGATGCCGAAGTGCGACGAGTGTAAGAAGCGCGTGAGCGGCTTGTCAAACAATGTCGTCCCGCATTCTCCGAAACCGGCGTCCCGGGGCCCCGCCCGCGGCAGACAAAACAGGCGGGCACACTAGAGAGCGCTGGCGGGTGTGTCAAGAGTCTGGCGCCTCCGGGCGCGACCGCGGCTCCGGGCCCGGGGGGATCGGAAGAAGTCGCGCCTCGCCTCGGGCGCCCCGGGGGCCAGCGCGCGCACCTCCGTGTTCCCCGTTCCCCGACCGCGGACGCCCGCCGGGACCATCCGGACCTTGCAACGTCCCGGCGCCGCGTCTAGACTCCCTCCCGCGCCGCGCAGTGCGTGCGGCGCTACGACCTGACTTTCTGGGGAGTCCCCGCGGACGCGCACGTACGCATCCAGGCGAAGTTCACATCGCTGAAACCGCGTGTGCTGCCGACTGCCTCTCGCTGGGGCGATGACGGACTCCCCTACCTTCCCCGCCGCCGTCCGTGCACGGGCCGGGCAGGCCCTCACGGGGGGCGGAGGCCGGGGCTGGCCGCCGAGATCGGAGTCGTTCTGTCGAAGCCCGTGGGCACGACGTGCGCGCGACGTGCCGGCTGAACGTCCACTCCCCCGTGACGTACGGGCCACCCCAGGGTGGCCCGCGGCGTACCACGGCCCGGCGCGCCCCGCCATGAGCCCGTCCTGCGCCGTCCGCCCGGCGCCCCGCGAGCGCGATCCGCGGAGACGTTCCCCGGCGCCGCCCTCCCCGCCGCTCTTCCCCGTGCCGCGCGAGCTGTTCGACCCGCACGGACCGTTCCTGCTCCCGCTCCTCCTGCTGATCGCGTCACGGCTCTTCGCCTGGATGCTCCTGCCGCTCGCTTCCGAGGACGCCTACATCACGTTCCGGTACGCGCGGAACCTCGCCGTCGGGCACGGCCTCGTCTACAACCCCGACGCGCACGTCATGGGTTTCTCATCCCCGCCCTGGACGCTGTGGAGTGCGCTCGGATACGTGCTCACCCGCGATCCGGTCGCCTGGGCGCGCTGGACGAGCCTCGCGGCGGATGCGCTGACCATGCTGCTCGTGGGCACGATGCTCGCGCGCCGCGCGTCCGCCGAAGCGCGTGCCGCCGCCTGGTGCTTCACGCTCTTCTTCGCGGCCTGGCCCTTCTTCGCGGTGGTGTCCGCCTCGGGGCTCGAGAACGGCACCATGTTCTGCCTCGTCGCGCTCTCCGCCGCACTCACGGGTCGCGGCAGCGCGCTGGGGGGGCCGGTGCTCGGCATGCTCGCGCTGTGGCGGCCCGAGGGAATGGCCGCGGCGCTCGTGCTCGGGCTCGGCGCGCGCCGGCGCGAGCGCATCGTGGCCGCCGTGCTGGTCGCCGCTGGCCTCACCGCGCTGGCCTTCTACTTCGGGTCGCCGGTGCCGCAGAGCGTGCTGGCCAAGTCCGCGCTCTATGGCACGCCGGGGCCCTGGGGCGGGCGATCCTGGTGGGACTGGCTGCTGCCCATCCTGCCGGCCTCGAGTCCGATCTCGACCGAGGGCGTCCACCTCTTCCCGCTCGCGGTCCTCGTCGCGCCGGCGCTGGTCGCCGGAGTTCCCGAGCTGTGGCGCGAACGACGGAGCCCACTCGCGCTCACCGTGGCGGCGGCGCTCGTGGTGTGGCTGGGCTACGCCACCCTGGGGGTGGCTTACTTCTGGTGGTACCTGGCGGTGCCGCTTGGCGGGATCGCCGCGCTCGCCGCGGTCGGCCTGCCCGCGCTGGTGCGGGGCCGCGGCGTCTACGCTGCCGCCGCGCTCTACGTGCTGACCGCCTGGTTCGCCGCCCGCACGCTCTACCTGGGCCGCGCGCAGAACGAGTATTTCGGATTCGCGCGGGCCGGCGACTGGCTCGCCGCCCACGCCCGCGCCGGCGAGAAGGTGATGCTCGAGCCCATCGGGATGGTGGGCTACGCGGCTCCGCTCGTGGTCGTGGACGAGATCGGACTGGTCTCACCCGCGGTCGCGCGCCGCCGCCTGCGCGGCGCCGGCTGGTACGCGGACGTCGCGGAATCGGAGCGTCCCGACTGGCTGGTGGTGCGCCGTGGCATGCTGGAGCACGGCACCGCGTTCGCCGGCGCCGGCGCGCCGTTCCGCACGGAGGCCGAGCGTGACTCGCTGCTGGCCCGCTACACGCCCCGCACCGTGGTGGACGAGCCGTCGGGAGAGAATGCCCTGGTGGTGCTGCGCCGCGCCAGGTGAGCGGCCCCGCTCAGGGGTGCAGCCGGTAGAGCATCCGCGGGAACGGGATGGTCTCGCGCACGTGATCGAGGCCCGCGATCCAGGCCAGCGTGCGCTCGACGCCGATGCCGAAGCCGGCGTGCGGCGCGCTGCCGTAGCGGCGCAGGTCCTTGTACCACTCGAAGGCCTCCTGAGGCAGGCCGTGCTCGGCGATGCGCCGGTTCAGCAGCTCGAGCGAGGCCATGCGCTGGCCGCCGCCGATGATCTCGCCGTAGCCCTCGGGCGCCAGGCAGTCGCACGAGAGGGACAGGCGCTCGTCCGCCGGGTCGGGCTCCATGTAGAAGGCCTTGACCGCCGCCGGGTAGTTGGTGACGAACAACGGCGTCTCGAACTGGCCCGAAAGCACGGTCTCGTCGGTGCCGCCGAGATCGTTCCCCCACTCGAACGACAGTCCCGCGGCGCGCAGCCGATCCACCGCCTCGTTGTAGTGGATGCGCGCGAACGGCGCCTTCACCTTCTCGAGCTTCGTCGTGTCGCGCTCGAGCGACCTGAGTTGCTCGGCCCGTGACTCGAGCACCCGGCCCACGGTGTAGACCAGCAGCCGCTCCTGGAGCGCGATGACGTCGTCGAGCGTGGCGAAGGCCCATTCCGGCTCCATCATCCAGAACTCGATGAGGTGGCGGCGCGTCTTGCTCTTCTCGGCGCGGAACGCGGGCCCGAAGCAGTAGGTGCGGCCGAACGCCAGGGCCGCGGCCTCCTGGTAGAGCTGCCCGCTCTGCGTGAGGTAGACCTTCTGGTCGAAGTACGTGGTCTCGAACAGCGTGCTCGTGCCCTCGCAGGCGCTGGGCGTGAAGATGGGCGAGTCCACCAGCAGGAAGTCCTCGCGGTCCATGAAGTCGCGGAACGCCTTCACCACCTCGGCGCGGATGCGGAGGATGGCCTGCTGGCGCGCGGAGCGCAGCCACAGGTGGCGGTGGTCCATCAGGAAGTCGGTGCCGTGCTCCTTGGGCGAGATCGGGTAGGGCTCGGCCAGGGCCACGATCTCCACCGCCTGGAGTCCCATCTCCACGCCGCCCGGAGAACGGGCGTCGGCACGCAGCGTGCCGCGCACGATAACCGAGGACTCCTGAGTGAGCCGCGCCGCGGCATCCCAGTCTTCCGCGCTCACGTCCTTCAGCCCGGCCACGCACTGCATCGCCCCCGAGCCGTCGCGCAGCACCAGGAACTGGACCTTGCCGCTCGAGCGATGGTGCGTCACCCAGCCACGCACCTCGACCGTCTCGCCCAGGTGGTCGCGGGCGTCGGCGATGCGGATCCAGGGGCTGGTACCGGCCAGGGGGGCGGTGCTCATCGGGTTCTCCGTGCAAGGGGTTCCGGCCGCGGCGGGCGGCGCCCGGGGCGCACGAGACCCGCGCGAGCGGCTGCGGCGGCGCGCCCCGACCGGCGAAACCCGCTCAAGTGGCTGCGGCGGCAGGCCGATAACGGGTGCGAATCGGGTCACGTTAGGGTCCGCCCTCCGGCACTGTCAAGGGACTGCGGCATCCATGGGCATCGAGCAGGGACCGTCACTCCGCACGCCTTCGCCCTTCCGCGCGCGCCTCGGGAGCGGGACGGTCCGGGTCGCGCATCCTGCGGCGACCGGCGCGAGCCGCCGGCGCCGGCTCCCGGGCGCGGCCCTCGCGCTGCTCCTGCTGAACCTGTCCCTCGCGGCCGGCGCGCGCGCGGCCGCGCCCCGGCCCTCCGGCACCCGGACGCCCCCCCCCC
>ERZ1292640.2923-Hain-H43-02um-R1-2923-length-13516-cov-7_pt1 | contig 13516 bp, 11 predicted proteins | sample MGYA00564404_ERZ1292640 | MGnify/ENA primary metagenome ERZ1292640 (study PRJEB36523, sample SAMEA6512636) | groundwater metagenome | collected 2019-01-08 | study: AquaDiva: Metagenomics assemblies of 32 groundwater samples
CGGCCTCGCGAAAGTCCTGCCGCAGCGTTCACCTCCTCGAATTAGGACACTACCCAAGCTGCGGCTGTGTGCAGCGGGGGAAAGCCCCCGACTGCATTTCAAGGCCGGCCAGCGGCAGCCGGAGGAGCGTTGGTCGCCGGCGGCGCTCCGGTCGGCGGCAGATTGGTCGTGGAACCGGCGGGCGCAGGAAGGTTCAGCTTGGTTCGAAGCTGGTTGGCCAGCACCGGATCGAGGCCGAATTCAGGACCGAGCACCCGGTTCAAGGCTTCCTGGCGCATTTGCGGCAGCGGCGGCAGTCCGACCCGATCTTTGCTGACCTTGCCGATGGCCGTTTGGTAGCGGTCCCAAATCCGGCGGGTGAACAACTCGTAACCGGCGGCTTGATCGTCATCGCCGATGGCATAGCTCAGAAGTGAACTTTCCAGAAGGCCTTCCAGCAGGGCTTTGATCCGGTTGGGATCGGTCTCGCCGACGTCTTCCGTCACCCGGGAGATCGCATATTGGTCCAGGTCCATGTTGGCCGGAACGGAGCCGGGATACTTTTGCAGGACGTACTTGAACCACTCCTGGGCGGCGGTCATTCGATTGTGCGAGTAAAGAAAATAGACCGCGGTCTTGAGGAAATTCTTGTGGCCGGTGCCCAAATGGTCGCGCTTGTCCGGCTCCAACTCTATCATCTCTTCATACGCTTTGTTGGTCTGGCGCACGATTTCCAGGTTGGGGCCATAAAGAAACTCCTGCTCCGCCTTGTTGGGAAAAATCAGGCGGCCGCGATGGAAAGCAAGCTGCATGGACTGGAAGATGACACGACGCAACGTGATGAAATCTTCCTTTTTGAGTTGCTCATTCTGCGTTTTCTCCAACCCGACCACGGCCCAGTAAATGGCGTGCGTTTCCGGCAAACGCCATTCCAGGGGGCCATACCGTTCGTCCACCTCCTTCATCCAGACCGGGTCCATTTTGTAGTGTTCCCGCAGACGCCGGGTCCGGGCCTTGGCCTCGTCGGTTGGCGGATGGATCAATTCCTCGAAGTTGGGCCGGCCGGGGCCGAGCACCTGGGTCATTTCCGCCGCCCAGTATTGCTTGTAATGATCGTGGGCATCATCGAGGTAATGGCCCATTTTGTGTTGGAAAAACCAGGCCAGCTCCCGATAGAGCAGCGGTTCATTCGGATTGTAACGAAGGCCTTCATCCCGCAACAGTTCGATGCCGCGCATGACCCAGGCCCAGCGGTCCTTGGGATCGGTGAACTTGATGGAAATGTTGTAGGCCATGTTCCAGGCCAGATGAATCCAGACGGTCGTAAAATGCGGCTGCAATTTCGTGATCCAATCCGCCAGTTGCACCATCTCGAAAAATTTGTCTTCATCCTGCAGCTCGCTGGCGCGAATCCAAAGCACGTTGGCGATCAAACCCCGGAAACCGCCCAGGGCCACGGTCGTGAACGCCAGCACGGGCGGCGCGTTCTCCAGGGGAGCCACCCGCGTCAGCCCCAGTTGGCCGCGGGCCACGTTCAAGTGCCGCTGGGTGAAGTGCGCGGAACAAAACAACGCCAAGGCAACAGCCACCAGCGCGGGCTTGTAAAATCGGGAGCGAAAGGCCGTCATCTCATTGGTTCCCCTGGGCCGTGGCCAGTTCCCGGCGCGTGAAGATGCTGATGCCGGCGGCGGCGAACAGGCCGCTCATCAGCAGGCAGATTTGCGCGAAGGCCCGAGCGAGCAGCCCCCACGTGATGCTGCGTCCGGTGCTGAGAGAATCAATCGGCGAAAAGCCGCGCACCAGGTTCACGACGTTCAATATCTTCCGGGCCACCGGCACCGCCACTTGATCGAGGAGAGTCGGATTCTCGGTATAACCGGTTTCGTGGTTCACCCCCATGATGCCGCCTTCCGTCACGATCTGCGAGAGCGTGCCGCTGGAGAATCCAACGACCAGGATGCCCAGAGACAGGAAGGCCGCCACCGGAAAGGAAAGAAAACTGGCCGAAGCCAGGCCCATCGCGGCCAGCAAAGCGAGCCAGCAAAAAATAATGGCCACGCCCCGGAAAAAATTGAGGCCGAATCCGCCTTCGCGATACAGAACCTCCATGCCTTCCTCCAGGGAAAAAAGCAGCGCGGTGTCGCTGAGGTTGATGAAACTGATCGTCAGTTGCCCGCTCTCGTCAAAAAGGTTTGGCGGCACGGCAAACTGATGAAACGTGTCGGCGGCCAGACTCAGCGGCTCCGGGCGATGGGCCCAAGGCGATTCGAATCCGCCCACCACCCAGCGCCCGGGATACGTGCCGGAAGGACTCGGTTGTGCCACGTTGAACTTGGCCCGGATGTAAAGCGGCTGGTTGCGGAGATAGTTTTTCGCCAAGCCAAGGTCGATCTGCCACTGGCGCCGGTACCCGGGAGGAACAATCTGCTGGGAGGCTTTGACGCGTTCGCGAATGATCTTCTGCAACGCCGGCAAGTCCGCAGCCAGGGCCGGGTTCTCTTTGAGCTGCGCTTTCATCAGGTGCTCCACGTCGGCTTCGTAATCGGGGACCGGCTCTTTGGCTGAACCGCGCGCGACCAGAACTTCGTTGCGCAGAATCGTCTGTTGCGCCGGGGGCAGCCTTTGCGCGCGCCACTGCAAGAGGAGGAAAACCGCCCCGCTGGACAGGGCCAGCAAAAGGGCGTTCAAGCACAGGATGCCCAGCCATTTGCCCAGCCAGATTTGCCAGCGCGCCACCGGTTTGACCGCCAGCATTTGTATCTGGCATTCCTCGACGTCGCGGGCCAGCGTCCCGCAGCCCAGCCAAAGCGTGGCACAGCCGAGCAAGGCCGTGATCATTGTCAGGGTGTAGGTCAGAAGTATCTGCGTAAAACCTCGCGCCGTCCCGTCGTCCTTGATGATCAACGGAAGGATGACGACGCCTCCCAGGAGCGTGACCGCCAAAACCAGGACCAGCCGGAAACGAAAGGCCGCTTTCAACGTCAGCCCGGCCACGGCGGCGATCCGCTGGCCCAGCAGCAACACCGCCACGCGCTCGAAAAGCCCGAAGGCCAGCAAGACTCGGCCAACGAACCGGAAAATCGGACGCAGCTTTTCCATGAGGAATACCTGGCCAGAACTTACTTGGGTTTGCCCAGCAGCGCGGAAAGCTTTTCGTTCGCTTTCTCCAGATCCGCCGGCTCCGGCGGCGGCGTGGCGACTGTCAGGGCCGCCGCGGCTTCATTAGGCTGTGTCAATTCCTCGAGCTTTCTATGGTCAACCGCAGGCTCGGGCCGGGCCACCATCGCCGGCGTGCTTGGCGACGCGGCAGCGGCCGGCAACGTCAGGCGTTCGAGGATTCTGTTGGCCGGCGACTGGCTTCCCTCCGCGTCGCCGCGCAGATAAGCCGCTACCCGGCTGCCGGAGAGAGCCCCGGAAGTTTCCGCTTCGCTCTGCTTGGCCTTTGCCACCACGCCCAGAAAGTAACTTTCCAGATTCTGCGTCGGAGTATCGATGCGGATTTTGTCCTCGACCACGTCCCGGCGGATCGTTTCCAGGACTTTTTGCAGCGTCTCGCGCGGCAGGATCGGTGTCGTGATGCGGATGGCATCGGGCGTGGCCAGGAGTTCTTTGAGCGTGCCCATGGCTTGGACCTTTCCGCCGTAATAAATGACGACGCGATCGCACACGTCTTCCACGTCGGCCAACAAATGGCTGCTCAGAATCACGGTCTTGCCCCGCCGCGCCAGGGCCAGGATCAAATCCTTCACTTCGCGGCAGCCAATCGGATCCAGTCCGGACGTCGGTTCGTCGAGGATGACGAGGCTGGGATCGTTGATGAGCGCCTGGGCCAGACCGATGCGGCGCTGCATGCCTTTGGAAAATTCACCCACCTGGCGGCGGCGCGCCTGGGTCAATCCCACCATGTCGAGAAGCTGTTCCGTGCGCTGCTTGCGTTCCTGAGCAGGCAGCGCAAAGAGATTGCCAAAAAAATCAAGCGTCTCTTCCGAATCCAGATAACGGTAAAGGTACGATTCCTCCGGCAGATAGCCGATGCGTGATTTGGTGGCCACGTGGCGCGGTGAGTGGCCGAATACTTCGATATGTCCCTTGGTGGGATAAAGCAGTCCCAACAGCATCTTCACCGTGGTGGACTTCCCCGACCCGTTCGGACCGAGCAGCCCGAATACTTCGCCGCGCCGCACTTCAAAATCGACGTTGTCCACGGCCTTGGCTTTGGGCCGGCCCCAGAAATCTTTGAAGATTTTCGTGAGGCCACGGACCGCGACCACGATCTCACTTTGAGGTTTAACATCGATAATAACGGGTTCAGTCTTTCTCGCGGCGTTCATAGAAAAGTGCGGTCGCGGCTGGTGTTATCCGATATTTGAACTGGCTAGCTGATTTTTCCCGCATACAAGTCCGCCATTGGAAACACCAAGTCAAAGTCGTTCCAATGCAGGAAACCGTCTTCCAGTGTGAAGCTCTTGAATTTCCTTTTGTCCAAGTAGGCTTGAATGGACGGATGCTGAGAAGCGCGCAGAAACAGCTCACAATCCACTAGTGTTTGCTTCCCATCGTCAAAGAGGAGCAGCACCTTGTAAGGTGTTTGGTACCGAGCAGAAGTGATCTTGATGACCTTCGTTGCGCGACGCGTTGCTTTCTCCATCGCCATCATTTCAGCCTCCGCGTTATTCGTTCGGTAGTGATCGCTTTGCGATGAACGAAGAACTCCACCCATTTGTTAACGATATCCATCGCGCGATGCGTCACCAACACTTTGAAGTCCGCCAAGGCCCTGCCTTCCAGGGGCTTCATGCCGCTGACTCCACCAAAACGAATCTCTACAATCTCACCGTTCACGATGATAATCTCCGCTTTGCTCTCGCGACCTTGGTAGAAGCCGTGCACATGAATGGGTTCGTGCTCGTTCGCGTAAAAGTAAACTCGCAGCCCGAAATATTCATAAAGTTTCGGCATGAGAGGCGCGCTTCACGCCAGCTTCGGTGTTAACTGCGCGGCGTCCTTCGGCCTGTCCTTTCCCGTCGTCGGCAGAGAGGTAGCGGCGGGCTGGAACGGCTCCAGCTCTTCGCCGTGGCGGATGAGCCGCGCGCTGTTGAACACAACGATCAGCGATCCCAGCACGTGCATGACGGCGGCGACAATCGGGTTGATGTATTTCAGGGCCGCCAGCACCAGCCCGCCGATGACAAACAGGACGCCGAACAGAAAATTCTGGTTGATCACGGAGCGGGTCTGGCGCGAGAGCTTGACCAGGAAGGGGAGGCGGCGCAGATCATTGTTCATCAGCGCAATGGTGGCGCTGTGAATGGCCACTTCGCTGCCGGCCGCGCCCATGGCGATGCCCATGTCCCCGGCGGCCAGCGCCGGCGCGTCATTGACGCCATCGCCGACCACGGCCACGCGGTAACCGCGCGCTCTCATTTGCCGCACAAAATCGACTTTGTTTTGCGGGAGGCATTCGGCCATGACTTCTTCGCAGCCGATTTCCCGGGCGACGCGGGCGGCCACGGGCTGGCGGTCGCCCGAGACCATGGCGATGCGCCGCACGTTGATTTGCGAGAGGGCGGCCAGCGATTCGCGCGCTTCGGGGCGGGTTTGATCCTGCAGGCCCACCCAGCCGATGCATTTGCCGTTGCAGGCCACGAAAATCAGGCTGAACCCCTCCGTTTCGTTCAAGTCCACGGATTTGAGGAAGTCCTCCTGAATTCCGCTGTCCTTGAGCCATTGCGCCCGGCCAATGATGATCTGGGCGTTGTCCACCTCGGCTTTGATGCCGCGGCCCGCGGCTTCGGAAAAATTGCGCGGCTCCGCCAGCGGCACCCCCGCTTCCGCCGCCAGTTCCGCCAGGGCTTTGGCGGTGGGATGGTTGCTGTATCTCTCGGCGGAGGCAGCCAGCCGGAGCAGTTCGGCAGGCGTGGTTCCTTCCAGGGGCGCAAGGCGGCTGACCGCCAGTTTGCCGGTGGTCAGCGTGCCGGTTTTGTCAAAGACGAAGGCGTTGATTTTGGCGGCCAGCTCGATGTCACTGACGTTCTTGATCAAAATGCCGAGCCGGGCGGCTGCGGACAAAGCGGCGACCATGGCGGTAGGCGTGGCCAGGATGAAGGCGCAAGGACACGAAACGATAAAAACGGCGATGACGCGGCTCAGGTCTTGAGTGAAGGCCCAAACCAAAGCGCCGATGACCAGCACCAACGGCGTGTAGAAGCCCATGTATTGGTCAATGATCCGCATGATGGGCAGCTTGGTTTTCTCGGCGGCCAAAATCAGGTCGCGGACTTTCCCCAGCGTGGTGTCATGGCCGGCGCGGGTCACCCGGATTTCGAGCACGCCGGTCAGGTTTTGGGTGCCGGCAAAGACTTCGTCGCCCGGTTTCTTGTCGATGGGCAGCGATTCGCCGGTGATGGTGGCCTGATTGAATGAGCCCTGGCCATTGGTAATGACTCCGTCGGCGGCGACGTTATCTCCGGGGCGGACGCGGATGACATCGCCCACAGCCAGGTCTTTGACGTCGATCTCTTCCTCCCTGGCACCGACCAGCCGGCGCGCCTTGGTGGGCGTGAGTTTGATGAGGGACTCGATGGACGCGCGGGCGCCATGGGCCGTGTGCGTTTCAATGAAATCACCCATCAACATGAAGAAGGCGACCACGCCGGCTTCCTGGTAATGGCCGGAAGAAAAGGAAGCCAGCACCGCCAGGCTGACCAGCTCGTTGGTGGTGAGGAGGCCGCGTCGGAGGTCCTTGATGGAGGTCCAAATAATCGGGTAACCGAGTATGATGGCCCCGATCATGGCGCTGAAACTGGAAACCATGGTCCCCTTTTCAAAAGCCCAGTCCACCATAAACGCGTTGATGACGAAGATGAGCCCGATCAGGGTCTGGACCAAGCGCACCGGCGTATGCTCATGCTCCTGTCCGCAGCTTTCACAACCATCGGCTCCGGAGGGAGGCAGGGGTTCGTTTCGGCTCAATAGTGACGTCACTTGCATAAGGACTTTGGCATCTCAAATTTCAAATCTAAAACTAAAGCATTCATCTTGCGAGTGGCTAAGGTGACGGCATGGGTGGCGCCGCCGGTTTTTGCGGTTCGCGGCTTAACTGCAGCCTTAATTCACGTGGCTTGCCATCGGAGCGGGCTGGCAAAAAGATTTTATCTTGGGTGTTGGTCAACACGCGGTGCAACGTCTCGGTCTGCAGCCGGGTCAGGAACAGTTTGGGATTCGCGCGGTAATGCGGCAACTGGTCGGCAAAGTATCTAGCTTCGGCGGCTACCTCTTCCAACAGCCGGGTGCGGGCCGTTTGACCGGCGTTGACCACGGAATTCGATTCGCCCAAGGAGGTGCTGAAAACGCGATTGGAGTAGGCCTGGGCGTCATTGACGGCTTTGCGGCGTTCGAGTTCGGCGGTCAGAACGTTCTGGAAGGCCAGTTTGACCTGGCGGGGCGGAATGGTCCGCACTTCCCCTTGCTCCACGGAGATGCCGAGGCCCAGTTGATCCACCAACTCCCGGACACGGACCAGGACCTTCTCCTGAAATCCGGCCGCATCGAGCAGGGCCTGGTCCACCGTGGAGTGGGCGGAAGCTTTCAACAGCGCGTTGTCCAGGGCGCTTTGCACCATATTGGAGGCATTCACGAAATTGAGCTCGTACTGCAACGGCTGGCTGATCCGATAACGCAAGGTTGCCCGCGCATGAAAGATATTGCCATCCGCCGACAGCGTATAACCCTCGGTGGCTGGATTGAGGGACATACCCGGCTCCGGTTCGCTGCCGGCGGCTTCCGCCTCCGGCGTGGTGCCATACCAGCCCACCGTCGATGTGACCGTTTGAATCTCACCAATCGGAATATAGACGACCTCATCGATCGGGCTGGGAAACGACCAATGCAGACCCGGCCCCAGCAATTGTTCGTCGCCGACGCCGACCGGCTTGCCAAAGCGAAGAATGATGGCTTTCTTCTGCGAAGGCACAGTGAACACGCCAGAACCGACGAAGACAATCACCAGGATGCCCATGATGATCTTGACGATGGCGAAGCTGCTGCGGAGCGCTTCGGCCAGCGCTTGGGAACCGGCATCCTCCACGGCTGCCGGCGCGGCGGGAGTGGCGGCAGGCTGGGGAGAGCCAACCGGCCCGGACCCCGGCGTCACCGCCGTCTGGCCGGGCCCGTGATCGGGTTCAGGGTCGTGATCTGGATGATCGTGCCGGTCGCTCATGGATCAATTACTTGGAGGTGGAGCCTGGCTTCGAATTGATCACCGGCTGGTTGAGCAGATCAAACGGAGGCGTGCGCTCGTCCAGAATGAGCGTGGACCGTTCCTTGAGGGTTTGTTCGAGCGCCGACAGCTTCAGGAGAAAAACCGCCAGGTCAGGGTCGTCCCTGAAAACGGCAAAGGATTTGGCCGCTTCGGCATCGGCCTGGCCGCGAATGGCGGTGGCGGCGGCCTCGGCTTTGGCCAGAATCCCGTTGCGCTCGCGGTCGGCGGCGCTCCGAATGTTCATGGCTTCGGCTTCGCCCTGGGCTTTGAGCCGCTCGACTTCACGCTGGCGCTCGGCTTGCATGCGGTCGAAGACCTTTTGCGTCACACTTTCGGGCAGCCCCAGCTTCTTGATGCCGAGAAACTGGATGCTGATCCCATACTTGCTCAGGGCGGTGGGCTGGACGGCTTTGAGCATCTCGCTTTCGATTTCCACGAACTTCAGTTGATTCTCGTCCGTGGAAATGAAGTGGGAAAAAGGATGCTGGCCGACCACGGCGTTTTTGGAACTGCGAATCAGCCCTTCCAGGGCCGGCTCGGCTTCGGCCACCGTGCCGCGGGGGAAGCTGTTAAAAAAGACCTTCGGATCGCTGATGGTCCAGCCGACATAAACGCGGACGAGCAGGTTCAATTTGTCCTTCGTCAGCACTTCTTCGAACTTGTCCTCTTCGAAGTTTTGAATGCGCTTGTCGAATTTATAGACCTTTTGAATGGGGCGCGGCCATTTCCATTTCAGCCCAGAGTTCGTGATATACCGGCTCGGGTCCTCGAAGGTGGTGACCACGGCCACTTCGGTCTGCCGCACCTGGAAGGTGAAGAGCAAGAGCACGAAGATCAGAACCAGCAAAGCTCCAATCATCAATGTCAGAGGGTTTCGTTTCATAGTGCGGCTAAAATTCAAGGTTTGGCCGGAGGCAACGGAATATCGAGAAAGTCCGGCCGGATTTTATCCTCCAGGTTCAGGAGGATCACATCCTGCGTATTGGTGGCGCCCAAAATGTATTTGCGCGAACTGGCGGCGCCACGCGCCAGGGCCTGCAAGTAGGCCCGCTGCACAAAAACCTGCGGCGACGCCTGGAAGGCGATGATCTGATTGGTGAATTGCGCCGCCTGGGCGGCTGCGCTCGTCACCTTGCGCTGCGCGTAGGACTCGGACTCGCGCACTTTTTTCTCCGCTTCGGCCCTGGCCAGCGTGACGGTCTTGGAGGCAAAGCCTTCCGCCGCGCGCAGTTTGGCCTCGTTCTCCTGGCCGGTGGCGTTGACGGCTTCAAAAGAGGCCGCGACTTTGACCGGCGGATGGATGTCCTGCAGGCCGACGAAGATGATCTTCACGCCCAGTTTGAGTTCGTTGGCGCGGGTTTGGATGCGGCCCTGCAAATCCTCCGCGGCTTTCGACCGCCCGCTGGACATGATTTCAAACAGATCGACTCCGACCAGGTAGCGGATGACCTCGCGGGTCGCGATTTTTTCCAGGAGTTTGCCGGCATCTGTGTGGTTGTAAGCCCAGGCCTGGACATCGCTGATTTGAAACTGGACCGGAATGCCCACCGCCAGCAAATCCGCCGGCACGCCTTGCCCGGTGGCCACCGCGTTGGTGGCCGCGGCGGCCCGCGGCTCCCGGCTGGCCACCATCATGCTGGTTTCTTCCTTGTAATGGCCCACCGTCCAAACCACCGTGGTTTCCTTTTCGTGTGCGTCCTCCTTTTTCTCGAAACCGATGTTGAAACTTTGAATTTCCTGGGTGCGAAACCGGTGCGCGATATCGATGGGCCAGGGAAACTTCAGGTGCAAACCTGACTGGAGCGGATTGCGCGCCGCCCGTGGCGTCCCAAACCGTTCCAACAAGCCTTCTTCACCCGGGCCGATGAAAATGAAACAGGTGGACAAAAGCAGCACTCCCAATTGAGCCAGAACCAGCCACGGCAGCCATTTTTCCAGGAAACGATAAAAGTCGGTTTCGGAAACTTTGAACCCAAATTGATAGTCGAGCGCCTGCGCAACGGTCGTGATCAATCCTTCCGGCTGAGCCAACAATCCGATCAGGCGGCTGTCATAGAGCAGCCGGGCTTCCGAGCCTTTGATGCGGGGACGGTAAATCTCCAGGATCAGGCTGATGAGCGTTTCCACGGCCGCCAGGCCCAGGATGGCGGCCAGAACCCGGCCCGCGTAAAGATCGACGCGCGGGAAGCCCATCTGCACGGCGGCAATGCATCCCGCGACCACAAAGCTGATGTAAGAACCGAGCAACAGGAAACTGGCCCCCGGCCGGAGCAACCGTTTCTTTTCCAGCCGGGCGATGCCGGCCGAGTATTTGCCGAGCAAAAAGAGGGTCAGGGCGAACAGGCCATAAAGCGCCATGGCCTCGGTCGGTTTCTGGAGAGGGGCGGCGGTGATCTTGGCCAGCCAGCGCCAGGCCCAGTAGGCGGCCCCGGCCTGCAACAGGAACAGCAGCACGGTAAAAGCCGGCACAAAAAAACGCTCGAATTGCTCGCGGGAGCGCGCGGCCGGAAAAGTCTCCACCTCCGTCGAGGTAAACAGGCTGGCGGCGTCTTTGGTTTTGGTCAGCTCTTCAAATTCCAGTTTTTCCAGCCGTTCACTGTCCTCCAGGCGCATCTGAAAATAGCTGACGGCGGCGACCAGGAGGCCGAGGCCGAAAAAGTAGCTGCCGATCTGGCCGGCGATGGTGTGCGCGTATCCGCCCAGGAACAGGCTGGCCGCACCCACGACCAGAATGACCAGAAGGTTGATGATCCCGATTTTCTGAATGTTTCGTTCCATGCCTCGCTCAAGTTAACTCACGGTCTTCAAAAAGGAGCAGCGCCAGCGCCAGCATGGCTCCGAGATAGCCTGCCATGTAGCCAAAGGCCTGGCCGACGTAACTCCAGGGAATGGATTTCTTGTTTTCCAGGGCGTCCGCCAGCCAGAAAAGCTGCCAGTTCGGCACCACCGCATACACCACCGAGGCCCACCAGGAGCCAGCTTCGGCGCGGCGGCCGAAGAAATAATCCGACACCAAGCCCAGGATGAAAACGGCCGAGCAGATCGCCAGCGTCGGAATCACTTCCCAGCGCGTGGAACAGGCCAGCGCCAGGCCGGCCAGAATCCAGAGCGCAAATAAGATCAAAAGGATGGCCCGGATGAGCCGCCAATCGACATCTTTGGCGAAGGTCTGCCATTGGCCTTGCTTGTCAAAACAGTTAATGGCGACAAAGGCCAGGGTCGTCATCCCCACCACGAAGAAGACCGCGTCCGCCACAAAAGGCCGCCGCAGGAAGTAGTTCGTAAATCCCCCCAGGAGATAGGCCGCAAGGAGTGCGAGGAAAAAGATGGCCAAAGCCAGCTTGTCGGCATTGCCATAAGCGTCAAAAGCCATGCGACTGGCCAGAAGCGCGCTCAACAAATTCACGTAGGTCAACACCGTCAGCGCGCCCGCCAAACCGACGTACTTGCCGATCAGGAAGCGGGCCCGCCCCACCGGCTTGGACAAAACCGCCAGCGCTGTTCCGGAGCGAATTTCCTGCGCCACCGACGCCGAAGCGCTCAGCACGGCGCCAAACAAACCCGTCAGCAGCGTGACCGCCAGCACGCTGTCCTTGACCAGCTTAGGGTCATCCCCGAATCCGAAATAGGGCACACTGGACAGGAAGACATTGAACGCGGCCGAGAAGCTCATGAGCAGCAGAAAAATCGGCTGCCGCACCAGCTCCATAAACGCGTTGCCTGCAATGGTGATAAACTGTCGCATTTCGTTCGCCAAAGAGCCAGAGGTTACGAATCCAACGCCTGTTTGCAAATGGTATTCTCAACCGCTTTCTTTATCCGGGTGATTCAATTTGCGCGGGAAATTAGCCTTAATCAACTTTTTTGAAAAGTGTGTCTTTGATCGCACACCCAGGAAAGACGATTGCGAGTCGAGAGGCGCGGAGTTTTTGAAACCCTCCAAATCAGACAGGCCCGGTTTGGTGTCCAGGCTTCAACCTGCCTTCCGCCAGGACGCGCTGGCTCGGATTATGCGCAGCGGAGCCGCGCGGCAACCTTTAGGTTGCGCCTGGAGTTTGCACATTTTCCATGAGCGCATAGGGATCAACAACTCATCCCGGCGTGCGTTGCCTATCGCACTATGACCGAAGTCCAGCAGACGGCTGCGACGAGGTCCTCGGTCCTTGCGGCACACTTCGCGAAGTGTGCCGTAGCCCTTCAGCCGTTCCTCAGCCCCCAGCCGCCAGCCGCGCCAACTCGCGCCCGAAGGCCCCGGGGCAATCGGCCACGGCGTACATCCCCTGCCGGCAGGTGACCAAGCCCCGCGCTTCCAGTTTCCTCAGATGACGCCGCAACGCGCGACCAGAGATGCCGCTCGCGATGTGCATCTGCTCCAGCGTCTGCGGCGCGGCCAGGAGACCGCGAAAAATTTCAACCCGTCTCGGATGGGTGAACGCGGTGGCCAGCCGGAAGATAGTCTGGACCGGCTGGCTCTCATGTTGGAAGGCCAACCGCAGCGCCACGACTAATCCTTGGGCAGGACCTCCGCCCGTGACGGGGCTGGGCCGGTACTCCACCCGCCGGCCGACGCGCCGGGCGGTCAGCAGTCCCCGCGCTTCCAGCGTTCGCAGATACGCACTGGCCACCGACAGCGGTTGCCTCAGGCGCGCGGCCACCGCGGAGACGGTCTGGCCGGGTTGCCGGACCAGAAGTCCGAAGATTTGCAGGCGGGTGCGGTTGGCGATGGCGCGGCAGGTGCGCCAGAGGGTGGGCTGAACCGGAAGCGTCGTGAGCATGAAGCACACTTTGCAAAGTGTGCCGAAGTCCGTCAAGCGTGCTTCAGGACCGCCCCGACCGACCTCAGGGCGGCTTTGCTTCGTTCGTGGTGGCGATTCCACGCCTCGGAACATGCTGCAGGCCGTCGCCGGCCCTGGACGTGCTACCCTAAACGCGGCGCATGCGGAAAGGAGGGTTCCGCCCCCGCGGAGGCCGAAAAGGCATCGAAGAGTAGTCCAAATTCCAGGCCGCAACCTGAAGGTTGCGGCTACAGGTTGCAGCTAAAGCCTGCGGCGGTTTAAGTCGGCGCGTGAAATGTGGCGCCAGAGCATGCGCACCGGACACGGCCGGACAAAGTCAGGGTACTTTCCTTAGCGCGCGATTCCCAAATCAGAAATGGGCTTGAGCCAATTGCTGTGCCAGGCCAATGGCGGCCAGCATGCTGCCGGACCTGGCCTGGCCTTGCCCCGCTATGTTGTAGGCCGTCCCGTGGTCCGGAGAGGTCCGGATAAAGGGCAAGCC
>ERZ1292640.2924-Hain-H43-02um-R1-2924-length-13513-cov-9_pt1 | contig 13513 bp, 17 predicted proteins | sample MGYA00564404_ERZ1292640 | MGnify/ENA primary metagenome ERZ1292640 (study PRJEB36523, sample SAMEA6512636) | groundwater metagenome | collected 2019-01-08 | study: AquaDiva: Metagenomics assemblies of 32 groundwater samples
CTGGAAAACATCATTCCATCGAGCACCGGCGCGGCCAAGGCCGTCGGCGTGGTGATTCCCGAGCTCAACAAAAAGCTCACCGGCATGTCTTTCCGCGTGCCAACTTCCGACGTGTCGGTGGTGGACCTGACCTGCGAGCTGAACAAGGAAGCCACGCTCAAGGAAATCTGCGCCGAGATGAAGGCGCAAAGCGAAGGCGCCCTGAAGGGCATCCTCGGTTACACCGAAGACAAGGTGGTTGCCACCGACTTCCGCGGCGAGACCTGCACCAGCGTGTTTGACGCCGATGCCAGCATTGCGCTGGACAGCACCTTCGTCAAGATCGTCGCCTGGTACGACAACGAATGGGGCTACTCGAACAAGTGCCTGGAGATGGTGCGCGTCGTGGCGAAATAATTCGTCGCCTCCTGCAACAAAAAAACGCGCCTTCGGGCGCGTTTTTGTTTGTGGTTCTACTTCAGCCGCCGACGATCTCCGGCGTTTCTGCCGGTCGCTCCTCGCGCCCATCCGGGTGCATCGCAAACCTCGCCGGGTCGCGCCCGTGCACGGGCGCATCGCTGTCAAACGACCAGCCACCGAACTGCGTACGCTGGTAGTCCGCCATGGTCTGCGCAATTTCGGCCTGAGTGTTCATCACGAAGGGGCCGTACTGCGCCACCGGCTCGCCGATCGGCCTGCCTTGCAGCAGCAAAAACTCGGCGTCGTTGCTGCCGCTATTGACCAGGTCGACGGCCCTATCGGCACGCATCTCAATGGCGGCCGGGCTGCGGATGTCCTGGCCGCCCATGCTGACGGACTGGCCCTTGAAGAAGTACAGATTGCGCCGCGTGCCCTGGCCGGCGGCTGCAGGCAGGGTCCAGCGCGCACCCGGCGCCATGCGGATCGTCCAGATCGCCACGTCCGCATCGGCTTGTGCAGCCCAGGAGTCGGGCGGCGGTGCCAGTGGCGTGGCGGTGTCCTGCAACCGTCCGGCGATCACGGCCACCTCGGTAGGGCGGCCTTCGGCGTCTTGGGTGGTCAGGCGCGGAATGTCCTGCGACCAGAACATGGTGAAGTGCGGATCGCTCATCTTGCTGCGCGCCGGCAGGTTCAGCCAGATCTGGAACAGCTCCAACGGGTTGTCGTTTTTTTCGTCCAGCAGCGGGAACATCTCGGCGTGCACGATACCCTTGCCGGCTGTCAGCCACTGCACGTCGCCGCGCCCGAAACGCGCCGTGGCGCCCAGCGAATCCGAATGGTCGATCAGGCCCTTGCGCACGATGGTGACGGTTTCAAAACCGCGATGCGGGTGCGGCGGAAAACCCGGCACTTTTTCGCCGTGGTACATGCTCCAGCCGTCCTTGCGGCTGAAGTCCTGGCCGATGGCCCGGCCCGCCAGCGAGGCCGCCGGCCCCATGTCGGCGTTGGCCTTGGGATAGGCATCGTCGTGATAGGCGCAGAACAAAAAGGGGTCGATGGTTTCCCACGGAAAACCGAGAGGCTGGACCTGAACGATGGGGCTGGGCGTAGGGGAAAAAGAGGACATGGCGTTGCTTTCAGGAGTCTCCCTCAAGCTTACCGGCATCTGTTTTCCCGTGCTTGGCGCCGGTCCGCGTGCACCCACGTGACCCGGGGTTGGAGGCAACACCGGCCAATTCGGGACACGCCATCGTGGGTTCGTCCTACAGGACAGGGCCTGCACCGCAGGTAGATTTACTGTTCGTCCTGTTGCATCTACCCAGAAATTATTTTAGGCAGTACAAGGCCGAGGCAGGGAAAACTGCCTGCGCACAATTTCGCGCGCATTTTTCGCTCAAATTCCGAAAGACTCCCATGAAATATTCCATTCTGCTGGCCGCCCTGGTTGCTACCCTTGGCCTGACCGCTTGTGACCGCACGGTGGTCACGCCCCCTCCTGCCGTGGTGACCGTTCCTGGTCCTGCTGGCGCCACGGGTGCCACGGGTTCTACCGGCTCCACAGGTTCTACCGGTTCGACGGGTTACACCGGCGCCACAGGTTCTACCGGCTCCACCGGCGCGACCGGCTCCACCGGCCCTAGCGGTGGTGCTACCGGCGCAACGGGTGCCACTGGCGCTACCGGCTCCACCGGTGCCACGGGCGCAACCGGCGCTACCGGCGACACCGTGATTGTTGTCCCGCAAAAGTAAGCTTCCAACAACGCGCGGCCTCCCTTTCCGGGGCTGGCTGCCGTGATGTGTGTGCACCACGGGTGCACACACATGAAAAGAAAAGGCCCCAGCCACCGAGGTGACTGGGGCCTTTTTCATGGCTGGGCAGGCCTGGCGGATGCGCCAGTTCAAGCCTTCCTCAGGCCTTCAATTTCCAGCCGGTGCGAAAGATCCACCACACCGCGCCCAGGCACAGCGCCAGAAAGCCCAGGATGGCCGCGACGCTGATGCCGACGTTGACGTCCGCCACGCCGTAAAAGCTCCAGCGGAAGCCGCTGATCAGGTACACCACCGGATTGAACAGGGCGATTTTCTGCCACAGCGGCGGCAGCATGTTGATGGAATAAAACGCGCCGCCCAGAAAGGTCAGCGGCGTCACCACCATCAGCGGCACGACCTGCAGCTTCTGGAAGTTGTCCGCCCACAGCCCGATGATGAATCCGAACAGGCTGAAGGTCAGCGCGGTCATCAGCAGAAAGCAGAGCATCCAGAAAGGATGCGCAATCTCATACGGCACGAACAGGCGCGCTGTTGCCAGGATCAGCAGGCCCAGCATGACGGACTTGCTGGCCGCTGCGCCCACGTAACCCATCACCACTTCCATGGACGACACCGGCGCCGACAGCAGCTCGTAGATCGTGCCCGACCACTTGGGCATGTAGATGCCGAAGGACGCGTTGGAAATGCTCTCGTTGAGCAGCGCCAGCATGATCAGGCCGGGAATGATGAAGGCGCCGTAGCTGACACCGTCGATGTCGCCCATGCGCGAGCCGATGGCCGCGCCGAACACCACGAAGTAAAGCGAGGTTGAAATCACCGGTGAGGCGATGGACTGCGTCAGCGTGCGGAAGGTGCGTGCCATCTCGAAACGGTAGATGGCGCGGATGGCGTACCAGTTCATGCGGCCTCCTTCATGGCGGCCGGTTTGTCGGCATGCACCAGGCTCACGAAGATGTCTTCCAGCGAACTCTCGCTCGAATGCAGGTCCTTGAAGTCGATGCCCAGTTCGGCCAGCCGCTTGAGCAGCTCGCCGATGCCGGTTTCCTCCTGCTGGGTGTCGAAGGTGTAGACCAGCGTGTGGCCCTCCCCCTCCAGTGTCAGCGGCAGCCCGGCCAGGGCCTCGGGCACGGCCTGCAGCGGCGCGCGCAGTTGCAGCGTGAGCTGCTTCTTGCCGAGCTTGCGCATCAGCACGTCCTTGTCTTCGACCAGAATCAGCTCACCCTTGCTGATGACACCGATACGGTCGGCCATCTCTTCGGCCTCCTCGATGTAATGCGTGGTCAGAATGATGGTGACGCCGCGGCTGCGCAGATCGCGCACCATCTGCCACATGTCGCGCCGCAGCTCCACGTCCACGCCTGCCGTGGGTTCGTCAAGGAAAAGAATGGTCGGCTCGTGCGACAGGGCCTTGGCGATCAGCACGCGGCGTTTCATGCCGCCCGACAGCGCCATGATCTTGCTGTCCTTCTTGTCCCACAGCGACAGGTCGCGCAGCACCTTCTCGATGTAGGCCGGATTCGGCGGCTTGCCAAACAGGCCCCGGCTGAAGCTCACAGTGGCCCACACGGTTTCGAAAGCGTCGGTCGACAGCTCCTGCGGCACCAGCCCGATCTTGGCGCGGGCGGCACGGTAGTCGTGCACGATGTCATGCCCGTCGGCGGTGACGCTGCCCGAAGTGGGCCGGACGATGCCGCAGACGATGCTGATCAGCGTCGTCTTGCCGGCACCGTTGGGGCCGAGCAGGGCAAAAATTTCGCCGCGCCGGATGTCCAGATCCACCGACTTGAGCGCGTGAAAGCCGGAGGCATAGGTTTTGGTGAGTTGCTGGATAGAGATGATGGGTGGCACGCGGCATCCTGAAGTCGTTGTCATGCCGGAACAGGCTGGGCCGATTCTATTGGTGTTTGGTGACGCACGCTCACCGCCCGGTCTCCCTAGGCTCATGAAGAACGGTGGCGAGGTCCCGCCCGGCTGCTCAGCGCGCGCGGCGGTAGGTGGCCGTCATGAAACGCTTCCAGCTGCCGTCGGCCTGAATCACCTGCGAGGCCAGCTCGTACGCGTCGGCCCCCTGCAAGGTGATGATGTCCTGGTAACGCACCAGCGTGCCGTCGCCGCTGAACGACGGGCCTTCCGTGTCCAGCGTCAGCACCTTTTCGGCCGCGTCCAGCGAGCCCGCGTAGTGCCACAGGTGCGTCATCATCGAACCGACGAAGGTTCCGACAAAGGCGCTTTTCTGCGGGTCATACCCGAGCGTGATCAGCATCTGGGCCGGGCTGCCGTCGGGCATGCTGCCCTGGCTTTCGCACAGCACCCACAACTCGCCCAGGCTGCGCACGGTTTGTCGGCCCGAGTGTTTCATGGCCGGCTGGCCCGGACCCATGTCCGCCTGGCCTTCAAACGTCCATTGGCCCACCAGCTGCTGCAGCCAGCGGTGCTGGGCCAGGGCCACCGCGGCGGCGCAGGGGTCCTGTTCGGTATTTGTATTGGACATGACAACACTCCTTTCAGGGCATGGGCAGCGGGTTGATGACCATCCAGCCCACGCCGAAACGGTCGGTCACCATGCCGAAGGACGAGGCGTAAAAGGTCTTGCCCAGCGGCATCTGCACCTGCCCGCCGTCGCTCAGCGCCTTGAACAGGCGCGCGACCTCCGCATCCGTGGGCGCGGTGAGCGTCAGCGAAAAACCCTTGAACTCCGGCTTGCCGCCGAAAGCCATGCCGTCCGAGGCCATCACCTGCGTGTCGCCGATGCGCAGGTTGGCGTGCATGATCTTGTCCTCCGAGCCCGGAGCGCACATGCCCGGCTGCTGTGGCTCGGGGTTCTCCTTGAAGCGCATCATCGCCGTCACTTCGGCGCCCAGCGCGGTCTTGTAAAACGTCAGGGCCTCTTCGCAACGGCCGTCAAAAAACAGATAGGGTTGCACAAGCATGGAATCTCCTTTTGAATGGGGGCAATGAGTAACTGGGTCAAAGAGTGGATGAAGTCACAGGTCCCTCACTTCGACCGGCCGTCAAAATTCTGAACCGGAACCGCAGCCAGGTCGATGTCTTCAAGGCAGCGGATGTTGATCGCCGCCATCTTGTTGCCTTGCGGGTCCACACCCTCGCCGAAAGGATGCATGCCGCATGTCGGACAAAACCGATGCTGGATGACGTGTTTGTTGAAGGTATAGGTGCTCAAGGCGCTTTCCGGCGTGAGCAGCCGCATCCTGTCGCGCGGCACAAACCACAGCAACGAACCCTTGCGCGAACAGATCGAGCAATTGCAGGCCATGGCCCCGGTGAGTTCGCCTTCCACTTCAAACGCGACCTTGCCGCAGTGGCAGCTGCCCTGGTAGACCATGCTTCAGGCCTCCTCAAAAGCCTGCTCCAGGCGCTTCACATCGATCTTGTGCATCTTCATCATGGCCTGCATGGTGGCCTTCGATTTGGCCTTGTTCTTGTCCTGCAGCATCTCGCCCAGGGCGGAGGGAATGATCTGCCAGGACAGGCCGAACCTGTCGGTCACCCAGCCGCATTGCTGGGGCTGCCCGCCTTCGGAGAGCTTGCTCCAGAGCTCGTCGACTTCTTCCTGCGTCTTGCAGTCGACAAACAGCGAGATGGCCGGCGTGAAGCTGAAGTGCGGGCCGCCGTTGAACGCGATCAGCTCCTGCCCCTCGATCTGGAAGCTGGCGGACATCACCGAGCCCTGGGGCGCTGGACCGCCTTCGGCATAGCGCCGGATCTCTCCCGCCTTCGCGTTCCTGAAGACGGAAATGTAGAAATTCATGGCTTCCTCGGCTTGGTCGTTGAACCAGAGGAACGGGGTGATCTTCTGCATGGGCGCAGCTCCTGAAAATGATTGAAACAGTTGCCGTACATCAAAAGCAGACGTATTGTGTACGATGTCCACAAAAGAATAACAAACATAATGGACGCTGTCCACATAAAACGTAACAAACCATGACAGCCCTGTCCATCACGCCGCCGATCCCTGCGCCGGCCCGCAGCACCTACCGCCACGGCGACCTGCGCCGCGCGTTGCTGGAGGCCGGCATCGAGCTGGCGCGCGCCGGCGGGCCCGAGGCCGTGGTGCTGCGCGAGGCCACGCGCCGCGCGGGGGTTGCGCCCAACGCCGCCTACCGGCATTTCGCCAGCCGCCAGGCCCTGCTGCAGGCGGTGCGTGCGGCCGCGCTGTCGGCCGTGGCCCAGGCCATGGAAGCCGAGCTGGCTGCCGTTCCCGCCGACCTGGGGCCAGCCGACTTCGCCCGCGCCAGCGTGCGCGCCGTCGGCACCGGCTACCTGCGTTTTGCCCAAGCCGAGACCGGGCTGTTCCGCACCGCCTTTGCCGCGTCCGAAGACATGAAGGATCAAGCCCCGCGCGACCCCGACAAGGCCGGCCCGGGCGGCCTGAACCCGTTCGAGCTGCTGGGCGCCGCGCTCGACAAGCTGGTACAGGCCGGCGTGATGCCACCCGAGCGCCGCCCCGGCGCCGAGTTCCTGGCCTGGTCCGCCGTGCACGGCCTGGCCATGCTGGTCATCGACGGGCCGCTGGGCCCGGTGATCGGCCCGCAGATGCAGCTGGTCGGCCAGCGCCTGCTCGACATGGTCGAAAAAGGGCTGTGAAGACCTCACCCCCCATGCCCCAGCCCCTGCCACAACACATCGGAATCGTCGGCTGCTCCGCGGAAGGTGCCGCGCTTTGTTACCGCACCATCTGCGCCGAAGGGGCCGCGCTGCTCGGCCCGCACGCGCACCCCGAGGTTTCCCTGCACACGCCCTCGCTCGCCGCTTACGTGGACTGCCTGGACCGCGGCGATCTGCAGGGCGTGGCCGACCTCATGCTGGCCTCGGCGCGCAAGCTGGCGGCGGCCGGAGCCGACTTCCTGATCTGCCCCGACAACACCATCCACCAGGCCATGGCGCTGGTGGTGCCGCACTCGCCGCTGCCCTGGCTGCACATCGCAGAGGTGGTGGCTGACGAAGCCGTTAGGCGCAACTTTCACCGCCTGGGCATCACCGGCACGCGCTGGCTGGTGGACAGCGCGGTCTACCCGGACAAGCTGGTCGCGCGCGGCCTGCAGTACCTGCGGCCAAACGGTGCCGAGCGGGACGAACTGGGCCGCATCATCATGGACGAGCTGGTGTGCGGCATCTTCCGGCCAGAAGCCGTGGCCAGCTTCCAGCGCGTGATCGAAAGAATGAAAAGCGAAGGCTGCGACGCGGTGGTCCTCGGCTGCACCGAGATCCCGCTGATCATCAACGACGGCAACTCGCCGCTGCCCACGCTGGACTCCACGCGCCTGCTGGCGCGGGCAGCCTTGCAGCGCGCAGTGCACGACAGAACTTAGGCATCAAATCGGCCTGTAGCCCAATCAGTACCCGCGCAAGCTGCTATCGAAAGTGAAGTGTCCGGCGATGTGGTCCAGGCACAGCATCCTCATCGGCAGCGCGCCGGCTCACAGCGTTTTCTTGGGCACCAGGGCAATCGTCAGCCCTTTGGCCGTGACGGTGATGCTGCCCGGCTCCAGTCCCAGGCCGTCGGTCAGCATCAGGTCTTGCGGCTTGAGCTTGTGCAGCACCACTTCCTTCAGCGCCTGGCTGGCCAGCGTGGGGGCGTAAGCCTGCAGCAGCGCCGCCGGCCCGGGTGCCATGTCGTCCAGGCGCAGGGCGTTGAGCCGTATCTGGTGCGCGCGCAGTGTCTGGTCGCTGGCCTCGTAACGCAGCGCAAAGTCCACGTCGAAGGTGCCGGTCGAGGTGCGTGACAGCGCCGGGCCTGCCGCGTCCACTGCCATCTCGGTGCCCAGGCGGTTGAGCTCGGGCAGCAGGCGCACGCGTGGCGCCTGCACATTCAGGTTCAGCAGGCTGCCCATCTCATAACGCCGCGGGAAGCGCTGTGCCACGGCCTGCTGCAGCTGTTCCAGCGTCACCTTGTAGCCCGTCCCGCCGGGCGCGTTTGGCGTGGCGGCGCGCGCCGCACCCGCCGCAGCGGCAAAGGCGATCCAGCCGGGCAGGGTCAACAACAGTCTGCGTTTCATCGGGCCTTCATGAAAAAGCGCATGCAGGCATGCAATCGGTCATTGTGCCCCGCGGCTGTTAACCGCCCTGCTGATGCGGTTGTCGGGCACATCCCGTTACGTGCGGACATGCGCCGCCTACAAGCCAACACATGCACGACACCTGCCGCGCGCTCAATACATCAACCCGGCTGCTAGTGGCCGGGTGTCAGGACACATCATGAAAACGACTCTTCTGGTTTTGACCGCCGCCGGCCTGTCGGGCTGCGCCGTTTACCCGGTGCCGGCCTACCCGACTTACCCGACCCATGGCGGTGGCCCGCCCATGGTGGTGGAGCAGCCGGTATACATCGAAGGCGGCTACCAGCGCCGTGCTTATGACTACCCGCGGGGCTACAGCCGCCCGGCGCCTGTGGTGGTGGTGCCGGTTCCGGTGCCGCGTGCCTTTCCGCATAGACTGCCGCCGCACGCGTCGCACCACGACCGTGACCATGGCGACCGGGACCGCGACGGCGCACGCGATCATGACCGTGATGGCGACGGTGCGCGCGACCGCGCAGACCGCTGGCCCAACGATCCGCGCCGCAGGTAAAACGCAGGGGAAAAAAGCCTGCCCTACCAGCCGAGGTTGGCTGACAGGCGGGCCATGGTGGCGTCGTCGGGCACGCCGGAAGCCGGCAGTGCTGCACGCTGCTGGTACCTGACCAGCGCCTTCTGCGTGGCCTCGCCGTACCAGCCATCCACAAAGCGCGCGCCGCCATAACCCAGCAGCATCAGCGCCAGCTGCACGGTGCGCACCGCCAGGTCGGGCAAAGGCCCGAGCTGGTAACGTTTGTGGGCCAGCGCCAGCTTCTCGTCGTAGCGGTTTTTCTGGAAATCCTGCCCGTTGTAGCTGAAGGCAAACTTCACCCAGTCGGCGTTGCGCAGATGCCGCGCAAGATCGCCCTGCTCGATGAAACCGGCCATGGCTTCGAGCTGCGCATCTTCTGATGCCTGGCTGGCGCTGACCAGTGCGTCCACGCTGGCAGAGCCGACCTTGCCGGCGTTGAACCCCATGACCTGGCCCAGGCCCCATGACGTGCTTTTCAGCGCCGCCTCGCGGTCTAGCATCATGGCCCGGGTGAGCCGCTCATACTGGGAAGCACCACCATCCCCGTAACCCCCCGCGCTGCGGTTGCTGATGTCGGGCGCCTGTGCATCGAAGCGCCCATGCGTGAGCCGGCTGAACCAATGGCGCTCGAACAGGATCTTGGGCCGCCGGTCCGGCAGGAAGCCGCAGCCACTGGTTTCAACCGTGAGCACAGCCCAGAGCGCGGGGGCGTCCACCCCCAGCCTGCCGAGCACCGTTTCGATTCCCTGTTGCGACAGCGGCGCTGCCTTTCCTGTAAACATGAGCTGGTTTCCTTTCTGCCGCCAGCGATGCAGGAGCGATGCGGTCCTGAAAAAGCAGGCGTGCTTTTGAGAGTTGTTATGCTCCCGGTTGTAGCGGCCCGGCGGCGATTTGGCATCCCCCAAATGGAGGACAAAACGCGCGGTGCAGTGGCCGTGGAACCAATGGATACGTGGTGTTTTTTTTTGCGCGGCACTCGTTCCGCCGCGTACAGTACGCGCTGACGGGTCAAGCATGAAACTGGCCGCCAGCCCAATGAACACGGGCGACGGCAGCTATAAAAACAGGAGTGTCAGCGCGGCGTGGCGGGAATCGGCCGGCTGGCCCATCATTGGCAACAAAGAGGCAAGCGCATGTTTTTCAGCCATTCCAACGAGATCTGGACCCAGTGCCCCGAGCTGGTACCGGGCGCCATGTTTGTCCGGGGCATCAGCAGCAAGGCGGCGGTCGGCCCGCAGGTGGCGCGCTTCAGCGGCATCGCCGCGGCGCGGCTGGCCAGCAGCGGCGAAGGCGAGCTGCCGGAGATCAAGGCCTGGCGCCAAGTGTTCTCCAAGATGGGGCTCAAGCCCACCAAGTACCGCTGTGCGGCCGAGGCCTTGCTGCGTCGCCTGCGCAAGGAAGGCGCCCTGCCGCGGCTGCATCCGCTGGTGGACCTGTGCAACGCGGTCTCGGCGGCCTTTGCCATTCCGGTGGCGGTGTTCGACCTGTCCAAAGTGGTGGGCGACCTGCAGGTGCGTTACGCCACTGGCCTCGAGCATTACCAGACCTTCTCCGGCGAGGTCGAGCACCCCGAGGCCCATGAAATCATTTTTGTCGACGAGGCCGACAACGCCCACGCGCGCCGCTGGACCAACCGGCAGAGCAGCCTGTCGGCCGTCAGCGCCGACACCAGCACGGTGCTGATCGTCGCCGAAGCCCTGCACGAGTCGGCCTACGAAGACATGCGCACGCTGATCGCCGCGCTCATGCACGAAGTGCCTTTGGCCTGGCCCGCCGCCACGGCCAAGGCCCGCCTGTTGACCCGGTCTGCACCACGCTTCGAGCTGCAGCCTGCGCCGACCGCGCGCTGACAATCCGGCGTACGTCATGGCGGGGCATGCTCGCCATTCATGACCTTTGACTCCAGCAACACCATGTAAAGCGCGCGTGCTGTCTTGAAACAGCATGTGTATTGCGTCGTCGGGGGGGCCGCGCCACACGTTGTACACGGGATCATCATGACTTCATCTGGTCACAACTCGCTCACTCAAAGGACTCTCATGAACAAATTACTCGCCACCCTGATTGCTACCCTCGTGACCGGCGCTGCATTTGCGCAAGCCGCTGCGCCCGCTACCCCAGCCGTGCCTGCGACGCCTGCAGTGGTCAAGGCAGAAACCAAGGCCGACAAGTCCGTGGCAGCCGCTGTGAAAAGCGAAGCCAAGGTTGACGCCAAGGCCGACACCAAGGTTGAAAAGGCAGAAGTCAACGCTGCTGAAAAGAAAACCAAGGCCGTGACCAAGTCCGCCACGACCAAAGCCAAGGCACAAGCCAAAGCCGCCAAGGCCGACGCAGATGACAAAGCCAAGGCCACCGCCAAAGCTGAAAAAGCCAGCGTGAATGCCGACGCCAAAGCCGACAAGACCATCATCAAGGCCGACGCCAAAGTGGAAACCGTCAAGGCCAACGCTGCAGCCGACAAGGCCACCGCCAAAGTCGAAACCGGCGCTGTCAAGGCAGAAGCCAAGGCCGACGTGAAAGCTGCCGGCAGCAAGTAAACAGCTACGCAGCGGCTGCCAGCAGCCGCGCCAGCCAAAACAAAAAAGACAGGCCTGGCCTGTCTTTTTTTATGGGCGCCTGAAGAGGGTCAGGCCGAGTTCATGGTGAATGGTCTCTGGAGCGCAAGCTTCAAGCCAAATCGGCCGTCAGCCCTTGTGCTGCCTGCGCAAACAGCTATCAAAACAGTAGTGATGCAGGGCGCCTAGCGCCCCACCACCGACCAGCCCGCCTTCAGGTTGGCCTTGTCGTTCTCGTACTCCCACGCCGTGCCGCAGCGGTCGCAGCGGTATTTGGTGACGGTGACCAGCGCGCCGCCGCGCCTTTCCTGGCGGTTGGCGCCCTGCACCAGCTCCGGGTGCCCCGGGGCCTTGCGCCAGTTGCGCTGGATGCTGGCGCACGAGTCGCACAGCTCCATTTTTTTCAATTCGGTTTTTCGGTTCAGGTCGTCGGTCATGGTGGGGCTCTTGAGGTGGGGTGACGCCGGGCCAGTGCGGGTACAAGGCCGGGCGTGATGGGCTCCATTGTCGCGCCTCGGCCGTCTGCCGCAAACCTTCACGCCAAATCGGCCCTTAGCCCTTTTGCGGTGGGCGCCAGTAGCTATCAAAAAAAGAGCGTTACAGGGCCGCCAAAGCCAGCAGCCGCAGATGCGCCGCGTCTTCCATGTCCACCGGCAACTGCTGCTTGGCGCGCAGGTAGTGGTTGGTGAACACGTCGAGGTAAGCCTCTAGCGTTTGCGCCGCATGGGTGTCGCCGGCCAGCTCCAGACACAGCGCACCCACCTCCGAGGTGCAGAAGTGCGCGTCGCGCTGCGAGCGGCGCAGGCGGTAGCGTGACAGCTGCTCGCTCTGCAGGCTCAGCACCGGCAGCTTGTCGAGGTAAGGGCTTTTGCGAAACATCTTGCGCGCCTCGGGCCAGGTGGCATCGAGCAGCACAAACAGCGGGCGCTTCGCCGGCGTGCCGTCCGTGGTTTCGGCCGGGAGCAGCGCCGTCACCACCCGCTCCTGCGCTACAAACTCCCCCGGAAACACCAGGTACGGCTGCCACTGCGGATCGGCCAGCAGGGCCAGCAGCGCCGGGTCCACCTCGGTGCGCGCCCAGCCAAAGGCAAAGGTGTCGGCCACCACATCGGCAATCAGCCAGCCCGTGTTGCTGGGCTTGAGCGGCTCGATGTCGGCCATGATCAAACACACGCCCGCCCGCACCGGCAGCACCGGGCGCAGCGCGCACAGGCAGTGGCTGGGAATCAGGCGGCAGCCGGCGCAGCGCTCCCCGCGTGGGCCGCCGCGCGCCAGAAAAGGTTTGGAACTGCGCGCCAGGCGCGCGGCGCGCAGAAGGCTGACCGCATGAGGGAGGGCGTGGGGAGCTTGGGGCAGGTGATTCATTCAGCGGCAGCTCGGCCTGCCTCAGCTTGACGGATCAGGCAGCCGGCCGGTAAATCACGCACAGCTTGTTGCCGTCCGGGTCGCGCAGATAAGCCAGGTAGGGCTTGCCTGGGTGACTTTCGCGAACGCCCGGCGGGTCTTCACATGTCGTGCCGCCATTGGCAATGCCGGCCGCATGAAAGGCATCGCCCTGTTCCGCAGACTCCAGCTTGAAACCGATGGTGCTGCCGTTGCCATGGCAGGCCGGCTCGCCATTGATGGGTATGGTGATGCCGAAGCTGCCGCCCGGGCTGCGGTAGAAGTAGCGGTTCTTGTTGGCAACGCCGGGGGCGATGCCCAGGGTGCCGAGCACCGCGTCATAAAACTTCTTCGAGGCTTCGAGGTCGCTGACACCGACCATGACATGACTGAACATTGATTTTGTCTCCGTGGGGTGCCCGGGGATCGGGCGAATGGAACTGGGCATGTTACTTGAGTCGACATGCACCGGCGGTCGGGTTTTAAGCCCGGCTAGCTGGACGCGCTCACCGGCTGTCCACGCATTCAAGTTCAAACAGCGGCACATCGAGCTTGCGGCTCAGCCACACGCCGCCGCCAAGTTCGGTCAGGCCCTCCCGCAGGCCGCGCCGGTACAACTGCGCCGGGTGGCGATGCAGGCGCGGGTCGGCCAGTTCATCGTCGATGACGTCGCGCTCGTAGTCTTCACGCGTGGCGGCCTCCACATACAGCGCGCCCCGGCACAGGCGGCCCAGGTTGTGCAGGGCACGCTTCAGGTCCGCCGGGTTCAGGTAGGTCAGCACGGCCTGGCAGATCACCAG
>ERZ1292640.2925-Hain-H43-02um-R1-2925-length-13511-cov-10_pt1 | contig 13511 bp, 13 predicted proteins | sample MGYA00564404_ERZ1292640 | MGnify/ENA primary metagenome ERZ1292640 (study PRJEB36523, sample SAMEA6512636) | groundwater metagenome | collected 2019-01-08 | study: AquaDiva: Metagenomics assemblies of 32 groundwater samples
CCGCCACGGCCAGCAGCATGCGCTCGAAGGGCAGCTGGCTCATCAGGTGGGCAAAGCCCTGGCCTTCGACGCCGCCCAGCAGGTTGGCCACCGGGGCGCGCACGCCGTCGAAGAACAGCTCACAGGTGTCGGAGGCATGCAGGCCGATCTTCTCCAGGATGTTGACGCGAAAGCCCGGCAGGTTTTCGGTCTCCAGCACGACGAGCGACACGCCCTTGGCGCCGGCCTCGCCGGTGCGCACCACCACCACCAGCAGGTTGGCGGTGAAACCGTTGGTGATGAAGACCTTGCTGCCGTCGATCACGTAGTCGTCGCCCTCGCGGCGTGCGCGCGTGCGCACCGCCTTGAGGTCGGAGCCGGCGCCGGGCTCGGTCATGGCGATGCCGGCAATCAGTTCGCCACTGGCGAGTTTCGGCAGCCAACGCTGCTTCTGTTCTTCAGTGCCGTAGTCCAGGATGTAGTGCGCGGCAATGGTGTGCACCGCCACCGTGCCGGGAATTTCCACCCGTGCCAGTTCATCGGCCACCACCAGCTGGTAGGCCAGGCTGGCACCGGCGCCGCCATAGGCCTCGGGCAGTTCGGGCAGCAGGAAGCCCATCTCGCCGAACGGGCGCCACACCTCGCGCGGAATGTAGCCTTGCTTGCGCCAGCCATCGAGGTGCGGCAGCAGTTCGGCATTGATGTAGCGGCGCAGCTGGTCGCGGAAAGCCTCGATGTCGGCATCCATCCACTGGTGGCGGTAAAGCTGGGGCAGCATGGGGTTCTTTTAAACGCGTTCGTACAGGGTGACGACGCAGGCGCCGCCCAGGCCCAGGTTGTGCTGCAGGGCCAGCCGCGCATCGCTCACCTGGCGCGCGCCGGCCTGGCCGCGCAGCTGCTGCACGAGCTCGGTGCATTGCGCCAGCCCGGTGGCGCCCAGCGGGTGGCCCTTGCTCAGCAGGCCGCCGGACGGGTTGGTGACGACCTGGCCGCCATAGGTGTTGTCGCCATCGAGCACGAACTTCTCCGCGCCGCCCAGCGGGCACAGGCCCAGGGCTTCGTAGGTGATGAGCTCGTTCTGGGCAAAGCAGTCGTGCAGCTCCACCACGTCCACGTCCTGCGGGCCGATGCCGGCTTGCGCATAGACCTGCTGCGCGGCATCACGCGCCATGGAGAAACCCACCACCTCGCGCATGTCCTGCGCCTCGAAGGTGACGGGTTTGTCGGTGGTCATGGCCTGCGCTTTGATGCGCACCGCGCGGTTCAGGCCATGCTTTTGCGCGAAGGCGTCGGAGCAGATCACCGCCGCTGCGGCACCGCAGGTGGGCGGGCAGGCCATCAGGCGCGTCAGCACGCCGTCCCACAGCATGGGCGAGGCCATCACCTCTTCGGTCGTCACCTCTTTGCGGAACAGCGCCAGCGGGTTGTTGGCCGCATGGCGGCTGGCCTTGGCGCGGATGGCGGCAAAGGTTTCCAGCTTGGTGCCGTACTGCTGCATGTGCGCCAGGCCGGCGCCACCGAAGTAGCGCAGCGCCAGCGGGATTTCGCTGTGGCCGACCAGTGCACCGGTGGCTTCGTCGAAACGGTCGAAAGGCGAGGGGCGGTCGGTGAACACGGCGCCCAGGGCACCTGGGCTCATGTGCTCGAAGCCCAGTGCCAGCACGCAGTCGGCCGCGCCGCTGGCCACCGCCTGGCGCGCCAGGAACAGCGCGGTGGAGCCGGTGGAGCAGTTGTTGTTGACGTTGACCACCGGGATGCCGGTCATGCCCACCTCGTACAGTGCGCGCTGGCCGGCGGTGGAGTCGCCATAGACGTAGCCCACGTAGGCCTGCTGCATGTGCTCGTAGCCGATGCCGGCATCGGTCAGTGCCGCCTGCGTGGCCTGCGCGGCCATTTGCGGGTAGGGCAGGTTGGCGCCCGGCTTGGTGAAGGGGATCATGCCGACACCGGCAACGAAGACATCTCGGCTCATGGAGGCTCCTGGAATTCAGAGGGGACCCGCCATTATTCCCCGTCGGACGGGGGTGCCCTGTCGCGCAGTGGGCAGCGGGCGTGGGCCGGCTCAGTCGGCCGGTGCGGTGCCGGCCTGCGTGCCGGTGTATTCGATCTCGACCCGCCGGTTGCGGCTGCGGCGCTCGGGGCTGGCCTGGTTGGCTCGGGGCTGTGCGTGGCCCACGCCTTCGGCGTAGATGCGGCTGGCATCCAGCCCGAGGGCCACGAGTTGGGCCTTCACGGCCTCGGCGCGCGCCTGCGAGAGCGCACGTGCGGCGGCCTCGGTGGGACGCTCGGTGCCATCTGCATGGCCGATGACGAGGACCACGTCCGCGGCCAGATGGCGCGCCCCGGCCACGAAGCCGGCCAGGTGGGCGCGACCGGGGCTGTCCAGCGTGGCGTTGGCGGCGGCAAAGTGGGTGTCGGTGGTGAGCACCACCTTGCGCGGCAGGGGCACGGCCGGCGGTGCCGGTGGCGGGGCCCGCACCACGGGGTTGGCGGGCGGTGCCGTGTCTGCCGGGGGTACTGAGGACACCACCGCGGCCTCGGGGGACGGCGGCACGGGCCGCGTGCAGCAGCCGGCCACCAGGGCGCTGGCCAGCAGGGCGGCCCACCAGGGGAAAAGACCGGGTTGGTGCATCGGGACCTTTCTGATGCGTCGGGCCCCGCACGGCGGCGGGGCGGGTGTGCGCAGTATAGGCCGCGGCTCAGGGCCAGTCGAGGCGGCGCCGGCTCTCGAAGTGGCGCGCCGCGCCGGTCACCGGGTCGGTAAAGGCGATGCTGCGCGCCAGCAGCTGCAGCGGGCGGCTGTAGTCTTCGTCGCTGTGGCCGGGGCCGTGCACCACCTCGGGGTAGAACAGGTCGCCGACGATGGGGCGGCCCAGCGCATGCATGTGCACGCGCAGCTGGTGGGTGCGGCCGGTCACGGGCGACAGGTGGTACAGGCCCAGCGTGCCCTGCGCGCGCAGCAGCGCGATGTGGGTCTCGCTGTTGGGTTCGCCCGGTACTTCGCGCTGGCGGAAGAACTGTTCGTCGGGCGCGATGCGGCTGACGTGCACCTGGGGCAAGGGCAGGTCCGGGCGCAGCGGTGCAAGCGCTTCGTAGGTCTTCTCCACCACCTTGTCGCGAAACAGTGCCTGGTAGGCGCCGCGGTCTTGCGGGCGCACGCTGAACAGCACCAGGCCGGCGGTCTCGCGGTCGATGCGGTGGATCGGGCTCAAGGTTTCGATGCCCAACTGGCGCTTGAGGCGCACCAGCAGCGTCTGCTGCACGAAGCGGCCGGTCGGCGTGACCGGCAGGAAGTGCGGCTTGTCGGCCACCAGCAGGTGTTCGTCCTGGTAGAGCACGGATGCTTCGAACGGGATCACCGGTTCGGCGCTCAGTTCGCGGTAGTAGTAGACGCGCGTTTGCGGCTGGAAGGGGGCATCGGGTGGCAGCGGCCGGCCGTTCTCATCGAGCACGCGGCCCTGGGCCATGCGCTGCAGCCACTGAGCCTGCGACACGGCGGGCAGGCGCTGCGCCAGAAAGTTCACCAAGAGCGACCAGGGCCCGGCCGGCAGCGCAACGCAACTGGCGCTCACGCCCTCCAGCATGGGGGGCTTGTGCAGGTGTGGCGGGCGGCTCATGGTGCAAGTGCTGCGCTGGTGTGAGCGGTCCCACGTCTCAGGCGGGTATCAGACGTGCCGGAAGACCAAGTCCCACACGCCGTGGCCCAGGCGCAGGCCGCGCTTCTCGAACTTGGTCAGCGGCCGGTAGTCGGGCTTGGGGGCGTAGCCGTCGGCGCTGTTCTTCAGCAGCGGCTCGGCCTGCAGCACCTCCAGCATCTGCTGGGCGTAGGGTTCCCAGTCGGTGGCGCAGTGCAGGTAGCCGCCGGGCTTCAGGCGGGCGGCCAGCTTGGCCACCAGCAGCGGCTGGATCAGGCGGCGCTTGTGGTGCTTGGTCTTGTGCCAGGGGTCGGGAAAGAAGATGTGGATGCCGTCCAGGCTTTGCAGCGGCAGCATGTGGTCGATGACTTCCACCGCATCGTGCTGCAGGATGCGGATATTGCTGAGATTCTGTTCGCCGATGCGCTTGAGCAGCGCACCCACGCCGGGCTCGTGCACTTCGCAGCAGAGGAAGTTCTTTTCGGACATCAGCGCCGCGATGTGCGCCGTGGCGTCGCCCATGCCGAAGCCGATCTCCAGGATCAGCGGCTGGCTGGCGGCTTGCGTGCCGAAGGCGGCGGCCGCATCGAGCGGCGCCGGCGTGTAGGGCAGCACGAAGCGCGGGCCGAATTCCTCGAAGGCCTTGGCCTGGCCGGTGGTGGTGCGGCCGGCACGCTTCACAAAGCTCTTGATGGTTTTGGGGAATTCCACGCCGGGCGGCGGCAGGCGGCGCCGGTCTTTGGGCGTGGCCTCAGCAGGGGCTGCTGAATCTTGGTGAAGGGGAGTGGGGGTCGTGTCAGTCACGCCCCGATTTTACCGGGCGACCCTTGAGGGCGCCGTGCGGGCGCCTCAGCGGCCCCAGGCGCTCGCCCACAGTGTCGTGGCAGCCGCCAGCCAATCGCTCACTGTCGTGCCCTGCACCTGCAGGCCGAGCACCGTGGCGGCGGCGTTGAGTGCGGCCAGCGGCTCGCGTGTGTCCAGCGCCTGGGCGCCGTTTTGCTTGCTCAGCTTCTCGCCGTTGGGGCCCAGCACCAGCGGCGTGTGCAGGTAGGCCGGTGTGGGCAGGTTCAGGCAACGCTGCAGCAGGATCTGGCGCGCCGTGTTGTCGGCCAGGTCTTCGCCACGCACGATGTGGGTGATACCCTGCGCGCCATCGTCCACCACCACCGCCAGCTGGTAGGCAAAGAGGCCATCGGCGCGCTTGAGCACGAAGTCGCCAACCTCGGTGGCCACGTCCTGTGTCTGCTTTCCCAGGCGACGGTCGCACCAGTCGATGCGCTGCAGCCGGTTCTGAGTTGCTATTGAATTAATAGCATCGGCCTCTTGTTTTTCAAGGGACGAGGCTTGATTTGGCTCTGAGTCGGCGGCGATGTCGGTGCGCAGGCGCCAGGCCCGCGCCGCCTTGCCCTGCAGGCCGCCATGCCCGGGGCGGCAGGTGCCGGGGTAGACCAGTTCGCCGTGGCGGGTCTTCGGTCGGCCGAGGCGCTCCAGTGCGAGTTCGATGTCGCGCCGGGTACAGGCACAGGGGTAGGCCAGACCGCGCGCCACCAGATGGTCGAGCGCCTGCTGGTACAGCGCGCCGCGCTGCGACTGGTACAGCGGCGGTTTGTCCGGGCGCAGGCCGCAGTCGGCCAACTGTTGCAGGATCAGGCGATCGGTGCCCGGCACGCAGCGCGGCCCGTCCACGTCTTCGATGCGCACCAGCCAGCGCCCGTCATGCGCGCGGGCGTCGAGCCAGCTGGCCAGCGCGGCCACCAGCGAGCCGGCGTGCAGCGGGCCGGTGGGCGAGGGGGCGAATCTGCCGATGTACTCGGTCACAGTGTGCAAAAGAGGCGGACTGCATGCATCCGTTCGCGTTGAGCTTGTCGAAACGCGCTGCCGGCGAGCGCCGGGGCTTCGACCGGCTCAGTCCGAACGGACTCAGCAGATATTCAGTGCCAACTCCAGGCCGGAGAGAAAGGCGTCCTCGACGCGGTGGCCCAGGCACCAGTCGCCGCAGACACCGATATGGGCTTTGTCATCCCACAGGTGGCTGGTGCCCAGCGGCCTGGTGGTCTTGGCGTAATGCCAGCGGTGCACCGTGGCAAAGGTGGGCGCGACGCGGATGCCGGTGACTTCGGAAAAGGCTTTGAGCAGTTTGGCCTGCACGCGCAGCGGGTTGTCTTCCAGATGCTCCTGCGACCAGGCCGGGCTGGCCTGCACCGTCCAGCGCTCCAGCGCTTCGCGCTTGGGCTTGCTCGACTCGCGCGCCACCCAGGCGATGCGGTGGTGCGTGCTGCGCGCTGCATTCCATTGCGGCCCCAGCGATGACATGCCCGGCTGCATGGCCTGCGGGAAGGCGGCCAGCAGCGTCCAGCACGGCGCCACCTCGACCTTGCCGATGCGTTGCACCAGCTCGTTGGCCTGCCTCGAGTTCTTCAGCAATTCATGCGCCTGGGCTGCGGGGATGGCCAGCAGCACGGCGTCGAAGCCGGAATAGACATGGCGGGCGTCGCCGGCGCCTTCAGTCTGCAGCTGCCAGCGCCTGGCATCGAGTGCGTCGCGCTCGATGCGCATGACACGGGTTTCCAGTTCCACCTGCCCGGCGTCGCGCAGCGGCTGCGCCCAGCGCTCCACCAGGGCGTTCATGCCCGGTGCCGGCACCCAGTGCGGCTCGCGTGTGGGCAGGGCAGCGGCGACCACGCGGCCGAAGGGGTCGAGCACGCGCACGGCGTTGGCGCTCCAGGGCCGGCACAGGCCGGGCACGGTTTCCAGCGCCTTGGCAAAGCGCGCGTCGCGCACCGTGAAGTACTGCGTGCCGTGGTCGAAGCTGCCGAACTCGGTGCTGCGCGTGGCCATGCGGCCGCCGGGGCTGCGGCTTTTCTCGAACAGCGTCACACGGTGGCCGGCTTGCACCAGGGTACGGGCACAGGCCACGCCGGCCATGCCGGCGCCGATGACGGCGAAGTGTTGCGATGCGCTCATGAGCTCGGTCTCCTTGGAGTGATATCTGACACTTTACATGTTGTGCCGCTGGTCCAGCAGCGCAGCCCGCGTGGTCTGGCTTTCCAGCTGCTTGAGCCACCATTGCAGGGCGCGGCCCTGGCTTCTTGGCGCACCGCCGCGCCAGGCGTAACTGACGCGGATCACGCGCTGCGGCCGTTCGGTTTTTTTCACCACCAGGTGGCCGGCCTCCACGTAGCCGTGCACCATGCATTCGGGCAGGAAGCCGCCGCCCAGGCCACGCAACTGGGCATCGAGCTTGGCGGCCATGCTGGCCACGGTGAAGACATCCTGACCACCCAGCAGGCCGAACGTGAGGCCGTTGCCGCGCTGTGACGAGTCGGCCACCGCCACGGCGCGGTGGTGCAGGAGCAGTTCGTCGGTCAACGGCTCCGGGGCGGCCGCCAGCGGATGATGCGGTGCCACGGCATAAACAAAGCTGACCGAGCCGAGGGGCTTGCCCTGGATGCCGGCGCTGGTGGTGGGCTCCAGCACCACACCGAGCGCCAGGTCGGCCTGGCCGCTGGTCAGGGCCTCCAGCGTGCCGGAGAGTGTTTCATCGCGCAGTTTGATCCGGGTTGGCGCGCCCAGGGTGAAGAAGCTCTCGCACAACTCCATCACGGTGGAGCGGGCAATGATGCCGTCGAGGGCCAGTGTGAGTTGCGACTCCCAACCGGTGGCCACACGCTTGACGCGGTTGGCCACGGCGTCGATTTCGCTCAGCAGGCGGCCGCCCTCATGCAGCAGCTCGGTGCCGGCGGCGGTCAGGCGTGCCTGGCGCGAGCTGCGGTCGTACAGCAGCACGTCGAGTGCGTCCTCGATCTGGCGCACCCGGTAGGTCAGGGCGCTGGGCACCACGCCGAGTTCACGTGCGGCGGCGGCAAAGCTGCCGGCGCTGTCGATGGCCTGCAGCATGGCGAGCGCGTCGGGGGTCAGGACATCGCGGGCAGTTTGCATGGTGGGGATATTTGGCTTCAAATATTTTGAATCATGCCATCAAACGAGATGGATCGCAAAAGCGTCATGGCAGCCTAAAGTTCATCTCATCGCATTCAAGCACCCACCAGGAGCACATCATGCTGACCCTTCGCAAATCGCAGGACCGCGGCTACGCCGACCACGGCTGGCTCAAGTCCTTCCACAGTTTCTCCTTTGCCGGTTACTACGACCCGCAATTCATGGGCTGGGGCAATCTGCGCGTCATCAACGAAGACCGCATCGCTCCCGGCACCGGCTTCGGCACCCACGGCCACCGCGACATGGAGATCATCAGCTACGTGCTGTCGGGCGAGTTGGCGCACAAGGACAACATGGGCAACGGCCGCGCCATCCCGCCGGGCGACGTGCAGCGCATGAGCGCCGGCAACGGCGTGCTGCACAGCGAGTTCAACCACGCGCCGAAGGACACCACCCATTTCTTCCAGATCTGGATCGAGCCGAACGTGACCGGCATCCCGGCCAGCTACGAGCAGAAGACCTTTGCCACGCCGGAGAAGCGCGGCGCGCTGCGCCTGGTGGCCTCGCCGGACGGTGCGCAAGGTTCGGTGACCATCCACGCCGATGCCAAGTTGTATGCGGGTCTGTTCGACGGCCAGGAGACGGCGGTGCTGCCATTGGTCCCCTTGCGCAAGAGCTATGTGCACCTGGTGCGCGGTGAACTGGACGTCAACGGCCGGCGGCTGAGCGGAGGTGACGCCGCCATGCTGGTCGACGAGAGCCAACTCGAACTGAAGGCCGGCAAGGACGCCGAGGTACTGGTGTTTGACCTGTCCGCCTGAGTTTTTTTGTTCCATTCACCCCAAGGAGTTCATCATGTTGGCATCGCTGAAAAACCCCCTGTCCCTCGCGGGCCGCCTGCTGCTGGCCGCCCTGTTCCTGCCTGCCGGCATCGGCAAGATCACCGGCTTTGCCGGCACCGTCGGCTATATCTCGTCGGTCGGCTTGCCGCTGCCCACGGTGGCGGCCGCGGTCGCCATCCTGGTGGAAGTTGGCGGTGGCCTGGCGCTGATTGCCGGTTTCGGCACACGTCTGGCAGCGCTGGTCCTGGCCCTGTTCACCCTGGTGGCCAGCTTCTTCTTCCACGCCTACTGGGGCGTACCGGCTGACCAGGCCTTTGTGCAGCAACTGCTGTTCTTCAAGAACATCGGTGTGGTCGGCGGTCTGTTCGTGCTGGTGGCCCATGGCGCCGGTGCCTGGAGCCTGGACGCCAAGCGCTCGGCCTGAGCTAGCAGTTCCTTCGCCCCTTTTCTGAAATTCAAGAAACCCTGGCCTGGGCCGGGGTGGGGCTGGTTTTTCCTGAGTTTTTCATTCACTATTTTTTAACTGGAGTTATGTCATGACCAAAGTTGCTGTTGTTTTTCATTCGGGTTATGGCCACACCCAACGCCTGGCGCAAGCCGTGGCCGAAGGCGCTGGCGCCGAACTGGTGGCGATCGATGCCGAAGGCAACCTGCCTGAGGGCGGCTGGGAGACCTTGAATGCCGCCGACGCCATCATCATGGGCAGCCCGACCTACATGGGCAACGTGAGCTGGCAGTTCAAGAAATTCGCCGATGCCTCCAGCAAGGCCTGGTTCACCCGCGCCTGGCAGGACAAGGTGTTCGGTGGCTTCACCAACAGCGCCAGCCTGAACGGCGACAAGGGCACGACCCTGCTGTACCTCGCCACCCTGGCAGCGCAGCACGGCGGCCTGTGGGTCAGCTTAGGGTTGCTGCCGTCCAATGCCAAGGCCTCTGGCCGCAACGACGTCAACAACCTGGGTGGCTCGGTCGGCCTGCTGGGCCACACCCCGTCGGATGCCGCACCGGCCGAGATGATTGACGGCGACTTCGAAACCGCGCGCCGCTACGGCAAGCGCGTGGCCGAGGTGGCTGCCAAGCTGCGCGGCTGATACAGTGGCCACAGGAGGGCCGTTGCCATGAATCCGTCGCTCCATATGCTTGCGGGCCACCAGAAGGACCTGGGTGGCGGTTTCCTGGTGCGGCGCCTGCTGCCGGCAGCGGCCTGCCGCTCGGTCGGGCCCTTCATCTTCTTCGACCACTTCGGTCCGGCGCGCGAAGCGCCCGGCGTCAACCACGACGTGCGGCCGCATCCGCACATCGGCCTGGCCACCGTCACCTACCTGTTCGAAGGCGCCATGCTGCACCGTGACAGCCTCGGTTCACACCAATTGATCGAACCCGGCGCCATCAACTGGATGACGGCCGGGCGCGGCATCGTGCATTCCGAAAGGCGCCCCGAGTCGCTGCGCGACACGTCCTATGTCAACCACGGCTTGCAGCTGTGGGTGGCCCTGCCGCGCGAGTTCGAGGAGGCCGAGCCGTCCTTCGAACACACGCCGGCCGCCGCCATCCCCGAACTGCAGCTGGGCGAGACCACGGTGCGCGTGCTGGTGGGCGCGGCTTTCGGTCAGCGCTCGCCGGTGCACACCTTGGCGCCCACGCTCTACCTCGACATCCAGCTGCCGGCCGGTGGCCGGCTCGAACTGCCGCCGTTGGTCGCCGAGATGGCGGTTTATGCCGTGCAGGGTGCGTTGCGGGTCGATGGGCACGCTGTACTGACGCAGCAGATGGCGGTGTTGGGCTCCGAGTCGGTGTCTCTGTCGGCCAGTGCCGTCACGCGGCTGGTGGTGATCGGCGGTGCCCCGCTCGATGGGCCGCGCCACATGTGGTGGAACTTCGTCTCCAGCCGCAAGGATCGCATCGCCCAGGCAGCCGACGACTGGCAGGCCCAGCGCATCGGACAGGTGCCGGGCGAAACCGAGTTCATTCCACTGCCCGAGACGCGGTTTCTGGCCTGAATTCCGCGCTGAGCGCCGGGGCACATGACATGCCCCGGACCGATGCTCAGGATTTCAGATGGAAGACGCTGACCATCTCGTTGAGACGGCCGGCCTGATCGCGCATGCTGGAAGCGGCGGCGGCGGATTCTTCCACCAATGCCGAGTTCTGTTGCGTCATCTGGTCCAGTCCCGTGATGGAGTCGTTCACCTTGGCAATGCCCGAGGCCTGTTCCACGGTGGCGGCACTGATCTCGCCGATCAGGTCGGTCACGCGCTTGACCTGGGCCACGATCTCGTCCATCGTGCTGCCGGCGCCGCCCACCAGGCGCGAGCCGTTGTCGACCTGGGCCACGCTGTCGGAGATCAGGGCCTTGATTTCCTTGGCCGCTTCGGCACTGCGGCCGGCCAAGCTGCGCACCTCGCCAGCCACCACGGCAAAGCCGCGGCCCTGCTCGCCGGCACGGGCCGCTTCCACGGCGGCGTTCAGCGCCAGGATGTTGGTCTGGAAGGCGATGCCGTCGATCACGCTGATGATGTCGTTGATCTTCTGCGAGGCCTGCTGGATGCCGGCCATGGTGTTGACCACTTCGCCCACGGCATGGCCGCCGCGTGCGGCCACGTCGGAGGCGGTGGCCGCCAGTTGCGATGCCTGTCGTGCGTTGTCGGCACTGTGCTGCACGGTGTGGGTCAGGCTGGCCATGGCGGAGGCGGTCTGCTCCAGCGAGCCGGCCTGGGTCTCGGTGCGGGCACTCAGGTCGGCATTGCCCTGGGCGATCTCGGTCGAGGCGGTGGCGATCGACTCGGCCGCATGCTTGACGTTGCCGATGATGCCCATGAGCGAGCGGTCGGCCTGGCGCAGGTCCTGCATCAGGTCGGCGAATTCATCGCGCGTGGTCGGCTCCGGCACGGTGCCGAGCTCGCCGGCGGCAATGGCGCGGCCGGCCTGCTTGGCCACCTGCATGGCACCCGAGATGCCGAGGTACATGCCCATGTAGAGGTAGATGGAGAGCAGCACGCCAACCCCCAGCACGATGCCCAGCACATTGCGCCGGGTGGCCGCGGCACTGGCGCGCTCGACCAGCAACTCGTCCATCACCTTGCGGTTCTGCTCCACCAGAGCCCAGGCGGCATCAATGGTGGGCTGGGCGGCCTGGCCGACCTGCTGCTGCGTCACGGTCACCGTGTCTTGCGTGGTGAAGTTCTTGCGGGTGAAGGTGGTGAATTCCTTGGAGCTGGTCTTCAGGTCGGTGAAGTTCTTGCTGAGTTTCTTCTCGACTTCCGGGTTGGCCTTCATGGCCTGCGACAGCATGTTCTCCACCGTACCGAAGGTGTCGCTCAGGCGCGCCTCGGTCACTTCATAGAACACCTTGTCGCTGGGCTTGATCTCGCTGCGCGAGACGTTGAGCGTGGCGTAGGCGGCCATGCGCACGGCGATGCCGGCGGTGCTGGGCGTGTTGTTGGCCAGCGGGTAGCCCAGGTAGAACAGATCCAGATCCGGGTCGAGCGCCATGCGCGACTTGTTGCCCATGTCGCGCATGAAGGCATACAGGCGGCCGTATTCCGGTGCGTGCGCCGCGAAGGCTTTCTGCGGGAAGTCGGCATCCACCGGCAGGGCTTCCACCTTCTTCTGCAGTTCCTCCCAGCCATCGCGCAGGCCCTTGGTTTCCTTCTCCATGTCGAACCAGGGGGCTGCGGTTTTGACGCCGTCCTCGATGCGCTTGAGCACCGCTTCCACGGCCGTGGCATTCTGCTTGAAGCGCTGGCGCACGGTTTCGTCGCCGGCAGCGGTCGTGATGGTGATGCGGCGGCTTTCGATCAGCACCTTGTTCCACTCCACCAGGTGAGACATCAGGTCAACGGCAGCGCGCTCGGAGGCGATCATGCTGACCCGCTTTTGCTGCGAGGCCAGTTCAGACACGCCCATGTAGAGCAGCAGGGACAAGGCCACCAGGCCGGACAGGGCGAACTTGAGGCTGAAACGCAACTTGGCCATCAGGGCCGTTGCAGGGCCGAAAAAACGGGTCATGCTGGAGATCTCCGGGGTCAGGTGATTGATATTTATGCTTATCTTTACCAATTCGGCCAATTTGGCTGCAGCTTGAGGGTCGTCAAGAAAATTTAGCGGCTTGGGCACGGCTGCCTGGCCTTCTCTTGCGCGTGAACCAGTCGGGTGCCACCCACTGGCAGGGGGTAGGGAGCCGCCGGTGTATCAGCGTTGCAGTGCCGCCAGATCGGCGTCCACGCCCCGGCGTTCGTCGAACACGAAGCAGTTGCCGTGGTAATGGGCGCCGCCGGTTTCCTCGAAGTACTTGAGGATGCCGCCTTCGAGCTGGTAGACGTGGTCCAGCCCGGCTTCGCGCATGAAGATGGCGGCTTTCTCGCAGCGGATGCCGCCGGTGCAAAAGCTCACCACCGTCTTGCCCTGCAGTTCGGCCTGGTGCTCCAGCATCGCCTGCGGGAACTCGGAGAACTTGGTGATGCGCCAGTCGATCGCGTTGTCGAACGTGCCCTGGTCGACTTCGAAGTCGTTGCGCGTGTCCAGCGTCACCACCGGGCGGCCTTCGTCGTCATGGCCCTGGTCCAGCCAGCGGCGCACGGTGGTCGCCGGCACCGCCGGGGCGCGACCCTCGGCCGGGCGGATGGTGGGGTGGTTCATGCGGATGATCTCGGGCTTGACCTTGACCAGCATCTTCTTGAACGGCTGGTGGGCCGACCAGCTTTCCTTCGGCACGATGTCGGCGAAACGAGGGTCGGCGTGCAGTTGCGCCACGAAGCTGCGCACCGCATCGCCCGGGCCGGCCAGAAACAGGTTGATGCCTTCCTCGGCCAGCAGGATCGTGCCCTTGAGGCCCAGGGTCTGCGCGCGTTCCAGCAGCAGCGCGCGTAGCGCTTCGGCATCGGGCAGGGGGACGAATTTGTAGGCGGAGATGTTGAGGATGGCGTTCACCCGGCGATTTTAAAAGTACAGCCATCTCTGTGCCGGGCAGGGGAATTGGGGCAAACCAGGGCCGGGCGCGAAAAAATAACCCTGGCTTGCCCAAATATCAGGCAGTGGGGCAGAGCCAGTTTTCTACAATGGCACCATGTTTGCCCACCTGCGTCTCCACACCGAGTTTTCCGTCGTCGATGGCACC
>ERZ1292640.655-Hain-H43-02um-R1-655-length-28165-cov-5_pt3 | contig 13508 bp, 9 predicted proteins | sample MGYA00564404_ERZ1292640 | MGnify/ENA primary metagenome ERZ1292640 (study PRJEB36523, sample SAMEA6512636) | groundwater metagenome | collected 2019-01-08 | study: AquaDiva: Metagenomics assemblies of 32 groundwater samples
AAGACCTTGCAGGGCAAGGAGAAGCGCCTAAGTTTACAGATCCTGCGCAAGATGAACCGGTAAGCCGTTTTGGATACAAAGATGTGCAAGGCGCCTTGAGAACAAAATACATTCAAGGTATCGTTAATTGGGTTAAAACAACCAAAGGTATTGGAGGTAAAGTATTAATTCATATAGGTATTGGCGGCCAGGGCTTATCCAATAGTTCAGAAGTAGAATACTGGGGAGAAAATGGCAATAGCGGAGACGTTATTGTTTTAGATAGATTAGGTATAAGCGTTAAGAAGTTATTCCAGGATTTAATTGGAAAATACGGTTCAATTAAGAATGTGGCAATTGATATGAGCTCAAAATCGGGAACTACTGACGAGCCGGCAATAATATATCAGGAAACGCTTTCTGAATTTTTGCGGCTAATGGCTATTGATAATGCTATGGGAGAGGACCAGGCTAGCGATTTTGTCGTTAAACTTATTAAACATTTTAAGGAAATTAATAACGGTAAAAATGGAGCCCAACTTTTTGCTGATATAAATAAAGATACGTTTGATGCCATAGAGATTAAGACCGTTAATGATGTGTTTGAGCGTATGATATTTACTACTTCAGCGAATCAGGCATCCAGCAGGCTTTATGCTTTCGCTATGGGATTAAAAAAATCAGGCATTTTAAATAAAGATATCGCTGTATTCGATTTTTCAGAATTTACCGGCGGAAGATTCACCCAATATTGCGAGTCCGGCCTTACAACTCTTGCCTGGCAGGGATTACCAGTGATTGAGCTAAATAATATTTTACGCCAGCAAATCCTGCATTACTTGGGAGAAGATGGAAATAATCCGGATAAAAACAGCGCGTTACGTGCAGCAATTTTAGCCGAAAAACTAAACCCTAAGGTGATAATTGTCGCGGTAAGGGCATCTAATTCACGCTATGAAGCCTTACAAAAACAACAGCTCTTTCTTGAGAGTAACGGTAAAAATGGCATGGGGTCTTGGGTGGTAGTGGCAGCAGGAGAGGCTGAATTGCAAAGAAAAATTCAAGATGTCAGGAATCAAACCGGAGAAAATCCGTTAGTAATTGTTGTTGATCAAGAAGGTTTTTCTTCTATGAAGGTTCCTGGGGAAGTGCCTGTGATCCGTTACAATAAGGATGATGTTTCGCCTTTTGCCAATGCCAAGTTTAATCTGTGGTTCCAGGAATTTACTATCCGTTTTGGGCTGCTTCGTTCTGCAAGAATGGCGGTAGAACATAAGTTAGATCTTAAGATAGAAAATGTGGGTGCTGCAGACATGAATAACCCCGAGAAAAGCGGATTTTTCTGGATGTTTGATGCTCAGAATCAGCCGATGGTAGAATTAGCCAAAGGGTTATTGGTAAAAGCACTGAATACTATTTCTAAAACACAGGAAGCTATAAAAGGAAGATATGCGCAAGTTGAAGAAAAAGTAAAGGCTGGAAAGTTTTTTGATCAGATATACCTTGCTGATCCAGCTGGAACAAGAAGTTTGACAGTTGACCAGCAAGATGAATTATTAAACAAAAAACTTGATGGAATGAAGGATGTGGATAAGGCTGAATTTAAGACGATCGCCCCTTCATCTTCTAATATGCTTCTGGATGAAATCAGGAAGATTCAGCAAGAAAATCGCAGTTTAGCAGCGCAAATGAAAAAAGAGGCCTTGACAAATAAGGATCAACAGCCCGCTATCGAATTACAGAAACAGATAGAAAATAATGATGCTGCTTTACGAAAACATTATTCTGGTTTGGCAGGAGTTGCTGAGAATAACCTTAACAATGAAGCAATGCAGGAGGCGGCTAAACAATTGGCTGCCCTTATGCTTATTAGTAAAGACAGGGGCAGGTTGTTAGCTCCTTTATTTTATACAGCTGAGCCTAACGCCGATATATTGGGTGCGGTCTTAACTTCTATGGGATTAGCTGATTATGGTATCGGTACAACAGCCCAGCATGCTAATGGCCAAGACCGGCTTGACGGAAGTAACGCTACTTTTAATCTGCTTGTAGATTTTGTAAAGCCTTTTGCTGAAGTCAGCAGTCAACAGGCACAAGTAGATACATTCGGGCTTGCAAAAGATGAGCTTGACGGTATGTTCCCGGATGAGGTAAGACGATTATTTGCCGAAGCTACCTATGGCGCTTTAACAGGCCAGGCCAGCAATAAAGCCCTTGGTTATGATGGAAAGATTTACGATAAGAGGTTTTATCGTGATGCCGCTTTGATGCGCTTGCCGGATATTGCTGCCAATGAAGGGTTAATGGACGCGGTAAGTATTTTTTATATGGCTTTTAAATATTTCGATGATCAAAACCAAAATAAAATTAATTTGAATAGAAACTTAGTTGAATCTCAGGATATAAAAGATGTTCGTAGCGCAGAAACGCGTTTCTTTAGGTATATTGATTCCGGGCTAATAGATTTTCTTAAGTCTGCCAAGGATGTCAAAGGCGCAATTATTATTGACGCAGAAACGCTCCTTAATAATGCCGGAACTTTATCAGTTTTAAGCCAGATAAAGGAGAATAACCCGAATATTTATACCCTTATTTGGGCAAAGACCGATGCAGAATGGAAGGCTTTAAGACAATACTCTGTAAATAACAATGAAGCATTAAACATAATGTTTTGGCATGAACCATTGAAAGTAATGCAGGAAGTAAAACAGGCATCCGGGGTTTCTTATTCTGACATCGTATACATCAGTTCAGATAAAGAGCCGTTTGGTGAGGCAACTCTTGGCATTCAGAGAATCAAGATGGATTTGCCTTCTATCTCAGAAGACATTGCTAAGCTTAACGTTATGCCGGTTATTTTTGCCAATGCGATTACGCGGTTATCTCCGAAAGAGCTTGAAGAAAGGTATAAAAAATTCTTAGAAATAAACCTTAAGAATGAAAAGCTTACTTTATCTGATGATGCGCATAGAGCTTTCGCAGAGATTAATAGTGCGGCGGTAACTATTCCGCTTGCAACAACTCGCAGCCAAGAAATTATCGATGCGATAAAGATATTTAGTAGGCCTATATAATTTTTTTTGCTTGACTGGTTCTTTTAAACTGATGTAAAATCAATGTACGGCGCCGAAAGCCACGGGGCGTTAATCGTCCTAACCCGACCTACGCGGTCGACCGCGTAGGTCGACCGCGTAGGTCGAAGAAGGTAGGGAGGTGTATTATGGAAATAGGAGAGCGGCGTTTGTTTGAGCGTATGCGTATTGATTTTCCGGCGAAATTTGTGAATGACAACGAAGATATTGAAATGAAGGCTTTTTGTTGGGATTTTAGTGCAGGAGGCGCATGCGTTTATTCTAATGATATAATGAGGCCAAAGCAAAAGCTCAAAATTTGGATGCAAATACCCAATCGTTATGATTCTATTCCTGTTGATGCAGAAGTTGTCTGGAGCACTCAATCCCAGCCCGGCATATGGAAAGTGGGATTACAGTTTTTGAAAATCAGGCTATTAAATTTTTGGCCGATCTTGCGTTATTACAGACAGCAAAATAAAGAAGAAATCATTTAGAAGAAACTTCAAATTATGTTACAATAAAATCAGTTGAAAGAAGCCACGGAGAAAGGTAACAAAATATGGATGACCGCAGAATATTTGAGCGGATCGCTTCAAAGTTTCCGGTAAGGTTTCTTGATCCAACTAACGGAAAAGAAGGCAGGGCAGAGACTTTTGACATCAGCGCAAACGGATTGGGTTTAGTTACTGATGAGCCACTTAATAGAGCGACTCCTCTTGAGTTTTGGTTAGATATTCCGGATCATCATGAGCCTCTATATACGCGCGGAGAGGTCGTATGGGCAGACCATACAAATCCACAGCAAAGGTTAGGAATTCGGCTTGAAAGAGCAGAGCTCATGGGCCTTGCCAGGACTCTTTGGCTTAAGAGGCGCAATACCTAAGGTAATGTTTTATAAAAGCCACGGAAAGTTTTTGTTAATAGCTTTAGGTCTACTGTTGTTTATGAGCGGTTGTGGTAACGCAAAAAATGACGCCTCAAAACCTAGTGTCAGTATTAGTGTTTGGCACTGGATGACTGACCGTGAACCGGCACTTCAAGAGTTGGCAAAAAAGTACGTTGCTCAAACCGGTGTTAAAATAGATTTTGAATTATTCGCTCCTTCCGAAGCTTATTCCCAAAAAATCCGCGCTGCAGCGCAAGGAAAAAATCTTCCCGATATATTCGGAGTCTTAGGCGAAAAAAAGACACTTTCTTCTTTTATCAAAGCTGGCCACGTCCTTAACCTTACCTCTTACATGGCGGAAAATAATAACGCCTGGAAAAATACCTTTTTTACTGAGGCTTTGGCAGTAAATGATTATGCCCAAGGTAATAGCTATGGAATTGAGCCCGGGATATACGGGGTTCCCATAGATATTATGACTATCCAGATGCTTTATAATAAAACTCTGCTTAAAGAATTAACCGGCTCAGGCAATCCTCCAACAAAATTTGAAGATTTTATCGCTTTGGGCCCTAAGCTTAAAGAAAAAAATATGCAAGGCCTTGTTTCCGGATGGGGAGAAGGCTGGATGATCGACTGCCTTACTAATAATTATGCTTTTAATATTATGGGTAAAGATAAGGTGCTTAAAACCTATAAAGGTGAGGTTAGCTATACAGACTCTGATTGGGTAAAGGTTTTTTCCCTTTTTAAGCAGATGAAAGACACCGGAGTTTTAGCTACCGGAGTGGTTACGATGGTTAACAAGACTGCCGAGCAGCTATTTGCTAGCGGCAAAGCGGTTTTTGCCTTTAACGGTTCCTGGTGCGTAAATGTATATAAAGGGATGAACCCAAATCTAAATTACGGGGTAATGCTTCCCCCGGCTGCTACTGATAAAGCGATGAGTATCTGGGGAGGCGCAGGTTCTTCATTTATGATAAATGCAGGCTCTAAAAATAAGCAGGAGGCGGTAAAATTCCTTAAATGGCTGACTGAAAAACAACAACAGGAATCTTTGTCTACTGTCACTAGCAATCTTCCTGCTAATAAAAATTCTCTTGCGCAACTGCCTGCGATTTTGGCTGAATTTTCCAGGAATATGGGATTAAGCACGCATCCGAATGCTTGGGATGTTTCTGAATTTACCTCGGTAACTGAAAACTTAGACAGAGGAGTTCAATCGATCATTATTGGCGAAAAAACTCCTGAACAAGTGGCAGTAGAAGTGCAGAGGGTTAAAGAGAGGGAGTTAGTTAAGAAAATGATTAACTAGTCATTGCGAGGAGGCTTCGCACTCTAAAAACAAGATTGCTTCGGGCACTTGGCGTGCCCTCGCAATGACAGGCCAAAGAGATGAAATTTAAATCTAGCTTAGAAAATTACGCATTTATCTTACCTGCAATTTTGATTTTTTCTATATTCTATATCTATCCTTTTATCCAGGTTCTGTTTTTGAGTTTTTTTGATTGGGACGGTATCGTTAGCTTTAAGGATGCAACTTTCCTGGGGTGGGGAAATTTCAAGGAAATAATTTTTGATGACCCTATCTGGTGGCAGGCAATGCGCAATGCCGGATATATCACGTTTATTGCGCTAATTTTTCAGAATATATTGGCGTTTTTATTGGCTTGGGCATGCGACCGGCAAATCCGTATGAAGAATTTTTACCGGCTGATTTTTTTTATTCCGCCGGTTCTCTCGGAAATCGTCGTAGGTATAGCCTGGCGTTTCATCATTAACGATGTTGAGGGGGCTAATATTATTAATCGGATGTTTGCTGCTATGGGGCATCCTAACTTTATACATAGCTGGCTTTCTGACCCGAAGACCGCGCTTACTACAGTAGCAATAGTACATTGCTGGAAGGGTTTTGGCTGGGGATTTTTAATATTTTTAGCAGGGTTACAAACCATCCCGCGCGAACTTTATGAAGCAGCGCGTGTTGACGGAGCAAACGCCTGGGAGTCATTTAAAAAAATTACTGTTCCTTTAATGATCCCGGTTACGGTGTTAGTTGCGATACTGACAGTTTTAGGCTCGATGCAGGCGTTCGTATTGATACTCGGGCTTGTAGGCGGAGAATTCGCAGGCCATACCTCTGTGCCGGTGTTAAGGATACTCTCATCAATGCGCGGTTCATCAAGGTTTGGCTATGCCTGCGCCCAGGGCATCAGCTTTGGTATGGTTTTGGTAATTATTTCATTTATCCAGTACCGCTTCTCCAAAAAGGTAACAGAGTGAGAATAAAAAAAATCACCTTTAATTTATTAATCCATCTTCTTTTGATCAGCGTTGCGATCACCTGTCTTTATCCTTTGCTTTGGATGGTATCCGCAAGCTTTAAGACGCAGGGTACTATTTTTAAAGATATTTCTTTGATCCCGCAACAGTTACATTTTGATAATTATCTCTTTGCCTGGCAGAAAGGCGGATTCGGCAGGAATTTTTTAAACAGTATTTTTTATACAACTTCTGTCGTGTTCGGGATAGTGATCATCGCTTCTTTGGCATCTTATGCTTTTTCGCGTTTGCGTTTCCCCGGCAGAAGCCTCTTATTCCTTGTCTTTATTACTGCGATGATGGTCCCTGTCCCTGGGAGCTTTGTGCCGCTTTACGTACTTTTGAACAAATTACACTTAAGAAACACTCCCCTGGGTTATATTTTGTGCATGATCAATGTGGGGCTTTCTACAAGCATATTTTTATTTAAAACATTTTTTGACAAAATGCCCAAGGAGCTTGAAGATGCAGCGCGCATAGACGGATGCTCAAAGATGGGGATATGGTGGCATGTGATGTTACCTCTTTCAAAGCCGGTTTTGGCGGTTGTTGTTGTATTTAATGCTTTAACTGTCTGGAATGAATATATTTTGGCTTTGATTATTTTTGATTCCCGCAAATTTATGCCACTGCAGGTGGCGTTGCAGGTATTTCAGGGGGAATTTGTGACCAATTATCCGTTATTGATGGCAGGCCTTACGATTACTGCTTTACCTGTAATATTAGTGTATTTTTTGATGCAGAAGTATATTGTTAAGGGAGTAACAAGTGGCGCAGTATTCTTTATATTGCTTTCGCTAAATGTATTTGTTATACTATAAACTTCCTGTCCTGCCTGCTGATAGGCAGGCGAAGGCAGGGTTATTTATTTAACTCAAAAAGAGGAGGCTAATTAATGGAGCAAAAAGCTGGTCAGTCAAAGCGACATGTTACAGCTCCCCAGGATCGCATCTCTATTTTTCAAAAAGCCATTTACAGCATCGGCGCATTTGCCAATACTGCTCAGGCCGCTTTTATCGGACAGATGGTTATTGTTTTAAACCTTGGATTAGGCGTCAATCCGGCTTTAGTGGGCCTCGTAGGAGCAATTCCGCGTATTGTCGATGCCATATCAGATCCTATTACCGGTTATTTTTCGGATAATATCCGCACCCGCTGGGGCCGCCGCAGGCCGGTTATACTATTTGGGGCGATTACCGGAGGCCTTTGTTTTGCTTTGATGTTCCAGCTATACAAGGGACAGAGCGAAATGTTTTATTTCTGGTATTTCTTAATATTTCAAATCCTCTTTTTTCTTGGATTTACCTGTTTTTCTATTCCCTGGATCGCCTTAGGTTATGAAATGACACCGGATTATCATGAACGCACGCGCCTGCAGGGAGCGAGTAATCTTGTCGGCCAATTGCCCTGGCTTATTGCTCCTTGGTGTTGGGCGATTATGCATAACCAGGCGTGGTTTGGAGATATTGTTCAGGGAGGGCGGTTTCTTTCGATCATCATCGGAAGCATTGTCGTGGGGTGTGGAATCATGCCGGCAATTTTTAATAAAGAGTATTTCCGTGATTTGCCAAAACCAAAAGTCAGAGGAGCTTTGGATGTGACCAAAGACTTTTTTAATGGAGCCGCTATCACGCTTAAATGTAAACCATTTGTCAAACTGTGCACGGCTACTTTATTGATCTTCGGCGGATTCATGCTGGCGTCTGCTTTTACTATCTACGTTGTTTTCTTTTATGTTTTTAAGAATGCTGGCGTGCTTGATAACGCTTATGCCGGCGGCGGTAAGCTGCTCGGTTGGTATGGAACCTTTAGCGCTATTTGTACGATGGGCGTTATTTACTTGACCACATGGCTCTCTAGTAAAATCGGAAAAAGAAACACTTTTTTTATTACTATTCCCCTTTCAATCATCGGTTACGCTTTGAAATGGATAGGATATAATCCTGATCATCCTTATTTATTGCTTATTGCCGCACCTTTTATTGCGTTTGGTTTAGGATCACTTTTTACTCTTATGGGTTCCATGGTTGCCGATGTTTGCGATCTTGATGAGCTTAAAACCGATACTCGCAGAGAAGGGATGTTTGGCGCTGTTTATTGGTGGATGGTAAAATTAGGGTTAGCGCTGGCATCGGTTATTTCCGGATTCCTCATCAACGCCACCGGCTTTCATCAGGAATTAGGCTTGGCTCAGGCGCCGGGAACGTTATTATGGATGAGAATTTTTGATATCTGTATTCCTATTATAACTTCTTTCGCCGCCCTTTTTATCATTAAGAGTTTTGAAATTTCGGAAGATAAGGCATATGACATTAGGGGTCAGGTTGAAAGGCGCAGAACAGAAAGACGAAACGAAGAAATACGGGTAGAAGAAGAAAGACGAAAAGGCCAAAGACGGGATTAAGGTTAGGGGCGATTAGAATGATTAGGAGAAAAGTTAATAATAACTGTCATTGCGAGGAGTTTGTCAAGATTCCTGGCCTACGACGAAGCAATCTTGTAAATTTGAGATTGCTTCGCTCACTTTGTTCGCTCGCAATGACACTACTTACTTTTATTTTTACCTTATCTTCTTTTGCTCAAGACAATCCTTCTTCCGGCGAACTAATCACCAAGGCCTGGGCAGCGCATGGACAGAAAAACATTGAGGATACTTTTAAATATACTAACCAGGTAATTGAGCTTTATAGTAAAGAGGCAGATAGCGAGCAAGCAACTTTACCGGTAATGCCCAGCAAGCCGCCTCAAATAGAAGCAGTGCAATCATTAAATGATGTGGCAACTGCATATTTTATTCAAGGTGAATCTTATCGTGAACAAGGCAAAAAAGACGAAGCTATCGCAGCATTTAAGATAGTTGTGGATAGATATAATAAAGCTCAATCTTGGGATCAGCGCGGATGGTTTTGGAGTGTGGCTTTAGCTGCGCAGGAGAGTATTGACAAATTTAATGGCACAAAGGTTGCTCCGCCACCAGAGCCACCTAAAAAATTTGGCCCCCCGACAAAAATAAAGCTTTACGCTCCGGGAAAAGAAGATTTTGTGTATTATGAAAAATATGGTACGTTTGAAAACGTAGGCACTAAAGATTATAAATATGTGGTTACTGACCAGGAAGGATTAAGTATTGCAGTTGGAGAAGGGATATATCCAAATACTACTTCTGTAAGATGGGATCCGGAATATAAAAAAGCTTTAAAGGAAAATCGTTTAGCAGGCTCGCACTGGGATTTTTTACAAACCCCGGATTTGGAAGCGGCTTTTCTTAAATGGGCAACCGCATCTGAACCGCAAGGAGTAAGATTGTTTTACGCCGGTTTTATTTTTGAAAAAGCCGGTATGGTCAAGGAAGCGATTAAATGTTATTACGCGATTGTTGTTCATTTTCCCGGGGCATACGGCTGGACTTATTGGCATACACCCTGGTATGTGGGGCAAGCAGCAATAAACAAGATAAATTATCTTTTAGAAAAAAATCCTAAAATAGGATTAAAACTTATGGATGCGGATATCCGGATCATTAATGGTTACGATAATGATATTTCAAACGATGTTGCCGTGACTAATCCGGGTAAATTTGTAAAAACTAATTTTTTAGGAAAATTAAAAGCAAAGCCAGATACTAATATGCTTACTATTAAGAAACGGCGAGGAAAAGGGCAAGTCCAGGTATTACAATATGAAACAGGAGATTGGCAGCTTTTAGTTGATGGTAAGCCTTATAAGATTAAAGGAATGACTTATACTCCTACTAAGGTAGGCCAATCCCCGGATAAAAAAACATTAGGGAATTGGATGGAGGAAGATTTTAATTTTAACGGAAAAATTGACGGCCCATTTGACGCGTTTGTCGATAAAAATCAAAATAACATCCAGGATAAAAATGAACCGGCAGTTGGTGATTTTAAATTAATGCAAGAGATGGGGGTAAATACCATACGGCTTTATCATCATCCGGAGGCTCCCAATAAGGAAATTTTGCGTAAACTATATTCTGATTATGGGGTCAGGGTGATCATGGGTGATTTTTTAGGCAAATATACTATTGGTTCAGGAGCATCCTGGAATCCCGGGACAGATTATAATAACCCGGAGCATAGAAAGAATATGTTGGCTTCTGTCGGGCAAATGGTAGAAGAGTACAGAAAAGAACCGTTTCTTTTGTTCTGGCTATTAGGTAATGAAAATGTTTATGGATATGCCTGTAATGCGGATAAAGATCCGGAGGCTTTTTTTAAATTCGCCAATGAAATTGCGCTTGAGATCAAGCGCCTTGATCCGGATCATCCGGTTGCGATCTGTAGCGGGGATATTTTATTTCTTGATAAATTCGGCAAGTTTTGCCCGGATATAGATATTTTTGGCACCAATGCCTATCGCGGAAATTATGGTTTTGGTTTCTTATGGCGCCAGGTTAAGGAAGAAGCAGATAAACCGGTATTTATTACCGAGTATGGTTGCCCTGCTTATGCCGAAGGCAAATCTCAAGAAGTGTCTGAAGCAGCGCAAGCAGATTACCACGAAGGTTCTTGGAAAAATATTCATGCTAATATGGCTTTTGAATCAGGTGAAGGAAATTCTATAGGCGGAGTGGTATTTGAATGGCTTGATGAATGGTGGAAGGCATATGAGCCGTCTCATCATGACACCAAAGGTTTGTGGGCAGGGCCGTTTCCTGATGGGTTTATGCATGAAGAATGGCTTGGTGTTGTAGGCCAGGGTGATGGGAAGATGAGCCCGTATTTAAGGCATTTAAGAAAGGCTTATTTTTCGTACAAGAGGATGTGGAGATAGTAGTTTGGGATATGTGTCGGTGGAGTTTAACCAACAAGGGGGAGTTAGTATGAAGAAACTAATGGTTCTAACGTTGTGTATGGTTTTCGCCTGCGGCATTGCGTTTGCTGCAGAAGATGCAGTAAAATCTTTCGGGGTTTATGCTGATAAGCGCTCATCGGATAATCACTATATTCCTTCCGGATGGATGGGGGATGTCGGCGATATCAAATCTAACGATGATTCAGCGGATAATCCGCATTCTGGCAGTACATGCATACAGTTTGTTTACAGCGGAAAAAGATTACAGAATCAGGGCTGGGCAGGAGTATATTGGCAAAACCCAGCAAATAATTGGGGTTCAAAAAAGGGTGGATTTGATCTTACCGGTATGAGCAAGCTTACCTTTTGGGCCAGAGGCGCAAAAGGCGGGGAAATTATCCAAAAAGCAATAGTTGGCGGGATTAAAGGGACATATCCTGATTCATCAGTTTCTGAAAGCAGCCAGATTGAACTGACTACTGATTGGAAACAATATACGGTAAATCTCGTTGGTAAGGATTTAAGTTATATTAACGGCGGGTTTGGCTGGATTACTAACGCTGATCTTAATCCGAATGGCGCAACTTTTTATTTAGATGATATCAAATATGAAATGGATCCCTCGCTTAAACCGGAATCAAAAAAACAGGAAGCAATGCCGTTTCCGATTTATGAAAACAGAAGTTCAAGGAACAACCATTACATTTGTTCCGGATGGATGGGAGATTACGGTGATCTGAAATTAGATATCGGATCAACCGAAGATCCTTATCTAGGCGAAACTTGTATTAAGATTACATATTCTGGTAAAGGTACTCAAGGTGCTCGTTGGGCAGGAATGTATTGGCAGAATCCTCCCAATAACTGGGGTACTGTTGACGGAGGTTTTGATCTTTCAAAAGCCACTAAACTCACTTTTTGGGCTAAGGGCGCAAAAGCAGGTGAGCGCATCGAAGAGTTTAAAGTCGGTGGGTTAATGGGAGAATATTCGGATTCTGATACCGCAAGTATCGGGCCTGTGATCCTTAATAAAGAGTGGACCCAATATACTATTGATTTAAAGGGTAAAGATATGTCCTATATTATCGGTGGGTTTGCCTGCACTACAAATGTCGATGTAAATCCAGAAGGAGCGGTTTTCTATTTGGATGAGATTAAGTTTGAATAAATTCAGGGGACAGGGGACAGGGGACAGGGGACAGGGCATAAGGCGCGGGTTATTGATCTGCGCCTTAGGCTCTTTTTTGCTTTTAATGGGAGCATCCAAAGCAAATAAACCGGCAGTCTTGATAAAAAAACTAAAAAATAACCACTATCAGCTTATTGTAAATAATAAGCCTTACGTAATTAAAGGTGTTTGTTATAATCCCGTGCCGATCGGCCAAGGGCATGATTATGATTGGTGGGCTGATCCGTATAAGCCTTGGCTTGTTGACGGAAAGTTAATGCAAGAAATGGGAGTAAATACTATTCGTGTTTACAAGGATGGCACAGACGGTGAGAGCGTAAAGCAGGCAATCGGAGATTTATATAAGCTTTACGGTATTCGCACTGTTATGGGGCATTGGTTGGGATTTTGGCATTATCCTTGCCCGTTGTACGCAGACGTTGATTTCCAGGATACCATAAGACAAGAAGTCTTAAACATGGTAAAGACTTATAAGGATGAGCCTGGTATATTGATGTGGGTTTTAGGTAATGAAAACAACTATTCTTTTAATGGGGCAGTAAACTCTTGGAGCTGCCCGCGGATAGATGAGGAGCAGGATCCTATAAAACGCGTAGCAATGAGGGCAGAGATTTATTATTCTTTTGTAAATAGCCTGGCAAAAGAAATTCATGCCATTGACCCGAACCATCCGGTAGTATTAGGTAATGGCGAGGCAAAATACTTAGAATATGCGGCTTTAGTTTGTCCTGACATAGATGCCATTGGTTGTATTATTTATAGAGGAAGGAATTTTGCAAATCTTTTTAACGGGATCCGGTTTACTTTTGACAAACCCGTCATTTTTACGGAATTCGGAGCAGATAGTTACGATGCTTTTAAAGATAAAGAAGACCAGAATATGCAGGCGTTTTTCTTAGAATCACAATGGAGGGAGATTTATCAGAACCTTGCCAATAATAAAGAAGGAGCTGGGAACTGTTTAGGGGGTTTAAGTTTTGAATGGACAGATGAATGGTGGAAAAATAAAGAATATGATCCGGATAGTTTTAAAGTGCATGATACTGGCTCGAATTGGTCAAATCCTGGATTTTATATGGATAACCAGGCTAAAGATGGCAAGAATATGAATGAAGAATGGTTTGGTATAGTAGCGTTATCTGATACAGAAATAGAATCCGGCCTTAACAAACGTATTCCGCGCAAGGCTTATTATATTATTCGTGATTTCTGGAAAAATCCTTTACTTAAAAGTAAGAAGAAG
>ERZ1292640.2926-Hain-H43-02um-R1-2926-length-13504-cov-21_pt1 | contig 13504 bp, 12 predicted proteins | sample MGYA00564404_ERZ1292640 | MGnify/ENA primary metagenome ERZ1292640 (study PRJEB36523, sample SAMEA6512636) | groundwater metagenome | collected 2019-01-08 | study: AquaDiva: Metagenomics assemblies of 32 groundwater samples
TTGATATTGCTTCTGACCACGAAGTATTCGTTTTTGCCACGACCTCCTCAACCACTTTAGAGAGATTTAGTTCTATGAATATTCCCGGAGGAGTCTACGGTATTGTGGCCGACCGAGCTCGTTTATATTTGGCGACAAGAGAAGTGGACAAGGAATTACAGATTGTGAATTATTCCATTCAATCAGGAAGCGTGTTGGGAACGAGTACTAATATTTCTTTCTCATTGCCAGTCGCGCCAAAAACTATTGCTTGCGATAACGGCAGTTTATATATTTTGGCGCATTCGGCGCCGGTTATTTATGAAATATCTTTCAAATGAAAATCAATGCGGTATGACATTAATAGAGGTGATGGTATACATCGTCTTACTCTCATTTTTACTGGTTGGATTTATCAATTACGCTTATCAAATTCACATGAATAATATTGAGCTTAATCATGAAATAGAAGATGCCTATAAAAAATAACTTGAATGAAAAAGGCTTTGCCGCTTTTATCGCCGTCGTTCTGATTGCTTCGGGTGTTCTGGCGTTTTCTTTGGTTTCAATATCTTCAGCGCTTCTCTATGCTGACGGCGTTAATCAAAGAGAATATCGTATTCAAGCGCGACTTAACGCCGACGCGTGCCTTGAAATGGCGACACTGATGGTTGCCAAAGATTATTTCATGAATGGCACGACGACTATCGCGAAACTGGGATGTGATATTTCCGTCATTAACGATTTTTCCGGCAATGTTTCCTTGAATGTGGTCGCGGAATTCTTGGGAGTGAAAGCGAGAGGTACACGCGAATTGATAGTGAACGATGGTGGGGTTGTTACCAAATAATCTTGTCAACCACCGCGGAGACGAATTCATTCTTCACAGCCGAGAACCTGTCTGAATGGAGTATAAATTGCTAGACATTTTGGCTTGACTGACATGACCGAAAGCCAAAATGTCTTGCAATTTAACGACATGAGTCTCGCAGGCTGTGAAGAATGAATTCGTCTCTGCGGTGGTTATAAGAAAATTCATACTTTTTTCATACTTTTTTTAACAGAATTTCATTATTTTTTTATCGTTTTTTCATACTTTTTTTATCAGGATTTTATCGCCTCTCTGATACGCTTAATCATTATCAGCGTAATTATTAAAAATATGAATACACAAAGAGTTCGTGCGAGATTAACAAGCCGTCAGAAAAGCATAGTGAGGACGGGGAAAATCAATTTATCAAATCTAGCTAATATCAGAGCTTTTCACCAGGCGCATGCTCATGATTTTGAGAAGGGTGGCCGTGAGAGAAGTTATCAATCAAAAGGATTCACATTGATTGAAGTCCTAGTCGTAATCGGCATCATCGCTATTCTAGCGGCGGTTGTCCTAGTGGCGGTAAATCCGGCCAGACAATTCAAGTTAGCTAGAGATTCACAACGCACGAGCAATGTGAATGCCATATTGAACGCTATCCATCAAAACATGGCGGAACATAAAGGTATATTCACATGCAATGGCAATCCGTATGAACTAGCAACAACATCAACTGTTGTGAAGAATGGTGAATATGGAGCCGATATCGCGCCATGCGTGGTGCCGGATTATATTTCATCTTTGCCGTTTGACCCGTCATTATCAGGCGCGAAATTCAACTCTACCGCGGATTATGATTCTGGTTATGAAATAGTACGGGACTCAAACGGACGCGTTACGGCGAGCTCAACGGGGGAGCTGACGCCAACGATTTCGGTTACGAGGTAATTATAAATCACTGGTATTATTTATGAAAAAAGATTTTGACAGATGGAATGATAATAAAAAACGCATTCATAGTGAAAAAAACAATAAACAATATCATGCGCGAGATATTTTGAGTGCTAATACCTGTTTAGTGATTCCCCTGACATCTTCAACAGATAAACATCCTATGCGTGTACCAATCGGAATTGTCGACGGTAAAGAAGCCTCAGCGATTCTTTCTCAAATACGAACTGTTGACACCAAACGTTTTCTTGGAAAAATCTGTTATCTTAATGTGGAAGTATTTGATGCGATTAGAAAAGCCATCAAAGAGATTCTTTGATGGCTTTTCACTTATTTCCCCATTTAAGGGGCAAGCCTATGGTACTTTTTTCTAATCTCCCCATTTAAGGGGCAAGCCTATGGATAGCACTGTCACTATCATCGAAAAGTATATACGAATTTGTTTTGAAGCGCAAGCATTGACAAAGTCGAGTCGTTACTCAATAACTTGTCCCCAAAATATCCTTTCAAGTCCGATTTCTATTCGCTATAGTAAACGGAATGATACAAGAAAGCAGAAAACTGGCAGTTCTGGCGGCTGTCGCGTTGTTGATAGTTGGCTTTTCAGTTCTTGCGCGGGTGTCACGCATGAGGACTAGCTCTATTGGAGAGTCCAAACAAATAAGTAGTTCGGAATCAAAACAATACACCGCTCCGGAGCCGTCATTTTTCGAGACGGAGAAAGGCCATGATAGTTCTAATAGTTCGAACAATCTAGCGGCCAGTTCAGATAAAAATGTTTCAATTAGTATCCCAAAGAAAGCAAATAATGATCCGTTTTTAAGAATTACAGCGAGAGCGTATTTGGTCGGGAATGTTGAAACGGGAAAAATATATTTCGAGCGTAATTTCGCGAAACAGTTACCAGTCGCATCGATATCAAAACTCGTTACGGCTATTATCGCCACGGAGACTTTGGCTTCCAGCTCCATTATTGAAATAACGCCATCCGAAACTATGGTCCCGCCGGATGGCAGCGGTATCGGAGCCGGCGAGAGATTCACGGTAAAAGAGCTACTATATCCGATGCTTCTTGATTCTTCGAATATTGCCGCCGAAGCCATTGCTTCTTCAAGAAGTAATCGAATGAAATTTCTGGAACTAATGTCCAGTTATGCCTGGGAAGTGGGTATGCCGCAAGCGTATTTCGCCGACCCTTCCGGCATTGACCCGCACAATCAAGCTTCGGCAAAAGATATTTTCGCCCTGGCGCAATATCTGTACAAATTTCGGTCTGATATTCTGGCGATAACTCGCACTTTAAGCTTAGAAGTCGCGACCACCAGCGAACACGGCGCGCATAATTTCACGAACATTCATCCATTTATAGATGACGCGCGTTTTATTGGAGGCAAAACCGGTCGCACGAAAGAAGCCGGAGAAACCATGCTTACGATCCTCCGAATAAATGGCCAAGCGATTGCTTTTATCATTATGGGGTCGGAGAATGGCGCGAGAGAAGGAGATACGCGCATTTTGATTGAAGAATTGGCGAAGTAAAATAGCAGTTGAACACTCAACGCCCGGCACGAGAATGTTCATATTATTTGCGATAATTTGTAGCCAATCCAGATTCCGGCGAGACCACCAATAGCGGAGAGAATTACCGATGACATGGAAAATAAATTAGCGCCCCAAAGTTTGGGGATAAAGCCTCCGACTGTCGAGCCGGCGAAGGCGCCGAACCAAATGAGTGAGCGGAGGTTCATGGTATGATAATAGCATAATAATCAATTATGCCATCCATCGAGAAAAAAGTTACCGAATCCGCGCAAGTCGAAAAGACTCCCGATTTTGCCGAGCTTCAGGCGGAGAAAGAGAAATTGTTCAATGAGATTGAACAGGATTCATTAAATCTTGATGAACATCGTAAATATTTAATTGTCTCGAAGATACTTGGCCACTCCGTGAAAGACGGTTTTGAAATGGCAAAAAGATTGGGGATGGATTTGGCTGTACCTTTGATGTCCGGTGATTTTATTGATAAAAATGGAAAGTTCGCTTTCGATTTCTCCGCGTTTCTTACTAATAATATTAATTATATTCCTCAAAAAAGTGATAACGATATTTATATTGGACTAACTAATACTTTTCTTGGAACAGATCGACCAATAAATGATATGGCGCGTGATACCACTCCTTACAAAGATGAAATTGACGACTATTACAAGGAATTCATCCGCAATCGCCGACTCATAAGTCCCGATTTACCGCCAGACTCTCGCACCAAAGTGGAAATTACCGCCGAAGACCACCTTTTGAGCGCGGAGGCGATACTGAAAGGCAGTTATTATACTGGTCCAGTAAGAGAATTTTTGGGCTTGGAAACTGAAGAAGCGTTGGAAAAAGAAACAAAATTATCTGAAGAAAATGTTTGGGCATTAAGACAAAGCGTGATCGATAGCGATACTTTGGCGGGGATTATGCATGAGATGGAATTGAGTAATAACGTCAATGTTGAAAAATTTCAAAGTCTACTTTCTCGAGCTCGCTACGCACCTTCGAAAGAACTTTTCGAGATTCGCAAGCGCGGCGCGGAAGAAGAACTGGTCACGCAAATCAAGAAGTCACTCATAAAGCGCGGGTTCAAGGAAGGGGAGTTTGAAATTAAGATGAATGAAGAGAATGGGGAGTATGAGGTGGTAGAGAAAAAAGAAGAAGGAAGCAGTGGGACAGAAGAAAAAGAGAATTTAAGAGAAGTTAAAGAGATTCCACCAAAGGAAAAGGAAGATACTAAAATTGCTGGTAAAGATGTTTTCTTTGTAAGTATTTCTCCAGAAGATGTATCTCCCGCTAATCCGGAACCCGGTCGTTATCTATACCATATGGATTTTAAGCGTGTTTTAGAAGACACAATGTTCGGCCCCTACGACGAAATAAAACTCTGCGAGAATTCAAAAGATAAGTTGATTTTTTACGCCAAAAAGGGTGATGAGCATTTTGTGTATGTGGATGGGGTGGAGAGTAAACTCAAATTATTTGAATACTTAGAATTGAAGGATATAGTTGTTGATGGAGAAGGAAGAGTTTTTTTACATTTTTTTAACGAACGTGTTGGAAACAGGTTCAAGCATAAGATCTACAGTCTCAATTCCGCAATTAAAGGTAATTATGATCGAGATTTCTCTGATATAAAGGATTTTTCTATTATTAATGGAAAACTTTTGGTATTTTATTCAGTATCAGGAGAAGATTATTTAATGTGGGACGGTACTGAAAGAAAAGCCATTCCACTTAAAACTGATAAAAATAATATTATAGGTTTTCGTGATAGTGTTTGTATTTCTGATGTAAATAGAATATTAATCAAAAAATACGGCGAAAACGAATTCAAAGAAATGACCTTCGACGGCACCGTGGAAGTCGTCAATTCCGACGGAAGACTTTTCATTATTGAATCATTACCGGACAAGAAAATGATTTGGGAATATTCGGAGAAATTGGAATTGAATGAGGGGGAAGAAAGAGACCTCGATTTGGCGAATGCGGTGGCAAAGGAGGAATTGCCGGCGATTGAGGATTATTTCAAGAAATATTATCCGGAGGAAGAGAAGAAACCTGTGGCGGAGAGAATTAAATCTGGGATAAAGAGCGCGGTTGAGCAGTCACGGAAATTCGTAGGCGCGGTGAATAGGACAATAAAAGAAGTACCGGAATTATTCTTGGACACACTCCGAGCTAAGGACGATAAACCAACGGAGTTTCTAATGACACAGATGTTCTATTATATGTTTCCGGAGGCGCGGGTGAAAAGGGAAAGAGCACTCAAGGAAGCACGAGAGAATAAGAAAAATCCTTTTAACATTTTTGGTGGTGGTGGCGGAAGTGGGCAGGGCGGAAGAGGAGAGGTGTTTGATTATGACGCCGGAGTAAATAATTTGGCATCCGTTGATGAAGCCGGATATTATGAAATGTTACGGGCGAATAGGGAAGTGCTGAAATTGCGAGAGCCACTGCCACCGGCGACATTCATTACTCACGGCTTATTCGGCAATTACACCGGAAGCGGTTGGAGCAAAGTGAATGTGCCGATTTCACAGGAAGTGCAAGACCCAGCGAAGGAAACAACATTTGAATTTGTGGACGAAAAATCCAGCCAGAATATCAATTTACCCAAGATTGCCAATGCGAAAATCATAACCGAGCGTTTGAAAGGAATTACGGCAGATGGCAAAGAAGTACCGGTTAAAATTATAGAAGAGAATAATTTGGGGGAAGTGAGAGTGAGTAAGGACCCTGCTTCGCTAAAGCTTCGCAGGGCGGGTAAGCCAGCCAAGCAGATTGTCTATTCTCAAACCTACAGTGAAATGCCAAAGACTATGGCGGAAGTAACAACGGATGATTATGAGAAATTCAGAGAGAGCTTTGAAAAGAGTTTTGGCGATGTTATAACCAAGGAAATTGGCGATCGTGGAGATGAGCTCGATATTTTCATAGCCGGACTGAAAGATAAAAGCCCCCGCGAACAGGTTATCGCTATTCAAGAATTTTGCTATGAATACGGCTATTACAATTTAGATAATCAGCCGCGCGATACGGATAACTTTGAAGAAAGATTGAGTATTATGGAGTTTCGCATGGACGAATTGAAAAGTACCAAGCCGGAATTGGCTCATAAGAAATACGCTGGCATTTGCACGGATTTCGCGACATTGACGACGGCGCTTTTGAGAAAAGCGGGATTCGTCTCGGGAATTGCGAGCGGTTTCGTGCCAGAGGCTGGAAGTACTTCGGTGAAGACGGATAGGGCTCATGCTGTTTCGTATGTTTTGTGGCCCAATCCAAATAAAAAAGGCAAGCCCGATATGATCATTGTTGACGGCACACCTTCAAACATTACTCCAAGAATCGTAGAACAAGAAAAGAAAGCCGCGGAAGTTTCCAAGGAATTAACCATTGACGCGGAAAAAGAATTAGCAGAATTGGAGCGTGTTTTGCGGACTATGGATGTGGAGGCTATCAGGAGACTTGAAAATGGGGCACTCGAGAAAACACTCAATCATATTCTCTACGGCGTTAAGCAAAGTCATGTGGATGTGATGAGTAGAGTACTTAATGCTTCGCGATATGCCGGCTTTGACATTCTAGAAATGAGTCGTGGAAACATCGAAGATCAGATCGAATTTCGCAAATTTCTGGAGGAAGAAATATTCAAGGAAAAAGGACAAAAACATGATAATCGAGAACGCCGCGGTGAAGAATTATTCAATCTGATGATTGAATTTGAAAGGAGATTTGAAAAAGACAGGAATGTCAAAGGTAAAGAAGAAGCGTTGGATGTACTCGAAAAAATATTCGATATGTCGGAGAAATACCTCGATCCAATCGAGACTAGAAGTGCCGTGGCGATTATTACTTATTTAAGGGCAATGAAGATGAGATGAATGGTCTAGAATGTTATCAACATCCAGTCAAGGTGGCAGACCGGAGGATTTTGTGTATAATTTAGGCATTATGTCTACCCAAGGCGTAGAGTTTGATGAGGATAAAATCAACTATGGAATACCGCGGTCAACAATGCGTTCAACTGGCGCGTCCGCTTATTCTTCTGCCGGCTTTGGCCAAGTTAACATTCCCGCTGGCGCACCCGCGATGGTTCGCTGGATGATGCGTAAAGGGATTGTCAAATCCGTAAAGACGGGCGAAGTGATTCTCATAGGTATAATGGTCATCAATTTTATTATTACAATTGCCGTTTTGAAATATATTATGTAAAAGATCCCCGCGACACATTCAAGTGAAGCAGGGATTTGAAAACTAAATACGACGTTCATTGTACATCTCCCAAAAGGAAGGAGAGCGCGTCTTCCGCGCTGTATGAACTATTGGCAGAAGCCATAACCTTGGAAAGAAAGCTAACATCATCACCAAGTGTGACGACTGGAGGTTCTCTCTCAGTACAAAACCCAGCAGTTGATATGAGTCCATTGCATAGACAGCCCCTATTCACAGTATCTTCTTCCTTTCCTCCTTTGTGAATATATAATTTTACAGGTTCGCTGGGACACCTGTATCCGATAATCCCATCCAGTTTCTCATAAAGGGAGACTAGGGCGCCGTGCTTACAGACGCGAATTCTGGAATCATAGACACTCTCTTCAGACAGAGTCCCATCCAAAACCGCAACCTGGAATGGGAAACCTGTTGGAGAAAAGCGCATGTCTTTTCGGATTCCCAATTTACCGAGAAAGCCAAGCTCCCGAGCTTTTGCTCTAAGGTCGGGTCTCATTCCTGAATCTTCCGATAGGGCGAAGATGGAACCGACTTGAAGTCCTTTTGCTCCGACCGAAAGCGCCCATTTGAGACTTTTCGGAGAAGCCAAACCGCCGCCTATCCAGAATGGTAAACCAATATTACGAATTTTTTCGTAATCAACTTCATCTTCTTCTCCGTAGATTGGTTGCGGATTGCCGAATTCATCTCTGACAAGCCTTCTCGGAGGAGCGTTGTGTCCGCCAGCTTTCCATCCTTCGATGACGAAACCGTAAACGCTTCCAGCGGGCAGTTTTCTCATGAAGATGGATGCTAGGAAATTCGAAGCGATAATAGGAATAAATCCCGGTATTTTCATCGGAGGAAGTCCGCCCCTGAAGAATTCTTTGGGATTGAAGCTCATCGTAAAGGACTTTGTCTTTTCACCAATGACAGGCACGCGATATGTCGCTGTCCGGCCTTCGGCAATGGCGCTTATCACTTTAGGGATATGAAGCGGTATGCCCGCGCCTATGGTGATGAAATCAATGCCCGCGAGCATCGCGCCGGTGATGGCGTAAATGTGCGGCATTGCGATTTTCTCCAGGTAGTTCACACTGATTGGATTTGCATGGCCTTCCTTTGCCAACCAAACGAAAGCGAAATTCGCGCAGACGGCAAGCTTGATTAGAAGTGAAGAGGGGCTGATACTCCAAACAGGAATCCCTCTTTTTTTCAAATAGAATTCTTTGATAACTTCCTCCGCGACTTCCGGAAAAGGAAAGTGCTCGAGGGCGCGCTTTATATTTTCCGCAGGCAGTCCGCCCGATTGGAGCGTTCGGGCCATTATTATCTCTAACGCCACACCGGATACCGTGCCCATTGCCACGCCAGCGGTATTTCGCCATTCGAACATTGATACTTCGCGAGCCAAGTGCCAGTTGGAGATATTAACCCCCATACCGCCAGAAATGATTCGCGGATACTTTAACCGAGATATGGAGGTTATTTCCATAGTTTTTCCTTTTGTTAAGGTTCTTCTATTCCTTCTATAGGATAGCAAAATATCCTAGATATTGAAAGGTTTTTTCTTCAATTTGATATCCGTATAAATATGCGCATCTTTTACTTCCCGGAGAATTCTCGCCGGCGTTTCCATGAGAGTCCCATCGCTTGCTAACACTTTTTCCAGCGCTAACCTTTTGTTTTCTCCACTTATATAAGAAACGGCAAATGATATTTGACCGCGAATGAACGAAAGAGTAATCGTACTTCGGAGAGAAAAGGGATTTTTCATTCCGGCATTGTAACCAACAACCCATTTTTCACTTTGAAAGTGTTTATAGAATAAAGATGTATCAAAAGGATATGGCATTATACCGGCGACATGACCGTCTGACCCAATACCGATAGCCGCGTAAATGAACGATTCCGGATTCTTGCTCCGCCATTTCTTCAGTTCAGATTCGAAACGTTTGCCATGTTCTTCGAGTGTTTCATCATCTTCCACGCGAGTATCAATGAATTTCGCGCCACATTCTTTTGCTTTTTTATAGAAATCCGTTGTCATGACCAAGGCGAAGTTATTTTCCTTTTCATCTTTGGAAAATCTTTCGTCCGTGACCGCGATAGTTGTTTGGTCTCCGAATAGCCTTGTGTCGAGATACTCGAGTAAAGCGAGAGATGAGCCGCCAGAAAGCATGAGTAGATATGGCTTATTTTTCGATAGAGCCAGCTTCTTATTCAAGGCTTTTCCTGCCTCATGGGCTAGTTTTTGGGTGGAAATGGCGGTTATTTTCATGATAGTATTGTTACAAAGGAACAATATATCCACATTAGCACTATTCATATGATAATCCCAATTGCAATTCTCGCCTTTCTCTCAACCCTCTTTGGTGGTCTTTTCGCGCTCAAATTAAAAGACAAATTACATTTAATTCTCGGTTTTTCCGCAGGCGCCGTGATTGCCGTGGCGTTTTTCGATTTGATACCCGAATCTTTGAATTTGGGAAATAAGTTTTATGGCAATGGAACAATACTGACATTTACCGCCATTGGTTTTTTGTTGTATTTGGTACTAGACCGTATTATCTTCCTTCATTCGCATAGTCATTCAAGCCATGAGAGCCATGAATGTGAAGCCGACTATTCTATTTCGGATTCGAAAAAAGAACGGCTGGGAATATTCCGCGCGGCCAGCCTATGTTCGCATAGCTTTCTCGACGGTATGGCGGTGGGATTAGCATTCCAGGTTTCATCAATTGTTGGCGTGATAGTCGCGGTTGCGGTTCTCACCCATGATTTTTCCGATGGCATAAATACCGTGAGTATGATTCTCCGCGGCACGAATGATAGGAGAAAAGCCATGCGTTGGTTATTTGCCGACGCGGCCGCACCCGTTCTCGGTATTATTTCGACTTTATTTTTCGCCGTACCGGAAAAAGGTTTGAGCGTAATCCTCGCCTTATTCGCCGGTTTCTTTCTTTATATCGGCGCCAGCGACCTCATTCCCGAAAGCCATCACGCTCATCCGAAATTTTTGACCACATTCATGACCTTGCTTGGGGCTGGTGTTTTGTATACGGTGATATATTTTGCGGGGTAATATCAAGGACTCACCTTGATGCTATAATCATCCCATGTCCATCATCTTTGAAATCTGTCTGATTGTTCTCACCACTTTCGCCCTCTTCGTCTCATTTTTCTTCAAAATACTCGTCGCCAACGAAATATTGGCTGTTTTATCATTTCTGGGATTGATTCCAGTCGCGATAAGCGCCATAAAAAGTCTCATAAAAAAGAAATTATCGGTTGATCTGCTCGCTTCTATCGCCCTTATTTTCTCTCTTCTTTCGCGCGAATGGTTCTCCGCCGCTTTCATCACTCTCATGCTCGCTTTTGCCCGCGTTTTCGACCGTATTACCGAGGCTCGCGCCAAGAAAACTATTCAGAGTTTGATGAAATATCATGTTGAACGGGTCCGTTTACGCGTCAATGATTCGGTCAAAGAGGTACATATCAGTGAAATCAGACCGGGCGATGAAGTTATTGTTGAAGACGGTGATAGAATACCGGTTGATGGCGTGATTATCTCAGGACAAGCAGATATTGATGAATCATCTCTGACTGGGGAAAGTGAATTGGTTCCAAAAAAAACAGGAGATAAGGTCTTCACTTCCACATTCAATGAAAGCGGTTCCTTAATCGTTAAAACAGAGAAAATAGGCAAAGATACGACACTTTCGCGCATGGTCGCTTTGGTTGAAGAAGCGAGTCGGAGCAAAAATCAAGCCGAGCGCGCGGCGGATAGATTCACGCAGTGGTATATTCTGATATCGATTATCGCGACCAGTGCTATGTACGCGCTCGGTCTTTCATCAAGGGAAATATTAGCGGTGCTTCTCGTGGTTTGCGCCGATGATATCGCCGTTGCCATACCTCTCGCTTTTACCGCGGCAATTTCGCATGCGGCAAAACGCGGAGTTATCGTAAAAGGTTCCAGCGTCTTCGAACAGCTTTCAAAAATGAAATATTTATTGACTGATAAGACCGGCACCTTGACTCGCGGCAAGCCGAAAATTGTTGAAGTGAAAACTTATGAAGATTCATTGACCGTGAATGAAATAGCGAAACGATTTGCTCTTGGCGCGTCGGAGTCCAACCATTCCGTTTCGCGGGCTATTATCGAATATGCCAAGGAACATGAAATAAAATCCCATACCCCCGATGAATTCGAGGAGATTCCCGGCCAGGGCATTTCATTCAAGCATGACGGCGAGACAATGTTGATTGGTCGCCTTTCATTCATGGAAAAGCAAGGGGTGAATATATCCGAAAGAATCAAGCATGATGTTGAAATCGAAAAAGATTCCGGCAGAGGCATCGTTTGTTTGTCCTTGAATGGGAAAGTCGCCGGACTAATGTCGTATCACGACGAACTCCGTCCGCGCGTGAAGGAAATAATCGCGGACACGCATACGCTCGGCGTGCGGCAATGGCATATGTTAACTGGCGACAATGAACATTCCGCCAGAGAAGTCGCGAATGAATTGGGTCTTATACACCATCACGCCAATATGACGCCAGAAGGCAAAGTGAAGTTCATTACGGAATTTGAAAAGGAACATTCAGGGAAGGGCGCGAGTAGAGGTATTCGTAATAAGTTGGAGGATAAGGGAATCGTTGGTTACATGGGCGATGGCGTGAATGACGCCGCGTCTCTGGCGCTCGCGGATGTTTCTATCGCCATGGGCGGCATCGGCGCCGACGCGGCAATCGAGGCGTCTGATATTACGATAATGAAAGATAAACTCGATAGGTTGCCGGAGACTATGCGCATCGCCAAGAAAGTGATGAAGATAATGAAGCAAAGTTTCTGGATTTGGGGCATTACCAACGCATTTGGTCTCGGCCTAGTCGCATTCGGTGTGATTGGTCCCGCTGGCGCCGCGACATACAACTTTTTGACGGATTTCATACCGATAGGGAACGCGCTCCGGGCGGGAAGGGGGAAGAAAGATTGATAAGTAAAATGTTATAATATTTCCATGCCGAAAATTTGTGACCATACAACTGTTGGAATGTTCATTTGGAATGAAGACAGATTATTACTAATAGAGCGCGGTAAAAGGCCGTATGGTTACGCTGTTCCCGCCGGTCATGTTGATGGCGATGCTACATTCGAAATTGCTGCAAAGCGCGAACTCAAGGAGGAAGTTGGTTTGGATACAGAAAGCATTGAATTATTAGTTGAAGGACGAAAGGAGAATAAGTGCAGGCGTGAAGGAGGCACTTGGCATTATTGGAAGCTATACAAAATCATTCCATCTGGTAATATTTCCAGAAGTTTGGATGAAACAAAAAGAGCTGGGTGGTATGATAGGACTCAAATTCAAGAATTGGCGCGTAGGACTGAAGAATATAAGTTTGGTAAAGTCTCCGAAGAAGATTGGGAGAAAAGTCCGGGCTTGGAATTAGTTATGTGCGAATGGTTCAAGGAATTAAAAGTTTTTTAAAGATATATTATGAAGAAAAAGATGAAAATCACACTTTGCGGCAGTATGAAATTTCATCCTGAAATGGAGAAGATTTCAAAAGAGCTTATTAATGGTGGACATAAGGTAAAAGTCCCGCTATTACGAATTGATGTTGAGGAAAATGGAAAAAGTCGTAAAATGTCTATCCGCGCCTTTATTGAATCAAATAAGGGAATTGATTCGTTTTCTCATGACCACCCTATTTGGAATGAGAAATCAAATGCCATTGATGACCATTTCGAGAAAGTTGAATGGTCTGATGCTATTCTCGTAGCGAATTATCCGAAACATGATATAGATGGTTATGTCGGGGGTAATACACTCATGGAAATGGGGGTTGCGAAATTCTTAAGGAAGAAAATTTTCTTGCTATTGCCAGTCTCGTCAAAACTATCGTACAAAGAGGAAATTCTAGGTATGAAACCGGTGGTAATTAATGAGGATTTGTCAAAGATAAAATAATTTTCGGAGTCGGGAAAATGTCCGATCTCCT
>ERZ1292640.2927-Hain-H43-02um-R1-2927-length-13503-cov-9_pt1 | contig 13503 bp, 12 predicted proteins | sample MGYA00564404_ERZ1292640 | MGnify/ENA primary metagenome ERZ1292640 (study PRJEB36523, sample SAMEA6512636) | groundwater metagenome | collected 2019-01-08 | study: AquaDiva: Metagenomics assemblies of 32 groundwater samples
TCTCGCAGACCGTGTTGATCGTCGATGACGATCCGTCAACGGTATTGATCTGCCGTAAGGCGCTGGTAGCGGAAGGCTTTCATGTGCTTGATGCGTCCGGCAGTGCCGAAGCGTTGAAGATCTGCGCTGAATATGCCGATGATATTCATCTTCTGCTGTTCGATCTCTTTCTGCCTCGCCCGGACTTTCGATTGGCCGACCCGGAGAGCGAGTTTCCTTCTGTGCACGGTCATCAACTGCTTGTTCGTGTCGTGGAGATGCGACCGGCCATTCGCGTCGTCTGTATGTCGGCTGCGTCGCCTACTGAGATCGCCGCGCAGGGGATGAAGCTCGGCACGATACCCTTCCAACTCGAGAGGATCCCGTTTCTGGCGAAACCCTTCTCGATGAAGGGCTTGCTGCACGTCGTGCAAGCTACGATGGCGGGACCGCCCCTCATACACGAGGAATGTGCCTAGCCGGATGATCGTGAAGTGTCCCTCGTGAAGCGCATCTCGTTTTCGGATCGGAGCTGATAGCTGACGGCTGATAGCTTTCGTTGCGAGATATGAACGACGCTTCACGAACGACGGACAAAGAGGAGGGGTTACCCGACTAAGTCCGGGTTGAGCCGATTCAGCGGCTTGATCGAGAGGGCTTTGATTTCGTTGTAAATGATCGTCCGTCCTGCCTGGCGAAGGCGCGCGAAGATGCCTTCCACGATCACCTGGTCACCTTCCCGGACTTCGACCTGCCCGAGGCTGATGACTTTCAGCGTGCCGGCCTGATCTTTCAGCAGAAACCCATAGGCAGGCTGGCCTTGCCGATTCGTCGCGAGCTGGACGTTGGTGACTTGGCCTGTGACGACCACTTCCTGGCGGTCGTATTGCTCCGGGTGGGAGAGGAGTTCTGTGATCTCCAATAGCCCGGATGCGTGAGCGTAGACCGGTAATGAGGTGAGGACGAATAGAGGAAGCGCAAGGGTCAGGACGAGCGAGATTCGACGGCGTTGAAACGGTGGCTGGATATTCGATAGTGTGGCCATGATGTAGGTCTATTATACCTCACCGGGCGCAAAGCGCAATCAGGGGTGCCTTCCTACCATTTATCGGAGGCTCTGCCGGTCGCATCTTCCCCTCTCATGCTGTTGAGGATCTGGGCCTGCATTTCGCTCAATTCCTTCACGGCTGGCTCAGCCGGGCCATCCAGCGCACCTGCTTCAAGTTTCTGTCTCGGCGCAGTCCGCTTGAGTAATTCTTCGTCCAAGGCCTCGATCGAGGTGTCCATGTCGTTGAGGATGGCGGTGAGCCGCTGCAGCCCGAACAGGTTTCTGGTGATTTCGGAATGCATGGCATTGGAGCTGGCGCCGAAGACGAGCGACGTCCAGAATTTGACCTCGCTTTCCTCTGCCAGGTTGCCCCAGACCATTAAGGTGAGTTTGTCGATGAGCGCGGACTCGGTCTTTTCCAGCCCGTCGTAGGTCGAGAGCGACCGTTCGATGGGTTGCTCCGCGAGCACCGCGAAGGTTTCCTTCCACAAATCCAAGGGCGCGGTCGTGGTGGCGAGGCCGGGCGAACCGGCCTGTAGTTTCGCCTGGAGCGCCTGCAGGTATTGCGTGAGGTACTTGACTTTTCGCGCCGCCAGACTGCCGGCCGGGATGCCCCAGACATGTCCGATTTCATGATCCTGCAGCGGCGCATAGATTGCGGTCTGCCGTTCGCGCTCCGCCAGGTTGAGCCGTTTGCGATATTTCTCGGCCATCCGGAGTTGAGTTTGGAACTCGATGCTGAGCCGTTGCTGCTGATAGTCCTCGGCCGTGATCTCAGTGTCTTCCCACCGTTGCTCCAGCAGGCGGATGGCCGGTCTGGGCAGCACGGTTCTGGCGGAGGCCTCTAAGGCGTCGAGGGTTTCGGCGGATAGGGCGAAACGCTCGGTCAGGAGGATGCGGGCGCGGTCGGCGAGGCCTTCACGCAGGTGCAGGAGTCTCTGCAGCGATTCGCATTGCAGCCAGGTCCGTTCACGCTTGAGTCGCACCTGTCGGCGGTATTGATCACGCCGGTCCGTGACGGCCTTAATCGATTCTTTGGTCATGAGGCCGTGCACGCGCTTGGTGCCGGTGACGCAGCGGGGATCCGGTTGGTCTGCCACCATGTACAGAATTTCTTCGTCCGTCACGTCAAAGTACTGGAGCAGGATCAGACGCAACATGATCCTGCCTTGCATCGGCATGGCATCAATGACGGATCGGATCATGTCAGCGGTCAGGAGCGAAGTGGGTGAAGCGATGGTGGTCATTTAGAGCCCCTATGCGGTACCGGAATGGCGCGATTCCAGATAGAGGGCGACGTATTCGCGAATCTCTTGAATGGTCCCGCTGACGAACATGTCCCGTGGAATTTCCACGCGCGTGAGGGTGGCAGGGTCTACCCCTCGTTCAATCGCGTAGTCTTCGTCGATGTACAAGCTCAACGACCCGTCGGGAAAGCGGATCGCGTAGAGTGCGTTATTATCAGCCATTGAAGTGTCGAGGCGCCTGGTTCGTGAATATCCGCCCCTCAGCCATTAGAGGTATCATACGGGCGATTCGGCTGTCAAAGCGGCGAATCCGCCGCAGAATGCTGAAACAGCCCGCCAGCTTCGTTCTCACGAACCGTGAAAGGTTAGACGTGAAAGGTGAAACGAAGAACTGCCGAGGTTTCTAGCTCCGAAGCCTTTCACGTTTGACGTTTCACGTCTCACGGATCGATGGACGGCCTTTTTGAGCATCCTGCCGGGAGGTCCTTTTGAAAGAAACAAGGCCTTCGATCGCGAGACCGAAGGCCTTGCTCGATGCGTCGCTTCTTGTGGGCGTTAGCCGCCGAGGGTGTCGAGGGTTTCCTTGAGGGTCTTGCGAATGCAGGTGAAAATCGGCGTGTCGCGCAGGGTGTAACGTGAGCCCTCGGTTTCGCGGAGCGCCATTACGAGGTCCAGGAAGTCTTCCGGCTTATCGCTCTCAAACGCCACCACCCATTCCTGGTCATCCAACCCGAACGAGTAGGTCGTGTTCAGCTTCACCGAGGGGAAGCGATGGCCGACTTCGATATGCTCATCCATCATGCCCTGCCGCGCCGCCTTGGTGAGCAGGAACCATTCGCGCGTCTTTAGGAACGGATAGACGAAAATGTATTTGGCTTTTCCCGGCACGACCGTCAAACGCTTGCTCTCCTGGTTCTCGTGGGTATGGTGATCCACGTAGACCGAGCGTTTGGTGATCGCGAGATAGGAGTAGGGCGTGGTCAGGTATTGTCCCAAGCCCGAGGCCAGGATCTTGGTGGTCATGTCCTGGAACAGTTCCAGCTCGTAGCTGATCCGCCAGAGCATGATGTCGCAATCGCCTCTGATTCCGATTGAGGAATAGGCCACCACGAGCACTCGGCCTGCATATTCTTCGACCGCGTTCAGGAATTCCTGCTTGCCCTTGGTGCGTTCGCTTTCCGGGAGACGCCGCCAGGCCGGGTCGATTTTATAGAAGGCGAAGTTCACATATTGACGTTTCGGCGCCGGGACAGGCGCTTGGGTTGCTGGCGTTTGTTCAGGGGTTGACATCGAGCTCCTCCGTATAACTTCTTGAAAAGGCACACTAAGTAGCGGCTCGGTTGTTTAGCACTTCGCCTTCGCCATTGTCAACCGGCGAAAGAGCGCTGGGGCCGTTCGTTGACAGGTGAAAAGTGATCTGGTACTGGCTTCCCATGTGGGTCGCACTGGTTCATAGGCTGAGGGGCATATTGCTGTTTGTAGGCGTTGTTGCGCTGACTTGTCTTCTGCCTTTGTCGGCCCATGCCATCGATGTGCATCCCACCGCGGAGCAGATTCAGGCCGCCCTTGATCAGGGGAAAGCGGCGGCGCAGAAGCGGAGCCCTCCCGATGCCTTTTATGTTCGATTCGGCGCCACCGACGAACTCCATCCCAGCGGATTCTTGATCACGAAGCTCGGAGGCCTATCGGTCATGGCGACGCATATGGCCCTCCGTGGGCTCCAGCCGAGCGAGGCTGAGGTAACGCAGGTGCTGGAAGGTCGGACGATGTTGGTTAGCACCGTCATTTTCGGGAATGTGCCCAACTTTGCGGTGGATAGTTATATGGTGTTCGAGCAGGGAGGGAAAACCATCAAGCCCGTGACAGTCCGCTTCGATGGATTTGCCAACCGGAGCGCTGTCTGGCCGGAGAGCCCGCGATTTGCCGCGAAGGTGATCGCCTCGTTTAATTATGCTGATTTCGATCCGAATGCCAGCACGACCATTACGGTCTTTCCGGCGAACGGCGGAGAGTCGAGCTTCAGCGTAGATTTCTCCCGAATTCATTAGCGGGAGGCTGAAAAAGTTTGTCAGTCTGTCCTGTCCATTTAGTCTGTCTCGTCTGTCTCGTTTCGTTTATTGAGCCAGATCAACCTGATAGACCGGATGGACCAGATAGACCAGATCAACCAGAGAGACCAGATGAACCGGATTGATGCAGAAATCATCGCGATCGGCACCGAGCTCTTGATCGGGGGCCGGTCCGATTCCAATTCAATTTTTCTCGCAGACGAGCTCGGCAAGCTTAGCATCGCCGTGCGTTTCAAGTCGGTCGTCGGCGATGAGACGGACGACATCGTCATGGCCATTCATACAGCCGCGAAGCGAGCCCGGGTGATCATTATGACAGGCGGACTCGGCCCGACGGTGGACGATTGCACGAGAGAGGCGGTGGCCCGGGCGACCGGCCATCGGCTCAATCGTCGCAAAGAGGCAATGGAAGGGATGACGGCTCAACTCGCGCAATGGGGCCGCAGGCCAAATACCGCACAGTTGCGCCAGGCCCTGATTCCATCCGGCGCCGCTGTGCTGAACAATTCAGTCGGCTCTGCGCCGGGGTTTTGCCTGACCTGGAAAAAGGCACTGATCGTTTCCTTGCCAGGTGTGCCGAGAGAAATGGAAGCGATGATGTTGCAGGAAGTCCTGCCGCTGTTGCGGGCTGCCGCGGCATCGTCAGATCAGCCTCCGCGGGCGCCGATCGTGCGGCAGTTGTTTCATACGTTCGGCTTGGCGGAGGCGGACGTGGACGCCAAGTTGAAGGGACTCGTTCCGAAAGGCTCGCCGGTTGATTTGGGGTTGCTCGTCTCGCCCTTGGGAGTGCTGGTTTCTTTGACGACGAAGGGGGCCCAATCGGCTCAGGGGAAGCATCATGATCTGCTGCAGAAGCTGGCCGACGGAGTCCGCTCACGGCTCAGCGAGTGGCTCTTCGCCGAGGGGCTCGACACGATGGAAGAGGTCGTCGGGCGGGAACTGGCGAAACGAGGGCTGACCATCGCGCTGGCGGAATCTTGTACCGGCGGGCTGATCGGCCATCGGCTCACCCAGGTGGCTGGTTCATCCGCCTATCTGGATCGTGGAGCCGTCTGCTACAGCAATCGGGCGAAGACGGAGATGCTGGGCGTGCCGGCTGATCTCATTACCAGGCAGGGAGCGGTGAGTCAGGGGGTCGCAGCGGCGATGGCTTCAGGCATCCGCGAGCGAGCCAAGGTGTCTGTGGGGCTTAGCGTCACTGGTATTGCCGGGCCAGGAGGCGGGAGCGAGACCAAGCCGGTCGGATTGGTCTATATCGGGTTGGATGGGGGAGTCGGCCAGCCGATCACGAAAGAATTTCGCTTCCATGGCGATCGGAATGTCATTAAACAGCGGTCCTCACAAGCAGCGCTGGATCTCCTGCGTCGCTGGCTGCTCGATCGGGAGCGGACGTGATCCGGGCCTTCCTTGCTGTCGAATTGTCTCAGGATCTACGGGCCGAGCTTGCCACGGTCCAACAGGAACTGAAGCGTCGAATTGAGCCGGAGCTGAAGCGAGGCACGCGCATCTCCTGGGCGCAGCCTGACTCGATCCATCTCACGCTCAAGTTCCTGGGCGACATAGATGAGCAGCTGATTGATCCGCTACGCGCCGCGATTGAACAGGCGATAGGCAGTCAGGTGGCTGTGATGGTGCCGCTGGAACGGCTTGGCGCCTTTCCTCGTCCGGAAAATCCTCGCGTGCTATGGGTCGGGCCGTCGGAGCAGTGGGAGAAGGGTGTAGAGGCGACGCGAATCGCGGAGATCCATGATGCGATCGAACAGGCTTGTGAGGGATTGAGTTTTCTCCGCGAGACGAGACCCTTCAGTCCTCATCTGACCTTGGCACGGATCAAGATGGGGGAGCGGCATGTTGGAATCGCGCTGGCCAAGAGCGGGCTGCTGGATCTGCCGTTGTCATTGGGCCAGCTGGCGGTGGATCGGGTGGTTTTGATGCAGAGTGAATTGAAGCCAACCGGCTCGGTCTATACGAAACTGTGGGACCTGTCGTTGCGGGGTTAATCGTCCGATAGGGTGGCTTGCGAGGGGTGGAGGATCTCGTTGGATAACCCTCGAAGGACAACCGTCATATTCTTCAAGGTGCGATCCAGGTTGGTCATCACCTCACGCTCGTCTTCTCCCCAAGCCCAAAACGACAACATCAGCTGCTGACCTTGCTGCAATTCAGGCGGTCCTGGCAGGGTGATAAATCTGACCGGCATGACCGTGGCGCCGATGGCGCCCCATTCGAATGTTGGATCGGCTCGTCCCAGGGCATGGGCGGCGGCGTTGGTCAGCCAGCCGATCTGTGCCGGTGCTGTATTCAATGCCAGGTCTCGGTAGAGAATCATCAGGCGGCCGGAACATTGCAGATGCTGGGAGGACTGAGTGCTGGTATTGGCCGTTGCGCCGCTAAAGGCACAGTCATTAGACTCGAAGACCGACTTTGGGCCATTAAGCCACTCAAGGAGCCGATAGAAGGTCTCGGTCGCAGGATACGTGCTCCACTCCTGCATATCCTCAAGCGACGATCGGATGAGTTCAGGGCTCGTGCGAAAATCGTAATACCGATGCGTTGGATTTGATTCACTGTCTATCCAAGGGTGAGACCGAGGGCGCAAGGACTGTGGATCGTTGTGTTCGTAAATTTTCATTGTCCATCACATGCCATGAATTCATAGGCCAGAGGCTGAGGCCTGTGCCGGAGTCTGCCTTGCAGCATAGCAAGAATGATGCATTCTGTGTGGATGGCCTCTGTCTGGCCATTGGACTCAGCCCCTCTTCGATGAGGGGCTGAGCAACGAGGGAGCGTCAGGATGGCGGATTCTGCGCCTTGTGCCATGTCCGGCTGATCATTGCAAGGCGTCGGGCGGTGTTTTGAGCAACTTGGCGAAACGACTCTTGTCGATCGATTTCCCGTAGGCCTCCTCCGGCGAAATCCACTTTTTAGTTAGGAGATCCTGGATCGCATCGTCCAGCGTCTGCATGCCGATGGCTTTGCCTGTTTGCATGATCGATGCGATTTGAACCGTTTTTGAATCGCGAATGAGGTTGGACACGGCTGCTGTGCAGACCAAAATTTCGAGAGCCGCACAGCGTCCCTTCTGATCGATGCGCTTGAAGAGATTCTGCGCGACGACAAGCCGGAGCGCCGTCGACAGGGTGTTTCGGATTTGCGCTTGTTCCCCATGCGGGAATACTTCGACGACCCGGTCGACCGTTTTGGCGGCGTTCTCGGTATGCAACGTCCCGAACACGAGGTGCCCGGTCGCAGCCGCTTCTACGGCCAGCCGAATGGTTTCGAGGTCGCGCATTTCACCCACCAGAATAATGTCCGGATCTTCCCGCAAGGCTCCACGCAGGGCGGCGCCAAACGATTGCGTATGGATGCCGACTTCCCGGTGGTTGACGATGCAGCCCTGGCTCTGGTGCACGAATTCGATCGGGTCCTCGACGGTCAGGATATGGTCTTTCCTGTTTTTGTTGGCGTAGTCGATGATCGCCGCCAGGGTGGTGGACTTGCCGCTTCCTGTGGGGCCAGTGACCAGGACCAGGCCTTTTTTCAGCATGGCCGATCGGGTCAGGATCAGGGGCAGTCCTAATTCCTCGGCCGACAGCACCTTGTTGGGAATTTTCCGGAACACCGCTCCGCAGCCATATTTCTGATTGAAGAGGTTGGCGCGAAACCTGGCGAAGCCGGGAATTTCATAGCCAAAGTCGACATCGCCGGTCAGCTCAAAATGCTCTTTTTTGGCGGGAGGCGTGATCTCGTAGAGCAGCTGCTTGAGTTCCTCCTGGGCGAGCACCCCTTGCCCGGCCACGCGCTCCAATTCGCCGTTGATCCGCATCACGGGCTGCTGGCCGGCGATCAGGTGCAGGTCGGACGCGCCGTGCTCCCCCATCATTTTAAAGAAATCGTCGATCTTGGCCATCTCGAGTCTCCTTCAAGGCGATTGCCCACCTGTGCCTGCCAAGTATAGAGCAGTCTGGCGTGGTGGCAAGGGAAGCCAGGAACGGCAGCGAACCGGCTGCAACCTCATAGGATGAGTGGCTGGTTCTGCGTGGTTGTTGGGGGCCTGCGGTGTAACGCGAGGCGACGGGGGTTGTGTCAGTTCTGCGGAGGCTGCTCGCGCATGATGCGGCAGAAGAGGTCGGTCAGCGTCGGATCGAAGGCGGTGCCGGCTTGCTGCTGGATCTGTTCCAGGGCTTCGTTGACGGGGAGGGTTGTTCGCCCCGGCTTTTCGGCGGTTAGGTCGTCGAACGCTTGGGCGATGCCGACAATGCGGGCGAGCAACGGCGCGCGTTCTTCTTGTAATCCGAAGGGGAAGCCTGTGCCGTCCCATCGCTCGTGATGGAGGGCGATGATCTGCACGGCATCGGCGGAGAGTCCCATCGCACGGCCCATTCGTGCGCCGAGGTCGGGACGATGGGTCTGCCGGTCGATTTCCCCGTTCAGCACGTGATGGTCCGGGATGCTAATCAAGTCCAGATCATGCACGAGGGCGCCGAGCGCGAGCGACTGTTGTTCGGCGAGGGGGAGGCTGAGCCGATTGGCCACCAGTGTCGAATAGAAACTGACGCGGCTTCCATGATTGAGGAGGTGGCGGTCCTTGGCTTCCAAGAGGTCGGAGATCAGGGGGACCAGGGGTGACGTTTCACCGTTCTGCGAGGTGGAGAGTGAGCCATTTTTGTTTCTGGCCGTGTAGTCGGCGACGAGGGATTCCCAGGCCTTCGTGCAGGCAGGCTCCGGGCCCCAGAGTGCTGTCGAGTTGGTGAGGATCGGGCGTAGCTGGTCGAGCCGTTGTTTCTTTTGCGCGGTTTGCAACGAAATGGCCAATAACTCTGAAGCATTGAACGGTTTCAGGAGGAAGCCGGCCGCTCCGTGCCTGATACAGTCCATCGCGGTCTGGAGCGAGCCGTAGGCCGTGACCATGATGACCTCGATTTCGGCATGGGCGCGTTTGATGTCGGTCAAGAGATCCGATCCGGAACGGTCGGGCAGTTTCATGTCCAGCGTGACGAGGTCGACGCCATGGTCGTTGAGGACTGCCAGGGCTGCATGCGCATTCTCTGCAGTCAGGATGTGGAAGTCTTGTTTGAGGATCTGGGTGAGGGCCGCGCGGGGGGCTGCCTCATCGTCGATGATCAGGACCGTCGGTTTCTGGCTGGTGGTATCGGGCACGAGCGCTGAAGGCATAGTTCTATCTGTATCTCGATCCCTCTTGTCCGTCAAGGAAATCGCGTGAACATGCGGAGTTACCCCCTATTTATCCCGTATTATCCGGCGATTCTCTGCTAGGTTTCTCTCTCGCAATTTGGGTATAATCGCTCGATCTCTCCATACACAAGAGGAGCACCTATGGCTGAAAAAGACGATAAGAAGCGCGCGCTGGATCTGGCCCTGTCCCAAATTGAGAAACAATATGGGAAGGGGGCCATTATGAAGCTGGGGGGGGCCGATGCCCCGGTGGATATTCCGGCGATTTCGACCGGATCGCTCGGGCTCGATATTGCCCTGGGCGTCGGTGGGCTTCCCCGTGGCCGGGTGATCGAGATTTTCGGTCCCGAGTCTTCGGGGAAGACGACCTTGACCCTCCATGTCATTGCAGAAGCGCAGAAGGCCGGCGGCACCGCCGCCTTTATCGATGCGGAACATGCGCTGGATTTGGGCTATGCCAAGAAGCTGGGCGTGCAGGTGGACGATCTGCTCGTGTCGCAGCCCGATACTGGCGAACAGGCGCTGGAAATTGCCGAGACGCTCGTCCGCAGCGGGGCGATCGACGTCATCGTGGTGGACTCGGTCGCAGCCCTCGTACCGAGAGCCGAGATCGAAGGCGAAATGGGCGATGCCCATATGGGGCTGCAAGCCAGGCTCATGTCGCAGGCGCTTCGCAAGTTGACGGCGGCGATTTCCAAGTCGCAGACGACCTTGGTGTTCATCAATCAAATCAGAATGAAGATCGGCGTGATGTTCGGCAACCCGGAAACGACCACGGGCGGCAACGCGCTCAAGTTCTATTCGTCCGTGCGGCTGGATATCCGGCGCATCGAGTCGATCAAGGATGGGCAAGAGGTAACCGGCAACCGCGTGCGCGTGAAGGTGGTGAAGAACAAGATGGCGCCTCCCTTCAAGCAGGCGGAGTTCGACATCCTGTTTGCGCAGGGGATTTCGAAAATGGGCGAGTTGGTCGATCTCGGGGTCGAGAAGAAAGTGGTGGAGAAGTCCGGGGCCTGGTATTCCTATCAAGGCGAGCGGCTCGGGCAGGGACGCGACGCAGTGCGGGACTTTCTGTTGAGCAATCAGCTCCTGGCCCGTGAGATTGAAGGGAAGCTGCGCGACCTGGCTTGTTTGCCCGGGCGTACGGCTGAGAAGGCTGCTGCCGCGCCGGTGAAGGACGAGAAAAAGACTGAGGACAAGCGATCGCACAAGGTTGGCGCGTAACGGCTGACGAGCTGGCTGGTGAGTAGGCGCGTCACAGTTCAGGCGACACCGTCTTCCGATCAGTGGCTGCAGCTTGCGGTGCGGGCTTTGGCCCGCACCGATCGCACGACGGCTCAGATCGAACGGTTGCTCGCGGCGAAGGGGGCCTCTCCCTCGGAGATCCGAGCCGCGATCACACGGCTGGCGTCGTTGAAATACCTCGACGATGCGGCCTTCGCGGCGCGGTGGGTCGAGCGGCGGCTTGCCCGCATGCCGATGGGCCGTGCGCGCCTGCAAGAAGAACTGCTCGCCACTGGTTGTCCTGAACAGATCGTGCAGACGGCGGTGCGGGCCGCCTATCGCAAGGTGAGCGAGCAGGACCTCGCGCAACAAGTGGTGGCGATGGCTGGACAGAGCAGTTTGGCTCAGACGCTTGGCCGATTGGCGAGATTGTTGAGCCAACGAGGTTTTGACGAAGACACGATTGACACAGTGATGGGGCCGCTGCTGCGAGAGGAAAGTTAGGGGACATGAAGAACAGCACTCAGGAGTTACGACAAGCCTTCATTCGATATTTCGAACAGCATGGCCATCAGGCCGTGCCCAGTTCCGCCTTGATTCCTCAAGCCGATCCCACGTTGCTCTTTACCAATGCCGGGATGAACCAGTTCAAGCGGGTCTTTCTCGGCGAGGAAACGCGCGCCTACAAGCGGGCGGTCACGGTGCAGAAATGTCTGCGCGCCGGGGGGAAGCACAACGATCTGGAAAATGTCGGCTATACCAGACGGCACCATACGTTCTTTGAAATGTTGGGAAACTTTTCTTTCGGCGACTACTTCAAGGAAGAGGCCATCCTGTTCGGTTGGGAGTTTCTGACCAAGACGGTCGGTCTCGACAAGGACCGGATGTGGGTCACGGTCTTTCGAGACGATGATGACGCGGAGCAGCTGTGGAAGAAGATCGGTGTGTCGCCCTCACGCATCATGCGGTGCGGTGAGAAGGACAACTTCTGGCAGATGGGTGACACAGGCCCTTGTGGCCCCTGCTCGGAACTCCACTTTGACCAGGGACCGTCTGTGCCGGGCGATGATCGTCCGAACGGGGAGGGCGACCGCGTCATCGAGATTTGGAATCTCGTCTTCATGCAGTTCAATCGGGATGCGGCAGGCACGCTTCATCCTCTCCCCAAGCCCAGCATCGATACGGGCATGGGATTGGAACGGCTGGCGGCGGTGGCGCAAGGCGTCTACAGCAACTATGACAGCGATGTGTTCACCCCCCTGCTCAGCGCCGTGGCTGCCAGGGCGGGAGTCTCGTATGGGGCGAAGGACCAGACCGACCGGTCGATGCGCGTGGTGGCGGATCATCTTCGCGCCATTACGTTCTTGATGGCCGATGGCGTGTTGCCCTCGAACGAGGGGCGTGGCTATGTGCTCCGCCGGATTCTACGCCGGGCCGCGCGTCATGGCAGGCTGCTGGGCATCGTCGAGCCATTTCTCCATGAATTGACGGAAGCGGTCGTGGGCCAGATGGGTCCGGTCTATTCTGAAATTCGTGGTGCTGCCGCGACGATTGCCGAAGCGACGAGAGGCGAAGAGGAGCGATTTATCGCCACACTGGAACAAGGTTTGCCAATTCTGAACGAGTTGATTGTGAAAGCCCGCTCGTCCGGGAGCAAAGTCCTGACGGGCCCTGACGTGTTCAAGCTCTACGATACCTATGGATTCCCGATGGACTTGATGAGCGAGGCCTGCCGCGAGGAGGAGATGACGCTCGATGAGGCGGGGTTCGACCGGGCTATCGAGGAGCAGAGGACTCGCGCACGCAAAACCGGCGGGTTCGAGCAGGAAACGGCTCGGCCTGCGGTTGCGGAGTTGGCTGGCCGTCTCGGGGCAACCAAGTTTGTCGGCTATGATCGGCTGGAGAGCGAGAGCTTTGTCCAGGCGCTTTTAAAAGGCGACCGGCTGGTCAAGGAAGCGGCGGAAGGCGATGAGGTTGAATTGGTCCTGGATGTGACGCCCTTCTATGCGGAAGGCGGCGGACAGGTCGGAGACCAGGGCGTGCTGATGGGGCAGGATGGGCAGGTGGAGATCAAAGAAACCACGAGGCCTGTGCCGACTGTTATTCTGCATAAGGGGACCGTCACGAAAGGGCGGATTCGCGAGGGCGAGCAGCTGCGTTTGACCGTCAATGCCACCACGAGACAGGATGCGCAGCGGAATCATACGGCCACTCACTTACTCCATGCCGCCTTGCGCGATTTGCTGGGACCTCACGTGAAACAGTATGGGTCGCTCGTCGGGCCGAATCGCTTGCGATTCGATTTTGCCCATTTCAGACCTCTCTCCACCCGCGATATCGATGAGATCGAAACGGTCGTCAACAACGAGGTGCGGAGGAACGAGAAGGTCACGACCGAAGTGCTGAGCATTCAGGATGCGGTGGCCAAGGGGGCCCTGGCCTTCTTCGGCGATAAATACGGTGAGCAGGTGCGGGTGGTGACCGTCGAGTCCTTCAGCAAAGAACTCTGCGGCGGGACCCATTGCCGGCAGACAGGGGACATCGGCCTGTTCAGAATTGAGTCCGAGACCGGCGTCGCAGCCGGTGTGCGCCGGATCGAGGCTCAGACCGGCCGAGGGGCGTTCGCCCAGATGAAGAAGTTGGAAACCGACGTCCGGGAACTTTCTGATCTGCTCAAGGTCGGCCAGTCCGAACTGGTGCCGAAGACTCGCAAGGTCCTGACGCAGCTGAAAGACAAGGA
>ERZ1292640.2929-Hain-H43-02um-R1-2929-length-13500-cov-4_pt1 | contig 13500 bp, 13 predicted proteins | sample MGYA00564404_ERZ1292640 | MGnify/ENA primary metagenome ERZ1292640 (study PRJEB36523, sample SAMEA6512636) | groundwater metagenome | collected 2019-01-08 | study: AquaDiva: Metagenomics assemblies of 32 groundwater samples
CAGGTTCGCGTCCGTGGCCCAAGCGACGGCGGGCATCTGCTCGACGAGCAGCGCCAGCCCTTCGAGATACGCTCGTGATCGGCCGCCCTGCGGCGTCGTCCGTGCTCCCATGCCGGCTCCTGGAACGCAGCCACGGGGGAGGGGTGCCGCGCCGGCCCCAAGATTGGGGCGGCGGCCGGTTTGGCAAGACCCGAAGTCGGGAAAGAGGGGGGCGCGCTCCAGTAATGCGGGGCGCACAGCGTTGTACGAACCCCGACCGCCTGGCTACTTTTCGCCGCCGGACAGGTGGCCGAGTGGTTGAAGGCGCCGGTCTCGAAAACCGGTGGGCCCGTAAGGGTCTCGTGAGTTCGAATCTCACCCTGTCCGCTACTGAACGGGGGACCGCGGGACCGGGGGACCGGCAGCCCCCCTCCCCCGGTCCCCCCGTCCCCCGGTGTCGGATGGGTGGCCGAGCGGTTTAAGGCGCACGCCTGGAGAGCGTGTGGGCTCCAAAAGGGCCTCGTGGGTTCGAATCCCACCCCATCCGTGTCCCGCCGGGCCCTTCGCCGGCACGTGTCCCTGGCCCAGGCCGTATGATCCGCGTCGTCCTGCACGAGCCCCAGGAGCTGGTCAACATCGCGCACGTGGCGCGCGCGTTGATTCCCCCGCGCGGGCGCCATACGTTTCTAGCCCGACATGACGCCTGACGCGCGCCAGCTCCTGCTGGACGAGGCCGCCCTGGATCGCACGCTCCAGCGGATGGCGCAGGACATCCTTCGGCAGACTCCGGATCCCTCCACGCTCGTGCTCATCGGCGTCCAGCGCCGGGGGGTCGAGCTCGCCGCGCGCCTGGCGGGGCTGCTCGCGCGCGCCAACGGGACCGCAGTACCGCGGGGCGCGGTGGACATCACGCTGTACCGGGACGACCTCGAGGTCGTCGGCCCGCGGCCGGTCGTCGGGCCGACCCACCTGCCCGTGGACTTGGACGGCCGGCACACCTGGATCGTGGACGACGTGCTGTTCACCGGACGTACGATCCGCGCCGCCCTCGACGAGCTGACCGACTTCGGCCGGCCGGCGCGGATCGGCCTGGCGGTGCTCGTGGACCGCGGCGGCCGCGAGCTGCCGATCCAGGCCGACGTCGTGGGGGAGCGCGTGGCGACCGGGCCGCTCGATCGGGTGGAAGTGTTCGTGAAGGAGCTCGACGGACGGGACCCCGTGGAGATCGTCCGCGGCGCGAAGGTGCCCGCGTGAGCCCGGCCTGGGGCAAGGACCTGCTGGGGCTCGAGTCGCTCGCGGCCGCCGACATCCGCCTCATCCTCGACACCGCCGAGCCGTTCAAGGAGATCTCCGAGCGCGCGATCAAGAAGGTCCCGGTCCTGCGCGGCAAGACGATCGTCAACCTCTTCTTCGAGGCCTCGACCCGCACCCGAATCTCCTTCGAGTTCGCCGAGAAGCGGCTCTCGGCCGACACGGTGAACGTGGCGGCTTCCGGCTCGTCGGTGGCGAAGGGCGAGACGCTGGTGGATACGGCGAAGAACCTCGAGGCGATGCGGATCGACATGGTGGTCATCCGCCACCCCTCGAGCGGCGCCGCGCGGTTCCTCGCCGAGCGGATCGAGTCCAACGTCATCAACGCCGGCGACGGCAAGCACGAGCACCCGACCCAGGCGCTGCTCGACCTGCTGACGATCCGCGACCACCGGCCAATCGAGGGCGCGAAGGTCTGCATCGTCGGCGACGTGCTGCACTCGCGGGTGGCGCGCTCCGACATCTGGGGGCTGCTCAAGCTCGGCGCCGAGGTGGCGGTGTGCGGGCCGCAGAGCCTGCTGCCGATGGGCATCCGCGACCTCGGCGTACAGGTGTTCCGCCGCATCGAGGAGGCCATCGCGTGGGCCGACGTGCTCAACGTCCTGCGCCTCCAGCTCGAGCGGATGGAGGCGGGCTACATCCCGTCGCTGCGCGAGTACTACCGGGTCTTCGGCGTGACGCTCGAGCGGCTCGAGTGCGCGCCGCGCGAGCTGCTCATCCTCCATCCGGGCCCGATGAACCGCGGCGTCGAGATCGACTCGCGGGTCGCCGACGGCCCGCACTCGGTGATCCTGGGCCAGGTGACGAACGGCGTCGCGGTGCGCATGGCGGTGCTCTACCTGCTGGCGGGCGGCAATCCGGAGCTGGCCGAGGCGGCCAAGGGCGGGAGCGAGCGGTGAAGCCGATCGTCATCCGGGGCGCGCGGGTGATCGACCCGTCGGATGCGCTCGACGCCGTGGCCGACGTGGTCATTCAGGACGGCATGATCGCCGCGGTGGGGCAGGGACTCGGCACTCCCGACGGCGCCGAGGTCCTGGATGCGGCCGGGCTCGTCGTGGCCCCGGGGTTCGTGGACCTGCACGTGCACCTGCGCGAGCCGGGCCGCGAGGACGTCGAGACGATCGAGACCGGCGCGCGCGCTGCGGTGGCCGGCGGGTTCACGTCGGTGTGCGCGATGCCCAACACCGACCCGGTCACCGACAACCAGGCGGCGGTGGGGTTCATCCTCGCCCAGGCGCGGCGCGCCGGCACGGCGCGGGTCTATCCGATCGGCGCCGTCTCCCTCGGTCAGAAGGGCGAGCAGCTCACGGAGTTCGGCGAGCTGATGGCGGCCGGCGCCGTCGCCGTTTCGGACGACGGTCGGCCGGTGGCCACGGCACACCTGATGCGCACCGCCCTCGAGTACGCCCTGACCTTCGGCATCCCGGTCATCGACCACTGCGAGGAATGCAGCCTGTCCTCGGGCGGGGCGATGCACGAGGGGCTGACCGCGACGCGGCTCGGGATCAAGGGGATCCCGCGCGCGGCCGAGGACGTGATCGTGGCGCGCGACATCGCCTTGGCCGAGCTCACGGGCGGGCACGTGCACCTGGCGCACACCTCGACCGCCGGCGCGGCGCGCATGGTCCGCGACGCGAAGGCGCGCGGGGTGCGGGTCACCGCCGAAGTCACGCCGCACCACCTCGCCCTGACCGACGCGGCGTGTGAGGGGTACAACACCCACGCCAAGATGAACCCGCCGTTGCGCGAGGGGCACGATGTCGCGGCGCTGCGCGAGGCGCTGGCGGACGGCACGATCGACTGCATCGCCACCGACCACGCGCCGCACCATTACGACGCGAAGGAGGCGGCCTTCGACGACGCCCCCTTCGGCGTCGTGGGCCTCGAGACCGCCCTCGGCGTGGCGATCACGGACCTGGTGGAGTCGGGAACCCTGGGCCTGCCGGCGCTGATCCAGCGCCTCGCCACGCGGCCGGCCCAAGTCGCCGGGCTCCCGGCGGGCACGCTGCGGCGCGGCGCGGCGGCGGACGTCGTCGTCTTCGCGCCGGCCGAGTCGTGGGTGGTGGACCCGACGCTGTTCTACTCGAAGAGCCGCAACACGCCGTTCGCGGGACGGACGCTGCGGGGCCGGGTGCGCTGGACGCTGGTGGGCGGGAAGGTCGTGCACCGCTCGACGGACCGTTCGGGCAAGCGCGGCGGCGGGACGTGAGCCGGCTCGACGCTGCGCGCGGGATCTGCCACGTGGGCCGGCAGATGATGGAGCACGGCCTGATAGCCGGTGCCGACGGCAACATCGCCGTCCGCCTCTCGGCCGACCGGGTACTGGTGACGCCGAGCGGGCGCTCGAAGGGCGACCTCGCGCCCGACGATCTGGTCGAAGTGGACTTGTCCGGCCGGCACGTGCGCGGCAGCAACCGCGCCTCGTCGGAGCTGCACATGCACCTCGTGATCCTGCGCCAGCGTGCCGACGTCGCCGCCGTGGTGCACGCGCACCCGCCGGTCGCGACCGGGTTCGCCGTGGCGGGCGAGGCGTTCGACGACTGCGTGCTGCCGGAGCTGGTGGCGCAGCTGGGGTGGGTGCCGCTGGTCCCGTACGGCACGCCGGGCACGCCGGACCTGGGCGAGCAGCTGCGCCCGTTCCTGCCCGGGCACGACGCTCTCTTGCTGGCGAACCACGGGGCCGTGACGCTCGGCTCCACACTGGAGAGCGCGCACTACCGCATGGAGAGTCTGGAGCACGCTGCGCGGATCATCCTCGTCGCGCGGCTCCTGGGCCGCGTCGAGACGCTGTCGCGCGAGGATGTGGCGCGGCTCGCCGCGCTCCGGGTCGCCCCGGGCCCATTTCCGGGGTGTCCGCCCCTGGCCGACGCGCCGGGGCGGGGGAGAACGCCATGAGCCGCAAGAGCCGTGCGAACCTGACCGCCGTCGAGAAGCTGATCGAGCAGCGGCGGCTGTTCCAGGAGTGGCAGACGAAGCTCGACCAGGGCATCGACGGGATGCCCGGGCACGTCGTCGAGCGGGTGCGCAACGACTACCGGGCCCGCCTCACCGAAGTGACGGCGGAGCTGGCCGAGCACGAGGACGCGGTGCGCCAGGCGCTAGGCGACGCGCAGGAGCGCCACGACGGTCTCGAGAAGCAGCAGACGGCCGGCAAAGACGAGCTGGCCGAGCTCCGGCTGCGTCGCCACGTCGGCGAGGTGGACGACGCGCGGTTCAAGGAAACCAACACCAGGCTCAAGGCAACGCTGGACGAGCTGGGCAAGGAGGTAGCGGCCTCGCTCCGCGACATCGAGCGCTACGAGGAGATCCTCGACCTCATCGCCGAAGCGCCGCGCCCGGCAGCGGCCTCGGCCGAGGCGCCCGAGTCCGCGGAAACCGTCGCGGCGCCCGCGACGGAGAGCGCGACCACGCCCGCGGATGAAGCGGAGGATGAAGCGGAGGAAGAGCCGGAGGAGGAGCCGGCAGCTGCGCCGCCGGCGGCTGCGCCGGCGAAAGCACCGGAGCCCGCCCCGCCCGAACCGGCCGCCGCGCGCACACCGCCACCGCCGAGGGTGTCGCAGATCGCCGCGGACGAGCTGGAGTTTCTGCGCGCCGTGACCGGCGCGGCGGCTGGTGCCAAGGCGCCCGGTCCCTCGGCCGGCGCGCCGCGGGTCGGGCCGAAGGCGGCGCCGGCCGCCAAGGCGGCCCCTGCCGCCCCCGCCGCGTCAGAGGCGGAGGACGAGCCCTTCGTCATCATGGAGAGCGGCGCGCCCGGCGTGCCGGACGAACCGCAGGGTGCGCGCGAGCGAGCCGCCGGGCCGCGCATTTCCGACGCGCCGCGGGCCCGTGGCGAAGGCAACACGCTGATCTGCGGGGAGTGCGGGGCGCCGAACCTGCCGACCGAGTGGTACTGCGAGAAGTGCGGCGCCGAGCTGTCGGCGATCTAACCCTGCTTCGCCGCCAGCCGCTTCATCAGCCGCGACTTCTTGCGCGCCGCGGCGTTCCGGTGGATCTGCTGCTTGCGGGCGCCACGGTCGAGCATCCGCACCGCGTTCTCCACGGCGTCCGGCGTCAGCTCGGCGCGCGCCTTCTTCACCGCCGTCTTGATGGCCGAGCGCTGGGCGCGGTTGCGCGCGGTGCGCGCGCTCGCCTGCCGCATCCTCTTCTTCGCCGACTTGATCCTGGGCACTGGAGACTCCGGTTGAGCTTTTCAACTCTTTGACCGGCATGAGTTTACCCTGGAACCGGCGTTTTGACAAGGCGCGGCGCCACGCTTAGGTTGCAGCGCTTCGTGAAAGAGTTCCTCCTCGTCCTGCCCGTCCTGCTCTTTTCGGTGGTCGCCCACGAGTACGCGCACGCCTGGACTGCGTACCGCCAGGGCGATCCGACGGCGTACGCGCTGGGCCGGCTCACCCTGAACCCGGTCTCGCACATCGACCCGTTCATGAGCGTGTTGGTGCCGATCGGGCTGTGGCTGCTGTCGAACGGCGCGTTCACCTTCGGCGCGGCCAAGCCGGTGCCGGTCGAGCCGCGCAACTTCCGGCATTACCGTCTCGGCGACATCGTGGTGTCCTCGGCGGGCGTCGTGATGAATCTGCTGATCGCGGTCCTGTGCGCCGGGGTCTTCGTGGCCCTCGGGGTGGCGGCGCCCCACGCCGGCATGATGCTGGACGTGTTCGGCACGCTCCAAGGGATGGCGCAGATCGGAATCGCCCTCAACGTCCTCCTCGCCTTCTTCAACCTGATGCCGATCCCGCCGCTCGACGGCTCGCACCTGCTGTACCACGCGCTGCCGGCGAAGTGGGGCGCCCGCTACCGCCAGTTCGGGCGCTACGGGTTCATGGTGCTGATGCTGATGTTCATGGTTCCCGGCCTGTGGCAGGTGCTGCTGTGGCCGGTCAGCGCCGTGACCGAGCTCGCGCAGTCGGCGCTGGTCCCCTTCACCCTGGCGGCGGTCCCGTGACGGCGCCCGGCACGCCTGCGCCCGCGTCCGCGCTCGAGGAAGCGGGATTCGTCGTCACGCTCGAGCGGTTCAGCGGGCCGCTCGATCTCCTGCTGCACCTCATCCGGCGCGAGGAGATCGACATCTGGGACATCCCCGTCGCGCGGATCGCCGACCAGTTCCTGGCGGTCATCCACGTGCTGGGGCTCGACGAGGCCGCCGAGTACCTCGAGATGGCGGCGCGGCTGCTGCGCATCAAGGCGCAGATGCTGTTGCCGCGGCGCGGCGACGAGGAGCCGTGGGAGGATCCGCGGCACGAGCTGGTGCGCCGGCTGCTCGAGTACCAGCAGATCCGCGAGGTGGTGGACTGGATGGCGCGCGCGGCGCGGCTGCGAGCCGAGCGCCATGCGCGCGGCTGGGTGCCGCCGGCTCCCGAGACACCGCCGCCGCCCCTCGTCTACGACATCGAGGAGCTGCTCGAATCGATCGAGCGGGTGCTGGCGATGATGCCGGACCCCATCATCTATCGCGTGCTGCCGCGGCCGCTGGACATCGAGGGCGCCACGCAACGCGCGCTGGACCTGCTGGCCGAGCGGGCCGCGTTCCCGTGGCGCGATCTGCTGGGCGGCGCCCCGACCGTGGCCGACGTGCTCAGCTCGCTCGTGGCGCTGCTCGAGCTGGCGCGCCGCGGCCTCCTGCTCCTGGCCCAGGAGCGTCCGTTCACCCCCGTGATGATCACCCGTGGACCATCGTACGAGACTGCTTGAAGCGGCGCTGTTCGCCGCACCGCGCCCGCTGACGCTCGACGAGCTCGGCGTGCTCGACCCCGACGCGACCGACGCCGACTGGCGCAAGGCGATCGAGGAGCTGCGCGAGCACTACGAGACCGGCGCTCACGGCGTCGAGCTGGTCGAGATCGCCGAAGGCTACCAGATCCTCACCCGCCCGATCTTCGCCGAGGCGATCGAGCGCGCGGCGTTCGCGCAGCGGCCCATGAAGCTGTCGGGGGCGGCGCTCGAGGTGCTGGCCATCATCGCCTACCGCCAGCCGGTGGGCCGCGCCGAGGTCGAGGAGATCCGCGGCGTCTCCTCGGGCGGCGTGCTGAAGCTCCTCCAGGAACGGGGGTTGATCGAGGTGACCGGCCGCTCGGAGGGGCTGGGGCGCCCGCTGCTCTACGCGACCACGCCGCTGTTCCTCGAGCACCTGGGCCTCGGCGCGCTGTCCGACCTGCCGCGGACGGACGAGCTGGCGGTCGCGCTGCGCCCGCCGCAAGCGGAGCCGTGACACCGCTCCGCCTCGCGCGCTTCCTCGCGCGGGCGGGTGTGGTCTCGCGGCGCGGCGCGGCGGAGCTGGTGGCCGCCGGAAGCGTCCGGATCAACGGCGTGCCGCCCCGGGGGCCGGGCGATCCGGTCGATCCGGCGCGCGACGTCGTCACGGTGGACGGCCGGCCGGTCGGCCTCGCCGCCCTGGTGTGGCTTGCGCTCCACAAGCCGCCTGGTTACGTCACTTCACGACGGGCGGCGGAGCGGTTTCCGAGTGTCTTTGCGCTCCTGCCTGACGAGCCCGGTCTGGTGACGGTGGGCCGGCTCGACGTGTACTCGGAGGGCGTCCTCCTGTGCACGACCGACGGCGGGGCGGCGCACCGCCTCATGCATCCGCGCTGGCAGGTGCCGCGGACCTACCGCGTCACCGTCGCCGGGGTGCCGTCGCCGGCCGCGCGCGCGCAGCTGGCGCGTGGCGTGCCGCTCGCGGACGAAGCCCCCGTGCGGCCCGCGGCGTGGCGGTTCACGCCGGGCCGCGGCGGCGGGATGCTCGAGCTGGAGCTGTGTGAGGGGCGCTCGCGCATCCTGCGGCGGCTCTGCGCCGCCCTGGGGCTCGGCGTCCGCCGCCTGGTGCGCACCGCGTACGGTCCCGTGCGCCTCGGGGCGCTGCCGCCGGGCGGGACGCGCCCGCTGACGCCCCGCGAGACCGCGGCGCTCTATCGCGCCGTCGGGCTCCCCGTTCCACCACGACCGACCTTGGGTTGACGATATGGACCTGCAGGGCACCACCATCATGATCCTGGGCGGCAGCGGGCTCGTCGGCCACGCGGTGGCCCGACGGGTGCTGGACTACCGCCCGAGCCGCATCGTGCTCGTCGCGCTGAGCGAGCCGGAGACCGAGACGGCCCGCGCCGCCCTCGCGCCGCTCGCCGGCGACGCCGCGGTCATCGCGGAGTACGGCAACGTCTACCTCCCCGCGCCCCTGGCGCGCGCCGACGCCGCGACGCTGCTCGACGACGCCGCGAGCCGGCGGATGCTGATCGACGACATCTTCGGCGACCTGACCGAGGAGCTGTTGTCGCGCAACCTGTTAGTGCAGCTCCTCGAGAAATACCGCCCGGACGCGGTCGTGGATTGCATCAACACCGCGACGGCGTTCGCGTACCTGGACGTCTATCGGTCGGCGCGTGAGCTGCACGCCCTGAGCGCGACCGGCACCGTGGGCCAGGAGGCCATCGAGCGGCACCTGCTGACCGAGCCGATCGCCCAGCTCACGCGGCACATCCAGTTCATGGTCGAGGGACTGAAGCGCGCGGGCACGCGGAGCTACGTGAAGATCGGCACCAGCGGCACGGGGGGGATGGGCTTCAACATCCCCTATACGCACTCGGAGGAGCGGCCGTCGCGCACCCTGATGACCAAGTCGGCCGTGGCGGGCGCGCACACGCTACTGCTCTATCTGCTCGGTCGCACGCCCGACACGGCCGACTTGGTCATCAGGGGGCGCGACGGCGGCAATCGGCTGGCGCGAGATCAAGTTCGGGCCGGTGCGTCGTGGCGGGCGGCCGATCCAGCTGTACGACTGCCCGGCGCCCCTGCCGCTCGCGCGCGCCTTCGACGGCGCGGCTGGGTGGAAGGCGCTCGACCGGCCGCTCGCATCGGTCTTCATCAACATGGGCGAGAACGGGCTGTTCGCGCGCGAGGAGTTCGCCACGATCACCGCACTCGGGCAGATGGAGTTCATCACTCCCGAGGAGATCGCCGACCAGGTGATCATGGAGCTGCGGGGCTACCCGACCGGGCACGACGTGATCGCCGCGCTCGACGGCGCGACTGCCGGGCCCACCTACCGCGCGGGGATCCTGCGCCACGCGGCGCTCGAGCGGCTGGATCAGCTGGAGCGCACGCACGGGGTGCGCTCGATCGCCTTCGAGATGCTCGGCCCGCCGCGGCTCACCAAGCTGCTCTACGAGGCGTTTCTCTGCTCGAAGCTGTTCGGCAGCGTCGCGGAGCTGGCGCAGGCCGATCCCGCGACGCTCGGCAAGGGCGCCGAGACGGTGCTGGCGCAGGACACCGGGTTGCGCGCCGAGATCGTCTCGGTGGGAATCCCGATAGTGAGCGCGGACGGGCGCGGCCTGACGCGCGGCCCGCACGTCGTCGTGCCGCCGGTGCCCGGCGACCCGCTCGCCGCGGCGCCGCGCGGCTGGGTGGACCTGCGGCCGGTGAACGGCCGGCTGTGGATCGACCGGGCGAAGCGGATCCTCGCGCAGGCGCAGGCCCGCGCGGCGATGCCGCGCGGCTCGGGAAGCGACGAGGAGTGGTACGCCGTCGAGCCGGGCGATCCGATCCTGCCGTGGCGCATGGCGACGTGGGTGTTCCGCCACGAGGACCAGGGGGAGCGCATCAAGCGCTGAGGGCATGGACGTCAAGCCGCTGGAGGCGATTCTCGCTGAGATCGGCAAGGCGTTCCGGCTCTGCCGGTTCTATCCCGCCACGCACCCGTCCGTCCGGCAGGCGCTCGCCGAGCTCTCGGCGGCGCTGCCGAACCTCGCGTCGGTGGGCTCGGTCGAGCTGCGGATCAACCCCACCGGCTTCGTCCTCGGCACGCTCCCGCTGGCGCTGCGCAACCCGCAGATCCAGGAGCTCGCGGGACTCCTCTACGCGCAGGGCTACCGCGGCCTCGCGATGGAGCCGGGGCTCACCTCCGACGAGATTGCGGCGCTGATCCGCGCCGCCGCCGGTCCCCAGAGCAAGGCGATGCAGCCGCTGGGCGCGCAGACGACGCTCCAGCAGCTCCCCCACGTGCGGCTCGAGCAGGTGATGCGCCGGAGCGCGGCGACGCCGCGCGGCGCTCCGCCGGGCGCGGCGAAAAGCGGGCCCGCGGCCATGGCGGAGGCGTCGGCGCTCGGCCGGCGTTCGACCGGGGTGTTCCGGCCCGACGCCCTGCCGCCCGAGATCGAGGCCACCCGGCTGATCATGCTGCTCGAGCACGCCGCGCCCGCCGAGGCGCCGCGCATGCTGTCGCGGCTGCGCGAAGTCGCCGGCGACCTGGCCGCGAACCAGGAGTTCGGCGCGTATGCCAGGGCGGTGCTCGCGCTCGGCCGTCTGGCGCAGGCCGCGGAGCAGGACCTTGCGGGTGCGGCGCGGGCGGCGCTCGAGAACTGCACGACCAAGCTCAGCACCAACGGCCTGGTGTCGCGGCTCGGTGACCCCCGCGCCCCCGCGGCCGAGCGCGACACGATCGTGCAGGCGCTCGGGATGCTGGGTGCGAAGGCGATCCCGCTGGTGGTGGACGCCTACCTCGCCACCGGTCACCAGGAAGAGCGGGACATCCTGCTGGCCGTGGTGCGCCGCGCCGGCGAGGCCGCGGTCGAGCCGATCGAGGCGCGCCGCGACCGGGACGCGCGGGGCGAGGCGGCCCGCGCCTTCGCGGCGCTGCTGAGCGCGACCGGGAGTGCGCTGGCGGCGCCGGCGCTCGCGGACCTCACGCGCCACGCCGAAGGGGCGGTCCGCGCGGTCGCGATCGCGGGCCTGGCGCGCGTCGGCGGGCCGGAAGCGGGTCGGCTCACGGTGCACGCCCTGCGCGACGGCGATCCCGCGGTCCGCGCCGAGGCGGCGCGCGCCCTGACGTGGATCGGCGACCACTCGATCGCGCCGATCGTGCTGGCGCGCCTCAAGGAGGAGACCGAAGAGGCGGTGGTCCTGCCAATGATCGCGACGCTCGGCGAGCTGCGCGAGGCGCGCGCGGTGCCCGTGCTGGTCGAGCTGGTGCGCGGCATCAGCGGCGTCTTCCAGCGCCACCCGGTCTCGGTGCGCGCGGCGGCGATCCGCGCCCTGGGCGCCATCGGGACCACCGAGGCGCGCGCGGCGGTGGAGGCGCACAAGGACGACCGCAATCCCGAGCTGCGCGCCGCCGCGCACGACGCGCTGCAGTGACGCGCCGCCGTGTCCAGATCCTCCCCGACGCCGTCGCCAGCCGCATTGCGGCCGGCGAGGTCGTCGAGCGCCCCGCCTCCGTGGTGAAGGAGCTGCTCGAGAACGCCGTGGACGCCGGTGCCCGCGCGCTCGCCGTCGAGATCGAGGCGGGTGGCAAGACGCTGGTCCGCGTCGCGGACGACGGCGAGGGCATGCCCCGCGCCGACGCGCTGCTGGCCCTCGACCGCCACGCGACGAGCAAGATCCGCACGGCCGACGACCTCGTGGGCGTGGCGAGCTTCGGCTTCCGGGGCGAGGCGCTCCCGTCGATCGCCGCCGTGAGCCGCCTCGAGCTCGACACCGCCGCCGCCGAGGAGCCGGTCGGCACGCGCCTCACCTGCACGGGCGGCGTCGTGTCGGTCGTCGAGGACGTCGCGCGCCAGCGCGGCACCACCGTCACGGTGCGGTCGCTGTTCTTCAATACGCCCGCACGCCGCAAGTTCCTGCGCTCGGCGCGCAGCGAGACGCGCGCCTGCGTCGAGGCGGTCGTCACGCTCGCCCTCGCCCGGCCCGAGCTCGGCATCACCCTGATCGCCGACGGGAAGAGCGTCGTCGAGGCGCTGCCAGCGCCCGGCCTCGCCGAGCGCGCTGCCCAGCTGCTCGGCCGCGCTGTGGCGGCGACGCTCGTGCCGGTGGAGACGGACGCCGGCGGCCTCGGCATCACGGGGCTCGCGCAGCGACCGGCGGACGCCTCGCCCTCGGGGCGGGCGGTCTATCTGTTCGTGAACGGGCGGCCGTTCCGCGACCACTTCCTCGTGCGCGCCGCCGAGCGCGGCTATCGCGCGACGATCCCTGCGGGGCTGCGGCCCAGCCTGATCCTGGCGCTCACCGTCCCGCCCGCCGACGTGGACGTGAACGTCCACCCGTCCAAGCTGGAGGTGCGCTTCCGCGACCGCTTCGGGATCGAGGCGGCCCTCGAGGACGCGGTCCACCGCGCGCTCGGCGAGCTGGTGGCTGCCGCGGGGCTCGGGCACACGGCGAGCCTGCCGTGGGAGCACCGCGCCGTCGCCGTGCCGCGTCCAGGCTTCCCAGATCGGCGGCGTGAGGGCGCGCCAGCCGACCTGTTTGCGGGCGCCATGCCGGGCGACGCGCAGGCCGCCGTGATCGGCCTCGACGCCGCCGCGGACGGGGCCGCGGCGGAGGCGCCCGAGGCGGCGCTCGCCCCCGCGCCGCGCATCGTGGCACAGGTCCACGCCACGTACATCCTCGTCGAGGTCGCCGACGGCCTGCTCATCGTGGACCAGCACTCGGCGCACGAGCGCGTGCTCTACGAGCGCGTGATGCGCACCCTCACCGAGGGCGGCGGGCCGTCGCAGCAGCTGTTGTTCCCGCTCACCATCGAGTTCGCGCCCGCCGAGCTGGACGCCATCGAGGCGAACCGCGAGCTGGTCGCGCGTCTCGGCTATGCGCTGGAGCCGTTCGGGGGCCGCGCGCTGATCGTGCACGCCGTCCCGGCGCCGCACCCGCGCTTCGAGGCCGAGCGCTGCCTGCGCGAGCTGGTCGCCGACCTCGCGGGCAACCGCTTCGGCGGACTTGCCAACCGGCTCGAGCGCTTCGCCTCCACGTTCGCGTGCCGCGCGGCGATCAAGGCGGGCCACGCCCTCACGCGCCAGGAGATGGAAGAGCTGGTGGACCGCCTCTTCGCGAGCGCACTTCCCGCCCACGACGTGCACGGTCGCCCGACGATCGTTCAGCTCCCGCGTCACGAGCTCGAGCGCCGCTTCGGTCGCCGGTGAGCGCCCCTCGCCTTCGGCCTTGAGCTTTCAGCCGTCGCTCGTCCCCGCCCTCGTCGGTCCGACGGGCGTCGGCAAGACGCGCCTCGCCGCGGCGGTGGCGCGGCTCGCGCCGGTCGAGATCGTCTCCGCCGATTCCCGCCAGGTCTACCGGACGCTCGACATCGGAACCGCGAAGCCGGGACCGGACGAGCGCGCGGCCGCACCCTACCACGGGCTCGACCTCGTGGACCCCGGCGAGCGCTACTCGGCGGGGCGCTTCGCGCAGGGCGCGGCGGGATGGATCGCGGGGATCGCCGCGCGCGGACGCATCCCGCTG